>ENA-OWZV01000084-OWZV01000084.1-human-gut-metagenome-genome-assembly--contig:-NODE-84-length-33030-cov-46.516209_pt1 | contig 33030 bp, 44 predicted proteins | sample MGYA00249264_ERZ652123 | MGnify/ENA primary metagenome ERZ652123 (study PRJEB26925, sample SAMN05827256) | human gut metagenome | biome: ENVO:2100002; feature: ENVO:00000062; material: ENVO:00002003... | reverse complement strand
ATTATCGCAGTTGGGAGAACAACAAAAACGACAGCTCAAGCGGACAGTATTTAGATGTAGGGTATAAGGACAAGGGGGCAATAGTTGCCGTCGATTTTCTTACACGTGCGATTATTGTATATAAGGAATACGGTAAGGTTTATCAAGTTGTTGGAACGCCTGACGAAGGGAATTTATCCGTATACCCTTTATCTAGTACAGGTTTTTGTAGTGGGTCAGCGATTAACATAGATGACCGCAGTTATTACCTTGGAGAACAGGGCTTAATGTCGTTCATGCCGACAAATACGTATGCAGAGATACAGCCGTTTGAGACGGGGCTAAACATTAATTCCTATCTACTCACTTATGTGGGGAAGGATTGCGAGATGTGGCATTGTCCGAGCCGTAAGCAATTATGGATTAAACCGCATAACGGCGGTGGTATTTTCCTGTATCACTACTTGCCGAGGTATCAGGACGGCCGAGGAGTGTTTACGTCACGGCAGTTTGTTCATGACGTGCATGATGTGGTGGACGTGAATAAGAACATTTACGTTGCGTACGGCAATAAAATAGGGGTGCTTGATGACCGTACAGACTTAGACGACGGACAGCAAATAGAAACGTCTATAGTAAGCGGAAACAGGCTTGCAATGCGGCTGTTCGTTCTTATTATGAATTACAATTTCGTAACTCATAACCTGATAGACGGCTACGGTAGCGTACAAATATCGGACAAGACACCGAAGCCTGTAACGTTTGCTAGTAAATCAACCAGAACATATTACGCCGATGAACGTACTTTTAGTGCGGACGATAAGTTAAACGTTAACGAGTACACGAAAGTATATAAAATCGGCGGCGGTGCTAATCGTAACGTACAGTTTAAAATCCATGTGCAAAAGGGAGCTATTTCCTTACGGCAATTGGATTACACATATGAAGAGGTATAGCCTATGGCATATAAAGAAAAATACGCACTTGATATAACGCCTCAAGGCGATACAGTGCGGCAAAGTATTAAGAAGAACCGGGACGAAATATTAGAAGTCGCTAGAACAGTAGAACTAAAAAGCGGCGGCGGTGCGACGGGTCTCCGCAATAGATTTCTTAACGGCAAGATAAGCAACGGGGAATATTCCTTTTTAACAGGGGATAACCTAGGCGTAACGCTCGACGGAACACAAACGCCCGTAATTGTATCGTTTGCAGACGGGTATAACGAGTTTGGGGCAGTTGATTACGTGGCGTCTATTGATAGTAAGGTGAGTGCTTGGAGTTTGCTGCCTAATAAAACGCAGTACATATATGTAGAGCGGACTGGAAGCGGTGCCGTAAGTTATGGCAGTACAACCGTAAAGCCAGTACGACAGTCAACACCGCCTGATACGGGTTTAAACGCCATGTACTACAACGACATTATGGACATGATGTACGTATATAACGGATCTCAATGGGAACGTAAGCAACGTGTACTTATTGCCGAAGTAGTAACGGACGGGTCAAGCGTAAAGACCATTAAATATTATCAGCCGAGTATGAACGGAAGCGGCATTGCGACAGGCTCTATTACAAGTACGCAAATTGCTAACGAGGGCATTAAATCCGTAAATGTTGGGAGCGGAGAAGTAAAGGCGGTAAACCTTGCGGACAAGTCCGTAACCAAAGCAAAGTTAGCAGATGACACGTTAAAGCATATAAACGACGCTGACAACGCTGTTAGAAGTGACCTAACCAGTCATAAAGCCGACACAGCCGCACATAAGCCGATATTTGACGGATTTGTAAAGTCTGCGGCTTATGACAACGGCAAGTTAAAAGTAACTCACGGAAGCGGCACAATTGACAGCGTCAACATTATTACAAGCAATGCCGATGACACAAACTTGTCATTAGGCGTTTCGCTTGGTGCTGTTAATTCGATTATTTCGGCTCTTCATATTAAAGACGGTAATGACGTTGTACAAGCATTGGGGAATACAGGGCTATCGTCTATCGGTATGGAATTTAATACGAGCAATCCCGACTTATGGTATATGAAATTCGGCAAGGCGTTTCACAATTTCACCATACAGGGCGGTAAACGACAGGTTGGGAAACAGGTTGATACACGTAATGACCCTATGATATTTCCTCGCCAAACATTCGCTACTGCCTTTAGTGATAAATGTTTGTGGATGGGATTCACCATTACACCTGTTGCCAATGGAACGTATGGACGCTTTTGGGGGAATTCAGCCGCTTCCGTATTTGCTCGCGAAATGAACAAAACCGATTTCACGTATGAAGTTCATTCTATGCTTGAAGGGATGTTGCTCGAAACGGCAACAATGAAATGGATCGCCGTGGGGGTATAGTCATGAAAACAGACAGCTTACAAGACATGGTAAAAGACTACGAACGGCGAACGGGTGAAAAGGTTTCATTTGATGGCTTTTTCTTTGACGAAGGTAATCACTTCCGAGATGATAACTTTCAATATTTTAACTTCTTCCCTAACGAGGGATTCATATTCTGGGGGATTAACGAAGAACATGGGGAACGCGTGTTTAGTATTTTACAGACATACGGAAACATGAAAGTAATCGGAAAATTCATTGTAGACGTAATGGACAAGAACAAACTTGATACAATCGTTACGGCTACGGCACGAAAAAGCGTAAATGGATTTGTCAAAAAGTGGGATATGAAACGGCTACCCGCCTATGACTACACTTATTACGGGAAGGATTATAAGGTCCTTATAACGAACAAAGAAAGCCTTGAACGCACCTTATAGGAGATAAACATGATATTTAACTTACAGCTTTTCGGCGGTGGCGGTAAAAAGTCTAAAGTATCGCACACTGAAGCCCATCTGCCTGAAGCAAGCGTTGAAGAAAAAGGGTTACTTCAAAACCAGTTAAACTGGATTAACGGGGCAAACGCTAGTGCTAATAGGCTTCAGGGTATGGGAGACGGGGCATTAAATAACGCCGTAACGCCGAATTATCAAGACATGTATAACAATTACTTGGCTGCCAATAACGGCAACCAAAACGCACTGGCAGCACTACAAAATCAAGTATCATCTGCAGGGACAAGGAACCTTACGGATAATACAAAGTATGCTCAACAACTTGGGGCGGCAACGGACGGAATGGTAAATAACGCCGACAGTCTAGCCAACGAGTATAACGGAGCGGTACTAAAGAATCAGGCCGCCATGAACGACATTACTCAAGGCAATATCCCTGAAGCATACGCAAAGGCACGGCAGACGGCGTTAAATAACGATTTACAAAGTACCGTTGGCAACGCGTTATCAGGCTTGGCTAGTCGCGGGATTATCAACTCATCACAGGCCGACAGTGCTATCAATGACATATCCAAAAACGCAACGAACGCACTGGCAGCACAATACACGCAAGATATTAATACGGCGGCTAACCTCAACAATCAAGCTTATACCAACGCTTTGAATGGCATTGGAGCAAAAATGAATTTGTGGGGCAACCAATTCAATAACCAACAGTCTGGAATTATGAATCAGGCGGCGTTAATGAATCAGGGCTACACCAACCAGGTAAACAATGCGGGAACAGCTGCGGGACTTGTCGGACAGCGTGAAGGATTGGCAGCCGCTCCGATTAGTACAGGCAGTTCGACACAACAGGCGGCAATACAGCCGGCTAAAGATTATTACACCATGGCACAGCTTAACAACTCTGATAATGAGGATTTGTTAAAAGCCTACATGCAAGGACGTTATGGATTAGCCGCACCCGCACAAACGACAGTGCGACAAGGAAGCGGCGGATTTTTAGGGGGATTTATGAGCGGATTTTGTTTTGCAAAAGGCACAGAAATAGCAACGATTGAGGGTAGTAAACCGATTGAAGAGGTTGTTACAGGTGATAAAGTTGTATCCCTTGGAAAAGTGCTTAACGTTATCGCTATGCATGAAATGGGAGAATCTCCGACGGTACGACTTAACACGGAAGATACAGGCGTGGTTACTACCGCCAGTGAAAAGGTACTTACTAACGACGGATTGAAACTTGTATCTGAAGTTGAAGTTGGCGAGCATATTATGACGGTACATGGCTGGCAGAAGATCACAAGTAAGGAAGACACAGACATTACAGAAGCGGTATATGAACTTGAATGTGACGGGGATAATCTGTTTTACGCTAACGGTATCTTAGCCGAAGGGATTAGCCAGGAAGAGTTACAGGCCTTGAATGATGGCGAAAAGAAGAAAGGCAGTAAGAAAGGAGAAGCCTAATGAGTACGATTTATTTACAGGACTTTGAGCCGTGGGCGGCACTTGGTAAGCTTGCGGGAATGTACGCAACTCACAGACTGGGACAGCTAAACGAAAACAACATGGCTAAAGGGCTTAATGATGTTCTTGGCGGTAGTGGAAATGGACAGGCTGCAGATAAAACAGCCGTTGTAGATGACGGACGTAACGGATTATGGAATCAGTCGTTACCTGCTTCGCAATTTAATGCGGGGCAGTATATGAGTAACTCCCTTCGTAGTCAAATCGGTAATGGAAGCGGTGGATTGTGGGGATTCGGCCAAAGTCAGAACACAACGCCTATTACTCAAGCGGCACAGGCTACACCCGTAACACCTACGCCGACGGCAACCGCACAGCCGATACAAAACAGTAATGCCGACACGACGGCGGCACCGGCTGCATTTACTTCGACCCCTTCGTTTAGTCAGCGTGGCGGGTTATGGGGGTTTGGCCAAACACAACCGCAACAGCCGCAAGGGTATTTGGGCATGGTAACGGGGAATCCGAATTTTTTCGGTAATGCGTCCCGCGAGGTAGATAGCACTGATACGGATAACAAGACGCAACAGGACAAGCCTGGCTATCAAGTTCCGAACAAGAGCGATATTATCAAGGACGCACGGAAGCGGCTAGGGGCTGACGTATTAACACTCGTTAAATCGGGCATGGACTTTAAAACCGCCAAGGGGATCGCCGAGGAACTCTATAATACCGATGTGAACAACGAGTACACCAAACAGGCTAATGCGTTCTCCGATAACGTTCTTGCACCTATGCGTAATCAAATCATACAGAGCCTTATTTACACTAAGGATAAGGACGGTAATACGGTTGTTGATACGTATAATTCGCAGAAGGTTAAGGGCATAGCCGCAGCCGTCGATAGGTACAATTACTATGCTAATAAAATAGGTGCTGAAAAGATTGACATGAACAACCTCAACAGCATTTACGCATTGCATGATGATTATAAGTTCCAACAGATGAGTAACGGACACGTTGCCCGGTTCAACATGACCCAAGGCACAATTGACGATGTTGGCAACTACGCAAAATCTAACATGCAGCAAGCACAGAACGGCCAAATGTTCGTAATGACGGATGACGGAAAAATACAGAACCTTGGTAACTTCGGTAAGAAAAATATCAAGGTCATGAATGACGGCACGGCTTACATGGTAGGGGCTGACGGGTCTATGAAGTACGTTGGTAAATACGTTGACCCGACGAAAGCGGCAACGGCGAGAGCAGCACAGCAAAACGCAGCCGTTAAAAACCTCGTTACATTACATAAGGCATGGCAATCAAGCCACCCTGGAGAAGACGAGTCTGAAAGCCCGTATTATGCTAAGCTTAGAACGTCTATGGGCTTGGCTAATCCGACGTACTCCGAGGAAGAGCAACAACAAGTTGCTGATAGAATTAACCAGTTAAAAGCGTCAGGTGTATCGTCAGCACAGATTAAATCCGAGTTAATCGCGAAGGGGCTTAACAGGTACGCCGACTGGGTGCCTGATGATTAATAGAAGGGGCGTTTATAACGTCCCTTCTTGTTTATATATGAAAGGGTAAAACATGGGAGCGTTTGATAACCTTTTTCCGAACGAACAAGATAGTTTAAATTACACACCGCAAGGGTATTTTGATGATATTGTAGAAAACGGTATCATTCAGCAGCAGTTAGCCCAACAAGCGGCACAACAGCAAGCACAACAAAGCGGCGGCGGATCTATTATTGATGGAATCGCCAACAACGTGGAGTACGTAAAAAACGGCATTGCGAACAATGTAGAATACGTGCAAAACGGGTTTGATAATGCCGCAAAGGCGGCCGCTGACCAAGCAGAAACAACGTTAACTAATGTAGGGAATACGATAAAAGACTGGGGAAACAATGTAAAAAACGCCTGGGATAATTACAATTACCAAGTCGGGAACGCTGTTATTAATGCGGCTAACGAAAACGGCGGCGTTGTTCCTATGGTTGTATCTGATGACCCTGAAGCAACTCTTACGCAGTATGGCGGTACAGACTACACCAACGCACGAAGAAACTTATATAACGAAGCTATCGGCAAGCCCGCCGCCAATCTTGCTATTACTCCGTTCATGCCGACACCTATACGAGCAGTAGCCGGGATTGCGGCCGCTCCGATGATTGCGGGAGACCTTGCAGAGATTGCAACGCAAAACGCTGAAGCTAAGGCCAACGGAGAAGCACCCGAAGGAATTATGGGGAACCCTGTCATAGCAACGGCAAAACAGTTTGCGATAGACCCGATTATAGACCCTGTAACACGTGCAGTAAGCGACCCTTCTGGGTTTATTGGTAATATCGTCGATAATCCTACTAACCTTTGGAGCGATGTATTTTTGCCCGTAGAGTTAACCAAAGGGGCAGTACCCAAAGGAGTAAAAGAGGGCGTTTATAATAAAGTCTCTGATGTAATCCCTGAACGAGTTGGCGAGATTAAAGAAAAGATAGGCGAAGCGGCAGAAAATGTACGTAATAAAGCGGCGGGAGCATTTGACGATATAGGTAGAAACGAAATCAAAAGCGAAACGCCTGAACTTGCAGCCGCATACGAACCGCAAGGAATGTTTGAAGGGGTTATTCCTGAAGAAGCTGTTAGCGATTATGTATCACCTGAACGCCCTGAAGGCGGTTACGAAGAAACGGGAAATCTTCAGAATGACATTTATAACCGTTACCGTGCGGCGGGATTCACAGACGTGGAAGCGGCAGCCCTTACGGGTAATATAGGAGCAGAAAGTAGTTTTGATACGAGAGTCGTAAGCCATGACGAATATGGATCAGAAGGGCTAATTCAATTTACAGATGACAGGCTACAGGGATTAAAGGACTTCGCAGCAGAAAAAGGGCTTGACCCTTATGATTGGAAAACGCAAATTGATTTCTCTATCCACGAGTTAACAGAGGGAAATGAAAGAGCCGCATTAAATGCTATGCGAGAACACCCCGACGCAACGCCGGAAGAAATGGCTGTTATTGTTCGTAGGGAATATGAAAGACCTAATCCCAATGTAGCCAGAGACGAAGAACGTCAACGTATAGCCCGAGAAACTTTTGATGGCAATTATGGTGATTACAAGAGTACGCCGAGAAACGGAGTTTCCGAAAACGGTGAATCTCGTCGAATCCAACAGGCTGAAAAGGAAATTCCTCATGAAATCGTGGAAAGCGATAAAAACAATTCTCAAGTAAGCGGAGATAAAGAAAATTTAAATATTTCGGCAAAAAACGACCTCGTAGAATCATATTTAAGCCATGCTAAAGATGACTTGAATATGAATACTAGTACTGATGATACAAACGGCGTTAGAAGTGAAAAAAAGGCGGTTTTTGACGATTCAGCCGAAAATAACGCAAAAAAAGAGGTGACAAGTCAAAATATTGACATATCACCTGAAAAATTAGCAGAAGAAATTAATAAATCGCCTAAAATTATGGATTCATTCCGAACATATGACATTGATGAACTTAGGCGGTACGAAGAAATGTCATGGAAAGATGTAAATCAAGAAGTAAAGAAAAACATTCTTGATTTAAAAGCTGGCGTTATTGACCCGTTGGGGAATTTAGTAAAGTTTGTATATAACACTGCGAATAAAAAGAGCTTGGATGGATTGGCCAATCATTTGTATATGGGGTCTAAAAAAGCAGAACGTCATCCGAGCAAGTTAAGAGGGTTTGCAACTCAGCTTATAAAAGACACTTTGGCTAATCCTGACGTAATATATGGACAGGAAAACGGGAATTATAGATATGTAGGGTTCTTGCGAGGGGAACGGAACTTATTGCATTCTGTTATTGTTTCAGTCGAAGATGGCAAGGTAAGCAAAATTATTACATCGTTTGCTCATGATTATAGTACTGGGCGTGGAGAAGGTGGAATTGACGCAAAAAAAACGCTCAATCCTAAAGATGGGGATACACGTGTAACTAACGTTATACACGTTAAACCCGAAATTAGGAATGAGCTTAGTACCCGACAGTCGGAGCGTCCCCCGCAGGCAACCAGTGATAGTGCCGCATTGTCTGACGCTAGACCCGACACATCTGGTAATTCAAGAGTAACAGATGAACTAGGGAAAGTCAATGATAAAGATTTGGAATATAACGTTAGCAATAATAACACCCCTACAGGAGAAGGCGTTGAGCGACTGGGACGGCCTGTTACACGACGGGAAATTATTAATACCGTTAATGACTTATTTGACCAACGTGTAAAATCGGGACGGCTTGGCAAGCGTAAAGACGTTCTTGGGTGGTATAACCGCATGACGGAAGTAATCCGTACTCGTAATTTTGGGGATATAAATACGCTTATGCATGAACTTGGTCATCACGTAGATCATAAGAACGGATTCAGCATTAACCCGAAGTTTAACGCAGAATTTTCTAAGGTTGTACATGAACGCTTCGGCAAGGTGTATGACAAGTTAGGCGATGAAGGTATCCGCAAAGAAGGCTATGCCGAGTTCTTCCATGATTACGTAAGCGACCGAAACAAGGCAAAAGCCGACTTCCCTACGTTTTACGACCACTTCACGGAACGACTGGCGAAGGATAAAGAATTAAATGGAGCGATTAACAAGCTGTCCAAGGTTACGCACGAATGGTTTAAGCAAGCTCCGGAAGAACGAGTAAAGGGATCTATTTCGTTCGATGACGGGAAATTATCCACAAGAATCAAAGACATTTCTGACAATGGCGGGTTCAAAGAAAAGCTTTCAGATTTAGGGCATAGCTTGTATACGCATACTGTTGACGAGTTACACCCGTTTGAACAGTTAATGAAGGAAGTAAACGAGCAAATCGGAAAGGAAATCCCTTTTGAAAACGACGTATATAAACAGGCTTGGTTATTCAGAGGTGCGACGGGCAAGGCTCAAGCCCTCGTTGAATTTGGCGATAAGGCGGCAGGAGTTAAAGGGCTTAAAGCTATACTAGAACCTATCGGAATTAAAGAGCGTAAAAACTTTAGTGCTTACCTTGTGGCCAAGCATGATTTAGATTTCCATGCAAATGGACAAAAAGCGACGTTTTCTAAGGCTGAAGACGTGGCAACATTACGTAAGTTCGAAAAGAACGAAACGTTCAAAAAGGCAGCCGACGAATTACAGAAATACCAACAGCACTTATTACAACAGCTTGTAAAATCAGGCATGTTAAAGCCTGAAATATACGCTGAGCTTGTCAAGAAGTATCCGAATTACGTGCCGTTCTTCCGCGACTTTAAAGCGGAAAGCATGGACGGGTTCCTTGCAAGCAGTAAGGGATTTATTAACGTAGCAAGCCCCATTAAGAGATTCAAAGGGTCAACACGGGATATTATTGACCCGTTACAAAGCATTTTGCGTAATACGTACCAGTTTACAAGCGCTATTGAACGCAATAAAGTAGCTCAAAACTTCGCGAAACTTGCCGATATTCACGGCATGGGGCGTATCGTTGAACAGGTTAAAGAGGGTTCGGCAAGGGCAACGGATAATACTTTTACAGTATGGCAACGTGGCCAAAAGGTAGTATACGAAACAACTCCCGAACTAAAAGCAGCCTTAGAAATGAGCGATAAAAACGCAAGTAACTTGCTTGTAAGAATCATGCAAACGCCCGCAAGTTGGTTAAGAGCCGGGGCAACGTCTACAACAGGGTTTGCATTAGCCAACCTTGTGCGAGATAACGTAAGTGCGGCAATCTTCTCTAAGCATGGGTATTTACCTGTATTTGATACGCTTAAAGGCGTTTCGCAATTCATCAAGAAAGGCGAATTGTATCAAGAATACTTGCGTTCCGGTGCTTCGGGTGCGGCCATGGTTTCGCTTGACCGTGACTATATGGGCGGTCAAATCCGCGAAATACTGAGGAAAGAACCGACATGGCAGAAGGTTGTAAAGAACCCTATCGAAGTAATGCGGGCGATCTCCGAAGCGTCCGAAATAAGCACACGTCTTGCCGAGTATAACAATGCTCGAAAAGGGTATACAGGCCTTGCCAATAGGCTTTTTGGTAGTGAACGTAAATCACTCACACCGCAACAAGCAGCCCTTGAAGCCCGTGATATTACTATCGACTTTAGCCGTATAGGGAAGAACACCAAGACAGCTAATAGGGTTGTAGCGTTCTTTAATGCCGCTGTTCAAGGGGCTGATAAGCTTCGCAGAGTGTGGAAGGAAGACCCTGTAGGGGCTTCTATTCGTGCTACTTTGTTTGTAACTATTCCTACGGTTGCGTTATGGCAGCTCAATAAGGATAACCCTGAATATCAGGAACTTCCGCAGTATGTCAAGGATACGTATTGGATTCTTCCGAGTGGTGATCACTTAATCAAGATTCCTAAGCCGTTCGAATTGGGCGTATTGTACGGGACAAGCGTTGAACGCATGTTACAGTGGATGGACGATAAAGAACACGGACGAAAGGGAATAGGCTTTAAAGGGTACGGCGAACGAGTAGCCGACGTGCTTACGCCGAGTGTTATGCCGACGGCGTTTATTCCTATTGCAGAATGGGCGGCGAATTACTCATTCTGGCGTCAGAAGAGTATCGTACCGCAAGCACAACAAGACCTTCCCGACGCATTACAGTACGGTCAAAATACGTCAGCAGTAGCGAAGGGGATAGGGTCACTATTTAATGTATCTCCGTATAAGGTTGACAACACAATTAGAGGATACGGCGGTAACCTTGCGACGCTTGGACTTACGGCGATAGACGCAGCCACTGGCGAAACCGCAAACAGACCCGCAAAACGTTGGTATGAACTTCCTGAAATTAGTAAATTTACTGCAACACCGTATCAAGGAAGCAACAGCGTACAACGGGTATATGATGACTTCGACGCACAGAACAAATTATTTAATGAAGCAAAGATAACCAAGAAAAAACCTGAAGACTTTGATGTACGCCAATTTGGGAAACTCAAAGAAGCAAGGGAACAGCTCACGAAGTTATCAAGAGCAAGCAAGGCAATTATGAACAATGAGAACATAAGCGGAGAACAGAAGCGTGAGCAATTAGATCGCTTTAACGTTCTCAAAGCCAATATTGCCCGTAGAGTGTACGGGTACGACAGAGTTAAATAGGGGACGTGACAAACGTCCCTTTTATTATGCAAAGGAGAGGGCAAATGAATTTTATTTTTGATACGCTTTCACACACATGGGAAACACTTACAACCAACTTTATTTTAAAGGCTGCATTGAGTGCTGCGGGCGGCCTTGCCTTATGGCTTATCGGTATCCGTCATGTGCAGATACTTGGGATTTTTATCATCCTGGTATTCGTTGATTTACTCACTAAATGGGCAGCAATTGCCTATCAAATGCTAATTGATGAGTATCAGTACAATCCTGAAGAAATTGCAGTATGGGAAAAGTATAGGGCAATTCCTATTGCGTTCGAAAAGAAACTTATTTCAAGCCGATATATGCGTAAAGGATTTGTACAGAAGGTGTTATCTTACGTACTGGCAACATTCGCGGCGGTATTACTTGACGAAATGAGCGGACAACGCAAGTTTGCCGTTTCTCTTGTGTGGCTATACCTTGGTTCTAGTGAGTTTCTTTCAATTCTTGAAAACCTTCGCGACGGGGGCAATGTAATGCTTGGTAAGTTTTTGGATCTGGTAAGAACAAAGATTGAAAATAAGGTAAAGTTTTAGAGAGGAGACTATTATGAGAGGAATTGACGTAAGCGAGAATAACGGATTTGTAGACTGGGGAACAGTCGCGGCAAACGGCTATCAGTTCGCAATTATTCGACTGGGGTACGGACGTAATACGCTTGATAGTTGTTTTTATGACAACGTAAACGGAGCGATTAACGCAGGTCTTAAAGTGGGCGTATATCATTACTCTTACGCCTTAGATGAAGACGCAGCCAATCAAGAAGCGGACTTTGTGTTGAACACTTTGCAAAGCTCCGGGCTTACACCCGATAAATTACCGCTTGGAGTTTGGTATGACATGGAAGACGCTGATGATTATAAGGCTAATAGAGGTATGCCGAGTAATCAAGAATTAACGAATTTTTGCAGTATTTTCATCAATAAATTATGGAACGCCGGATACGCCAAAACAGGACTATACGCCAATATTGATTGGCTAGAAAACTATTTATACCCTGAACAGCTTGGCGGGTGTGGTTTATGGGTTGCTCATCTCAACCCGTATTGCGGCTATCCCGGTGCTAATATCTGGCAATATACCTTTAGTGAGAATATAGAAGGCAATGAGTTTGACGCTGATATAGTTCTTGATTTCGACGTAGAATAAGGAGAATACTATATGCCTATAAGCGAATATGTAAAGCGGTTTGCCCCTATTATTGTTGTCGTAAGCTTGTTGTTTGTTGTTATTGCGGCGGGTGTTATTGCTCATCGGCACTTACACAAAGACGAAAAAGCCCCGAAGGTTATCACCATAGAACAGGCAAAGAATCCCGAACAGCTTGCAAAAGCCATTAACGTCACACCGAGGGACGCAACGACGATTATACGAGAGGTTGAACGGGCAACCCCTGTAACAACCTATTACACGCCCGCAAGGACGGTACAAGAAGCGGCACAAATAACACGGCAACAGATCGCCCGCAATGATTCTTCTTTACCGTCTACCGTAACGGCTAAATCTGACCGTACTGTTATCGTCGAAAATACAGATAAACAAAAGGTAGATGTATATAAAATAAATCTCCGCAACAATCATAAGATTAAAAGCGGAGTAACGTACATTGACGGTAAAATGTATGGGTCGGTAGGTTATCAGGCGGGACGAGTGGAAGCGGTCGCACATGCCGACCAAACAGGACTTAAAGGCGGTACCGTCTTGTATACAATTAAAGAGTGGTAGGTGTTTAATAAAAAGCCGTTTCGTTAAACAATTTTGTGAAGTTAGTCAAGCAAAAGGCGTTTTACTGGACTAAGATAAAAAATAGTCAAGTGAATGGCGTTTTACTGGACTACCCAAATAGCAAAAATGCGGATTTTTGAGGTTTGAAAAATTTGAGACCTCAGAATCCGCTTTTTTTGTGTTTTTAGACATCTTTAATATTAATGCTTTAAATAAACCTATTGAGCTTATATATTGATTGAATAAAGGTGTTTTTTAACGAAAGTATCCAATTTGCGTATTATGCAAATTGCTTTTTGACGGCAAAAATTCGGCAAAAATTATATGTAGATAACTGGTTTTTATGTAGTAATCGTAAAAATAAAAACTGTTGAAGTGTGATAATAATGCTATTTTGTAGCTGTATGTATATTTGCCATAATGATTGATGAAAATGTATAGTAATTTACAATATGGCTATTATTGGCTTATTTAAAGCGATTATATGATATTAAAAAATAAAATCGTCAAAAACTTTTGCTAAAAATATTAGCGACATTCTCCGCCGCCTTCATTCTCATATCGTCCGTGTAATGTACATATACTTTAATTACAGTGTTTACGTTATCGCCTAACAAGCTAGCTACGGTTTTAATATCGACTCCGTTCGCAAGTAGCTTTGTTGCATACGTATGCCGTAAATCGTGGAACGTCTTATCAGGCATAAGCTTCTTTAAAATGCGAGGGACGTACTTACTGTTTTTCTTCGGGAATAATAGGCGATCCGATTGAGTCGCTTTATATTCCCTAAGAATCTCGCATAATATAGGCGGTATGGGAATGGTTCTATAACTATTGACGGTTTTAGGTGCTGTTACTCCGAATTTCTTCGAATCAACAATAGTAACCTGTTTATTAATTGTAATGGTTTTTCCGTCAAGGTCAATATCTTCCCATGTAAGTCCTAGAATTTCACCAATGCGACACCCGGCATAATAAGCAATGGAAATCATAACACGGGCGTACCCGTCTATGTTAGAAAAAACAACCTTCATTTCTTCGTCAGAAAATGTAGAAACTTTTTTGACGCTTTCTTTACGTCTGGGTACCGCGTTAAACGGGTTTTCCCTGATAAGCTTATAAGGGCGAACGGCGTAATTCGCAATCGCTTTTAGTATTCTTAAGTATAGGTTCATAGTACTGGGGGCAATATGAATCTCATTAAATGCCCTTATCACAAGATTATGATTGATATTACGAAGTTCTGTATTAGTAAGCATGGGGAATGACTTTAAAGCGACTCTATACATAGCTTTTGTGCTGTAGGTAAGGTTGACTTTTTCACGCAAAAAGACTTCCGCAAATTCGCCAAAGGTTATATCTCTCATATTCTCGTCAATTGGCGTTATTTGAGTTTTTAAGGCTTCTATTATCTGTTGCCCGTACTCTTTTGCTTCCCTTTGTGTTCGGAAGCCCTGCTTTGATTTTTGCCGCCATTTTCGGCCGTCTTTATACGATACTATGACCTGATAGGCGTTGTCCTTCTTACGAGTTGTTATATTACTTTGCATTATCCTCAATCCGTTCCGTGAACTTCTTTAACTCGTGAATTGTTATTAGTTTAATCGGAATATATCCAACCCAAAGACCGATAACGGCGATAAATAGCCCCGTACCACCTTTTCCAGTGGCAACCATAGCCACTAAAAAGCCAATAATAAACGTAGCTAAATACAACGGCAAAATCGATCGCCCGTAAAAATCTTTAAATTCTTTTAACATATAATCACCTCACACAACTTGGCAATAAAATTCAATCCCTTCGGCTTCCGGGATAATATCACTTCGGCGAATCATTTCTTCTATCATGTTTGCTTGAATTTCTCTATTAAAATCATTGCTTACTATGTGGCTTAATTCGTGAACCACTTCTTTTTTTGCCTGTTCTCGTGATAACGACTTACTTATAATTATCGAATAACTGCCGTCCTCGTTTTCTATTACAGAGGCTTTAGCGTAGGGAATAGAAGCAAATATTATATTAATTGTCATTATATTCTTCCTTAGATTTTAGGTATTTAATAAAGTTATATGCTTCTTGCATTTGCTCTTTTGTTAAATCTCTACTTGCACTAAATAAAACTCGTAAGTCTTTATTTGTTCTTAACTCTTCGGCATATTGTGCTGTTTGAGGATTAATATAATAGCCGTCGTTTTCATCGTATGTAGAGGTTTCTTTTTTAGGTTCGTCCCAACCCATTAAATACACCGGCGATACATTGTAGGCGGCGGCAAGCTTTTCCAACTTATCAGCCGGTACGGCAATATCGGCTTTTTCGTATCTTGAAATAGTAGCGTTGCTTACGCCGATTAACTTCCCCGCTTCTTCCATTGTTAAATCAGCCGCCAATCTAGCTTCTTTAAGCCGTCTTGCTAACCCTTGCTTTTCTTCAGTAATATCCTGTCCCCAACGGTTCTTTGCTGACATATTTATTACTCCTTTATAACAACCCGACGATAATTTAATGACAATATAGCCCATTTCTGCCTGACCGTCAATATTTTTTACAATAAATTAAAAAATTCTGCCTAAAAGGTATTTACATTGTAACAAAACCGTGATACAATGAACTTGCCTTTAAGGCAGAAAGGAGAAAACAATGAAGATACAAGCGGATAGAATCCGCGGGGAAATCGTTGCCCGTGGATTTAAACAAAAAGACCTTGCAAAGGCACTTGGCATAACGGCTCATGCGTTCCAGTACCGTTTAAAAACTGGCCGTTTTAACTCTGACCAGTTGTATACGATTGCCAAAATGCTCAAATTGGAAAACCCTTGGCAAATTTTTTTTGCTGATGATATTACCTAAAAGGCAGAAAGGAGAAAAACACATGAAAGAAAGAAGTATTGCGTTCGGTTGGGCTGGGTTTCCCGCTGAACACGCCCAATCATTGAGAAGGAAGATTGCCGCGGCATGGGTAAGACGGCACAAGGCAACAACAACGCCTAAATTAATACGGCACCTTGTTAGAGAGTGCCGCATTGCAGACGCTGAAGCGACGAAAGAAGCGGCAGTATGAACGCCGTAATGACGGCGAAAGAAGTAGCCGACTTCTTCCAAATATCCGTTAATGCAGTTTATGCCATGCGGAATGAAGGAAAACTTCACGCCTTGGAAGTGCCGGGGCTGAGGTTCTCGCGGGAAGAGGTTGAAGCGTTCGCAACGCTCAGGGCTGAATATTCGGCCACAGAGTGCCGAAGGCTTAGGGCTGAGTGTGAACGGCTACAAGATGAAAACGAATGGCTTAGAAGTCAAATCAGGAAGATTACAAGCGACTTGCTTGTAATTAGTAATGAGATTTAGAGAGGAGATGACAACATGAGAGGACTCACGCAGCCGCCCGCATGGGTAAATTCCCGCCATGGTCGGAAAGAAGGAAAGGAGATCCGTTTTACAGAAGATAGCGAGGTGACGGAATGGAAAGAAACCGCGGCTTTATGGCTGTTCATTGGCGGTATGATTATTTTCGCCGCAGCACTGTAAATAAAAAAAGAGCCGTGACGGCGGCAACCGACACGACTCACAACAAAAACAACTCAAGGAGATTATAACACATGAAAAACGAAACGGAAATATTAAGGCGATTAGAGGTTATTAATACAACAGTGGATAAGCTTATCGCGGACAGATTTAGCACCAGAGCCAACGAAGAAACATGGAGATGGATTATTCACGACCTTGGCGACGAACTTATAAAAATCGGAGTAGAAGCCGACGTTATCGGATTTTTGATTAAAGGAGAGGATAAATAATGGCAACGTTATATGAAATAAACCAAAACATATTGAACTGCATAACAACAGAAGAAGGAATGACCGTAAATACAGAAACGGGAGAAGTAATCGACCTCGAAGCCTTGGAGCAACTGGAATTAGAACGCTCCGAAAAAATCCGCAATATTGCGTTGTGGATTAAGAATTTAAAATCTGACGCAACCGCCTTGGACGCGGAAGAAAAGGCATTTAAGGCAAGAAAGGACGCGGCAAAGCGTAAGGCTGAACAATTGAGTAAATACCTTGCCGACGTGCTGAACGGCGAGAAGGTAACGGGGACGGACTTCGCTATCTCGTGGCGAAAGTCAACCGCCGTCAACGTGTTGGACGAAAAGGCAATCCCGCAGACGTTCTTAATCCCGCAACCGCCTAAGGTTGATAAGACGGGAATAAGTAAGGCGTTAAAGAATGGCGAAGCCGTAACAGGTGCGGAACTCGTCGAAAGACAAAATATGACAATCAAATAGAGGTGATACAGATGAAGGAAATACCGTTATTGACGGCTAATGATGTTGAGTGCCGCATAAAGAAGATAACGAATGAAGGGGCAGTCCTTTTACTGTATAAGACTGCAAGGGTTGACATGCGTATCCTCGACGAGGTGTACGGGTCAATGAATTGGCAGAGACATCATGAAGTTATCAATGATAATTTGTTCTGCACCATATCCATATGGGATTCAGAGAAATCTCAATGGGTAAGTAAGCAAGATGTAGGAACGGAAAGTAACGCCGAAGCGGAGAAAGGACAAGCGTCTGACGCTTTTAAGCGTGCCGGGTTTGCTTGGGGAATAGGGCGGGAACTCTATGATGCTCCGTTTATCTGGATATCTGGGAAGGTCAGTAAATACGACCGCTTCCATGTAACTGATATCCAGTACGACAGAGAAAAGCAAGAGTTTACCCGGCTCGTGATTTTCGACGATAAGGGCAAGGAACGGTATCGCCTGAACGGAACGAAAACGGATCGCCCGCAGAAGAAGGAATCGACGGAAGGAGACCGCCGACAGAAAGGCATTGCGGCAATCGTTGAATTGGTGAAGAAGAATAACGCAGCCGAAGCCTTTGCCGACTTCTTAAAGCAAACAACAAAAAAAGACGATTTAAACGCCTTGACGATTGATGAACTACAAAGTGTATATAAAGGCTTTAAAAAGTGGCTTGAAGGCGGCAAATAATGAAGTTTACGGCTAAAGGTATCCAAGTAATTAAGTCTTTCGGAGTAGGTTTGTTTATTCCTTCTCCGAAGGACAACGAATTGTTACAGATAGACGAATCGCAAGAATATACGGTAGAGATTAAAAAAGTATGCAAAAAAAGAAGCCTAAACGCTAACGCTTTTTGCTGGGTGCTTTGTCAGAGAATCGCGGAGCATTTAAGCCGAGACGGGCAATATTCAAGTCGCGAGGACGTGTACCGCAAGGCAATTAAAGACTGCGGACACTTCACTCCGATACCCGTACGAGCCGAAGCGGTAGAGCGATTTAAAGCGATATGGGCGGCTCATGGTATTGGATGGTTGACCGAAGACCTGGGCGAAGCGAGGAAGGCAAAAGGGTACAGAGTGCTTGCCGCTTATCACGGTTCAAGCACATACGATACTGCCGAGATGACAAGACTCATTGACTGCTTGGCTGATGAGTGCAGCCAATTAGGCATACGGCTTGAACCGCCTGAATACGTAAATAGCTTACTTAACGACTGGGGGCAAACAAATGATAGTCAATCAGTACGGAACGTATAAGGAACACGGACACCGACATACACGACTGTATAACATTTGGAGCGGACTCAAAGCCCGTTGTAACCGCCGTAACAACCCTGACTACAAGTTATACGGAGCAAGGGGCATAAAGGTATGCGACGAATGGAACGACTTCATAGCCTTCTACGCTTGGGCGATTGCGAACGGATACGGCGAAACGCTCACAATCGACCGTATCGACACAGACGGGGACTATTGTCCGAGCAATTGCCGATGGGTGACATGGAAGGCTCAAGCGAATAACAAGAGGAACAATCACATGATTACGTTCCATGGGAAGCGGGCAACCTTACAACAATGGGCTGATGTTGCAGGGATTAAGGCGAATACCTTGCTCTACAGGCTCAAGAGAGGTTGGAGCGTAGAAAGGGCGTTGACAGAATGAACAAGAACACTAAGCAAGACCGCGAATTGTTCCGCAAGACGAAGCGGCAAGCGATTAAGCGAGACAGAGGATGCTGCGTACTCTGCGGCAAATACGGCTGCGATGTTCATCATATCGTATTCCGCAGCCAAGGCGGCAAAAGCACGCTTGATAATCTTGTGTGTTTATGTAGAGAGTGTCACAACACGAAGGCACACGGCGTAAAGGCAAGGGAATACAGGGCGTTTTTTCAGTCGTATATCGACAGATTAAAAGGGGGCGAGCCTACTGAGTGACAACAAGAAATACTACTACATACGGCTAAAAGATAGCTTTTTTGACTCCGATGAAATGAAGGTAATGGAGTCGATGAAGGACGGGTACTTATACGGCAATATATTGCTCAAGCTGTACTTGCGGTCACTAAAAAATAACGGCTGCCTAATGCTTAACGAGCGAATCCCGTATAACGCTGAAATGCTCGCCACAATCACCGGTCATCAAGTTGGAACAGTTAAACAGGCGTTGACAGTTTTTAAAGACTTGGGGTTAATCGAAGTTCTTGACAACGGGGCAATATATATGCTCGATATTCAGAATTTTATCGGCAATGGCAGTAGCGACGGAGACAATAAGAGAGCCAATAGAAGAGGTATCACGGACAAATGTCCGACAAATGTCCGACAAATGTCCACCATAGTTAGAGATAGAGATATAGATAAAGTTAGAGAAAGAGATAGAGATAAAGACAGAAATAAAGATAGAGATAAAGACAGAGATAGAGATACGGAAAACATTATATCCTTTCTCAACTCAACTACCGGGAGTAAGTACAAGGCTTCGACAGACAAGACCCGCAGACTCATTGCCGCACGGATTGCAGAAGGTTTTACAGTTGATGACTTTAAAGCCGTCATCACAAAGAAAGCCAAAGAATGGCAAGGCACGGACATGGCACAGTATTTAAGACCTGAAACGCTGTTCGGTACGAAATTCGAAGGATATTTGAATCAGCCGGAAGTACGGAATAATAGGCGATCGCCTATAAGCCGGGCAGAGCAAGAACGGCAAGAAGCAATAAACGTTGTGAATGAATTAATTGCAGAATACGAAGAAGAGGAGCGACAAAATGGACAAAGTAAGCACGACGAAAGCAATAGCACCGCTTCAATTGGCTTTTAAAGGTGCGTTAGAAAAAGACCGGCTACAGTTCTACGTCATGATGTTAAGCGACATACCGCCGCAGATACTAGAAGTGGCAGTAAAGAAGTTAATCATGACGAACAAGTTTTTACCGAGTATCGCCGAAATTCGTGAAACCGCCTATGGAATCAAAAGCACGATAAGCGGCACGGCAGCACCGGATGAATCCGAAGCCTGGGGCGAAGTCATTAAGGCAATACGGTCAGTAGGCTACTATGGCAAGCCTAAGTTTAGCCACGAGGCCATAACGGTAGCCGTCAATAATATCGGTTGGCAAGACATTTGTATGACTACGAACGACGGGATGAATACATTGCGGGCACAGTTCAGACGAGCGTACCAGTTAGCGGCACAGCGGCAAAAGGACAACCGAGATAATGCCGTACTTGGCATAAGCCCGAACAACGAGAAGCTGAAGCAGTTGACGGGGAATCTTGTGAAACGGTTGAGTTAATTCAATTTATGGTTGAGTTGAGAGGAGAAAAAGCAAATGTCACATATAAAATTTGGCGAGTATGAACCGGAAGTGGAGATGATAACCACTGATATAAATAACGCCTCCGCCATGCAACACCTTTACCGGTTTTCGAACGGGTACGGAGCAAGTGTAATTCAGAATTGCTACAGTTACGGACATGAGTACGGGTTATATGAACTAGCCGTATTAAAAGACGGCAGGTTGTGCTACAGCACACCGATTACAAGCAACGTTATTGGGTATTTGACTGCTGATAAAGTAGCCAAGCACTTAAGCCGGATAGAAAAACTGCCGAAGGAAGGAGAATAGGCATGAAAAAGACAGAAAAGCGGTACATGACAATAAAAGAAGCTATGGAGTATACGGGCATGGGCGAGGTGACACTTTGTGGAATGTTAGCGGATATCGACGTATATCCGGTACAGCCTGGCGGATCCGGAACACGGCGGTTTATTGATAAAACGGATATTGATGAAGCGTTCCGAATTTTAAAAGACAAGGAGCGAGTTATACGGCATACACGAAGTGGACGGCACCCGTTTTAATTAAAAGATTTGAGCGAAAAAAGGAGATCCGAAAATGAACACAGTACAACTGGAAGGAAATTTAGCGAGAGACATAGAAATCAGCTTTACAAAGTCAGGAATGGCGGTAGCACGCGGTAGCGTGGCATGTAACAGACGAGTAAAGGACGGTAGCGAATGGAAAGACGTAGCGGACTTCGTGCCGTTCGTCGCTTTCGACGCACTAGCCGAAGGCATGAACGAATGGACTAAGGGTACACGGGTTTGGATAGTCGGTAGATTCTCAACGACTAAGTATGAGAAGAATGGAGAAACCCGGTATTCATCGAACGTAGTCGCGACAGGAGCGGGGACGGCAATATTTCCGTTCAAGAAGAAAGACGGAAATAATTCAGGATTCAACGGATTAGGAACGGAAGTGGACGAAGAAATTCCCTTCTAGTATTGAAAAAATTGAAAATTTGGCACTTCTGACGAGTTTTAGAACAACGGACGATAAAATTACCGTACAAAACTCTAAAACTCGTTAGAAGCCAAAATACGACGAAAAAGGAGCAAGCAAAAATGGACAACAAAAACGAACGCGATGAAATTTTGGAACTCGTTGAAGACATGATGAAAGAGTTCGGATTAACTGAAACGAACCTTAGAAACCCGATTAACGGACAGATTGAAGAGGGCAACGAGGTTCACAAGCCCAATCACTACAACTGGCGAGGAACGGAATGTAAAGACGTTATACGGCAGTTGCTAGGGGCTGAAGGGTATAAACGATATTGTGAAGGGAACGTTATCAAGTATCTGTATAGATATACAAGAAAGGGTACACCCACAACGGACATTGCGAAGGCTGCGGAGTATTTACGGATGATTGCAGAAGAGGAAGCGAGGAAATAACCATGATTATAATCACCCAAGGGAATATAGATTTAACGCGAACTTGTGAAATGTACACAATGGGGAGTCTTGTTCAGATAGTGCTTGATAAAGACGGTCTTGACGTTTCGTTTGGTAATAATAAAAAGGCCGAAGCGGCACTTCAGTTAATCAAACAAGAGATAAAACGGCAAGCATCCTCTTGCCGGTGCGAAATTGTTATTGATATCGATGAAATCAATGGAAGAGTCGAGAAAGGATAAAAACATGGAACGAACTTTTGTACATAGACCGACTGTGATTACCGTATATGAATTTACGGGAGACCCTAAAGAAATTACGGACGTCCTTGAGAATATAAACGACTATTGTGAACATGATAGATACAGATGGGAGTTTATATCTAATCATGAGCCGCCGTTTATAGAGATTTACACCGAACATCCCTTTGATTTCATATTAAAAATAGGCGACTTTTTACACATTGATGAGGATGGAGAGTTGAATATATTTTCTCGCGAAGAAATGTTTGGTGAATGGGAACCGGAAGGAGATAAGCATGAATAAGGCTGAACGTGAAGAAATAGAAAAAGCGATAAGCTCCCTTGAACTTGAAATAAAATTTGGTGAGAGAAGTTTTTGGTATGAAAACACTATTACGGTCAATGAGGACGGAATACAAGAAGCACTGGAGATATTAAAGGGGATAATTAAAACCAAAGGAGATAAGCATGAACGGACTTGAGTTAATCGCCTATGTGTGCAAATCGGTAATGTTCTTAGTAGCGGGCATGTTGCTGATTATGATTTACGCGGAGATGAGTAACCGATGATACGAAGTAAAAAGACGGTAATAGACGGGGTTACGTTCGATAGCAAGACGGAAGCGGAGTATTACGAGTATCTGAAGAGTCTTGAAAAAGACAAAAAGATATACCGCCTTCGCTGTCACCCTGTATATGTACTGCAAGACGCGGTTGAACGGCACGGGAAGAAGTATAAAGCGATTAAGTATATTGCCGACTTTGAGTACTGGAGCGACGAAGAGCAAACGCATGTAGTCGTTGATGTTAAAGGTTACGCAATGGAAGACGCAAGCCTGAAACGGAAGTTATTCGCGTACAAGTACCCGTTGTATAAACTCGTATGGGTCGCGAAGTCGAACAAATATAGTAACACCGGTTGGATTGATTACGACAAATTACAGAAGTTAAGACGGAAGGCGAGGAAGGAGCGGAAGAATGGCACGACGAAATAAGCGACGACATTATCAGGCTCCGCGAATAGTGATACTTGGCAAGACGGCGGAGAAGAATAAGAAGCCGCGTGAATCCGTGTCACGGTGTGCATTTTGCGGCCGTCCGTTGTTCCGTGAATCCGCATGGCACTGGATATACGACGAGTTCGGGCAACGGGTTAAGAAGTGCAACAATGAAGCTATCTGCAGAGAGTGTAGAAGTCAAGAAGGCGAGGACGCTTATATTACGGCAGTGACAGGAAGGAGACCGAGGCATGACGTTGAAGAAGTACACGAAGCGAAAGCCCGATATAGTAAGAGCAATTCAATTTACGGGTGAAAATGTAGATGAGATATTGAGAGAGTTCTGCGGAAGTTGGGGAACTTTTTCGGTTAATGTTACGCAGGAAATACGAGGGGACGGAAAGCACGTGAAGGGACTTAGGCTAAATAGTGATTATGTAGCAGACTGCAAACTTTTGGAAGGAGATTATCTAGTTAAAACTATGAGCGGTGAGCTTATCGTTCACTGCGAAAGCAGATTTTTAGAAATTTACAAGGAGATAGAATGATAGAAAAAATATTAATTCGATTAGGAACAGCAATTGCAGTCTTAGGGGCGATTGGTGCAATCGTAACAATTCATGTACAGGCATATGCTCAATTTAAACTGTCTGATTTCGCACTCTTTGTAGCCTTATTTGATTGTTGCTTAGGCTTACTGTTGATATTTTCGGTGCAGATATGGAGAGACAGATGAACGGACGGGAATATCTTGAGTATGTACGAAGTCTGAATGTACGATTGAGAATAAAAGAAGATCGCATTGAACAGCTAAGAAAAGACATATGCACACTACAGGCGATTGACTACTCGAAAGACCGAATAAGCGGAACGAGTTCAAGTGACATAAGCGATAAGATAATTAAATTAGACGAGCTTATAAACAAAACATATACGGAATGGGACACGCTTATAGATGAACGAGAAAAAGCCGAAACGCTTATTAACTCGTTAATTAATGTTTACGAACGGCGAATACTGCAACTGCGGTACGTATATTGTAAGAGTTGGAGCGACGTTGAAGACGGTATAAGCATGTCACACGTACAGACCTTTAGACTGCACAAACAGGCGGTAAAACATTTTAACCTTATATATCGAAAAGACGGAACATAATGGTACAAAATGGTACTGAATGGTACAACGGAAGTATGATATAGTGTATATGTGAAAAGTAGGGGATGAAGTTCATGCGTGAACGATTCCGAGGAGACAGCTGCGGCGAGTCTCAACCACTAATTCTATATGTAGTTTATTTACAGGTCGGGGCGGTCAATGTGGCCGCCTTTTGCCGTAAAAAAATAAGCCCTCAATTAAGAGGGCTTTTATATTTAAACGTCGTAGAACTCACATACTTCGGTCGGTGACAGCGGGACAGAATCTTCAACGAGTCGATTGCGCCAAACTAGCTGTTTGGTTTGACGGTTTACCGTAAAGAGTAAAACCGTTTTAGCTTTATTCGGATTAAATCCGAGTTCAGCATAGAAATTATCGGTAAAAGCAAAACCAGGGTGAAGAAGTTCTACCGTCTTTTTATTTCCTTCGGAGATTTCAAAAGCACTGATTTCATTATCATTGCCGAAAATTTCAATTCCGTGATTAGCTTTAAACTGTTCAAATGCGGCTGCTTGTAATTTGTTAATTTCCTTTTTTGTGATCTGCATGGTGTTTTCTCCTTTTTTAACGATAGCATTAAGCTTTTCAATTATTAATCTTTCAGCCCATGCGGGCGGCTGTCTTTTTTCGGCTTCCCAATCCTGAACGGTTCTAACCGGAACTCCGATTAACTTATAAACCTGTGCTTGTGTTAACCCGGCCTTTTCTCTAGCTTCTTTAATTGCTGTCATCTTGGTCACTCCTTTATGTGATTTCCTTTGTTGAGTACACTATAACACGCATTGCGTGTCTTGTCAAATGAAATTATGGAAGTTTTTAAAATATTTTTTTGTTCATTACAAACGGCATAACCAAGCCGATAAAAAGGAAGTGAAACTATATGAGCGAAGAAAAAAAGAGCGAAAAATTAAATCCGAAGCAAGAGAGATTTGCTATTGAATATATTAAAGACATGAATATGACGAAAGCCGCGGAAAGAGCGGGATACAGCAAAAAGAGTGCGATAATGCACGGCTCAAGATTGCTTAGAAGTGCTAAGGTACGGGAAAAAGTCGCAGAACTTGAAGCGGAAGTAAAAAATGAAGCTATCGCAACGGCTCAAGAAGTTGAAGAGTTTTTAAGTGCAGCAATGCGGGGCGAGTTAACAGAAGAAAAGAGTTATAAGAACGCGAAAGAGAAGAAGGAAAAACAGATCGCAATGAAAGAACGAATAAAAGCGGCTGAACTTCTTGCTAAGCGTTACGCGTTGTTGACAGAAAAAACGGAGTTAAGCGGTAAAGACGGACAGCCGATTGTTATAGAGTTCTCACATATGCGACGGAACGAAGATACAGAATAGTCTTATATACATATGTAAGGAAAACGAAAGCACTAGAATTGATAGAATTATTCCTTGAAGTTGTATAAAAGTATCGTATAAGCACGGGATAGAAGAAGAAAAACGGAATAAATATGAATATTACAATCGATTACATGCCGAATGTGCGGCAAGATGAATTTCATATGTGCAACGCTCCGTATGCGGTTTACGGTGGTGCCAGAGGCGGTGGCAAGACCAAAGCGTTAGTAATGGATTGTCTCGCTTATTGTCTTGAGCATAGCGGCTGTAATGCGTATTTGTTCCGAGAAACATATCCGAATCTTGAAGCAAACGTAATAAGAGAGTGGAAACGCTCAGTGCCGAGAGAGTTATACGAGTATTCAGAGCAAAAACACATTGCTACTTTGATAAACGGATCTAAAGTATTATTCCGATACGTTCGTACAGAGAAAGACGCAGAAACGTACCAAGGTCAAGAGTTCGACTACCTTGGCATTGACGAATTGACGAAGCACACGGAGCGAACAGCCGAGTTATTAACGGCGTGTCTTCGTTCGTCTCGTGGATTCCCTGTCCGCTTCCGAGGTTCGTGTAATCCCGGCGGCAAGGGTCACGGATGGGTTAAGCGTAAATACGTCGAAGCAACCGAATACGGTAAACATGAAGTTATCGACAAGACAACCGGATTAGAAAAGATGTTTATCCCGGCTCGTGTTTATGATAACGATGTTTTAATGAAGAATGACCCGAATTACGTAAAGCGTCTTGAAGCGTTGCCGGAGCAAGAGAAGAAAGCGTTCTTATACGGTGACTGGGATGTATTTATTGGACAAGTTTTTACGGAGTTCAATAGAGATAAGCATGTAGAAGAACCGTTTACAATCCCTGACGATTGGATAAAAGCCCGCTCGATGGACTGGGGTTTTTCTAAGCCGTTTTCTATTCATTGGTACGCGATTGATTATGACGGTATAGCTCATTGTTACCGTGAATATTACGGCTGCACAGGCGAACCGGATGAAGGGTTAAAGCTAACACCGGATGAAGTAGCTGCCGAAGTCGTGCGATTATCGGGTAATGAACGATATACGTATGATGTCGCTGATAAAGCGATATGGCAAAAAGACGACCGTATGAAATGGAGTATCCAAGGTGAAAGCATAGCTGAGATATTTGAGCGACACGGGATTTACTTCACTCGCTCTAATTCTGAACGTATTGCGGGTAAACTCATGGTTCATCAGTATTTAAGGGAAGAGAAAATAAAATTCTTCTCGACGTGTAAGCATATGTTAAGAACACTACCGGAGCTTGTGTATGATGAGTCAAAACCTGAAGACGTAGACACAACTCAGGAAGATCATGCATATGATGAGCTGCGGTATTTCTGTATGAGCCGGCCGATTAAACCGACACGACCGAAGAAGGAATTTAGCGACGGATATAAAACGATAGACGACAGTGAAGAGGTGACAGTATGGGGAATTTAAAGGGCTTTGATATAGAAGCGGCACGGAGACGGGTAAAAAGTGCGTTGAGTGCTACTAGTGATTGGCGAGAACGAGCCAAAGAAGATTACGAGTTTATGCAAGGTAAGCAATGGGCTGACGCGGATTTATCGCGTATGAAGAAAGCGGGAAGACCGGCAATTACGATTAACCGAATCCGACCGGTTATAAATCTGTTATGCGGATATGCAGCACAAAACGAGACGGAACCCGACTTTTTACCAAGGTCCGAAGAAGACGATAGAATAAGCCGAGTCGCAAAAGGGATTACTAAGTATTGTCTTGACCGTGCAAATTATCAGCGAACGAAAAATAAATGCTTCAGAGATAAAGTTATATGCGGTCTCGCTAACTACTGGATTACGTACGACTTCGATTATTCAAGACTTGACGGCACTATTAAGATTGACAGAGTTAGCCCGTTTGACGCGTTTATAGACCCTGAATCACAACAAGAAGATTTGAGCGACGCTCAGTATTGCGGCCGTTACTCGTGGGAAAGCCCTGATAAACTACGGCAAATATACAGCGACAAGCAGAAAGAAATAGACACGCTACAACATAAGCTTGATAGCACTGAAACAGCTGTTGACACGATAAATACGGAAAAACTTTGGTATGATACCGACTTCAAGAAAGTACGAGTTGTTCAGTATTGGTATAAGGAATATAAGACTCAAGAAGTCTATATGACCAAAGAAGGCGTTGTTACAGAAGATAATCCGTTATTTATACAGCTTAAAGCGACAGGAACGCAGCCGACAACGATACCGAAGACGGTTATACAATATGCGACGTTTTGCGATGATGTATTGTTGGAAGACGGCGAAAGCCCGTACAAGCATGGAAAATTTCCGTTAGTGCGTGAATATTGTTATTACACCGGGGAACTGTCAGACGCTGAATTAGAACCCGCGGGCGTTGTTCGAGATATAAAGGACGCACAGCGGGAACTAAACAAGAACCGCAGCCAACGTATGCACGTTGTCAATCAACAGTCGTTAGGAGTTAAATTCTGGACTGGTGTCGTTGATGAGCAGTTAAAGAAGACAATAAAGGAAAAAGCAACAACGCCTGGAGCAAACATATTCCTACCGAACGGCGTAAGTTATCAAGACGGTACACCCGCTTATGACAGTTCAGTGAATATAAATCTTGAGCAACAATCAAGCAATGATTTTTATTCTATTAGCGGCATAACGCCTGAATCATTAAGTGGTAGCGTTGGAGCCATGAGCGGTAAGGCGATCGACTTACGTCAGTCAGTAACGACAGTGCAGACAGCGGGAATATTCGACCAGACGAAGGAAACAGAACGGCAGATTGTTCAGCTTCTATGGGGCGAAAAGAACGCTGAAGGACTTATACCACAGTTTTATAATCAAGATAAAGTAATGCGGATACTGGGCGATGACGGGCAAAAAGAATTTATACAGATTACGCCGAATTTAGGGCAACCTATGCAAGAACAATTTGCGGTTGACCCGATGACAGGAATGCCGAAAACAGACGAAGACGGCAACCCGATTAAGAAAGTATTGTATGACCTTTCTTGCTTTGATTTTGATATCGTCATTACAACTTCTCAAGCGTCTGCAACGGCACGACGGGCAAACTTGTATCAACTGCTTGAAGCGAAGAAATCAGGCGTTGATATTCCTATGGATATTATTCTCGACTTCATGGACTTCCCCGAAAAAGAAAGCGTTAAGAAGAGAATGCAAGAGGCGGCAGAACAGCCGAATTTGCCCGACGTACGTATAAACGGACGGCTTGCGGATTTACCCGCTGAAGCGTTAAGTACAGCCCTTTCTAGCATTGGCGTACAGATGTCTCCTGAAGAGATATTGCAAGAACGGTTAGCAATGAAAGGGTACGCACCGCCGCCGCAGATACAACAGCCGCAAGGCGTGCAACAGTTAGGGCAAGACCAGCAACAAATGCAGTTATTGCAGAATATGCAACAACTATAAAATGTAAAACAGACCTGGACACGTCTATAAACTGTCCCCTCCTTTTCTCGTCCTTAGCAAGACGTTAAACGGCTAATTATAAACCACATTCGCCCGGCAACGGCGTTAAACTGCAATTATATTATTTCGTCCGGCAATGACGTTAAACGGCAGAAAGGATATTACTATGGATAACAATGAAATGGTTAATGCTGAAGAAATGGGCTTTACTCAAGAAGATTTAGAGGTCGTGAAAAATGAAATGGAACAGGACAAACCTGAAGAATCTGACAGTAAAGAACCTGAACCGCAAGAAAGCGGCGAAAAGCCTGAACAGTCTGAAGAGTCTGAAGACCAGGATGATCAGTCTAAAGAAGCTGAAGGCGAAGAACACGCCGAGAATTTAAAAGCGGCACTTGCTCAAGAACGGGCAAGACGCAAAGCGGCTGAAGAACGGGCAAGAACGTTACAGGCACAGCAAGCACCCGTTACATTACCTGAACAGGAAATAGCTAATATCCGAGATTTTGCGAAGCAAGAAGCGTTAAAGCGATTAGGGGTAAAGGCTGAAGACGTGGAAGGGTTAATGTATGAAGATGAACAGAAATACAAAGACCTTTTGAGACTACAGACGCAAATTGAGTATGTAGTTTCTAACCAAATGCACAGCCGATACGACCAGATACAGAAGAATCAGACGTTTGTGAATGAGATTAAATCACTTCCGAACTTCAATGAACTGTATCAAGACGGTGTAGAAGCCCTTAATGAAATGACGTTAAAAGACGCAAGACCGATTAACGACGCATTCGCCAATATTGACAACGGTGAAGGAACGGAAGCGGATTTTGAAATTGTCCGTAAATTCGTTAAAGAGCTGCAAGACAAACGGGCGGCAACAACCGTAAAGGACAGCCCGTTAGATGTAGCTAAAACCTTGCCGAAGGCGGGAGCGTTAAGCGGCGGCAACAACACACCGCCGAAGTTAAGCGATGAAGAAATTTTGGAAGCGTATCAGAACGGAGAGGCGGACAAGCTCCCCGAAGACGTACGCAAGTATTTTGATAATTTACTTGAATAGGAGATAAAAACATGGCAAACGAAATTCAAATTCCCGCTAATTTAGTACCGAAAGTATGGGCTGCAAAAGTCTGGACGGAAGGCGTTAAAGCGTCTTATTTCGACAAGTTTACAGACGCAAACGGCAACAACGTAATTCATAAGAACGTTAAATTAAAAGGCGTTAAGGGCGATAAGGTATACTTTGGCCTTGCAATGAACCTCACGGGTGACGGTATTAAAGGTAACAATACGCTCGATGGACACGAAGAAGAATTACATATTTACGATTTCGCTGTTCCCGTCGAACTCGTGCGTAATGCAGTCGCTCGTTTCGTAGCTGATGACCAGAAAAGCCCGTATGAAAACCTTCAGATTATTAAACCGGCTCTTCAGCAGTGGGTTACTGATTGGCTTGATGATACCTTCATTAAGAAGTTAACCGCTTCCCCTACAGCGGGAGAAGTTATTTTTGCTTCGGCTGCGGGTACTGAAGCCGGTACGACGGCAAACGATAAATTAACGTGTGCGTTGATTTCCCGTGCTAGACGTAAAGCAATGCTTCACGCTCCGAAGGTAAACCCGGTAAAAGTAGACGGCCAAGACCGCTATATTATGTTAGTTTCGCCCTGGGCGGCTAAAGACCTTAAAGCGGATCCCGTATGGATTCAGGCTCAGGCACAAGCGAACGTTCGTGGCCGAGAAAATCCGATTTTTACGGGTGCGTTAGGCGAATACGACGGCGTTATCCTGTACGAATATGAACGTATTCTTAACACAACGACAGGGGCAAGCAGTGCCAATGTATGCCATAACTTGTTACTTGGCAAACAGGCTGCGTGCTTCGGTGTTGCAAAAGAAGCCACTCCGATTAAACAGGTTAGCGACTATGGCAACCGTGAAGGTAACGGCATTTCCTTGTATGCGGGGATTGAAAAATCGAAGTATAACGGCAAGGATTACGGCGTAATTCAAGTTGTTACAGGCGGCACGGTAGAAAAATAATGAACGCAAAGAACAAAGGGGGAAGGGCTAACCTTTCCCCTTATTCTTTTATGAGGTGTATATGAAGGTCAGACAATTAATTAATAGGGCGTATATGCAAGTTGGCGATACGTCACAAGAGACATACACGCCTTATCAGTTTTTAGAGTTTTATAACGAGGGTAACCAATTATTAAATACGCTCATGGGGAAATATTGCCCGAACCTTGGTACTGTTACGCATGAGGATAGAGGAACGGGGGAAATCGTTCTTCCTAGTCAATGCGTATCTATTAGAAGTGTCACGGCGGACGGGCAAGAGGTTAGCGGGTATCATGTTCTGAACTTACAAACGGTGAAGTTTAAAGCCGATAAAGAACAAGATATATCCGTTGATTATGTGAAGTCGGCAGAGTATAAGAAATTCGACGATAACAGCGAATACCCGGCAGAGCTTGAGACTCTTTTAGTTGATTATATGGTTGCCCGTATTATGAACATAGACGTATCGGGAATTACAGGGAGCATGATAGAGGCCTTACGGTCACTTAATAACAGCTCCGACAGTGAAAGCGGCTATGTTCTTTCTAAGGGGTATTGGGATTATGACAGTACAAGAACTGATTACGCTGATTAGTGTAGAAAGCAACGAAATACTGGATGATAACAACGACTACATTCAGTACATAAACGCTGGCATTGATTACCTCTCTATGATACTGGTTGCAATTCGTGATAATGAAGTGGTTAAGAGTATGACCGTAACGAACAATAGCGACGTTCCTACTAACTTTATGGGGTTCGTCCCTAAAAGCGGGTATCCCATACGGATTGTAAACGGACTGTTCTCAACGTATGACGGCGAGGACGTGCAAGACGTGTTTTACAGTATTCGAAAGAATCATATAAATTCAATGGATTCAGCCGTTCCGTTTAGTGAGTTTTTTACGTCGTATCTTGTGCAACTTATTTCGTTTCTGATTAAAAAGAAGTCGCTAATGATTGATTACGCCAATTATGATAAAGGGTTTATTGACCACTTAACGGAGTTAATCAAGGCGTCTAGAGGGCTTACATAATGGGTGAGAGAGCAATAGCAAGTACAAACGGATATAGGCTAGGTCTTGACTGGAGTAATCCGCCTGAAGGGATTGATATACAGGCACTTACTCAGGCAATGAATTGCGAGTTCGATAGAACGGATAACGCATTAAGAACAGTATCAGGGGTAACCGTTGCGTACGACGCGGGAATGTCGATAGACACGTTATATTACGACGTGTACCGGCACAAATGGTACTTTACACACGGAACAGAGTTATACGAAACGGATCTAAAAACACGTAAGCGATTAGGAACGCTCACGGGACAGCACAAACCGAAGTATCACGCGTACAGCGGTGATATTCTCATCGCAAGCGGCGGTAAGCTACAAGCCATAAGCGGAACGGGTGAGTTATCGACGGTAGATGGCTCTCCGTCTTGTGAGATTGTAAGCAGCCATGCGGGTCGTGTTCTCGTTGCGTCTATTTATTCTCATCGGCTGACGTGGTCGGCTATTGGCGATTATCGCAGTTGGGAGAACAACAAAAACGACAGCTCAAGCGGACAGTATTTAGA
>ENA-OWZV01000072-OWZV01000072.1-human-gut-metagenome-genome-assembly--contig:-NODE-72-length-35825-cov-19.709533_pt1 | contig 35825 bp, 34 predicted proteins | sample MGYA00249264_ERZ652123 | MGnify/ENA primary metagenome ERZ652123 (study PRJEB26925, sample SAMN05827256) | human gut metagenome | biome: ENVO:2100002; feature: ENVO:00000062; material: ENVO:00002003... | reverse complement strand
AACGAGTTGCTAGTGGTAATAGATCGGCGTTTAAGCCGTTGATCAGAATGGTGCCACTTGTTGGGTGTAGTAAGCCCATCATCAAACGAGCGAGGGTTGATTTGCCTGCGCCGTTGACGCCGACGATGGCGAGCTTTTGGCCGGCTTCTAACGTGAAGCTGACATCTTTAAGACTCGCGGTTTTAGCTTCGGGATAGCGGAAGGTCACATGGTCAAAATGAATGGTGACCGGCCGCTGTGCCAGTTGCGCTTGTTCAGAGGTGGTGAGCGGGCGTGCAGGTGTTCGCGGCTTGAGCGTCATGAATTCGCGAAGTTCTTGCAGATCGAGACTAGCGGTTTGCAGACCGCTGAAATCTTTCAGCAATTGATCAAGTAAGGTGATGAAGCCATTTGTCATCCCAAACATCAAAGTAAATTGAGCAATGGATAGGCTTCCTTGGGTGACGGCAATAACCAAACTTCCGTAGACCAAGGCATCGCGGCATAATCCGGCAAGTTCGCCAACCTGTGTCCCTAAGAAATGCCGCAATGAGTTGCGGCGTTGCCAAGCATCTTGAAGTGAAAGGAGTCGATCAAGATGGGTGTGATACCAACCAGCCATCCCAAACATCCGAATATCTTTACCATTTTCCAGCGCATAGGCATTGCGGGAGATATAAGCTTGCTGGCGGCTGAGCTTGTTCCAATTGACATTGTTTGTTTGATACCACTTGCGGTACCAGCTCAGCCCGGCATAACTGATGGCAGCGCTGAGAAGAACCAATGCAAACACCCACGGAATGACGGTCGACAAAGTTGCAAGGAATACTAACAAGGTCGCGATATCAATCAAGGTGCCACGGCCATAAATATAAATAGCCTCTGCCCCAGCATATGTCCAACTCAACCCTTTGCTAAAAGCCGTATGAGCAAGATCTTGTATTTTGCCGCTACTGATTTGATCATAATCAAGATCCCATTGCTGTTGATGGAAATCCATTTCGATTTGGGTGCGTAGTGAGGTGCCTTTAATATCGAAGGTCATCAGAAGATACTCAACTTCACTGGTAATGGCTAATCCCAAACCGGTTAACACTGCCAACCAAGCGAATTCCCCCAATGTTGCATGCTGCACAATGGCACCGACCAACAATGCTGGGGTGAAAACCCCGAGCAAGGCTGCGGCCGCTTTATCAATGGCGAGACCGGTCGCGGTCCAAGCAAGTGACGGTTCATCTTTTCGCAAGTAAGTTAAGTACCACCGTAAGTTGTTGAACAAGCCGTACTTTTTCATGTCGATCACCTCGTTGACCTTAATCTACCAAAAAAACGACCACTCGCGGCAGATTATGCGTGAGTGGTCGTTTTAACGGCGTGAATGGGAATGGCAATTTCGGTGACAAAAACGGAAGCCTCATATTGGCGATTGATCATGCCATTATACTTGGCCACGAGCTTGTTGACGCGGCGGATCCCGAGGCCACGTTTGTCGCTTTTGGTTGAGGCGTACTGATAGTCAATTTCTTGATCGGCAGGCCGGGTGTTGGTAACGGAGATGTAAAACTGTTGCTTGACGATGCCGATGTACAGCCGCAGTTGGCGCGGTTCACCGGCAGGCTGTTCGCTGATCGCTTCGATGGCGTTATCTAATAGGTTTCCTAAGATGACAACCAAATCGACATCTTTAATTAACGGTGTGCTGCCGACAATCACTTTTTCATTGACGGAGATGTGCAATCGTTCGGCCAATGTCAGCTTAGCATTGACGATAGCGTCCAACATGACATTACCAGAGTGGACGAGCGGATCAACTTCATCTAGTTTGTCTTCTAGTTCGTCGAGATAGGATCGAGCTGCCTGCGTATCCTGATTATCTAAGTAGGCTTTGAGCGCCTGCAGATGATCATGGTAATCATGGCGCCATCCGCGCATATTGGCATAAAGTTCCTGCACTTCTTGCGAATATTGGGCCATCATTTTATCGAGGCTGTGGGCGAATACGGCGTCCTGATCATTGAGGAATTGACGCATTAAGACGAACTCCAAGGAGCCGGTCAAAACGGTGCTGCAGAAAAGCACAAGCCGCACACTTGGCAGCGGCCAAAGCCACCAAGCGTCCAAGGCTAGCAGCACCACGGCTAAGTTCAAACCGCGCACAGGCCAATTTTGTTGTCGGCGGAAGGTCCACCATAGAAGCACGCAACAACCGACAGTCAACACGCCGAATGCGCCTAGCCACCACCATTCATTCACTGTCATGAGCTAACCCCCGAAAATGTTTAAAGAAGGCTTGTTTGACGAGCGGTGCTTGTTGTCGTGAAACCGGGTAACTGGTGCCGTCAGCCATGACGACGGTGTTTTTCTCGAGTTGCGACAAAAAATTGAGGTTGATGACAATCGATCGATAGATTTGAATAAAATTCTCGTCGAGTTGAGGAAGAAACTCTTTTAGCTGACCAGCGACCGTGTACGTCATTTTCTGGGTGTGCACCTGCAAGCGATGATCAGTCACCTCGATGGCACTGATGTCGTACATGGCCACGCGTTGAATGCCATTAGCGGTGGTTAAGGCCAACAGCTTTGGTTGCGTTTGGGAGGCGACTTTGGTGATGAGATGCTGTAGCTTGTCACTTGTGAGCGGCTTGATGACATAATCAATCGCGTTAACATCATAGCCGTCAAAAACGAATTCATCGTAGTTACTGACAAACGCAATCGCCGTGTCTGCGTCGTGTTCCCGAATCTGCTTTGCAAGCGTCATCCCATCCATGCCTGAGCCTAACTTGATATCAAGCAACAACAGATCGGCAGGCTCGTCAGCAAAAAGAAAGGCCTCTGCAGTTGGATAAGTCGTCACTCGCAAAGGCTGCGTGGGTGTGGTTAATTGGCTTAACAATTTGGTTGTTGCTTGCCGCGTGGCTGCCTGATCGTCAATGATGGCAATGTGCATGGATAGAGGCCTCCTTTTCTTAATCTATTTCATTGTACCGCAACTGTACCAATCATTTGGGCGCTTTTCTAGAAGGATAGGTAGAATGAGTCGGCTTTCTGGAGTCGGTTGCCGCGCGCAAAAAAAATCGCCCGAATTGTATCGGACGATTGGGTGTTCAACTTCGATTAGTGAAGCTCAACCTTCAAGGCCAATTGCTTGTTGGCACCAGCAGATAGCGTGGTGTTGCCGAGCTTGGTGTACCAGTCGGTTGGTTCGCCAGCTTGATCTGGCAGACCATCGAATGGCTCAACGGCGATGAAAGGTGCCTTTTTATGTTCTGGGCTCCAGATGGTGAGATATGGGAAGTCGCTGATATCGAGAGTGATGCTGTGGTCATGGTGCGGTGATGCGAGGGTTGCCTTGGCAATTTCGCTGTTAGCGAGAATCACGAGACCACCATCAAGAAGATCATGTGTCAGGGGCAAACGATTGCCTTCTGCGCCGGGGATGTCCTCAACATCGCCATTGCGGAATGGCACAGGGCCGATGCCGAATCGTTGTAGTGGGCTGTTTAATGGTTCAACAGTGAGGTCGTAATCGTCGAAACTGCCATCAGCTTTCAAGCCGACATTAAAGGCAGGGTGGAACCCTAAAGCAAATGGCATTGATTTAGAATCGTCATTTGTGACCGTGTAATGTACGCTGAGGCCGCCGTCCGTCAACATGTAAGTGACAGCCAAGGTATACTCAAATGGGAACTTCTTCAATGTCTCAGCATTTTGATGTTGCGTGAAGGTGACCGCTGAGTCGCTCTTATCGCTGACATCAAAGTCATAGTCACGAGCAAATCCATGCTGACTCATTGGATAGGTTTTTGCGCCTAACCGATATTGATCCTGATTAGACTTCCCGATAGATGGGAACAGAATAGGCGCATGCCGATTCCAAAAAGTCTTGTCACCTGTCCAGACATACTCATAGTTGTCGGCTTTATTTACCAGCGACTGCAATTCAGCACCGCGCTCGGCAATACCTGCTTTAAATTTGCTGTTTTCAATTGTGATCAACTTGAATTACCTCCTAATAGACGAAAACGCATTCAATACCAGTCTACCACTGGATCACTGACCTGTAATGATTGTTAGCAAGTTTTTCGAACTTCATTTTGATGTTTGCAGTGATCACAAAAACATGTCCGCAGTCATAAAAAAAGAACCGATCATCATAATCGGTCCTTTCTTGCAACTATGGTTAAAGATTAACCTTCAACTTTGTCAGTCCAAGGGGTTGCAGTTTCTGCAAGCACCTTGTTCAAACGATCAATGTTAGCCTTGCCTTCGGTCTGCAGCCACTTCTTACCAGCAGCTTCGCCTTCAGCAGCATATGGCTTAACACCCGGCTTCCAAGTTGCACGGCCACAGAGAACACCATTAAAGGCTGAACCTGCTTGCTTAGCAAACTTGAGTTCTTCAAGGAACAATTCGTTGGTGACACCAGCGGACAGGAAGATGAATGGGAGATCCGTTGCATCTGACTGTTCCTTGTAATACTTAGCGGCTTCTTCCTTGCTGTAAACAGGGGTAACGCCGTCATCGGTGTATCCTTCAACAAACTTTTGATCAACTGGAACTTCAAGCTTCAAAACAGAAACATTGTATTGCGGCTTGCTGAATTCCTTGGTGATCTTGATGACCTTTTCAGGCTTAGCTTTAGCCCATGCAGCTGTACCAGTTTCGTTGGTCTTACCATCGTAAGAAACCAATTCAAGGAACAGTGGCAGGTCATTAGCCTTTGCTTCAGCACCAACACGTTCAACGAAAGCATACTTGCGATCATTGATAGCGTCTGGTTCATCCGGATCGATGTAGAGCAAGAACTTAACAGCGTCGCCGCCTTCGTTCTTAATGCGCAAAGCACTTTGGTTGTCGATCAGATCTGGGAAACGGCCAGGTTCGGTAGCATCGTAACCAGTCTTTTCATATGAAAGGAGTAGGCCAGACTTAGGATCGCGAACCTTAGCAGCCGGCAAGCCATATTCTGGGTCAAGCAGAATAGCGCTGGCGTATTTGGTTAATTCTTCAGAGACTGCCTTCTTGAAATCAACAATCGTGGTTTCATCAGCCGGCTTGTTAGCTGCAGCTGCAAGCATCTTCTTCAGGGAACCGCGTTGGTCAATGGCCAAAGCTGAGATCACATTGTCATCGTTTGACAATTGCTTCAAGTGCTTCAACTGACCAGCAGTAAGTTTAACAGACATGTAAAAATACCTCCTAGGTAATCCTTAAATGTTCAGTACTTCCATAGTATAGAACAAAATAGAAGTAATAGACATTTTTCGCGGAGCATTTTCATGAAAATCAAAGAAAAAGCGCGGATAATAAATGGTTTCTTGAAATGATCACCCGACGATGAGCCTAGGCAAACTGCGTGCTATACTCTAAACATATTGAGAATTTGTAAAGATAGGTGAAATGCATGACTGATTTGATCACGCCAGAGCTGGTCTATTTTCTGAATACACCCACGCAAGCAGCTTTTTTTAAAACGATTAGCACAACACTTATTGACCAGCAAATTATGGCGCCGGCTGGGAAAGAAGCGTTGATCACACGCGAGCAGACATTTCCTTCTGGCATGCAACTAAATGAAGTGGCAGATGGCTTGCCGAATATTGCCATTCCGCATTTGGAAGGCGAATTAGTGAAACAAACGCGGTTGGTGGTTGTTCATTTTGCTATTCCGGTCGCCTTCAAAGATTTAGCCGATGCTAGTCGGATTTTACCAGTGAACTGGGTGTTCATGCTCATGAATGCTGAGCCGCAGAAACAACCGGAACGCATGGCACAGTTGATTCGCGCTTTAACGCAATCGCCAGCTGCGCAATTGAAGCGACTATTTGCTGCCAAAAAAGCCGCTCAAGTTGTACGGTTGATGACACCGCTGATGACAGAAGCATAAAAGAAAGTTGAGATCGCATGGATATTTTTGATTCACACACCCATTTGAATGACACGCCCTATCAAGGCAAAGAAGCCGAGTATATCGAAAACGCTCGGCAACTTGGTGTCAAGAAGATGGCGATTGTCGGCTCTGACACAGCTTTGAATGCCGGCGCATTGGCGTTGGCCCACCAGTATGACAATTTATATGCCATTGTTGGTTGGCATCCCGAGTCTAGCAAGGATTATGACGCGGCCAAAGAGGCGTTGTTAATCAAGCAACTGGCGGATTCTAAAGTTGTAGCATTAGGCGAAATCGGCTTAGATTATCACTGGGATACCTCGCCACGGGAAATTCAGCGACGGGTTTTTCGTCGGCAACTTGAGATTGCACGTTCGTTGAAAATACCGGTGTCAATTCACAGTCGCGATGCCTTTGACGATACCTATGACATCTTAAAAAAGGCTCATGTTGAAGACTTCGGCGCGATCATGCATAGCTTCACCGGCGATGCAACTTGGGGTCAACGTTTTCTGGATCTGGGCTTATACATTTCATACTCTGGCATTGTCAGCTTTAAAAATGCACCGGAAGAACATGCCAGTGCCAAAATTGTGCCCAATGATCGACTGTTAGTGGAAACGGATGCGCCTTATCTCACGCCGACCCCCTATCGTGGCCGGCAGAATCAACCGGGCTACACGCGGTATGTGGTGGAGGCCTTGGCGAAATTACGTGAAACGACGCCGGAAGTGATTGCCAAGCAAACATGGGACAATGCCCATCGCATCTTTGGATTAAAGGAAAAAGCATGACAACTATCAAACAAGTCGTGGTCGTTGAAGGCCGCGATGATACGAAAAGATTGAAAGAAACTTTTGGTGCCATTGACACCATTGAAACCCGCGGCAGTGCAATTGACGAGGCAACGCTCGAACGCATTCGGCAAGCACAGGCTAAACGCGGTGTGATTGTGCTGACCGACCCTGATTTCCCAGGTGAGAAAATCCGCAAAACGATTTCCCGCGCGGTTCCAGGGGTGACGCATGCTTTCTTGCCGCGTCGTGAAGGTGTGCCGGATCATAAAGGCTCGTTGGGCATCGAACATGCCAAGCCTGCCGCGTTGCGCGCAGCTTTGCAGCATCTTTTTACAGAAATGCCAGATGCACCGCAAGTGATTAGTCAGCAAGATTTACTCGCTGCTGATTTAGTCGGTGGTGTCGGTGCCCGCCAACGTCGGGAACAGTTAGGCGAGTTGTTGCATATTGGCTACACAAATGGCAAACAGTTGCTTCGACGACTCGCAGAGTTTCAAATTAGCCGCGCAGCTTTTTTGGCTGCCATGGCCCAAGTAGATGGAGGACAGCATGACAAAACCTGAAAAAGTTGCGCAGCCAGCGGTCACCAACGCTATTTTAAAGCGCCATGGTTTCCATATGCGCAAAGGCTTAGGTCAGAATTTTTTGACCGACTCCAAGATTTTGCAAAAAATTGTGACAGCCGCCGATTTGACCCCTGAGGATGATGTGGTCGAAATCGGCCCAGGGATTGGTGCTTTGACCCAATTCTTAGCGGACAGCGCGCATCAGGTGGTGGCACTTGAAATTGATGATCGGTTGCTGCCGATTCTGGATGAAACATTGGCCGATTATCCTAATGCGATGGTCGTGAATGAGGATGTTTTAAAAACCGACCTAGGCGCATTGGTTGCCGAGCATTTTGATGGCAAGCACACCTTAAAGGTTGTTGCCAATCTGCCGTATTACATCACCACACCCATTTTGCTCCATCTTTTACGCGCACAGCTACCACTTCATAGCATGACGGTTATGATGCAAAAAGAAGTGGCAGAACGATTAAGCGCAACGCCGGGGTCAAAAGAATATGGTAGCCTGAGCATTGCAGTTCAACTCGTTGCGAGCGTGGCAACTGCTTTCACGGTAAGCCGCCATGCCTTCGTACCGGCACCCAATGTCGATTCAGCCATTGTCACCTTGACGCAGCGCACCGAACCGCTTGCAGCTTTAACCGATCCAGCCAGTTTTGATCGGCTAGTTCGCGGCGCTTTTGCTTCACGGCGAAAAACACTCTGGAATAATCTTGTGGTCTTATTTGGCAAAACTAACAAGGCTGCCATTCGATCTGCTTTAACAATCGCCGCCATTGACCCTGGTACCCGCGCAGAGCGGCTTTCAATTGCTGATTTTGCTCGGTTAGATCGTGCTTTGCGAGCGGCGGATTTAATCAGTCAGGCCCACGCTTAAGCACGATAAATTTTTACTAAAAACACCAGCATAAATCGCTTGCCGAAATAAGAAACGCGTGGTATAATTGCAAATTTCTTGCTTTCGTGCTATGATAGACTGCAAGAGGTGAAGTGCATGCCAATCACACTAGCAAGCATCAAACGGAAGCTCGATGGAAAAATCGGTGAGAACTTAACGGTCGTTGCACAAGCTGGACGCAAGAAAGTGACGCGGCGACGGGGGACTTTGAAAGAAACCTATCCGGCTATTTTTGTGGTCGATCTCGACCAAGATGAAAATGCGTTCGAGCGCGTCTCCTACAGTTACGCGGATCTCTTGACTAAGTCAATTCAGATCACCTTCGAAGGCGAAGAAAAAGCCTCATAACATTGAATTGTTTTAACAATTAAATCTGTTATAAGAAGACCTCGATGTGAGTTGCATCGAGGTCTTTTGCTGTTTTGCATTTCGGATACGGAAACAGCAAGTCATGCATCGTTACGCGATTTTTACCGTGTATCGGTGAAAATCAGCGCATAAAACAGTATACTAAAAATAACTATACGGTCGATGCATACAACGGGGCTTGCGGTGATAGTGATTGACCGGCAAGCGTATGGGTCGCCAGAGACTGGTGGTTGGATGGAACTGATCGAAAAAGCACCGGCCAAGATTAATCTCAGCTTGGATGCCTTGTATCGCCATGACGACGGCGAACATGAGTGGCAGATGGTCATGACATCGGTCGATTTAGCTGACTATGTGATGATTAGCCCGCATCGCAGCATTCAGGTTTCGACAGATAGCGGCTTCCTACCTGAAGATCCGCGCAATCTGGCCTACAAAGCAGCGTTGGCGCTGCAGCGTCACGCCAATATCCGTCAAGGTGCGCGGATTCATATTGAAAAACATATTCCGGTCGCCGCGGGGCTTGGCGGCGGCTCAAGTGATGCAGCTGCCGTTTTGCGAGGGTTGAATTCGCTTTGGCAACTCGGCTATAGTCGGTCGCAATTAGCACGGATCGGCTTAAGTGTTGATAGTGATGTCCCTTACTGTGTTTATTCAGAGACGGCGCTCGTAACTGGTCGCGGTGATGTGGTCACCCCACTTGGCAGCTTGCCGAATTTTTGGGTCGTGTTGGCAAAGCCTCGCGTTTCAGTATCGACGCCGACCATTTTGAATGCCATTGATTATGACGCCGGTCTGCGCCATCCTGATACGCAAACGGTGGTGGCAGGCATTCAAAATCATGACTTTGCACAAATGACGAGTGGCATGGCGAATAGCCTTGAAGCCATCACTGCTAGTCGGTATCCGGAAATGTCCGCCCTCAAGCAGCGGCTACAAAAGTATGGTGCCGAATTCGCGCAAATGTCAGGCAGCGGCCCAACTGTTTTTGGCCTGTGCCAAAAGCACTCCAGAGCCATGCGGGTTTATAACAGTATGAAGGGCTTTTGCCGCGAAGTTTACCTATTACGGCCATTTTGCTTATCCGCCACGGGTCCACGGTTTAGGGGTTGATTTTTAGGTAACGCTAAACCATGATGGGGATAGGAAAATGGAGGGGCGGTTGTCATGGAACAAGTTCAACCAAACAAGGCATTCTTCTGGGGCATTTTACTGAATACAATTTATATTATTGCTGAAGTGGCCTTTGGCATCGGCATTGGATCGGTGGCCTTGGTCGCAGATGCGGTTCACAACTTAGGCGATGTGTTGGGACTCGGATTAGCGTGGTTCGCAGATTGGCTGTCAGGACGGCATCCCACTGTCGAACGGACCTATGGTTATAAGAGTTCTTCGATTTTGGCAGCTTTGGCTAATGCCGCGTTCCTATTAGTGGCTATGGGTGCCATCATTGTTGAGGCGGTCACCCGACTCTCACAAAATGCACCTGTTGAAGGCGGCTGGATGATGCTGGTGGCGGGCGTTGGGATTATTGTCAACGGCGCCACCGCCTTGCTATTCCATGGCGGTTCGCAACATGACTTGAATATTCGCGGCGCTTTCATGCATATGGCCGCCGATGCTGGCGTTTCGCTTGGCGTTGTTCTTGCCGGCGGACTGATTTTGCTGACTGGCTGGGAATGGCTTGATCCCGTGATGTCGATCTTAGTTGCCATTGTCGTTTTGGTTGGCACCTGGAATTTGCTGCGCGATGCGGTCAACCTTGCCATGGCAGCAGTGCCAAAAGATATTGACCCAGTGGCGGTTAAAAAGCTCGTGAATGCTTACCCAACCGTTGCTTCTTGCCATGACCTGCATATTTGGGCATTGAGCACGACCGATGTGGCGCTGACCGTCCATGTCGTGCGCACGACCACAGTTGGCAATGACGACTTCCTCGATGCGCTCAGCCTCTCTTTGCGCGAAAGTTTTGATATTGCGCACACGACGATTCAGGTTGAGTATGGTCCATACGAGCCGCAAAATAAAATGGAGAACCCTTATTAATCAAGTAATTTAAAAAACGTTGTGTCCGCATGGCCAATGCGAGCACAACGTTTTTTATGTGGTTGTCAAATGATTCGTTGGACGATTTTTTAGCGCAGTTGTTTACGGGCATTGTAAAAGCGTGGATAGCTGCGGTAAACGGCAATAAAGCTACCGATACTGGTGGCGCCCAGTAACATAAAGGTGACCATGATCTGATACATGATGGCTTTGGTGGGATCAATACCCGCGAAAATCAACCCCGACATCATCCCCGGCAAGCTGACCAACCCTACCGTTTTTGCTGAATCAATCGTCGGCGCCATCCCAGTTTTAATTGCATTGACAATGAGCGATTGACTGGCTTGCTTGAGATCAGCGCCGAGTGCCAAACGTTCAAGGACCTGTTGCCGTAAATCATTGAATTCTGTATTCAAACTGCGATAAGCCAAGCCAATTGCCACCATAACGTTGCTGGCGATCATGCCGCAAATTGGGACGATTTGTGACGGGACAAAACGGATGGCTTTGACCGCGACCAGCATCACCAGCGTTAACCCAGTCGCGGTGGTGATCGCCAACAAACTCGTCACGAGCGCATTTGGAATTGTCCCGGCGCGTTTTTTAGCGTTCCAAGCGGCGTTAAAAATGATGACCGCAATCATGGCCAACGTCAGCCAGACAGTATCGGCTTTGATGATGTAGGTCAGGACGAAACCAACAACAGTCAACTGGATGACAGCCCGCAAAACGCCGATAATCAAATCTTTGGTCATGCCGAGATCTTCTTTTAGGTTGATCGCTAGTGCAATCAAGACCAAGATAAGTGCTAGCAATAAGGTGATGGGTGACACAATGAGCTGATTACTCATGAGCTGCCTCCTCGAATTGTCCGGCAACCAGCCGCAGCAATTGTTTCGCGGCCTGAATCTCGCCTTCATCATGGGTGACGCGGATCAAGGTGATGCCTTGGTCATTTTGTTTTTGTAATAAGGCATGAATGACCGTTTTGGTGTCAGGATCTAACCCAGCAGTCACTTCGTCAAGTAACAGCACTTTTGGCGGAAAGAAAAGATGCCGCAACAACGCCACTCGCTGACGTTCGCCGCCGGAAAGGTTTTTGACCGGATCGTCGAGCATGGTTTTGGCTAAATCAACGCTTTCTAAAGCACGCTCGGCTTCTTCACGGGGCATTTTTTGATGACGAATGGTGAATGGAAACTGCAGATCATCAGCAACGGTGCCATGAAACAACGCGGGCTGCTGCGCACAATAAGAAACTTCGCGGCGATAACTGATCGGATCATAATCGTCCTGCGGTTTGCCATTATAGCGAATGGTTCCGCTCGTTGGTGTTAGCAGCGTCGCCAGCAGACGAAGCAAGGTGCTTTTTCCTGAACCCGAATGACCGGCAATGGTAAGATCTGCACCCCACGGAATCGTCAGATTGATGTCATGCAGGATCGCATTTTTTTCCGGCGCAAACGTCACATGACTCAGTTCAAAACAATTCATGGTTTGCCCTCCTCATTTTCCTCTTTATAATCATTCTAATATAGAATGGTGTAAGAAGCCAATCAGATGTAGCAATTTTTCCGTTAAAAAGAAACACAAGATGAGCAAATGCGAACGTTCGTTGAAAAAACAACTCAAAAGGGTCGAAATTTTCGGTTAAAACGTTTATACTTGTTGAGATTATCACGCAATGTTAGTGTAGTGCTAAATATTCGGTGTTAGGAGCGAAATGATGAAAGTAAGACGAAGTGACCGGTTAATTGATATGACCCGGTATTTATTAGAACGACCGCATACCTTGATTCCACTGACTTTTTTCTCAAAACGGTATGAGAGTGCGAAGTCTTCTATCAGTGAAGATCTGGCTATTGTCCGGCGAACATTCGCCCAGCGACAGACGGGCATTCTTGAAACGGTGCCAGGCGCAGCAGGCGGTGTGCGCTATATTCCGATCATGGGAGAAGATGAGGCGGAAAACTTTATTGCCGCAATGTCCAAACGTTTATCCGAGACAGATCGCTTATTGCCAGGCGGCTACGTTTATCTTTCCGATCTGTTAGGAACACCTAGTGTGCTACGGCAAATTGGGCGATTAATTGCCACCCAATATCGCGAGGCCCATGTCGATGCTGTCATGACGGTTGCAACCAAAGGTATTCCAATTGCGCAAAGTGTTAGTCAGTATCTGAATGTGCCGTTTGTGATTGTGCGCCGTGACTCCAAGATTACGGAAGGTTCCACAGTGTCCGTGAACTATGTGTCCGGTTCATCTGCGCGAATTGAAAAGATGGAACTGAGTAAACGCAGCTTGCCAGCTAACTCAAGGGTTCTGATTGTGGACGACTTCATGAAAGGCGGCGGCACCGTCAATGGCATGAAGGCTCTGATTGATGAATTCAATGCCAAAATGGTCGGTATCACGGTTTTCGCTGAAGGTAAGTTCGACGGTGATCGGATGGTCAGTGAATATACATCATTGATTCGGGTTGACAAGGTGGACACTAAAGCCAATACGCTTCATGCCACAGCTGGCAATTTTCTAGATCAGAATCGTCAACTACTCGAGGTGGCTGGTCAATGAGTGCTTATCTCGGACCGGTCAGAACTGCGATCATCACGTTTCCGTTTTTAGCGCTGGTGTTGGCATTACCATTTCTGGTCGTCGTTTATCGACGGTACGGTGCCTTTAGCTGGTGGCGTGCAGTCGTGATCTACTCGTTCGTCTTTTATCTGCTATCAGCCTACTTTTTGATTATTTTGCCGTTGCCTTCGCGAGCAGCAGTTGCGCAGTTCACCGGGCCTAAATATAATCTGGAACCCTTCATGGCGTTGCGTTATTTCGTGCATACAACCGTGTTCGTGCCAACCAATCCGCATACTTGGTTGGCAGCGTTAAAGCAATCCGCTTTCATTCAGCCGTTCTTTAACGTCGTTTTGACGATTCCGTTTGGCTTTTACTTGCGCTATTACTTCAAACGCAGCGTGCCGCAGATTATCTTGATGAGTTTTGGCTTAAGTTTATTCTTCGAACTGACGCAATTGTCAGGACTCTACGGTTATTATCCGCGTCCGTATCGACTCTTTGACGTTGATGACCTGATTTTGAATACGACAGGCGGCTTTTTGGGCGGTGTGTTTGCACCAATTCTGATGCGCGCGTTGCCGTCACGGGACATCATTGATGCGAAAAGTCAGGCGCGCGGTGCTCGGGTGACTTTGGCTCGCCGATTTGCCGCGTTTATCATTGATTTCTTTCTCTTCAGTGGGATTATTGGCGTGTTAATTCAAATCTTGCTGCATTTGCTGGGACTGGATCAGCTACCAGGTTTTCTCGGCAATTATGTCCTGCCGCTATTCTTTGTCTTTGTTCTTTGGCCAGCATTTAATCAAGGGCAGACACTGGGAAAAAGTCTTGTACGAATCAAAATAGTTCGGACAAATGGCCAGCCGATTGGGTTCTGGCGTCTCTTTTTACGTGAGAGTCTGCTTTACGGGCTGGCTTTGCCGAGCTTTATGGGATTGAATTACTTTTTTGGCGAGTATTTCGGCGCCTTCCATCGAACCGAAATCAATTTAGCGGCGCTGGGATTCTTTGGCCTCTTGTCGCTACTCTTTCTCATCAATTTTGCATGGGAAATCATTTCGCGTCATCACCGTTTCTTTTACGATGCATGGACCGATACCACCCAAATTAGCACCTTCCAGTCACAACCAAAAGATCCTGTTGCTAGGCAGGATTCAGCCAATGACGATGACATACAAAAGTCATAAGCCAATCATAGTCAACAACAGACCCGTGGCAACATGGGTCTGTTGTTGTGGACAGCCACAGACACAAGCCACCCACTTGTTGTCAGCTTCCCGTGGCTGGGCTATCATGAAGACAGAATATTAGGATTGGAGCATAAACATGTCAAAGAAATTCACCATTATTCTTGCGGCCGGTAAAGGGACGCGGATGAAATCAAAGTATTACAAGGTTTTACAGCCGGTCTGTGGCAAAAGTATGGTCGAGCATGTGGTGAGTCAGGTGGAAGCCATCCATCCCGATGCCATTGTAACAATTGTTGGCCATGGCGCAGAAGCAGTTGAAGAAACGCTAGGCAAGCGCACGAAGTTTGTTTTGCAATCTGAACAGTTGGGAACTGGACATGCCGTTTTACAAGCTGAACCGTTACTTGGTCAAAAAGAAGGCGCAACCCTCATTATCAGTGGTGATACGCCATTGTTTACCGCCGAAACGTTGAATGATTTATTTGCTTATCACGAAGCCAAAGGCGCAAAGGCGACTATTTTGACTGCCAGTGCTCCTGATCCAACCGGTTACGGCCGCATTATTCGCGACTCAGACGGCAATGTCGTGAAGAATGTAGAACAAAAAGATGCAACGCCGGAAGAAGCATTGATTTCTGAAATCAATACCGGCGTCTATGTCTTTGACAACCAGGCTCTGTTCAAGGCGTTGCATCAAGTGAATAATAATAATGCCCAAGGCGAGTATTATTTGCCAGATGTACTAGGTATTTTGCGCGACGCTGGTGAAAAAGTGGCTGCCTATCAGATGCCAGATTATACCGAATCATTGGGCGTCAATGATCGGGTCGCATTGGCGCGGGCAACCCGCCTGATGCAGCAGCGCATTAATGAACAGCATATGCGCAATGGTGTGACCTTAATTGACCCAGCAACGACTTATATCGATACCGAGGTCAAAATCGGTGCCGATACCGTGATTGAACCCGGTGTTTACTTGAAGGGGAAAACAGTCATTGGCGAAGATTGCCATATTGGTACCCACTCTGAACTAGTCGATGCCACACTGGAAAATGATGTCACAGTAACTAGTTCAACCATCGAGCATGCCGTGATGCACGCTCATAGTGACATTGGTCCAAATTCGCATCTGCGGCCTGATGCTGACATCGGCGAATACGTCCATCTAGGCAATTTTGTCGAAATTAAAAAAGCCAAGATCGGTGCCCGCACCAAAGTTGGTCATTTAACGTATGTTGGCAATGCGACCTTGGGAACGGATATTAATGTTGGTTGCGGCGTTGTTTTCGTCAACTATGATGGCGTTCAGAAGTGGGAAAGCAAGATTGGCGATCATGCCTTTATCGGTTCAAATTCCAATATTGTGGCGCCAGTGGATGTTGCTGACCATAGCTTTATTGCTGCTGGTTCAACGATCACAAAAGATGTCCCGTTTCACGCGATGGCCATCGCCCGCGCACGACAAACCAACAAAGATGATTTTTGGAAACGCCTGCCGCTGGCAAAAGATCCAGATTGGAATTAGGTTATAATTCTATTCATGTGCTTGCTTTTTTTCGTCAGTCCGCTAAGATTTCTGTGGAACAATTTTTCGCAGCCCATAACAATTCGTGGAGGAACATATGTCTGAGCAATACGGTGACCCGAGATTAAAGATTTTTGCTTTGAATTCGAACAAGCCGTTGGCAGAGAAAATCGCTGCCGAGGTCGGTGTGAAACTAGGAAAGTCGTCGGTTAAGCGGTTCAGCGATGGTGAAATTCAAATCAACATCGAAGAAAGTATTCGTGGGGATGATGTTTATCTCATCCAATCCACTTCCAGCCCGGTTAACGACAACTTGATGGAACTGTTGATTATGATCGATGCTTTGCGCCGCGCTTCTGCGCATACGATCAACGTGGTTATGCCTTATTACGGTTATGCCCGTCAAGATCGGAAAGCCCGTTCACGGGAACCGATCACAGCCAAGCTTGTTGCCAACATGTTAGAACGTGCCGGCGCCACACGTGTTTTGGCGCTGGACCTGCATGCCGCGCAGATTCAAGGATTTTTCGATATTCCGGTTGACCATCTTGTCGGCGCCCCATTGTTGGCAGATTACTTCTTACGGAATCACTACGATGGTGCCGACACCGTTGTCGTGTCACCTGACCATGGCGGTGTTACCCGTGCCCGAAAACTAGCAGAATTCTTGAAGGCACCGATTGCGATCATTGACAAGCGCCGTCCGCGTCCGAATGTTGCTGAAGTGATGAATATTGTTGGTAATGTTACTGGCAAACAATGTATCATCATTGATGACATGATCGACACTGCGGGCACCATTACGCTCGCTGCTCAAGCATTGAAGGATGCCGGTGCGACCGAAGTGCTCGTGGCCGCGACTCATGCCATCTTCTCTGGTCCGGCAGTTGAACGCTTGACCCACTCAGCTATTGAAAAGGTTGTTGTGACTGACTCCATTAATCTTCCAGCTGACAAGCATATGGATAAACTGGATGTGGTTTCAGTTGGTCCGCTGATGGGTCGCGCCATCATGCGGATTCAGGAAAATCGTTCCGTGACACCGTTGTTTGAAAATCGGTTTACGAAATAGTACTAAAAAAGCTGCACCTATATTCAGGTACGGCTTTTTTATTTACCTGCATCATTGGTGTTGAAGCAAATAAACGACATATAGTCGCAAGAAAGTCAGATAATGTGAAAAGTAGCATAGCGACTATCGTGTAAATGCTTGATTGGTGATGTTGGTGACCTTTTTCTCTTCCGTTCTACTGCTGGATCCACCGTTAGTTTTGTTTGCCGAGACAGTAACCAACTACTTGCATCAAACAAAGCGTCATTAGATTAACAGCCACTGAGATTAGCTGAAAAGGGGGCACAACCGGCAGATGCGAATGGGATTAGCTCACGATCAGTTTTTGTTAGTCAAACAAGGCAGCAAAACAATTGAGATCAGACTCAATGATGAAAAACGGCAACAATTAAAAGTTGGCGATACGATTGTGTTTGAAGACACCACAACGGCACAAACACAGCGCAGGACAGTAAGTGCACTGGAAAAATTCACCAGTTTTGCTGAGTTGTATCACAAATATCGCGGTCCGCAGGTAGGCAGTGCACCAACGGATTCCGAAACGAAAATGGTTGCAGATACGTATCAGCTATACACAGCATGGCAGGAAGCAAGCTTTGGTGTTTTGGCCATTCATTTACAACCAGTATTTTAATGACAACGACAAAAGCGACAGTCATCATCTGAAATAGATTAGATGACTGTCGCTTTTTATGTGCGTTGATGATCAATAAACCAGACTTTTGAATGCTTTCTTAGAAGTCGCCAATGACTGTCATTTTTTCAAGCTACCGGTTTAAATACTGTGCCAATTTATCAGAGCAATTTTAAGAAGATGGTGGCGATGATGACTGAGGCGACGGAAACTGTGGCAAATCCGCCAACCAGCATCTTCGGCATCATTTGTTGGGTTAAGTATTCCTCTTCATCTTCGGTTGTTGCCATCGCTCGCGCCACTTCCGAAGTCAGGATGTAGTCCGCTGGGAAGCCAAAAAGAGCTGTCAGTGAGCAAGAAAATGCCATTTGCCAAGACATACCGAATGGTTTAGCAAGTAGCCGCGATGCTAAGAACATGCCCAGAACGCCCAAGGCAATTAGGACAATGATTTGGAGGACAATACCACCAAGCACAGCTGGCGTGGTGGCACTCAGTTGACCAAAGACATAGGCGAGCAAGCCGTACATCAACCAGTTAAAGACGCCAGCCTTGTTCAAAGCATTGTCCTCAAGAAAACCGATTTGATGCGCGATAACCCCGAAGATTAAACAAACCACATTAGAATTGATGACATTGTTTGTCAATGTCCCAAACCCCATTGCAAGCAAACCGACAATTGCGACGCGGGCCATGATAAAAGCACTCGTTTGATACTTTTCAGGCAAGTTCAGCAGCTTAGGGCGATTGTCTTTCACTTCTTCAGCTCCACGGCGCATCTTGGGAACGTTCGGATCCAATTTGCTGCCATTTGCACGGAAATGACTCAGCAAGCGGCGGCTTTCTTGCTTCAACAAAATTGAAGTTAGCGGATAACCAACAACAGAATGGATAACAAACATCGCGACAGGTAAGGCTACTAGTGATGCTAAGCCTTGCGCTTTGAGGCCGTTAGACATGAGTAGGGCAGAAACAAGTCCGCCTGTTAGCGGTGGGACGGCAGCGACCACTGTTTTCCAATCAAAGATGAGTGTCCCAACCGTTAATGTCAACAGCAAGGTGCCACAAACGCCGAGCAGGGCAATACAAACAGCTTTCCACTGTGCAAGTAGTTCGCGCAGATTCATTAGCGTTCCGAGGTGAACTAACAAAAGCGCGATGCAGATGGTAATGAATCCTGGACCAAACGAGGCATTCTCAACGACGTTTTTTGGCAAGACTGTCCAGAACCCAATGACGAATAGAACTGCCGTAATGAACACGGAAGGAATAAAGGCTTTGGTGGCGGTAGCAACCCATTCGCCGAGTGTCATAAAGATCATGACAACAGCAAACGCAATTAAGAAATTCATATGTATCCTCCATTCAAAAATAAATTAAAAAAAGATTATAATATGGAGATTACTTTAACCTTATTTGCTTGACTGTCAACAAATAATTGTACAAAATTCTCATTCAACCTATATAACTTGCTATCAATCCTTTTTAACTTAAGGATTCGGTCATTCTTTATCATGTGACTAAAATGGCAAAATAATGTTGACGCTTTTACAAATGAGCACTATATTAGCATTTAATCACACAAGGGGGTTGAGTCATGACTGAGCACGAGGCAATTGAGCAATTTGCGTTGGATTATTTACCATCCTTAGAAGACTATTTACGAATTCCGACTATTTCCGCCCAAAATAAAGGCATTCGCAAGACCGTGGACTGGGTTAAAAAGGCGTTTTCGGACCTAGACGCTGAAACCGTTGAAGAATGGCATGATCAAGGAGGCAACCCAATTGTCTTTGCAGAATTCAAGGGAAATTCTGATCAAACGATATTGTTCTATAACCATTATGACGTCCAGCCACCGGAACCCTTAGCGGAATGGCGGACCGAACCGTTTGAACCGACGATTGTGAATGGCAAGCTGTTTGCGCGAGGAGTAGCTGATGACAAGGGAGAGCTGATGTATCGACTAACCGCGCTTCGCTGGATGAAGGATCATGGCGGTTTTCCGGTCAACATGAAATTCTTTGTCGAAGGCGGTGAGGAAGTGGGCAGTCCACATGTAGGGGAGTATGTCAAAGCCCACCGTGATGAACTAACAGCCGATGCATGTATTTGGGAAACGGGTGGCAAGAATGAGGCAGATCATTTTCAAGTGATTGCTGGACTAAAGGGGATCGTTTCATTTGATCTTCATGTTAAGACCGCTGATGCTGATATTCACTCATCGTTAGCAGCCTACATCGACAATGCCGCTTGGCGTTTAGTTCGAGCATTATCCTCTTTGACGGACGAACAAAATCATATTCTTATCGATGGTTTTTATGATGATATCGAGCCATTAGATCTGGCATCACAGGCAGCAATCGATGAAATGGACTTTGATGCAGATGCGATTCGTAAAACGTATGGACTCAAGCGACCGTTTACAAGTGCCGATCCAAAGAGGGCTGTAGTGACGGCGCCGACACTGACGATCAATGGCTTATCAGCTGGTTACGAAGGCGAAGGACTTAAAACAATTATTCCAAAAGAGGCATTGGCGAAGCTTGACTGCCGGTTGCTCCCGGGGCAAGATCCTCGCCGAATTGCAAGCCTAATTCAGGCACAATTAGATAAGAATGGTTATTCTGACGTTCATTTACATTACAATCTTGGCGAAGACGCCTTTCACTCTGATTTGAATGACCCTCATCTGAAGTTAGCTAAAAGTGTGGCTGAAGAAGTTTACGGGACTGGACAAGTACGTTTTGTGCCAATGATGCCAGGAGGCGGACCGGCCAAACATTTTGTTGATGCCCTGAACTTACCGGTTATCTTGATTGGGGTGAACTATGCTGGCTCAGGTCCGCATGCGCCTAATGAAAACATTCGATTGCATGATTACCAGCAAGGGGTCGATTATTTAATTCAGTTACTAAACGCATATGCAAGACCGAGTGTGAACTAGGTGAAACGCAAGCAATATTAAAGCCCAATATCAAAGTTAGTGCATTAGCCAATAGGCAGAAAAGAATGGAGGCAGTATCATGTCAACTGTTTTTACTCATTGTTCCTTATTTACCGGTACTTCTGAAAAAGTCGTTCAAGACGCTTGGTTTGCTGTCGATGACGACGGCAAGGTTGCACAAACAGGCACTGGCCAAGCACCATCTGCAACTGAAATGGTCGATCTTGGGGGCCAGTACGTGACACCGGGATTAACCAATGTCCATACGCACATCACGCTTGACCCCACAACTGGGGATGGTGGTACCAGCAGAGGCGTTGTTGCCTCTACCGTAGGAGCTGTCGAACATCTGCATGACTTATTAAAATCTGGGGTTACATACATTCGTGAATGTGGCAGTAGTTGGGATATCGATATCGCGCTAAAAGCGATGCGAGATCAAGGTCAGTTAACCCAGGTGCCTGAAATGATGCCATCGGGCAAATTCTTTTCTATGACTGGCGGTCATGGTGATATGCCAAATGCGGCGTATGTGGTTGACTCGCCAGATGAGATGCGAAAGGCCGTTCGCACAGCCTTGAAGAAAGGTGCAAAGGCAATTAAAGTAATTGCCACTGGTGGGGTCATGACCCCAAACGACTTCATGGATGATCCACAGCTAAGTGTGGCTGAAATGCATGTCGCAGTTGAGGAAGCTCATCATAAGGGACACATTGTCGCGGCACATGCTGAAGGAAATCCTGGCATTATGAATGCGATTCAAGCAGGGGTTGATTCAATCGAACATGGTTTTTATGTGACAGATGATGAAATTGACCTCATGTTGAAACAAGGGACTTATTTAACTCCCACGTTGGTGGCCGACTGGGCGATTCCTACTTTCGCCAAAGGAAAGATTCCTGATTGGGAAGTCAAAAAGGCTGCTGACGCTTTGGATGATCTTTACAAGAACATCATGAACGCTTTCCGCCGTGGTGTTCCTTTAACGCTGGGAACAGATGCTGGCACACCTTTCAATGATTTTACGATGTCGCCTGTTGAACTTGAATTAATGGTTGAACAAGGTATGACCCCGTTTGAAGCTTTTTCGACTTCTGTTAATGGCGCCAAGTTGATGGGAATTGCGGATCAATACGGTACCCTTGAGCAAGGCAAGTTCGCTGACTTTTTGGTTTTGGAAAAAGATCCGATGGCTGATGTGAAGGCTTTTCAACAAAAAGATAAACAAGTCTATCAAGGCGGTAAGCGGCAGTATTGATATACGGCTACTAAGCTTTTGGTAAAGAACCAAGTTGTCAAACAAGCGTTAATATTCAATTATTCATATAAAAAGTGGCCCCGCGCAAATACTGCAACGAGGCCACTTTTTATATTTATGGGATAAAGCGTTGTACAAGATGATTGTTTTAGGTTATTAGACCTGTTGATCTTGCTTTAACAGATCGCGAATTTCTGTTAGCAATTCTTCTTGTGTCGGACCAGCTGGTTTGGCCGGTTTTGACGGTAAAATGCGGTTAATACCTTTGACTAGCAGAAAGACTACAAAAGCAATAATCAAGAAGTTGAGCACGTCATTGATAAAATTCCCATATGTAAACTTGGCGCCCAATATCGTGAAATAAAGCCCGCTGAGGTCAGCTTTGCCCGCAAACATGGATAAAATCGGGTTGATAAGGTTTTTAGTTAAAGAGGTGACTAAACCAGTGAAGGCACTGCCGATGATGACCCCAACGGCTAAGTCTAGCACGTTACCTCGCATGATAAATTTCTGAAATTCTTTTAACATAAACAGTAACTCCCTTCAAAATTAGTATACTGAAATCAACACTTATGCTGCATCTCTGCGGCTTATCCCAGATGCCAAACCCGTAAGAATTCAGCAATCGCAATCAAGACAATGAGGCCAAATGCGACAGCATGCCGTCGCTTATATAGAACCACTAAGGCGAGGTATTCGCGAATCACCGCATTGGGCAGGAAGTAGAACGAAGTCGCGCCGCCGACACCATTGGCGGCAATGCCAGCCATGCGGGCAAAGATGCCTGCGCGAAACAAATGGTAATTATTTGTGAAAAAGCTAGCCTTATAAGGTGATTCACCAATTTCTTGAGTAATGAGACGTTTGGAAAATTGCATATTTTCCAATGTGGTGGTTGACTGATCCTCAAGAAGCGTGTCACCTTCAGGGATGCCTTTCCCTAAAGCGTATCGTTGCATGGCCATCGCTTCTGAGATGGCCTCATCGCTCCCCTTACCGCCAGAAAAAATAATTCGCGGCGCTGGTCGGCCCTTTTTGATTTGTTTGCGATAGAACTTGATCGCAGCATCGATTCGGCTCGCTAGCAACGGTGAAACTTGGTCGCCATGTAACAAACCGGCGCCCAGCACAATGAGAAATGTACGATTGTGCGGTTGCGGACGAAAGTTATACAGAATCAAAACTGTAAGAAAATTATACAACGTTAAGAGCACATAAAAGCCGCCGAGACCAAAAAAGATTGCAAGAGAGAAGTACAACGGATCAGGAATGAACCGGCGACCAAAAGAAGCAGCAATTTCGATCAGCAACAAACCAATTGCAATATATAAAGTCAGCATATTGCTCAATGAATGACCTTCACGCCGCCAAACCAGAATGGCATTCCACAACAACCAGAATAAATGCAACGCAAAGAGCAAAGCAACGATCAAAATAATGATCAGGAACAATACGCCGGTGACCGATATTAGCAACAAATTGCCTGACCTTAAAATGGCAATCGCTAACGCCACAAGAAACGTGACCGCAAAAAAATTAAACAAGACACCATTAATCAACCGTCGCGGCTCCACGGTGAAACTAAAAGCGAAGATGACACCTAATACGATCGGTATCGCAAAAACAATAAAAAGTTCCTGAGCTGACATTGGAAAGTCTCCTTGTGTAGAGGTTAAAAAATGATTAGGGTATAATGTGATTAAAAGCGGAGGTAATCAACATGATCGATCCTGTGTTTGGCCGAAAAGATCCAAAGTTAGATTATCATACCCGGATTGGCGCATATGGCGTCATACCGGATCATAGTGGCGCTCGGTTGCTGATTCTGCAGGCGCCCAACCACGCCTTATTCTTGCCGGGCGGCGGCGTCGAGGAAGGCGAAACGCCAGAAGTCACGTTGGCACGCGAACTGTTAGAAGAATTTGGTGCAACCGTTCATGTCACCCAAAAGTTGGGCAAGTCATCTGAATATTTTTACTCTCATCACCGTCAAACAGCTTACTATCATCCGGCAACTTTTTTTGCTTGTGATCAATTGGCGTTTGTACAAGATCCGCTGGAAACTTTTAATACTTTGATGTTAATGCCGATTGACCTAGCCCTCGCTGAGCTGAAACGACCGACCCACCGTTGGGCAGTTGCCAAATGGCTAGCCAATCAACCTAAGCGATAAGGCAGTCATCAATCGTTAAAGTGTGGATCAATGAGACCGCCATTCAGCAGATAATGCTGGAACTTTTCATAAATTGGCGAAAACAGGTTACTGTCTTGCGTGGCTAGCATTTCTTTTGGAAAGTAGAACCGTTTGTCACCGGTTGCCCGACCGCTAAGTGCCGCGACTAACGGTGATAGGGTGGAGAGCTCCTCAAGCGTCCCATCTTTTTGCATGATCTCGATTTGCGTTTTTGGATTTGCGGAAGCTGGGTCGTATTGGTCATATGGTAAGTCAAAACTATCATTTTCCGCTGTGTAGTAGTGCGGGTCAAAGCCGGCTGATGCTACCAAATCCCTTAAGCGTGGCAAGAGATAGGCTGTTTGGTCAGTAAAGGTCACAGACTTCAGTGGTCGGCGGTTCAAGAAGCGATCAGCAAAATCGCTTAAGATACTGTCTGGATAATCTAGCCAGTAAGTGAAGTAAGTGTTTAACACGCCATCGTCGAGTTTCAAATAGTCGGTGAGGTTAAAAGTTTGTTCAAAAAATGGCACGAGTAGCCGCGGCGAAAAGCCAGATTCAAACTGACCAGACTCATACAGGAATTTGGCACGTTTTAGCAGATGGAAAAGAATGACTTCCATGCCACGAGACACAGGGTGGAAATAAACCTGCTGGTACATCTGAAACCGACTGACAACATAATCTTCGACCGCATGCATGCCGTTGGCTTCATAAGCGATGCCATCCGAGTATGGTCGCATGACTCGCAGAATTCGCGAAAGGTCGAAGAGACCATACTTCGTGCCGGTGTAATAAGCATCGTGCAACAAATAATCCATCCGATCAGCATCAATCTGACTGGATATCATTTGCACGACTTGCGGATTCGGATAGGTGTGGTTGATAACCGATGCGACCATCTCAGGAAATTCCGGACCGACACCACGCAGAATTTTGTTCACGTTCGTATGCGGATCCGTGAGAATTGCTCGCGTAATCGCCTCGTGATCGGTGTCGAAAATGTGCTCAAATGTATGCGAATAGGCACCATGGCCGATATCGTGCAGCAAGGCGGCACATAACACGACTGGCCGTTCGGCGTCATCCCATAGGCCATCGCCAGGTGTTTGTGTCGGATAGTTGTTGACAAAGTTGTCACACATCTCACGGGCAATTTCATAAACACCAAGTGAATGGGCAAACCTAGTATGTTCGGCGCCTTGAAAAACATAATCAGAAACGCCGAGCTGTTTAATGCGGCGTAATCGCTGAAATTCTGGGGTATTAATCAGGTCAAGAATGACGCGATGTTGCACATGGACATAATTATGAACTGGATCGCGAAAGACTTTTTCGCGAGGTAACTTTTCAAATAGCATCATGTTCTCCCATCTTTTTTAGGCTGCGATTGCGCGTGTGCAAATCGGCAGTCGCTTCTGTCAGCGCCTTATGGTAAGCTGGATCGCGCAAAAGGGTTGGCATTGAATTCATATCAGCGGCGATGCCAGTGTCAGCCAAGGCATTTAGCAAGGCGACCGTTGCTTGCTCAAGCGTTAACGGTCGTCCCAGCAAGTCGCTAAGAGTCGTCATGGTTTCGGATCGAATCACGGGGAAGGTAAAATGTGAGCTGGCAGCAGCCTTGCCTTCATGATAGAATCGCCGAAGCAAGGCACAACGAGCGCCTTGATTACCGAAAATACTGCAATAAAGCATCACAACGATGCCGGCGCGATTACGGCGTTGGGCCATGCCCGCAAACTTTTGTCCGCGAACACTTAAGTCGTATTTACCGGGACAATAAGAGTGGACGATTTCAGTGGTCGCAATTGGCAGACTCGGAAACGCGGTGCGGAGAAGCTGAGTCATCAACTCGTATGCGCCGTTAATTGAAAGCTCGTCTTCATTTGGCAAAAATAGTGATACATTCAAAACCCCACGGTCTGCAATGACCGCTAAACCGCCAGAATTACGAACGAAGAAACCATAGCCATCACTTGCCAATACCCGCAATCCACGACCGAGTTGCGGCAATTTTAGATCTTGCATGCCTAGAATGACGGTTTGGTCTGCCGTCCAGAAATGCAGCATCAAAGGCGGGTGCAATTCAGGATGTGCCAATAACGCGTTAGTATGGGCAAAACTGAGCGGCGCCTCGTCTTTTGTAAAATTTTGCTGAAAAATTGCTGCCTGCTGGCCGGCCAGTGTTGTCAAGTCCATCACGCGCCTTCTTTCTATATGATAGATTACTTATATTATAACTAAGGTAACAAGCCACGTCAGTTGGAACTGCATTTTCATTGCATATCTTGCAGTAAGTGATTTGAAACATGGATAATTGTTACGACTCGACCAGTTTGACCCGTGGGCGTACAATAGCTGTTAGAAAGGATTGACATTATGGATCTTTCACAAGGAGTGCCGATTCAAATTCACCTTGAGACGTTTGTGACGCAGGGTGAGGACAATGAGACACATGTTTTTGACGAACCTGGAACGTTGGTGCAGATGGGAAACGCTTTATACATTCGTTACCAAGAAGTTGACGAAGATGCTGGGACCAGTATGCCGGTGACGATGAAGCTGCGTGAAGATGGCGATGTTCAGTTGTCGCGTGGCAGCAGCAACGGCGACACTCAGCTGAAACTGTTTTTTGCCAATGAAAAGCGCGTGCTGACGCGCTATCGCACACCGTACGGTATCATTCCGGTTGAAACGGTCACGCCACGGATTGACGTGCGCATGACAACTGAACCTGTGGCAGGTGAAGTCTACATTGAATATCAACTTTTTGCTAATAACCAGCACTTGGGTGATTATCGATTGAGATTGCAATTCAACGCCTGAGCGTGTATGATGAAAAACAGACTGTATAAACTGTGGAAAGGGCGTGTATCGGTTGAAACTCAAAGCATTTGCCAATGCCGATAAATCAGAATTATCAATGATCGAAGTAGCCCATGAGATCCTCAAAGAAAAAGGGGATACCATGGCGTTCGTTGATCTGGCCAACGAGATCCAGAATTATCTTGGTAAGCGTGACGAAGAAATTCGTGAACGTTTACCGCAATTCTACACGGATCTGAACGTGGATGGCAGTTTCATTTCTTTAGGCGATAACGTTTGGGGCCTGCGCGCTTGGTATCCATACGATTCCGTTGATGAAGAAGTTAACCATCCGGAAGATGAAGAAGAGGCACCACGTCGTAAGAAGCGTAAGAAGGTCAATGCCTTCTTAGCAGACGTTGCCGACGATGATGACGTGATCGACTATAACGATGATGATCCTGAAGATGAGGATCTCGACGCAGATAGCGATGACGACGATGATTTCGATGACGATGACTCAGGCTTCCACGACAAGGTCGGGAAGACGACTGACACAGACGATGACAGTGATGACGACCCAGATGATGGGTTGCCAGATGGTATCGAAGGTCAGCTAGCCGAATTCGGCGATGACGACAGCGACGATGATGATGATAACGATGACATCACCGCTGACTTCTCTGATGACGATGATGACGACAGCGATTCAGATGATGATGACGATAGCGACACCAAAAAGTAATGTTTGGCGAGCCGTGCCCATGTCTTGTGGGGACGGCTTTTTTTTGTGTGCGCGAGCAGGCGCAATTAGCACCCGAAGTACTAGCCGATACAGGTCAACATGGATTGGTTTTGATGTTTTAGTTTTGGAGGCTCGTATATAGCTTGCTGCGTCTGTGGGTCCACTTTCTGAATTGGGGCTGAATAGTTTTTTGCGACTGCGAGCCTGTTATGAAGCTCATTTTAGGTCCACTAGTAGGCAAATCCTAGAAGTGGCATACTGACCAAGATGATCGTGTTTTACCGCTACTTGTGGTATCCTAAAAACCTTAAAAGTGCGAGTGTTACAAGTTGACTGCTCCTAAATGTTTTTTTACGCTTTAAGACCGTTGACAATTTTTGACAAAGCACGATACTTTCTAACAAGAGGGGGATCTACGATGATTTCAAAAGAACTTAAAACCCGGTTAGATACGTTCATTGACGCTATTCTTGCGATTATTATTACCATTATGGTCTTGGAGTTGCCTGCGCAAAGTTGGGAACATCATGCCAACATTACTAATTTCTTTTTGGCAGTTGGGGTGTATGCTGTCAGTTTCTGTTTCGTGGCGAATATTTGGTACCAGCAAGCAACTTTGTTCAGCACCGTTGATCAGATTCCACGACGAATCGTGCTTTGGGAATTCATCTTGGTTTTCCTACTGTCACTGGTGCCAGCATTGACGCGACTGATGTCAGGAGATGTTGAATCCATCTCTGTGATTATCTATGGTGCGATCTACTTTTTGGTAATTGTCGTATTTCGACTTATATCAAGGACAATCGTGCATCAACAAGCCAATGATAAAGACGAAATGCGGAAAATTTATACCAGTATTTATGGGGAGCACAACTTAGAAAATGTTATCATGATCGCTGCGATTATGATTTTAGCTATTTTTGTGCCCAAGGCAGCGTATATTTTGTACATTGCGATTCCCATCCGTTCCTTCTTTACGATCGATAATGATGCCCGTGAATTAACCGGCATCCAGCAAATGGAAACAACTGGGCAACAAGATTATTTGCGCATGAGCCATGACCAGCAAGTGAAGTTCCGCCGTTTGGTTGGCGAGTTCATTCGCGAGTCGCGCAATGCTCGAGGTAATACTGAAATTAGTCGAACAGCATGGGAAAACTTCGCGAAAGCAGCTGAAGCAGAGCTTAACATTAATCCAACAACACTCGGACATTGGTTTGCGGCTTTTCAGCAGGCAAAAAACACACATCAAAATGGTGCACCCTATCGTCAAGGACGACCGAGAAAAGTCCATGATTAAAGGATTTATAGCGGAAGCAGAAAGCTGACTTTAAGGCTGTCTTTGAGACGTGATGTTATTTATGATTATTTGGGACATTTCATACTTAAGTTTTAGGCCTTGACGTCTTTGCCACAATTAGTTAATATACAGCTTGGGCGCTTTACAAAATGTAAAGCCAATACGGTTCAAGCTCCCTGTTCGTATGAATAGGGAGCTTGTTTTTGTTTTTTCCCGATTATTAAAAAAGGAGACTGGCTATGACCAAGTATATTTTTGTTACCGGTGGGGTCGTATCGTCATTGGGTAAAGGGATTGTTGCGGCATCCTTAGGTCGTTTGTTAAAGAATCGCGGTTTGAAGATCACCATTCAAAAATTCGACCCTTATATCAATGTCGATCCTGGGACGATGAACCCTTATCAACATGGTGAAGTGTTCGTTACCGACGATGGCGCGGAGACCGACCTCGACCTTGGCCATTATGAACGGTTTATTGACATCAACCTGAATAAGTACAGCAACGTCACAACCGGGAAAATTTATTCTGAAGTTCTGCAACGTGAACGCCGCGGTGAATACCTCGGTGCGACCGTTCAAGTGATCCCCCACATTACCAACATGATCAAAGAGAAGATCATGCGGGCCGCAAAGCATAGCGACTCCGATGTGATTATCACGGAAATCGGCGGTACGGTTGGCGATATCGAATCATTGCCATTCCTTGAAGCCATTCGCCAAATGAAGCGTGATGTTGGTTCGGAAAATGTTTTCTATATTCATGCCAGCCTTGTACCATACTTGCGCGCGGCCGATGAAATGAAGACGAAACCAACTCAGCACAGTGTTAAGGAATTGCGTAGTATTGGGATTCAGCCGAATATGCTCGTTGTCCGGACTGAAAAACCGATCACGGAAGATATGAAGAAGAAAATTGCGCTTTTCACTGATGTTCCGGAAAATGCGGTCATCGAATCACGCGATGCAAAGACGCTTTATTCAATTCCGCTGGCATTACAAGCGCAAGGCATGGATCAGATTGTGGTCGATCATTTCGGCTTTGATGTGCCTGATGCCGACATGCGTGCTTGGACGCAGCTTGAGCATAAAGTTCAGCATTTGACCCATACCACTAAGATTGCCTTGGTTGGTAAATACGTCGCTTTGAAAGATGCTTATATTTCTGTTGCCGAGGCGTTGAAGCATGCGGGCTACTATTGGGACTCTGATATTGATCTGCAAATGTTCCAAGCTGAAGATGTCAATGACGATAACGTTGAAAGCTTGTTGCAAGGCTTTGATGGGATTCTTGTTCCGGGCGGATTCGGTGACCGTGGTTTGGAAGGCAAAATTGCCGCGATTCGCTATGCTCGGGAAAACGATATTCCATTCCTTGGCATTTGCTTAGGTATGCAGATGGCATCAGTTGAATTTGCGCGTGATGTGCTGGGCCTGAAAGATGCTGGTACAACTGAGACGCAACCTGATATCAAGGACCCGATCATTGACCTGATGCGTGATCAAGTGGGTGTCAAAAATCTTGGCGGCACCTTGCGACTTGGCCTTTATCCATGTGTTCTGAAGCCAGGTTCCGTTGCAGCGAAGGCTTATGACAATGCCCATGAAATTCAAAAGCGTCATCGTCATCGTTACGAATTCAACACCAAGTATCGTCAGGCAATGGAAGACCACGGATTGGTATTTTCCGGTGTCAGCCCAGACAACCGCTTGATGGAAATTATTGAATATCCGAAGAACAAGTTCTTCGTTGCCCCGCAATATCACCCAGAATTCCAATCGCGGCCAAACAAGCCGGAGGGATTATTCAAAGCCTTCATTCAGGCAGCCGGCGATTTTAAAGCTTAATAGCAGGTTTCATTGATTTATAAAGGCCGTCCTGAGGTATCATTACTTTGGGACGGCTTTTTTGGCAGATAAAGCACTTTGGGGGGCAGCTCAGGTTCTTAAACGCGCTCGCTGGCGCAGAAATCTGCATGTAAGGACCATGGCCGCAATGGTCAAAGAGCGACCATCACGACCAAGGCCACTTACATTCCGGTTTCTAATCGCGCCAGTTCGCGCTCTTGCTTAAACGCGCTCGCTGGCGCAGAAACCTGCATGTAAGGACCATGGCCGCAATGGTCAAAGAGCGACCATCACGGCCAAGGCCACTTACATTCCGGTTTCTAATCGCGCCAGTTCGCGCTCTGTTCTTTTAGTCCTTGTTTTTTCCCATAGAATTCATTAAACTTGTATGTTGAGTGCATGATGAGTTTGTTGTGCCTCGCCTACCAGAAATCGCAGTTTATTTTGAAGCATAGATGCAGGCCAGCTTCAGCCTATTTGAAATGAACGACCTTTAAGTGAGGATTTAACTCAATGGAAAAAATGCTGATCCACGGCGGGAAGAAATTATCCGGTGAAGTTGTGATCGGCGGCGCGAAGAACAGTACCGTTGCCTTGATTCCGGCGGCGATTTTGTCACGCACCCCGGTCACACTTGATTCAGTTCCACATATTCAGGATGTCTATAATTTGATGGCGATTCTGGATGACATGAATGTCAAATCGGATTTTACTGAGAACGTCCTAACGATTGATCCAACTGAAATTAACGATGTCCCCCTGCCAAATGGCAAAATAAAAAGTTTGCGCGCTTCCTATTACTTCATGGGAGCGTTATTAGGGCGGTTTGGTAAAGCAATTGTCGGCTTGCCCGGCGGTGATGATATTGGACCACGACCGATTGATCAGCACATAAAAGGGTTCGAGGCACTGGGGGCTTCCGTCAGCAATGAACACGGCGCGATGGCCATCAAGGCACCAGCTGAAGGCTTGCACGGTGCACGCATCTTTTTGGATATGGTGTCCGTCGGTGCTACGATCAATGTCATTTTGGCTGCGGTAACAGCAAGAGGCCGGACCGTGATCGAAAATGCTGCCAAGGAACCAGAAATTATCGACTTAGCCACGTATCTGAATAATATGGGGGCTAAGGTTCGTGGCGCTGGTACCGATGTGATTCGGATTGACGGCGTGCCAACCCTTGAAGCACACAACTCACATACCATCATCCCTGATCGAATTGAAGCGGGGACTTATTTGGCGATGGCAGCTGCGATCGGCGAAGGTGTGAAAGTTAAAAATATTATTTCCGAACATTTAGATGCCTTTTTAGCTAAATTAGAGGAAATGGGTGTCGTCATGGATGTCGGTGAGGACAGTATCTTCGTTTACCCGTCTGGTGATTTGAAAATGGTTCAGATTAAAACCATGCCTTATCCAGGATTTGCAACTGATTTGCAGCAACCCATCACGCCGCTAATGCTGAAGGCTCATGGCGAGGGCTTGATCATTGATACCATTTATCCTAAACGAGTTCGGCATATTCCTGAGTTGTTGCGAATGGGCGCGGATATTACTATTGAAAATGACGTCATTATTTTGCATCATTGCGATCATTTGCAAGGCACTGAAGTTGCAGCTGAAGAAATTCGCGCAGGTGCTTGCTTAATGATTGCCGGTTTAATGGCGGAAGGCACGACAACGATTACCAAAGTTGATAATATCTTGCGTGGTTATGATCGTGTCGTCATGAAATTACGTGGCCTCGGCGCAGATGTTGAGTTGATTGATTGAGATTGCGTTTGAACCATGACCGTGATAGACTATTAGAGTTGTTGTAAGAGTATCTCTAGATCAGGCAATGATTTAGGGCAAAAGGAGTAATCATTATGAAGCAAGGCATCCATCCAGATTATCATCCAGTTGTCTTTATGGATTCAGCAACTGGTTTCAAATTTATCTCAGGTTCCACCAAAACTTCAAAAGAAACCGTTAAGTGGGAAGACGGCAAGGAATACCCATTAGTCCGGGTTGAAATTTCATCCGACTCCCATCCCTTCTACACCGGTAAGCAGAAATTCACTCAGGCCGATGGTCGGGTTGATCGTTTCAACAAGAAGTATGGGCTTACCAGCAAATAAAGACCACTTTGTCACATTGCGGCCACGAACCGCGGCGTGACGAGAATCTTAAAAGTTGGTTTTCGTACAAATTCATCAAAACGGGTGCGATTTGTACGAGAATTTGGCTCAATATGGGGACGTTTGGAATTCAGTTTGAATTCTGAACGTCTTTTTGTTTTTCTAGTCTTGCGGAATTCAGCCGATCTAGGAAGCGTTGGTGGGTGACCGTTGTTATTATATCCGGTGTGTTCACGTAAGTTCGCGTGGTTGAAACATTGGAATGGGTGAGCGCACTGGAGATGTCTTCCATCGACGCACCGCCTTGTCGTGCTAGGGTACTGAACGTGTGCCGCATCTTGTGTGGATGCAGGTAGACCAATTCAGGGTGCCGCCGATTGACTGACTTGATCCGTGCGTTGAGGTAATCAGAGTAAAGCGGCTGGTTGCGAACACCCTCACGAGTGACGTAGGTGAACAGCCACTGCTCACCATCTTGCTCTACTCCGATTGCTTCGAGCTGCTTGGCTTGTTCTGCCTTCCAGTCGGCCAGTAGATATAGAATATCCTGTGGCAGGGTCATAATGCTTTGCTTGTGTCCCTTGGTGTCCTTCGCGTCGCGGTCACCATCGAGTGACTGAACCAGATACAACTTGCCAGCTTCCAGATCAATGTGCTTCCACTGTAAAGCGTAGGATTCGCTCTTACGGTCGCCTAGGTGCAACGTTAGCAGGAACAGGGTGTAATCGGCTAGAGATAGCTTACCGCGCTCATAGTCCTCTTTTGTGGCTTGTAGCCAGTCCAGAAGTTGCTCTGCGGTCAGGAACTCACCTTTCTTCACTCGCTCCTTCTTGAGCTTGTCCTTGTGTGGTTGCCCGACAAGGCGGAGGGACTTGCCTACGCGGTCATATTCGATGTAGTCGAGGATCTCGGCGACTTCAAACATTTGGCGCACATACGCCTTAACCGTTTTGATATTAGCGAAGTGCTCTGACTTCTCCTTGAGCCGATCGACGACGAACTCTTTGTTGGAGTTCAGGTAGGTCATGGAATAGGAGCCGAACATTGGCAGTAGGTGGTTCTTGAACAACCCACGCTGGTATTCGACAGTAGCCTTCGTTGGGACAACCGGTGCCCGACCAGTGGAACCGGTCAAATACAGTGGCATGAAGACATCTTTGTAAAACGTCTTGAACAGAATCTTACCTTTAAGCTCAAGAGAACGGGCATTACCGTTCTTTTGGGCTTCTTTAATTTTCTTGTTGATCTCACGCTCCTTTGCGACTGCTGCTTGTTTGGTCGAGATGGTTTCCCGAAAACGGGTCTGTCCGGCGACGCCCATGAGTTCACGAACGGCTTTCGGATAGAAAACGCTGACCTGATAGGTGCCAGCTTTGGTTTTGGTGATTGACATAATGATTGACCTCCTGCTCAATAAGGCAGTGAGGCGTAAGACATCATTATTTTAACATCCAACACTCATGCCTTGCATCCATTTATCAAGTTCAATGCGATCAAATCTGACCGAGTTACCGATTGTGATCTTGGGCAAGCCCAGCATGATCCAAACGTCTAACGTGTTGTACGAAACGTTGAGATATTTGCAGGCTTCACCTTTCTTGAAGTAGCGGACGTTTAGCAGTGCTTCGTGCCGAACGCTGTTTACTTCTTCACGGATAATCTCAAATACCTTGTTGCGGATCGTATCGACCTGTCCGTCGCTCAAAACGAAGGACATTTCATGGCGAATTTCTTGGCTGATAGTGCCACTTCCCTTCAAGAGTTAGTGTGCAAGGTGAGCGTATCACCTCCATTCAGTAAATTGGTGAGGCGGCGTTGTTCAACCCGGTTGCGACCGGCTAACTGATCCACAGTGAATCAGCTCTCCCGTTGCGTGGGAGTGACGTGTAAGTATCTGGCCTTGGTGTTCGCTCACTCATGCGAGGTCATGGCGACGGCTGTTGTTGCTGAACAACGCTATTCAGTTGTCAAAGGACACAGCGAGCAAAAGAAAATCCCGCTTCTGCATATACAGACAGCGGGAACGGGTCGAAATGAAACCAAAATCAGAAAAAAGTTGAAATTGATTATGTGCGAGTTAGTTTTGAACTTGATTGAGTGGACGGTTGCGATAGGTGTTCAGCCACGTTGAAGCGCTGAACGCTGAATACAAACTTGATTTGAAGTTCCTGCCTCAAATCGGGATCGATATAGCTTTTTCCGTATGCAGCCTCGCGATCGAAATCGTAGCTGAACATATCGAGTAGTTGGGACATTGCCTCTGCGTCTCCGTCCTGCGCTGCCAAGATAACCGGTATCAGGTTATCGACCTCTGTATAATGCATTGAACATTCCTCCGTATTCACTACATATTTTCGTATGCTTCCTTAATCCGCGCTAGTGCCCGTCGCCGCCTCTTGTTCACCCCCTGACTTGTTTTGCCACTACGGTTGCCAATTTCGACGTCGTTGAGTTCGCCATAATAATATTGATATAAGACCGTTTTATCTGTCGAAGAAAGGGTGGAAACTGCTTTTGATAATTTCTCACTTTCGATGAAGTCTTCAAGATGCTCGATTTCCTCATAGGTCAACCTGAATTCATCGAGATGATAGGAATCTTCGATTTCTTCCAGTAGCCAGGCCTCCAGTGGTATTTCCTTGATTTGCCGAAGAGAGGCCTTATACCGATTGATTCGTTCATTTTTGAGGGCTTGTTGTACATAGCGAATAAACATTCGCGTCACTTCTTGCTCACTACTCATTGGGTTATCCTCCTCGTCTGATTTATTGGGTTACTTAATTCCAGACAAATTTTCTGGTCACTTATGAAAGCGATTTCCAAATATTTCTTTGACGAATTACCTGATGGAGAATTGCTGCGCGAAAAAAATCGACCGGTAGCAGTGAATGCATACAGGTCAATTCTTAATCAATAGCTTATGAAATCAGTGTTTTGAGCTGTTCGTGGGAGAGATTCTTATCGAGAGGATGGTGGTCATTCGGAAACAATCCGGTAGTAGATATTTCGGCTCTGGTGCAAATAGTCTGAGAGTGTGCCTTTTACCTAGTTGTTGATAGGGTGTTGTAGGTTATGCTGGCACC
>ENA-OWZV01000066-OWZV01000066.1-human-gut-metagenome-genome-assembly--contig:-NODE-66-length-37021-cov-11.977899_pt1 | contig 37021 bp, 49 predicted proteins | sample MGYA00249264_ERZ652123 | MGnify/ENA primary metagenome ERZ652123 (study PRJEB26925, sample SAMN05827256) | human gut metagenome | biome: ENVO:2100002; feature: ENVO:00000062; material: ENVO:00002003... | reverse complement strand
ATCCTTACCTAACCTATCCTTACCTAACCTATCCTTACCTAACCTATCCTTACCTGTGGCAACCAACGGTATACCACTGGTTGCCAATTGGTTGCCATTCGGTTGCCAGTTGGTTGCCAATTGGTATTCTTTATTGTCGGCAACAACCAGTTGTTTACGTTCATTCTCTAGCTGCGGATTGGGATTATACCTGTCTTTTCGCAAGCTGTTGTGCAATCTCCAGTGCTTAATAACGATTACACCGCTTTCAAAAGGAATGATGTATCCCTTGGCCTGTAACACACGCATGTCATCATCCTTAGCCCCAATCACTCGCATTATTGATTTAGGTGCGTTGATAAAACCGTCATCGTCGGCTTCTAGTAACAAATGAAAGTACAAGCACTGCGTTGTTGCCGGCATGTCTAAAAACTGATCTGATTTGATAATGCTCTTGGCTATCATTCGCCGTTCTGCCATTCGTTTGCCCTGTAACGGGTTCGGGCCGGGAGTTGCTCCGGCCCTTTCTCCGCTTCCTTTCCTAGTTCATCGATGCTGATAAAATCGCATCGTCTTTCTCTTCTTGCTCCGTCTTGATTTCGCCTGTTGCCGGGTCTACATTGTCCGGTACTGTTTCCGCTTCTGCGTCTATATAGTCCGTTTCATCCGGTTCGGCGGTCATGTCCGGTGTTATGTTCTTCTTGATAGTGCCGTCTGCACTCATTTCCCGGACGAATTCGGTCTTAAGCGGTGCATATTTTAAGCACTTCTTGAGAACGGTCTTTTTTGCCATTTCGTCAAAGTTCTTTGCCCACGGACTGTAATTACTTCCGTATGCTTGGCTGTGCTTCTTAGCGTGATTGCGGACATCTTCGGCACTCATAACCTCGAATCCGTAACCGCCATCCTTCGTGTGAAATACGGCATAGTAGGCAATGACCGCACCCCGGTTACTGGTGGCCGGTACGTGCCGGAGCTTCGGTTCGAGTCCTAATTCGTATTCAAACTCGTCGTTCTCGTGTACCTCGTGTGCTTGTATATCCCGGACCTCTCCGCTCCGGTACGCCAGGTCGATAAGGCCTTTGTATCCTAGCTGAAATTGGCATTCTAGCGTGCCTTTATTCTTATACGGGATGAGATATGCCTGACCGAGCGGAGTGTTAGGCTCTACGCCAAGTTGTGCCGCCTGCATCATCGCCCCCAGGAACGATTTCGGTGTGCATTGCTGTAATTGAGGGTTGCTGCTCATCGCCGTAAGTACCATACGGGTGAATCTCTCACCCGTGATGACTGTCGGTAACGCCTTTTGAATTTGGTCGCCCATGCTGACGACGAGGTCCTTCATGCTCTTTACTCCGTCCGGTTTGTTGTTCGCTTTCGTTGTCATGATGCCGCCTTTTGTTGTTGCCATAATTGATTACCTCCTAGATTTTGAATACTCTTATCGGATTGCCTTGCTTGCTGTACTTCTCGTATACTTCCGGCATTTCGGCTTTTAGCTTCTTGCTGTCGACCGTGACCCGTCCGGCTTGCGTCTTCCAGGTGACTTTACGTTCACCGGCGTAAGCGATTTCATTGTCGCCAAGTATTAGCTTGATGCCGTTCTTCTTGCTTTCGATTTGCTCCTTGATTCTGTCGGCCGCCTCGTTCAATTCGTCAATTTCGGCCAACAGTTCGTCCGCTTCCTTCGGCAATGTGATGCTGTCTGTCACGCCTCCCGGGAATCGTTCGGCCAAGGCCTGGGAACAACTCTTGCTACCGTCTACATCCGGCATGATACCGCCCTGTACGTTGTCTTCCCAAAACGCCTTCTCGGCTGCTATCAGTGCGGTTATATCTTCCTCGTTCCTGGGTATTTCCTTCCACACAAAGTGGTTACCCCCTATGAGGCAAGCGATATACCACTTTTCGCAGCCTGTAACTGCCATATAGTGTTGGCATTGGAGATAATACCCGTCGGGAACGTTGTCGCCTTCCCACTCTTTGGCCTTAAAGCCGTTGGCCGTCTTGCATTCCAGGCCGGCGTTTTCGCCTACGACCAGGCGGTCGACGTTGGCTATCATAAACGGGTAATCGAGCGATTGAAGGGTTCCGCATTTCTTTACTTTTAATCCTGTAAGCTCAGTAAACCGATCCGAAACCGCCTGTTCCAGGACCGTCCCCCAATATACGTACTCATTATCTGAGAGGTCTTCAGGCTCTACCTGTCCGGTCTTTTCTTGCCATAACTTGAACGGTGATTTCCACCGATTGAGTCCGGCTATGATAGCAGCGTCACTACCGCCGATCCCGATGTTCCGAAGTTTTTCCCATGCCTTGTGGTCTTTCATTTCCTCTACTGTCATGATGAGTTTTGCATTCATTGTGTTTTTTCTCCGTTTCTGCTACACTAATAGCAATTTAAATGTTTGTTTTACTGTTGAAACCGCACCTGTTGCCGCAGATGCGGTTTTTTCTTTGTCGTCTTTCGTACCGTACTCATAAAATGATGATTGCCATCGCAATGATTAGGTATACCGTGAAGGCTCCGATGCCAATCTTTATGCCTTCTTTTAGCGTGACTTTGAAGTCGTCCGACTCTTCTTCAACGACCGACACCGTCTCGGCTGCCTGTAGTTCGTAATACCGTCGATTGATCCACGCAGCCGGAGCTGTGAGTTCTATTTGCTTTCTCATTGTTTATGCCCCCTTCAGGAATTTATTAACGAAATACAACTGGCCTTTGCCTGTGACCTTGACCGTCTTACTGATAGAAACGTGACCGTCGCTATGTGTAATGGCCGTTTCCTTAATACTGAACAGTTGCATTTCCATACTTCTCTGTGTCGGCATGTTGTAATCCGTACCCTTGCGGCAAATCAGGTACCCGTTTTCACGGAGCCAGTTAAATAATCGGTTCTGTCCGATATCAATACCATTCTGATTAAGTAGCTTTGCCAACTCGCCAACCAGGATACTGCCGTGGCTTGCAGCAACCGAATCCGCAAATAAGACTTTCGGCTTATTCGCTTCAATCTGTGCTTCTGCCAATCTTCTAGCCTCTTGTTCAGTCTTAAGTTCTGTTGCTAAGCGTATGAGAAAATCCGGTGATGTTAACGCCTGTTCCAATGTTTCTCCGGTCATATACGCTCCGTGCTTACGAATTGCCGGGATGACTTCGTGGGTTATCCACCGTTTGAACGCTTTCGCTGAAGGTTTTCGGCTTGAAAGCACTAGGCTGTATAAGCCGTACTCGTTAACAGCGACCATTTGTTGCGTTCCCCCAAGGGTGTCCACTTCAACCGACCCCCTTTCATCACCGTCCAACCTGCTAACTGCATCTCGATGTTTTGTAATCCCCAGGCACTCACAAACATCTTTTGCTACGAACCAAGGGGATCCGTCAATCATCATTGTCCGGACTTGTCCGAACTCCGTATTATTAAAAACTTGCAATTGATTCATCCTCTATGCTCCTTTCCTAAATTCTTGAATGGCTAATATTAATGTCAGTATCACTACTACCGCACTCGTTCCGATTGCCAAGACTTCCATGTGATTTGCTCCTTTCTGCCTTCCATGCCCAATATTCATCACTGTTCTCTCGAATCACCTGAAGTATGTACCAAGTTAAGTAATGCATTTGTTCACCTCTTTCCCACTAATTATCGAGTTGCTTTTGACACTTTTTGTGACATTACCATTTAAAAAAAATATCCTCAACAGTCATTCCATAATACTTGGCAATTCTTTTTTTTACATCATCCCTAGGTGTCCGGTCTCCCAACTCATATGCGGTCAATGTAGAAGGTGCGACTTTAACCGCCAAAGAAACCTTTGCAATAGTTTCTTTCTTTTTCTGCCTCAGCCTTCTTAACCGTTTCCCGACTTCCATATCCTCAGCTCCTTTCTGTCACAATTTGTGACTAAATTTATTATAGTCTGGTTGGCGTTTTGTGTCAATATTAATTTACACTTTTCGTGACATCACATAGTGTGATATACTGTTCTCAGTTAAAGGGGGTTATTTTTATGGCTACGTTTGCGGACAGACTAAAAGTACTGAGGCAAGAACGAGAGTTAACCCAGGCAGAGTTGGCCGACAAATTAAACATCGGACGGAGTGCGTTAGCTATGTATGAGTCGGGAAAGCGCATTCCAAAATATAAAACAATAGATGTCATTGCCGATTTTTTTAATGTCAGCGCTGATTATTTAAGAGGGAAAATTTCATCAAAACATGGATATGTTTTATCTTATAAAGAACAAGAAGAGTGGCTTAAGCGTGTGAAGGCAAAAGCGGCTAGAGAAGGGCATCCACTTCCTGACTTTATTCAAACACTCCCTGAATTATCGACATTCCTGGAAGGAACTAGGACTGGATCGTCTCCCGCTCACACTGGCATAAAAATCCCCGTCCTTGGTCGAGTTGTTGCCGGCGTTCCGCTTGAGGCGGTTGAAGAGATTCTCGACTACGAAGAAATTACACCGGATCTTGCTGCGACCGGTGATTTCTTTGCCTTGCAGATTCGGGGTCGGTCTATGGAGCCACGCATGCTTGAAGGTGACGTTGTTATCGTTCGTAAACAAGACGACGTTGAGTCTGGAGATATTGCAATCGTACTTGTTAATGGCGATGAAGCCACCGTTAAGAAGGTAAAAAAAATGTCCACTGGTATCACGCTTATTGCTACAAACATAAGTGTATATGAACCGCACTTTTACTCAAACGAAGAGATAGAAGCATTGCCTGTACAAATATTAGGAAAAGTCGTTGAGTTAAGAGGAAAATTTTAAAATATAAAAATATTTTAGGAGGTATTCAAATGTTTTGTGAACAATGTGGTAAACAAGTATCAGAAACGGCTAAATTTTGCTCTAATTGCGGAGCCCCTGTAGCTCGTGAACAGATGTGTGAAGAGGTGCAGATTGAACACCCCATAGACTCAACGCTATCTTCTTCTGCTAATTCCGAAAATGCCCTCGTTGAACAACCGAGTGCTGAAAAAACGTTGCCTGTTTACAACAAGGAAGTAAACGGCGTTACTTTCAATGCCTTTGAGGTTGCTTTAGAAACGGATCCCTGGCAAAAAGGAAGTGCCGGCACTCTCGCTTTTAGCCAAGCTGTCCGGAAGCTGACAGGGTGCGGAATTTTTAAGGCCGCCAAAATCACGGAACAAGTTCGCACTGACGAAACATTGAAGTCAATGGTAACCGCATATAAATCGGGTATGTCGGTATCATTTAATACCTCGGACGAACCCAAGGAGCCTATAGATGGTGAGTTGCGTTGCCCTAAATGCCACTCAAAACATATTGAGTTCGACAAGAAAGGATTCCAAGCCGGCAAGGCTATTGTTGGTGGGTTGTTAACCGGTGGGATCGGTATTGCTGCCGGTTGGCATAACCGGAACAGACGAGTTGGCGTATGCTTGAAGTGTGGGCATCGTTGGAAATTATAGGGTCACTTAAAATATAAAATGGTCTGCCGGAGGTGTTCTCATTATGTCTATAAAATTATCTGATGATACATTAGCTGCATACAATAATTCGCTCTCAACTATAAAAGAATTTAACGCAAAGGATCTCGTCCGACGTGATGAGTTGGGAGCGGAAATGAGCTTTGCTGACGCCGAGGATGACTTTGAATCTGCTATCGGACTTTTCAAAGGATTGCTCGACATTGATATAACCCGGATTCCTCCGTCAAGAGTTATGGTTCTAATTAGTGATATGGACAACTTTATTAGTTGCATTCAAGCCATAAAGGACTTCTCGTCTACTCAAGGCGTCGATACAAGACAAAGCTTGATAAACGATATTATCAATAGTTACAATGGATGGTTTAACGATATCTCACCCGTCATTGCATATTGCATAAAGGCAGACACTGATTATGATGCTTTAAAGCGACAGGCACAACAGGCGAGGGATGATATTGTTGCCGAATTAAAGCAAGCAAAGACAGAGCGTGAAGAAACAAAACAACAGACAGATGAAATAATAGCCGCTGTACAAAAAGCCGCTCATTCTGTCGGTGTAACGAATCACACCGTAAATTTCCAAGAGGCTGCCACTTCTTTTGAGATGGAAAAGGGCTATTGGGCTAGACGGATACTTTGGCTTAGTATCGTGATTGTAGCATATTCGCTAGTATCTTTTTGGTATTGCCCGATACAGTTAGAAGAACCTTACTTATACCACTTTTTGCAAGCAGCCTTGCCCAGGTTCACTGGATTGGTAGTATTGTTTTATGGACTAACAATTTGCAGTAGAAATTACAGAGCCCAAGCACATAACTATATCATAAATAAAAACAAACAAAACGCACTAAGTACATTTGAGACCTTTGTAAATGCTAGTAGCAACGAAGAAATTCGTAATGCGGTGTTATTGCAAACCACAAAAGCAATTTTCTCTAATCCCCAAAGCGGATATTTAAAAGAAGACGGCTCATCAGATGACTCGGCCCACATTATTGAGATCATAAAAGATGTTTCTAAATTAACAAATCGTTAAACAAAAAAATCCCCCGATGTGCTGCAACACATCGAGGGCAATCCATAATCCCCTCCCAAAAGGGTCGATTACGCTATAAGTATATCACATCGGCCCTTTTTACAACAGAAAGGACTGATTTTTTTATGTCGAAAATTGCAGTAATCTACGCACGCTATTCTTCGGACCGTCAACGAGAAGAGTCTATAGAAGGACAAATCCGAGAATGCAAGGCCTATGCCAAGAAAAACGGCATTACCGTAATTAGGGTCTATTGCGACCGTGCCATGACCGGCAAAACCGATAAGCGACCTGAATTTCAGGCCATGATTAAAGACGCTAAAAAGCAGGACTTCGATTACGTCTTGGTCTATAAGTTAAACCGCTTCGCACGCAGTCGTTATGACAGCGCTAGGTATAAAAACGTGCTAAAGCAACACGGGATCCGTGTCATCTCAGCTATGGAAAATATAGCCGAAGACTCTAGCGGCATTTTATTAGAGTCTGTGATTGAAGGCTTAGCCGAATACTATAGTGCTGAACTTGCTGAAAACGTTTTACGAGGCATGACGGAAAATGCCCTCGAATGCAAATGGCCCGGTGGTATCGTGCCGCTTGGATTTAAGCTCGATAAGAACAAGCATCTTGTTATAGACGATGACAAGGCGTTTATTGTACGTGAAATATTCCAGTCTATTATCGACGGCAAGCGTACATCTACTATTATTGATGAATTAAATGCCCGGCATTTGAAAACCGCAGCCGGCAAACCGTTTCGCAAGAACAGCTTGGAAAAAATCCTTAAAAACGAACGTTACACGGGTACGTTCGTCTGGAAGGACATTCGCAAAGAAAATGCCCTTCCGGCCATTATCACCAACGACATGTTCAACGCAGTTCAGAAGATTTTAAAAAATCGCAAGAAAACTCGCAGCCGAGTATGTAGCGATAACTATCTTATATCAGGCCGTTTGTTCTGCGGTCTCTGTCACGAAAAAATGATAGGAATGTCAGGACGGTCTGTGACAGGCCTTCCTTATTATTACTATGCTTGCAGTAATCGGCGTAACCGCATCGGAAAATGCCATACGAAAAATATCCGTGCCGATAAGCTCGAAGAATTGGTTGTTGATACGACAATTAATATCCTGTCTAATGATACAGCCATAGAATATATTGCCAAGCAAGCCATTGCGGCACAAGAAGAGAATCGAGCGCAATCCTCTATCCCGGCTATTAAAGAAGAAATAAAAGAGTTATCCAAGAAGCTCAAAAACTGCATTCAGGCCGTCGAAAACGGTATTATATCGCAAACCATAGCCGAGAATATACCCATGTATGAAAAACGCCTTGTAGAGCTAAATTCGGAGCTTTCTGACGAACTCGAAAAAGACAACGACCTTAAAGTCGACGAAGATATGATCCGGTTCTTCTTTGAGCGGCTTGTTCAGCGCACAAAAAAAGAGACCAAGTTCAAGAGCTTGCTACTCTCGACTATGGTCCGCTGCGTGGTCATTTATGATGATTATATTGAAATTCAGTACAACTACAAAAAAGAACTACCTATCCTCACCAATCCGGTAAGAATAAATAGTTCGATTTTGTTCGCTGTGGTGGAATGTAGCGGCCTACAATCGAACTTCATCTTCTACCCTGAAGGGTTCTCGTATATCGTTCGTCGAGTCGCTTAGTCGAATTACACAATATCTTTCCATTGCTTCCCTACTTCTTTTCTAGCGACGGGATTTAAAATGAACCCGTCTTCGTTTACCTCGCAACCGATTTCAAGGACAGTGCCGTAAAATGCCTGCCGCATACTTGCTTCACGCTTTGCAGCACGAAGGCTTGTAGCCTTGAGCTTTTCCGTTTGCCTATAACTGCCGGCGTTCTGCAATTCGGCGAAATAGTATGTCTGTGTCGGATGTTCCTTTCCGTAAAGCCGTTCCAAGCCTTGTTTGGTTACTAACAATACGCCGCCGGATTTGCGGCATTCTTCACCTTCAACCAGGCGGCCAGATAGGCACGCCTGCTTAAGTGTACTTGCTGCACGACCGAAGCGTTCGCTTGCTTCGGCTATTGTCATAATATCGTCGAATCTCATTGTATTAATCCTTTCTTATCAATAACAATAGTGCTATCGTCAAAACGATTGTCGATAAAATGGATAGTGAATCTTGAGCCACGAAGGCTCGTACTACGCTTAATAGTAATAACATTGCCATTAAAATTTTCATGATATATAATAGATATAGACAGGAACGGGGCTTGTTGCCCCGTCCTTTCTACTTGGGTTTGCCCTTTAAGAGCTTTGCGATTGTAATCGCTCCTGCCAGGATACCGATTACATTAGCAATATCTTGAAGGGCTTTTTCTATATCTATCATCTGTTCACCTCCTCTCTATGATTATATTATAGTCCATATGGGTTATAATTGCAAGCGATAAATATATATTTTTCTATACATAAACCGCAATACTAAGCGATTTTTATTACTGCTCCGCAATTGTAAAAAAAAGCCCCCGATTATTCGGAGGCCTTTTTGCATTACCATTCTTTAATTGTGTACATAAGCGTACCGCCGCGAACGCCCGTGCCGTCAGTGTGTACGATTCCTTCGATTCGTCCTGCCTGATAGCCTATCGACAAGTACGGCTTGCCGTCGATGTATGTTCCCCCGGCTTTAATTTTGTGGTTGTTCCATAAGTTGATTTTGTAAACATCGACTTTCTGTTTTTCATCATCGACCGTGACTATTGTTCTATCCGATTTCGCTCGTGCGGCTGACGGGATCTGACTATCGTTCTTCCTGATAGCCTGTTCCGTCTTATCGGCGGCGGCTGCCAAATTCGGAGCAGTTACATAATATGACACATTCGGAGCAGTCTTGCCGTCGTGAATCCGTTCGATTTTCGTTACGATTTCGGCGGCTTCACGGTCAGAAGTTCGTAAATCCTTCTTTACCGAATTTTTATCTTCCGTATCGGAAAATCGCATGCGTGTAGTCGATTCTGACGGCTGTTTTATATGATGTACGGCAAAGTATATGCCAAACAAACAAAACAACGTTAAAACGCAAAATAAGCCAAGTTTCAGCCATTTGCCCGTTTTTTCGTCGTTAAACGTCGGAAAGTTCATCAATTCACCGCCTTTTATCACTCGTACATGACATTTTCGTCTACATTTACGCCGTCAACGTTCCCGGATTCTGAATATTGCCATATTTTTATATTGGCGTTCGGTTTGTCAATCTGTAGGTCATTACGGCTAGAATATTGAGCGACCCAAAGCGGCACGTAATTCGGTAAGCTGTCGATGTTCATACCGAACATGAACATATCGTAGCTTCCGTACAGTCCGACATACTTGCCCGCCGAGTTCATTCTGTTCACCCAGGCCATGACGACCGCCGTCAGTTCGTCCGCTCCGAGGCTTCGCTGTGCTTCCGTTTCGACGTCGAGCCAGATTCCCGCCGACAGGTCTACCCCGTCGAGATACGTGTTCAGCTGTTCAAGTAACCAGTCGGCCTCGGCTTCGGCTTCTTCTACCGTCGTAGCTGTCGAGTAATAATATACTCCCAGTTCCATGCCGCTTGCCTTAGCTTCGTTTATGTTATGTACGAACAGGTCATCGAGATTGTAGCCGCTTCCTGTATAACCGATACGGCAGATACAGAAGTCATAACCTAGTATTCTCGCACGTTCAAAGTCTAAACCTTCCTGCCAAGTCGACACGTCAATTCCGTATTTCATTTTCTTTCTTCACCTCTTTCGTTCGTCGGCACTTGCGGCCGCTGTTGTTCTTCCAATCGGTCGGGTATGCCGTTGCCGTCCTTATCAACCCAAAGGGCAAGGAATCCGACTAGGGCAGTCAACACGGACGGAATGAAGATATGGTCGATGATATTAATACCGACGCTGATTATCTTCCCTCGGTTGTCGTCAACATAGCCGCTGACGAATGTCAGTATATATGTAATGACGACGAGAAGGATAGGGACTAGCATGATTAGTACTAGTCCCCGTGTAGCAATAACCCCCGTCGGGTGAATCCCGCCCACTCTAGCCGATTGAAGCGCTCGCTTGAGTGAATTAATGACCTTATCTCTCATCGCTTCTCTCCGTGCAATTCGTTCCGCAAGTCATCGACCCGTGACTCCAACACTTCGACCCGTCCAACGAGCTGTAAGTGCCGTTGTGCTTGCTGTATTCTGTCTTGCCGAGATAGCTTGATTTCTTCTTTTAATTCTCGCAAGGTTTCGATTAACGTATCGTACTTCGATGAGAAAAATGTACGGTCGTTGATTCGGTCTTCTTCAAGCCGTTGTAAGAACGGACGCACAATTAGATAATAAGCCATACCGCCGAGCGTGCTTATAATTGTTAAGGTTGTCAGTACGTCCGCTAACTCAAAACTCCATGTCCACATCGGCAACCTCCTTATAAATCGTCGGGAATGTCATACTGTGCTACGCCGACGTGCGTTGCCGTCTTCCCGTTACAAGGCCGTCTGCTCCAGTCGAAGCTGCTCCAACGCCCAGGATTGGAATGATTATCCCATTCATAGAATGTGAGTTGAAGCGGCTCGGAGCGACTCGGCAAAAGAACCTGTTTCGGTGCGTAATGGTCTTTGGCGATATAAACCTTGTTTGTCATTTGCTCGAGGTCCAATAAGCCTTGAACCCCCATTGTGTCATTATCCATGTTCACGGTACTGACAAGCTCCAGGCTGTCGAAATGAAGTTTTTTGATTTCATCTTCGTGCCGCCCAAGCATGTCCAGGGTAGCGTATACAGGGAACTCGAGTACCGCTTGCCCATCGGAACGCTTATATATCCGCATCGACTCGATACTGTTATTCGAGTTCCATACCTCTTCTTCGCTTCCCCCCGTCTGCACTGCCGGGATTGTAAGCGAGGCGGCTGTGCCTTCACTGCTGTTCGGATACTCCATGGTGAGAATCTTCTCGTTGCCGTCGAACGGCTGCATGAGTGCAAAGTCGAGGCGGCCGCTGTCGGGTATCATCTGACGATTGCCGTTCGTGTCGACAACGTAAAATCCGGGCTGACCTTCCACATGTACGACCGTATCACCGACTGCAACCGACGTACCGTCAACCAGTTTGAATTCGGCAAGATACGACGTATATCGACCGTCGGGAATAACTTCACGCAACAACGCTTTGAGAAGGTCCTCGAGACTATCGCTGTCGACCTTCATCGCTCTGTTCTTCATCATCTGGTACACGTTCGGGAAGTTCATACTGACCGGCTCGGAGCTACTGCCGTTCTGCCCGTGAAGGCTTTCGAGCCACTCGTCGACTGTGCCGACAAAGCCACGTTCGACGGCCACTTCGTAAGCACTCTTGCCGTCTTTGCCGGGCAGTCCCGGGACCTGAACGGCAATATTCAGCGGATTCGGCAACGTCAATTCTACTTTTTGTTTTTCTTCCATTTTTGTTCCCCCTCTAATGCATTGATTCATCTTGAATAATTCGCATATCGCCCATAACGAGCTTATAGCTGTAGTCGGCCGCCTGCACGAACACGTCGTACTTGGCCATGCGATACCGTCTCGGTATCTCTCGACTACGCTCGCCAGTTATTTTTACCGTTACGGAGTCCCCGTCGACCATGCATTCGGCGGCTACAAGCTCGATGTCATTTTCTGTGCGGACTTTCATCGCTGCCGTCGCTCCAGTAAAGTCGTGGCCGTCGACAACGTATCTCCGAATGAAGTCGGATCCGCAGTGCAGTTCGTCGTTGAATATCGTCATTCGCTCACCTACTTTATATGAGATACGTCGACAACCATATAGACCGTTTGTCCGCAAGGCACCTCATCGTAAACCATCGCTCTTCCGATGTCCCCAATGTTGTTCTTGTACGATTCAAAAACAACTACCCCATCTTTTACTCTTAAGCGAACTCCACTTAATACGCCCCATGCGTCCCAAGCGGCATCCTCATAAACTGCATAATAATAAACAAATTCATCGTTACACTGTACAATGGCGCATTCTTTATCCGTCGGAATAGTATATCCAGGCTTATCTGAATAGTGAAGCACTTTGAGAGGAAGCCAGTTGCTGTCATATACAACTCGTCCAACTTCGTTAATAACTTGAAGCCCCGTGCCGTGTTCAGAAGGCTGTTGAGAGTCTGCTGAAAACACGTATCGGCGCCCTTCATTGGAAGGACTGCAGCCATATGCAGTCAGGCAATTTACTCCGTATGCAAAGTTTTCATCTTTGCTTTTTTCCTTGTCATACCAAAAATTCACATATGATTCACTGATTACAATCTCGCCATCATCTGTATATACTCTCAATCCTGTTTCTGCCATTAATATAACCCCCAGTATAATATCCCAGGCGAACCGGCCCAAGCCATTTTATATGAATACGAAATTTTGCCGTCATCAATAATAATGACAGGATTAATATAGTGTTCCCACATCATATACTCATCTCCTGAACTTCTAGGAAATACCACGGCCGCCCATGTACGGTTCTTTTTAATAAGCGGGTTTGTAATTTCGCCCGGCGTTTTTCCGTCGATGTTGATATATCCTAATGAATTACATATTGTATCCGTTGTATTAACGACGATATTTCCGTCTTCATCAAAGACCTGCATACCTTCCGCCATATATATCACCGTTCCTTTCGTTTTCTTGCCGTTGTTTATGATTGTTACCGCTTTCCCCTTATTGTCTCCATGTTTCGTTGCGGTCTGTACGCTTTCTTCCTTCTGTGCAGTATCAGGCGGTTTCTTGCTTTTATTTTTTAGCAATATAACAGCTGCAACTACAATCACTAAAGCAATTCCGATTACCATAGTTACCATACCCCCATTCTGACTCGTAACCTATCATTAGAATCGTAAACTTCGATGAGATTGTCTCGTATCTCCGTCCGAGCGCCACTCGTTGCAGTACGAAGTGTGCCGATAGTCGCCGAAATAGCCGATAAACTTTCTACGTGCATTTTGTCAGCAGTAACCGCACCGGCTTGAATCATCTTCGGCGTAACAATGTTGTCATCAAAGAGCGCTTGGCCAGTAACATGTAACAGCTTGCCGTCGATTCTTGTTCCAGTCGGCGACAGGTTAATACGAGATATCAGCTCTCTCCCATCCAAGCTATTGAGCCGTAAATCAACGCTGTTCGATAACTGCGTGATACGAGTCGATGTTCCGGTGACTTCTGACTTCACAACCCCAACATCACCCTCAATCTTGGCAATCGCCCTGTCTATTTCATCCAACCCTAGGGCTTCACGACTGATGATTGACTTATCTATCTCGAGCTTCACTGTGGCAAGTTGCTCTCCGCTCTTCTCGCCTTCTCCGAAGATATCCGTATAAGCAACTCGCACTCGGTATACGCCAGGTGCAAGAATCAGCGAGAATGAGTTAGTAGGCGTAAAGTAAACCGCATCGTCGACATATACGTTCGCTCCACGGCATCCAAGAGGAACAGGGTCAAACGTAACGCCTATGCCCGACATACCGCCTTTAGCCATTATATGAGTCGGTACTTTCGGCGCCTTGACGTTATACTCAAGCATGGCAGGTGCGCTATATCCCTTCATCGGATTGTGAGCGTATAGGTACACTCGTCCGGTTCGTTCCATCAGCGTTCCGACGTACGCCGTATTCGTACTTTTACCGATACGCCCGACATCTTGTCCCGGATTTAAGTCGTGTCTAATTTCATAAAAGTCAATGTCGGCGTTTCGCACCTCGAGCCAATTGAACGTGGCCGCATTCCCAAAGGTAACGGCAAAGCCTTGAGGCGTATTCGGGACTTCTGATTTCATTTCGACCGTAAATCGCTTAATAAGGCCTTGTGAATAGTTGCCGTGTCGGTCTTTTACCCTGATTCGAATGTCATACGTATGACCAAGCTCACAGCCACTGATAACGATTTGTCCGTCACCGTTACCGCCGTACTTCCAGTCTCCGGAGCCTTCTTTATACCATCCTTCGGCCGTGTCGAAGCTTGTAATTTGAGGCGGTGCAAAGGTTGCGATAACATCAAAAGACGAGACGCCATCACCTAAGTCGTAATATTTCGTGTATACGGCAAGGTCTCGAACTTCGGGAATGTAATACGGCTGTATCGTATACTCAATGGCCTGTACTTCGGAAAGGTCCTGCTCGTTAGATCCGAACATATTCACCGAAGCACACTTAATCCATATCTTCTTGCCGATATCTTCCGTGCGGTACGGAGCATGAAACAGTGCTTCATCGATACGGACGCACTGCGAACCTTCGGCGTGGTTATTAGCTGTCGTGGCGTATTGGCCACGTACTAAGCCTGTTAGTAAATACCGCCCGTCGGGCTGAAGAGTCGCACCTTCATAGCTAAGGCATTCTCCGTCAATCCAGATAAGCGTATTGCCCCGTTGAGCGTCGATAGCCGACCCGCCCCGGAGTTCACCTGAGAAAAGTTCAACCGTGCAACTCGTCGCTTCGGCTGTCATGGCTGCCGTTAGTCGTCCAATACGTGCCTGTGCCGTAATCTTGCCGGCTTCTTTATACGCATCGCCCGTGTCTGATACCCACACCGCGCAACCGCCCCATCCTGACGGAGCCGTTACGCCTAATAACAACTCGTTCCCTGATACATCTCCAGGTGTCTGTACGATGGCGTAATGGTCAATGGCCGGAGCCGAAACATTATAATCAGTAAACGGCCGTTCGTTCTCATGTACGTCGTACCGTGCCGGTGCGTATGTTCCAGGCGGCTTGCCTTCTGCTGTAATTTCAAGCTCACCGTCTGCCGCTTCATTAACAGCCGTAATAACAACGACTTGCCTGTCTAGTTGGCATAGCTCATCAGTAAGCGTCACAAGGTCGCCAGGCTCAAGACGGCAGAACGCCCAGTCAAGATGAAACGTGTACTGGTTCTTGCTGTACAGGCGTTTCATGGCTAATTGTTCAGCGTAATACTGCGCTCTCTTTTTCGTATATAAATAGTGTGCAGTCTTTTTACTAGCCGGCTTCATACCGTTCTTTTGAACATCTGCTACTACCTCGAAGGACACCGTCTCTTTTTCGTACCCGTTGGCACGATTGATAAATTCAACAGTTGCTTGGTTATACGCCTCCGAGCTGTCTTTACGCTTGTATATAACTAGTTGCCCGTCACTACCAGGAATGAGGTCGTCGGCCGTAAGGTTGTACTGGATCTCCTTTTTAGGATTCCAATCGCCGACCGCTTTGTCGGCCAAGGGTACAATCTTCAGGCGGTCATCGGACCAGAAAAGGTAACAATTAGTAATTTCGGCAATATCGTTAATGATTTGCTGTGCCTTTTTCGCCGACTCATCAGGCGGTGTCGAGATAAGAATATCGGCGGCTGTACAATACTTACGGAAATTCTCAATGCCCTCGATTTTAACGTCTTCAATCCCTGCCGCCTTTAGCACATACAGAATATAATCAGCCGGGTTCACATCGATCCCGTCACCAGTCTCAAGAAGTTTCCCTTTAACTTCAAAATTATACGTCGGAAGGCTGCCACGATTCCCGAGGTCAACGACTCCTGCCATGTATGCCAATCCGCTGTACGGCAGTGCCTTTTCAGGGTGCTTGCTAGTAACATACGGCCACGGTTCCTGTCCGTATTCGCCTTTATAAAGGGATAACTGGATATCGGCTTGAGGGTACTCATAAACTTCCTTATCCTTCCACACCTTACCGATACCGGCTATAGGTCCTTCGCACAAAGCAATGGCTGCGGCTACGGTGTATGTGTAGTCTATTTCCGTGTGCTTTGAACCACCGCCTTTACCAGTACGGCTTGTGTGCTTGTGTTCATGCGCCGTAAAATCATCCCAATAGATGATATTGCCCGAGACCCTTGTCGTGCCGAGGACTTCAGGTACTGTTTCGCCGTATGAAGCACTGTTTATTTGAAAGTCGCCAATAATATCGGCTCGATTCGTTGTATTGTTCTTCTTGAATAAAAACCCCATTAAGCGGCACCCCCTTTCTTCGGATTGAAGCGATACACGGCACGGAGCCTTGATTTACCTCGATTATCGTAAAACAAAATGTCATCAATGTTGGAGATAATAACCCCAAGATCAACGAAGGCGTGAATAACTTTGTCATTGCCGATATATACCGCACCATGACTTATACACCGACCATATTGATATAGCAAAAAGTCGCCGATTTGAGGTTTTCCCTGAACCTCGTCGGCGACTTGCTGTATATACTTTAAATACTTTTCTTCAGAACGATGTAAATGCCATTCGTTCGAGTAGTTTTCTATCTGTAATTGGTCCTTTGTAATCATGCCAGATCCGATAAGTGACGCAACAAGAAGGTATGCACAGTCGACTCCGCGACCTTTGGCCATGGCGTTATTAACGTACGGAGTACCGAGCCACTCAAGCGCTGCGTTTGCGATTTTTTGCCCTGTAGTCTTTCTCATCGTATCGTCTCCTTCAACGGTACGTAAGGCGTGGCCCTATTTCGTGCGAAGTTATCGAATTTCTTTTTACACGTCTCAGGCGTTTTATCGCAACCGGGATAAATATAAGCCTCACTTCCGATGGTCGCCTGCGTATCACTCGGACTCATGTACATGACAGTACCGTTCGAGCTACTCATTATCTGAGTCGATTGCCCGGCAAGAGGACCCGACACCCATTCGATACCGCCTGCATTGTAATAGCCGTCTTCAAACGGCACGTCTATTCCGACGGTATTCACGCCCGTAAGTGCCGTTACTTTCATTCGCTTACGGTACTTTTTTATATCGACTCCACATTCTTTAGAGTACACACAATAAGGGCATTGCGGATAGTACCGCTTACTCGGAAACTCTGTATTAAGCTTCTGCACAACGGACTTTACGTCAAGCGTTATTGTAAGGCCACCGCCTTGCTTTACCTCGACCGTGCCGGTGAAGATATCTACAGCGTCAATTAATGTCCCGTCTTGCTTAAAGAACGCACGTTTTAGTTCCATGGTCGCTCCGTCAAGGCCGCCGTTATGAGCGACCGCCAGTATCGGCACACCGCCTATTTGATCATGCTTATCGCACGATACCGAAACGGAAAGCTTATCAACAGCCACATCGGAATGTGTTGAGGTCTTATTACGAGTGATGACAGGCCCGTCTGCACGATATACATGGCCACCGTGACTTACGTTTGAGTCCGTATCCGTCCAGTAATATGCCATGCCGCTTTGAAGCCTAAGCGCATACAAGTCGCAACTGCGGAATGACTTTGCCGTATTCAAGTGTTGAGTTAATGCTTCTCCTGCCTGTTTCATTGTACCGTCACCAACTTAAAGGATTTTGATTTGTACACGTCTTTATATTCAAGCTCTGCCGTAAAGTCGCCACTAAGCAGCACCTTCCAATAGTACGTGTAATCTGCCGTGATGACAGCGTCAGGCGATACGGTATCACTAGTCCGAATTATGCCGCCATCTACAGTCACGTTCTCAACAGGAACACCGTCAGCATAGAGCTTTACATTATCAACGTATGCAACCGGCTCGGTATAATCGCCAAAACGCCGCACTGCTTGCCATTCGCCTTGACTGCCTTTTCCGAGGGTAATACCTTTTTCCTCGTTATCTTCAGGGTCAAACCACAAGAAAGGCTCTGTGCCGCCTTGAATCTGCGACACAAAGCCCATCATTTTCTTATACTCTTCAGGCTTGAGGTATGCGAATTCCGTCGTAATCGTGTACTGCGGATACCGCCACGTCGTCATAGTTCGTACTCTTCCGGATCCGCTACGTTTGGATTTTGTATCCCAGTGCTGCATTTTAGACGACTTCCACGCAAGCGACTTAATACGAGGGAATTTCTTCAATTTTTCCATGGTTACCACACTCCCGATGTGCCGATAAATTCACGGTCTTGGTTAACGGTGAACTGACGCAATACTCGGCCGCCTTTCGATTCGAGCCAATTGCCAAAGGACTCGGCATCAAGGGCTGATACGTTCAGCGTTATACCGCCTGCCGCACCACCGTTTGCCCTGGCAATGCCGGCACCCATTTCATCATACGTCTGCGCCGATAACGGAATGACCGCTTCGGGGTACTTTCCTTCACCGATTTCTGCATACGTGCGGCCTACTGCCACGCCACCACTTGCCATGTGTAAATTCGGAGCGCTTCCCATAAGCGTGTTTTTAGCTTGCATGGCAAGCCCTGCGGCCGCACCGATTGCGGACTGAGCCGTCCATGCCGCCATGCCCGTTGTAGCCGATACGCCACCGGTTGCCATTGCTACTTGCTGGGCAAGTGTCGTCCAAGGCGGTATTTGAGCGTTGGCTGCTGCGACGCTTGCAGCCGTTTCTTGCTGTTGAAGTGTCTTTCCGAGAATAGCTTGTTTAAGCCTTGCCGCCGCCCAATTGGCAACATAATCGGCCAGAGATTTGATAAGAGCCTTGCCGATATTCTCAAACGCTTTACCTAGGCTTGTCGTTCCTTGAAGAAGTCCGGACAACCCCTCTTGAAGTGCATCAATCCCGGACATCATGGCCCCCATCCACATTTCTTGTGTGTTGAAATACGAATCCATCACAGCCTGCTGATATTCGTCCAACATCTCTTTGCGGAGATTGTAATTGTCTTGAGTCATGACGTATTCGTCAGTCAAGGCTTGCTGCAAAGACGCAAAGTTTTGTGTCCGTAAGGCTTCGTCAATAGCCCACTTCTCTTCAGACATTTGGCGATACAGGTCGTTGCGCTTTAACAGATATTCCTGTTCTTGTGCCAGGAGTTCTTTATTCTTCTCGGCCTCGAATGTAATTTCATTCTTCCCGACAATTTCGTACGCAATGCCGTTAGCGTCAAGAGCCGCTTTATATTCGGCCTGTTGTTGCTTCGTCATTTTAATGTACTCGTCGGAGAACCCTTGCCATTTATCAGTAATACTGTTTATTGCTTCTTCATGGTCATGTTCGAGCTGTGTAAGAGGTGAAGCGCTGCCTGTCGAGTCCTTCGTACTAATCGAAAAGTTAAAATCCTTAGCCATATCTCGGACTTTATTCCACACTTCACGGATGGCCTGTTGCTCTTCGTGTTCAGCCTGAATACGCTTTTCGGCATAAATAGCCTGGAGATTCGTTAAGTCTTCCTGATAGTGTTCGTTGGCGTCTTTGGACTTGTTGAGTTCTTCCAGTTCCTTTTTGTACTGAAGCTCAACCAGTTCGCTCTGTTTGCCGAACATCTCGAGGTAGTTCTGTTGAATTTGCTCATGGATCCGTTTGGCTTCTTCGGCTAATTGGTTACCGGCACTTCCTGCGCCGCCACCGCCGCCTGAACCACCTGACCCCCCGCCGCCACCGGCTCCTCCGGCATCGTAACCACCGCCACCGCCGTCATAGCCGCCGCCGTCAATTTCACCACCGCCCCCACCAGACAGTGCGTTAAACACATCTCCGGCTGCGGATTTAATAGTATCGCCAAAAGCCTGCGCTTCTTCAGGACTAATGCCTTCAATATTATTAATAGCCGAGAAATCAAAGTCGAATACCGACGCAAGCTTGGCTCCAACGCCATTTACGGCGTTAATCAGCTTGTTAATGAGAGCGATAATCTGATTAATCGCCCAGGCCACGGTATGAACGAGCGTTTCCCATACTGCCGAGGCGGTTTCTCCGAATCCCTGAGTCGCTGCAGCACATGTACCGAGAACTCCGGCCAAAACGGACAATATCGTAATGACAATACCTACAGGATTGGCCCTCATGATTGCGTTCATAACTTTAGTTGCGGCCCCTAGTGCCATTGTTCCGACTTTCGCCAGGTTAAGAGTGCCAGATAAGGCCATCATAACGCCTCTTACTCCGGCTGTTGCAATAGCACTGGCTATCATGGCCGCTTTAAGCTGAATGGACGCAAGGGTAACACCTATGGTCGCAATCCTGGACGCTACCATTTGCCCCTTATATAAGGCTTGTGCTGTGGCCGCCGCCTTAGTCGCTACCGATACGGCTAATATGGCCGTCTTCCAAGTCGTGAACGCTACCGCAACCCCGGCAATTATAGGCTTAATCTGGTTGCCCATTCCGATAATGACCGAAAAGGCTGATTTAATCACCGAAGCCACGGTCCTCACAATTACACTTAGCGCCGAGAAGGCCGCCTTTATGGCCGCAATGGCAACTTGTGCCGCCGCCGACATTACCTTAAAGGATGTTCCGATACCCTCAACAATGGCTTGGAAATCGCTCGAAGCGGTTATAGAGCTAAGTTGTTCGAGAACCGGCTGAAACGCCTGCAAAGCTTGATTAGAGAGTTGTTGTCCGATTTCGGCGAACGTCATCGGTATTTCTGCGAACTTGGCGTTCGTTTCTTCAGCACTGTTAAATAAGGCTTCTTTAATGACATCGGCCGTAATAAGACCTTGCGATGACATCTCTTTTAACTGTCCGACGGTCATACCCATTTGCTGAGCAATCGCCTGTGCGAGCATAGGAGCATTTTCCATGATTGAGTGGAATTCGTCGCCCTGAAGCTTCCCGGCTGCCATGGCCTGAGTTAACTGGTACATGGCTGCCGTCGATTCCTGAACACTGGCCCCTGAAATTTTAAATTGCTTATTTAGCTGTTCAACAAAGGCTATCGCTTCATCATTCGAGCTGAAAGCGTCCTTAGCAAGCATGTTAAGCTTCGCTACGCTGTCGGCCATTTCGACGTATCCACCTCGAGACCGCTGTGCTGCTGCATAGACTTTGTCCATAATTTCGGTCGTCGTCTGCGTGCCGTCGTTAATAAGATTGATACGGGACTTAAGCTGTGCCATTTGGTCAGCCGTATCGGATACTTTCCCGGCAAGCTGAGCAACCTCTTGGGCAACTAAAGCTACGCCCGCCGCCGCCGCTGCCATTGGCATCTTCTCTAGTGCCTTCTTGGCAATGCCGCCCATTTTTTCGCCCAGGGCATTTTCAAGCTTACTACCAACTCTATCAATCGCCTGTTCGGCACTTGAGCTATCGCCTTTTATCTTGACGTGAATGTTTGCGTCTGCCATTACAACTCACCCCCTTCTTCAAGCCATTCTCTCATAAATTCCATTTCCTCTTTCTTACGATCCAGTCGTGTCGGCGGATGCAAATCCTTCATAATATCCTTCACTTTAATTTGGTTCTTCTTATCGAGCTGGACGTTAACAATAAGTGACGTCATATACGCCGTTCTAGCGTCTTCAATACGAGTCCGAAGGTCATACCCTTGAACCATCTTTTCGAACTCCATAGGCGTAAGCTCATAGAATTCTGACGGCTTTAAAGCCAAGATACTATAAGCTACTTTTTCGGCTTTTCGTACCCACAATGCAAAAGAAGAGGGGGCATTATGCCCCCCGTTTAGTTTTTTACTGCTTCGTCTTCTTCGGCTTCGATTTCGGCATCGTCTTCGGGTGTCTTTTCTTCAGGGAATGCCATGAAGTATGCTTTTTTACCGAGAATGCCACTACCTGTAATGGCCTTAACAATCGGCATCATAATGTCGTTTAATTCAACCTCACCGCTATCGAACAGCTCCTGCAAGCGGTCTGCATAGAACTGAGTGCTGCGACGGCCATACTGACGAAGGCCAATTTCATATGCGGTTATGATGTCCGATAATGACAATTGCTGAATAGCGTTGTAAATCGGCTTACCGACCGCCGATTCAAATTCAGCCAGGCGTTGGATATTGAAGTACAAGCGTTCACCCTTGCCGAAGAAGTCGCATTTAATTTGTTTCATGGTTTATATATTCCCCTCTCTTAGGCTTTCTTTAATTCAGATAAAGGCCCGATACCTGCCAAGGTACCTTTATAAGACGCCACATCATCATGCGGAGCTTCAATAGAAAGTTCCGTAATAGACGCCCAACCGGTTACATAGGACTTGTCAGGGTACTCGAATTTAAGGTGTACAGGTTGGTCTTTAAGGAAGGCATCATTCAATGCTTCCAAGCCATCATCGTTAGCCATGAGCAAAGTATCTAATTCAATGCTCCATTCTTTAAGGCCGGGCAAGGTCGATTTCCAACCGCCAGAGTCTTTGTGAGAAGCGTCAATAGAGTCGGCTTTACGGCTAATAGAACCGCCCTTCTGACCGCCGATTTTAGTCCATACCGCACCCGTCGTTTCGTCGGTGCCTGTGTTTAAATAAATAAAATAATTTTTACCCACCGTCGCTAAAGAATTAGCTGCAGACGGTGCCAATGCTTTCTTTGTTGTTGATGCCGGCATTAGTATATTCCTCCTTCACGAGTCAAATCAAAAAGGCGACACTCAATCGTATACTGCGAGCCGAGTAACGGTCGCAATGCGTCGAGGTCGCCCGTTTTCTGTTTAACTTTTAAATCTAAAATCTGATAGTTACTGCCATTAAGTACGCATATATCCTCATTCAGTGAACCGACGGCTTGCCGCATTTGCTTTAAAGCTGCGTCAATTTGTCCTTCAAGCTCACTAATGCGAGCGTATCCAACGGATAAATCCGGGTCGTCATTTCGTACCCAGGCTTCAAGATAAATCGTAACAAGAAGCTCGTTTTCGATACTTTCATCATTTACTGTTTCGGATCCTCGAACAAGCATAATTTTGCCGATTTCGTCAACGTCAGCATGCTGCGGTATAACCGCACCAAGCTGTACAGGTGCGGTTACTTTACACGTCATAAGAACATCCTGAACCCGTCTTAAAAGCTCAAACCACATGATCATATCGACTACCCCCTGAAGATTTCACACGACCGATAACCGGAATACTGCGTCGGGTCACCTGTAAGGTCTTCGGGTGTAATCGAGCCTTCAAGCTCTTTTATTCGTCCCTGGATATATGCGAGTTTTTTGCCGTAAAAGTCGTCCGTTTCGCCGCCGCGCCCATAGGCTCCGGGCAAACTATATGCCTTTCGCACACAGGTCTCACGATACGTATACAGCGTTACAAGCTCATCAGCAACAAAGCTACGGATAACCTTCGCTTGCTCAACTCCAAGACGCTGCGCGAACAAATACAGCCACTTTTCGGCAATGGCGAGGTCATCACGACTGACATTCTTTCCGAGAAGTTCGTCAGAAAATGTCATTTCGGCCAAGTCATATAACATGTGCATTCACTCCCTTTAAAATTTGAATTCAATCTCACATGCTTGGCCATTACTATACTTTTGTTCAATGGCATCACATATGTCTTTAGTGGCAAGCTTGGTATACTGGCCGAATATCTTAATGATGTCCGGTCTTTTCGTATCTAACGCTCTATACAAGAACGGATCCATGCGATTACCGGGATGAAGAACGTTTTTTGCGAACAAAAACGAGTTGCCGCCAGTCGGGACCCATCGCAAAGCTTTACGATTCTTAGGCCGTATCATGTGCGGTCGTGTGCCTTCGTGAACGAACGGCCCATAATCGGCCAAGCCCTCATCAAGATATACAACGGCACTCTTGTCGGTTAACATTCGCATGTCAATAGAGCGAGTCAAATCGCCCGTTCGTGACGTGTAATTGTGATGCGTTTGTGCTTCGTCCTGGACTTCAATGGCCGATGCCTTTACGGCCTGTCGTATTCTCTTATCGAACACATCCCGACTGACGCCCATACTACTCGCCTACCTGTTCTGTTTCTTCAGCCGGTTGTTCTGCGGCTTCAGCCTTCTTCGCCTTTGCCTTTTTCGGTTTTTCTTCGACCGACTCCGTTTCTTCTGTCTGTTCATCTGCCACAAAGCCTTCAGCAATTAACTGCTGAAGACGGTATTCAGAATCGGCGTACTGAACTTCGTTAAGCCGAGTTACTCGAGTGTTCATACGGTACCTCCTTATGCTCCGGTATTAACGAATACGCCCTTAAGTTTGTTACTCGGAATCCACAGGTCATGGAATTTTCTGTAATCAAGCTTCCAAGCGTCTGCCTTTTGGTTTTCGTCCGGAGTGAAGATGCGGACCTTGTCCGTTTTTGATACGGCAATCGGCGCACGCTGTGCGATTACTATCCAGTTAATATCCTTCGCTTGAGTATCAGCCTTAAAGCCGCCTGCTTCTTGTCCACTTGTCGTGCCGTTGTTGAATACGTACTGTGTCTTCATGCGAGCAGACGGTACGCCAATGATAGGAATTTCATTGTACGTCCGCACTTTTGTCGTTACCGTACCGGCTGTAAAGTCGCCCGTATCAATAAACTTCTGAATGCCTTTCGCATTGTTAAGAATCGTGCGTACCTTACGATTCATGACAATAACAAGCGGTTCGTCATCGCCTACAATATCCTGTACTGCCGTAATATCATCATCGAGCTGTGCCAGGATATTATCAGCCGTCGGCGTAAACGTTGCCTTTTCTTGGCTTGCCGCTTTAGCCAACGCCGCAATACGGCTATAACGATATGCGTCTACTTCAGGAACAACCTGTAAACGCTGGAACTCACCCATAACATTGCCCGAAGAAGCCACAAAGTTCGTTTCGTCAACACTCATTGCGTCGAGCGAAAAGCTTCTGCCACGGTCCTGTGTAAGCTTATATGTACCGAATTTCAGCGTAACTGCCCCCTGTACGAAGCCGCTGTCACGGTCGTATGTCGCAAGTCCTGCCGTCGAGATTTCGGGCATTTTTACTTCATCGCCACCGTTATAAATTACCTGTGTTGCATTGGCTTCCATCCAAGCCGATGTTGCTGTTGCGAGCATTTGTGCGTCAAGCCCGTCTTGGAAAATTTTTGCACATTCTAACGTATTAATCGCCATTATTTAGTCTCCTTTCGTTGCCTGGGATATCCCCAGTGCCGCTTCAAACTGTGCTTTTACATCATTGCCGGCATTCTGCCCGGAACTTCCTTGCCCGCTGCCGCCGTTTTGGTTATCTTTCACCGCCCAAGGCTTACCTTTAAGCCATGTGGTAGCTGCGTCTTCAATCGTCCCGACAGTGCCGTCTTCTTTTTTAAATCCGTACTTGCCATCATCACCGACTTCAATGCCGCCAACAATAAGCTTGGCGAACTCTTTCGGGTCCATTGCATTGTGCTTCGTTAGTGCATCAACCGTCTGTGCCATGATGTCTGTCTGGATTCGTTTTTGTTCGGCTTCTTGCCTTGCAGCCTTTTCTGTCTCGAACGATTTGGAAAGGTCATCGAATTTCTTCAGCAGAGTCTTATATTCTGCTGTTTGCTCTCCTGCTCCCGGCTTTTGAAGTTCAGCAATTTGATTAGTCAACGTGTCCTTTGCCTCAGTTAACGTCTTAACCAAAGCTTCAGCCTTTTCTTTGGCTTCTCGTTGCTCTTTCGACTCGCCGTTCAATTTCCCGACTTCCGCTTTAATGGTCTCCACCATTGCCGCACCGCCGTCGAGCTTTTCCAGTGCTGCATACAATTCTGCCATTGTCATGGTTCTCATTCTCCTTTTTGAACACATTAAATATATGTGATGCGGTCTCCTCCGCTTTTCACCAATAAAAAATGCCCTACGCACCACTGCGCAAGGCATGAAAAAAGACCCTCGGCATTACCCGTTGGGTCTAAATTTCTTTGATTGATTGGATTTCGTTTACAAACAGTTCAACCGAGTACCCCTTCTGTTGTAACGATATGGATGCCGGGTCCGGCTCATTATCCGCACCAGACGTACAGGATACGAGTCTACCTGTAAAAAGACTACCGTCAACATCAGTAACCTCAAAAGTGCGAGACTTGGCATTCTCAACAAACCCAAATACTGCATCTTCAGTCATTTTACCGCTCCTTTCTAGGTACTATGTGAATTCCTTTATTTGAAATGTGTACGGTTGCAAGACTAGTCCTAGTCATCTCTCCCGTTTCTTTATTCACAGTATAGCCAATATGCGGTGATATATCAATAAGCACTTTATGACTCCAATTTCCGTTTTTTGTCATTTGTATTCCACTAGCATCAATGGCATCCTTTATGGCTTTGATTACATCTGCATTAGGGATTTCATACTCATAATAGCTTTTATTATCTTCGGGCTTGTATAGTTCATGCCCTTTTGTGTGCATTCCTTGCCGTGGAACGTATTCACTCATAAAAAAAGGTGAATTAATATAATCCTTAACCCGTTTTATAACATCATCAACCGCTTCTCCCTCAAGTCGTTTACCTAATTCCCCTACGTTTACTTTGCCATTCTTGACATATGCTTTCAAACTTTCAGGAACAGGAACTCGTGCGTTGAATCCATCGTGACTTATTCCTCTTGCTTTTTCAGACCACGACAAAAAACCTTTATTTACTAAATTTCTACCATGGACACCAAGTAGCCGCTCTTGCTCCCGTTTCGGAAGCGTATCGATGTATGCTTTTCCACCTTTATCAACATTATCCTTTTGTTTGCTCATGTCAATCATGCCGTCAACAATTGGCTTTATTCGACATAAGCAGTGAGGATGTGCAGGGAGCTTTGGAAATTTATCCTTCGGGAATATACCCTTGCCGAGTCCGTACAGGTCGGCATGAGCGTATACATCGCAAATATCGCACTTCGGATGTCTATCGGATAGTTTCCACTGAAACGCCACAATGTCCGGGTCATCCATATATTTAGCCATGACTCCATCAGCGTAGGCTCTCGCTCGTTCCGTGCGTGCAATACGTTCGGCTGTATATCGAGTCTTTTCTTGTACTGCAGTATCAATAGCCTTGCTTACATTTTGCTTTGCTCCGTTTTCAATGGCATCCATGACCTCACTATACGCTGCTCTTAGCCCAGGCGTTGTTCCTTGCTCAATAAGCTTTCGTGCATGGCGTATGGCTGCCTTCCACTCAGCGACCGCTTCTTCGTCGAGCCAGTCGGGAACAGGTAAGTCCTTCACCTCTTGAATGAATTCGGGTATATCTTGCTCAGGAATGATACCGCCTTTACCGTATCCATCGAATAGCTTCTTGGCCGTCTTGGCTACCGACTCGCCTTCCTTAATAGCCTTGCCGATGACCTCGGCCGATTCGGCCTGGACCTTCTTGCTGTTCTTATACATGCGTTCAGAAAGATTTACGCCGTCGTCGGTCCATGATTTATTCATAGCCGCTGATATGGCTTCATGCTCAAACTTGGCCGCCGCTTGTTTCTTCCCATACCCTTCAGCAAAATCGCCAACAAGGTCGTCGAGCAAATCCTTGTAAAGGTGCCGCATAACCGGATAACGGTGATACGCAACTTTTACGGCTTCTTTAGGGTCCATACCGACTAAGATTAAGGCCCGAAGGACTCGCTCGAAACCGTCTAAATTATTCTCCAGGTTGTTCTGCGTTCTGTCCTTCGGCATTTACATCACCCTTATCACCCGTCATCGGCTCAAACCGTTGTTTCATTAAATCCCTATCTCTTTCAGCCTCATCGAAGCCTTCTTCTATCTCGCTTACAATGTCATCATACGTATCAGGCTCAATATTCGGCATATACGCTTCCAGGACTTTCTTACTTACTTCAGCGGAGAACGTGTCGGATCTAAACCCAAGGTCCAGTGCCTGTTGTGCCTGAGACAGCGATTCAGTAACGTCGTTAATTTGAAAATCTCGAGGATATTCAACTTCATATCCGACGTTTTCCTTCGCCCATAATTCATAAAGTCCAATGATATCCTTTTCGGCTTCCTCGCACTGAACGGAGAAGTCCGCCAGGCGTTGGTTGGTTCGCTCGAAGTCCCACTGCTTAGCCACACCGCTCTTTGACTGTTCTACACCTACAACCGAATCAATGCCACTCATGCGATACATTTCCTTAATGAGTCGGTCAATTTGTGCCATCAGCACCTCAGCCGGCCCTTTGTCCGGGGCAATAAATGCCGGTGCGTGAGACGACTCTTGCGGATACAGCAGCATGTTATTTGTCCCGAGCGTTACGTCGGGAGTGCTGCCGTCTGCCGGCATAGTCAACACAGAGAATGTCTGATTGTTCAATATTTGCGTTAAAAGGCTGCACAGGTGGTACACATGGTAGTTTGTCTGTGCAATACTCAAAAACTCGGCAGGCGGTAAAATATCCGTCTTTTTAGAGCTTCTACCGAACCACTGAACAACGGGAATACGGCCAATGTTATGAGTGCCACCTTTTATTTGGTTCCCGTTTTCATCTAAGACCTGCCAATTCGTCGGAGTCCATATGTAATATCGTGTTTGCTTTCTCCTATCAGCGTCGTAAATAACGTCCTTGTATGCGAATTTTATCAATGTTCCCTTCTCATCGAACTGCCAGTCCGTAATGTGATGCGGCTCAACAGCCGTGAGATACGGTAACGCCCTGTTCTTAATATTGTCAGCTACCGATTCGCCGAACTCCACAACGTTGTTCACGATGATATACATAACGCCGTACAGCTTGGCTAAGGTCGCTTGCTGACGTATATATTCCTGTAAGCTCGTGCCTTTGCGGTCCACATCTTCCAGGAACACCTTGAACTTCTCCGTATCTTTATATTCACGTTTAATCGTATCCCTAAATATCGGATCTACCGATGCATTGACGATAGGACCGGTATAGTTCAAGTAGTACGCAAGCTTCTTACGAAAGGCGTAATTCGGTGTGCTTTCCCTCGGGTGTCGTACAAGGCCACGACCAACAGAGAACAGGCCTGTACCGTAATATGCGTCTTTTAGTAGTTTATAGCCATATAACTTTTCAGAGTCCATTTGTCTACTCCTTAATAAATATTGACATGTGCCGCCTTAATCTGCGGTGCGTTCATCTTCTCGGCGATACCCGTTGTTGCGTCCGGTGCGTCATCGTGTGCGTTCTTTCCCTCACGCTGATAACGAGTCATCGCCCTATAATATTCAGGCCATCGGTCTTTCCAGTTGGTCGGAAAATAGATGTGTTCCATGACCCACGTTGAATTGGAAAGTATTCGTGCCGCCTTATTCTTTGTCTGTGCGAACGTATTAATGACCGTCTTGTTCGACTTATACGTGTCTTGTAATATCCGTCGTACCTGTCTTGCAAACCCTCGGCCGCCGTTGTTTGATTCAAAATCGGCCACGTTCACGCCGTTATGGTATAACATGGACGCTGTTGCCGGCTCTGTCTCTTCCATAGCGTCTTTGGTGTACAAAAGGTCCAGCACATAGGCTTCGCCGTTATACACGCCGTACACAATTGAGCAAAGGTAATCGGATCCTGTATCAGCCGTATCCGTGTAGTTACGAACAACCGTAAATAGCGGATTGCCGTTTGCATCTGTCGGGATGCGGTCATACGTCTTGAAGCTTGAGTATAACTGCCCCTTGAGGTCTATCGGCTCCTGCTGATAATTGGCACTGGCGATGTCGGCACCCATGGCCCGTACTTTCTCTTCGTAACTACGCCGTGACAATATTTCGTCACACAACATACTGCCGTCCGGCTGTAACGCTTGCATCGTAATCACCTTGGCCGCATCGCCGAAATGTTCAATCGCTCGACCGGCCAAATCATCGCTCGCCCAACGGGTCATGATGATAAGTATCTTACCGCCTTCTTCAAGACGGCTTAGCATAGTATTCGTGAACCACAGCCAGGCCTTTTCCTTCGCTGTTTCGTTATAGGCTTCTTCTGCGTTTTTGATGATATCGTCGATAATAAGAAGCGAGCAACCAAAGCCTGTCGCAGTACCTGACGGAGACGTGGCCAAGTATGAATTGTAACCGCCATCCAAGCTCCACATATCCATGGCTGCATCACCACGTTTTATACGGACGTTCGGAAATATATCGGAGTAAACGGTGATATTATCATCAGCCTTAACCTCTTGAATCGCATTTCGAACATTCTTAGCAAAGGTTGCTGAAAGGATATTGTTATACGAACCGGTCATTATCTTTTCGGCCGGGTTACGGCCAAGGACCCACTCAACAAATAAACTCGCCGTGCGGCTCTTTCCATGCCGTGGCGGCTCGTTAATAATAAGCACCTTGGCTTTTTCATCTTCATAGAACGACTGCAATTCTTCACACAGCTCAACAAGATACCGCCGCTCAGGCTTATAGAAATCGAAAGCCATTAAATTGCAAAAATAAAAGAACTCACGTCGTGCGAGTTCTCTTTTTGCCTGCCGTTTAATGAGTTCATCAATCATCGCCTATCAGCTTCTTTATGTCTTCCGTTTTAACGCCGTCGAAAGGATTGTCTATCGCCCCCTCGACCTTCACGTCCTGCACATCTCGCTGTCCGAGGTATTGTTTACCAAGGAATATCGCCATGGTCGCATTCCTCTCAGCAAGCCTAAACTGCGAGCGTCGCAGCGCAATTTTACCTTTTCCACGCTTTTCTCTGAAAACCTCGGAGAATTTCATGCCATATGTTCTTCGACAGAATGCCGTTAACGTTTTGTCGGTCACGTCAAAAAAGCTGCAGATTTCTTCCTGTGTACACTGTAGCGCACACAACTTTTCGAACTCTTGCTTAGATATATCTGCAGGCTTTCTCCCTCGTCGTGCCATCATGTCACCACCTTATAAGTCGGCGTATTTAATCATTTCCCCGTTTCTTTCGACAGCCACTCCATCAGAGCTGCCGACGAGATTTATATATCGCTTTATAATGACATCGCAATACTTCGGGTCGATTTCAAGAACTCGTGCTACTCGACCCATCTGCTCGCACGCAATAAGCGTTGTTCCGCTTCCACAGAACGAATCAAGAATAATATCTCCGGGTTTGCTGCTATTTTCCATTAAGTATGCAAACAGTTGTACAGGCTTCATTGTCGGATGCTCGGCGTTGCGATTCGGCTTATTCATATCAATGACCGTCGTCTGCTTTCGATCGCTATACCAATTATGTGCCGCTCCGCCTTTCCATCCGTATAAGCACGGCTCATGCTTCCATTGATAATCCTGTCTTCCGAGCACCATTGTGTTTTTGTTCCAAATTAAGCATTCTCGCAGCTCCCACTCAACGGCACGGCATGCGCCACGAAAGTTATATCCTTCCAAGTCAGCATGCCATACATAAAAAGCCGCCCCTTCATTCATTACAGAATCGGCTGCGACGAACGAATCGACAAGAAATTGATAGAAAGCGGAATCTTCCATGCTGTCATTTTGAATTGTCAACTTATCCTCGGTTTTTCCTTCGTAAGCAACGTTATACGGAGGATCCGTAAGATACATATCTACTTTGTCCCCCCCCCATGAGACGTTTTAACACGTCTTCAGAAGTGGCGTCGCCGCACATGAGTTTATGGCGGCCAATCATCCATATATCTCCGAGTCTTGTCTTCGGTTCGCTAGGAAGTTCGATGTTTTCGCCGTCATCTTCAACCACGTCTTCAGATGACGGGCTATCAGTTATATCACCAAAGTTAAAATCGGACATATCTATGTCAATGATTCCGTCAAGCTCCTCGTTAAGCAGCTCCATATCCCATTCGGCCGCCTCGGCTACCTTGTTATCCGCAAGGCGAAACGCCTTAATCTGTTCCGGCGTTAAATCGTCCGCCACAATGCACGGTACCGTCTTCATACCGAGCTTTTTCGCTGCTTTCAGTCGTGTATGGCCTGTAACGATTGTTCCGTTCTTATCGATGACGATAGGTACTTTGAAGCCAAATTCCTCGATACTCTTCATCACGGCCGGAACAGCGTTATCGTTAATTCTCGGATTTTTTTCGTAAGGGATTACCTCGTTTATCGGTTTTTCGATGATATTCATTTTTGACCGCCTTTCCGTATCTCGATGAGTTCATTATCTCGTATACATTCGTAACGTCGTTGCATCGAGCCTGTCTTGATATTTTTATACTTATCGCTGTGCATGTTCCGTTTTTGTTATTCATGCACTTCGTCTTTCCGCATTTTATGATTGTCATGTTTTCACCGCAAACGAAAAAAGAGATGCCCGGCTGCTTGGGTATCTCTTCTTTCGTGTTTGTTTCGTTATTTCTTTAGGAGGTGTTCAATCACACTATTATAATAACCGAAAAATCCGCACCGTTTCGGCACAAATCCGCACCATTTGTGACTGTTACGATTTTTTCCACTCGTCAAAAAACACGAAATGCGTCTGCACCGGAATGACGGACGGGCCGAACATCATCGTTGCTATTTGCTCCAGGACCTTGCCCGAACGCTTACGCACGGCTGTTTCGCTCATGTGTAGCCTGTCGGCGATTCTCATCCAGGATGCCCCGTTGATGAATCGTTCTTCGGTGATTACTCGGTCTGAATACTCTAATGCCTCGATAGAACGGTTTAGCCGCTTTATAAGCGGCTCGACCTTCTCCAGATCTGAATACAGTTTTTGCCGTCGTTCTTCGATGCGGTCACTCTCATATACGGCTCGCTCTTCCGGGCTTATCATAATCCCGTTGCCTCCAGGCGTGTGCGATAGGGTCGGCACCTTCGGAGCGGCACACAGTGCTTGCGTGGCGTTTAAATCTTCAAGGTCGGCCTTGATATTCTTAATGTACGTATTAAATTCGTGATACCTGTGCAAGTACTCCCGTACTGCATTTATGTAATCGTTATGAAACACTGTGTGCGTCCTCCTTTTTACTTGTTTTATCGCTTACGCCGTTTCGGGTGATAATTAACCACTTCCTCGACGCTTTCCATCCACTTCATGCCGTTCTGCCTTGCAACGTTGTACTCAGCCATGCAGCCGGTGCTTATCTGCCAGTTTCCAAGTGCCACGGCTGCATCGCACATCATCATGAGTGCAATAGTCTTCTCCAGCACATCAACATATGGCAAGAACCCGGCATATATCATAGCGTCGAGCGGATTCACGATTAATATATCGGAACGCTTGCGAGTAATCTCAGCCGCATAGGCTCTCGCCTTCTCTCTATTTTCTGACTCGTTACCCGTAAACGGGTGCGATAAGTATATAGTTAGCATATTTTCGCCTCCAGGACGACCTCGATTCTCGGTCGTTCGTTATAGAATTTCCGTGCGAATATCTCGCATACAACGCTGTCGTCTTTAAGTACCGTGCCGTTTAATGCGTCGAGTACGCCTTTGACATAATTATCTGTATCGGGCTTTGTCGTCGGTCGTATGTAGCCGAGTGACGCTTCCTCTCGCTTTTTCTTGCTGAAACTTTTCGGCATAGCTCGGAAAACTGTCAGCTTCAAGCAACACGCCCGGTCAATCGGTGTGAAGTCCGGATCTGACAACAACGGCTGTAACTCCAGTCGTATAAGTTGCTTATATGACTTCGACTGAATCGGGTCATACGCCTTGACGAAACCGCCTTGACGGGAAAATCTCGGCCGTCCTTGTGCAACCGGATTCCCGTATACGATTAACTCTATTTGATTTTCATCCTTGTAATATTTTACCGGCATTTACTCATCTCCTCGAAAACCTTCTTATTTTTACCTGTAACGAGTTTTTAATCTCTCCGCAATAAAATTATCACAAGACATATAAAAACTCGCTACAGATACCAAATTTTTAATTTACGGGCTATCAGAACGGCAATTCCTCATCGACAGGCGTTCCCAAATCCTCGAATCCGTTACCCTGGGATGCCGGTATTCCGTCTTCGGATTTCTTTTTGTAAGGGAATAAGGCCGTGCCGGCGGCTGTTGCAATGACGTTGCTTGAATATCTCGTTTCGCCGTCTTTTTCGTACTTAGACGTTGAGAAACGACCGAATACCCATACTCGTTGCCCCTTCGTCCACTGGTCCATGCCCTCGGCTAATGCTCCGAATGCTGTGAACGGAACAAAATCTGCTGTATCCTTCCACTCGTCGCCGTCTTTAATTCTCCGGTTGCACGCTACTGTTCCCCGTGCTACCGCCATTCCGTTTTTGCTGAACGATATTTCAATATCTCGTGCGAGGTTGCCCTCGAGCTGTACGTTGTTCATGTTGTTCCTCCTTAATCTTCAGCAAAGTCGACAATATCGTAAGCCATATTAAGTCGCCTTATGCCTTCCTGTAAGTATTCTTTTGCGGCTTCCAACTCATAATCATCAAGTCCGCAATCTTCGATTCGGCTTAAAGCCACTTTTGCCGAGTCGATAGCCCCTTCGAGGCTTAACGTCACGTCGTCTATCGCTGTCTTATCTAGTGCCATGATTTTGTTCCTCCTTCAATTCAACAAGCATTTCGATATACTGTTTCGCCTTCTGTAAATCCTTAATCGCCGTACCCTTCGCCGGGTATCGGTACAGATACTTCACGGCTGCCCCCAGGTAATACGCTTCTTTTCCCTCGGAGCCTTGCGTAATATCCCCAATTATCTGTTCGCATTCTTTGCCTCGCCACGTGTAGTGATTCGGCTGCTTAATCTCATCTTGCCCGAATTCCGGTTGTCCGTTGACCGGGCTTCTGTGAATCGTTCCGTGTTCCATGACTGACCTCCATTAACGCTTTGTATATTCTCCGGCATCGTGTACTGCAACATATCGTTTTCGCTTTAATGTCTTCTCGCCGCTTCCAGTAGCTGAACTGCACCGAACCTCCGCATATAGGGCATGTCCAGTAATCGTGCTGCCGCTTTATCTGTTCCGTGTACCTTTTCCGGCATGAAGGGCATAACTTGCTATGCCCTTCGTATTCCTTACCGCATCCGACGCACTCCATTAGAACGGGTGCCGTCCATTTCGTGTGTGTCGTATAACTCGTTCCTTGTCTTTCAAGATTCGGAACGCTTCATCAATATCTGTCTTGTCAATAAATCGCCTTGTGCCGACTCCACCAGGCTGTACCGGGTATACGTCGATATCCGCTAAGATTCCTAGAAGCGTCAATTCCCCCATGCCCGTGTACTCCATTGCTTCTTTTATCGTCATGTACCGTTTTTCTGTCTTTTTCATGCTTGCTCTCCTTCCTTCGCGACATTCAAGGCTTAATGGTTTTGTTTGCATTCAACTTCAAGTTCAAAAAGGATTTTACTGAAATCTTCGACCAGTTTAGTTAATACCGAAAATTCACGCCGTGCGTCATCAAGATGTTTGCGGTAACGAAAATTCGCGGAATAGTCCTTGTATGCTTTATTTGTAATGGCCCTGCCGCCTGTCGATACATATAAAGCCCTTTTGGCTATTGCATGTATAGCTTTATATAGCCGTTCTTCACGCTCTTTATATTCTGTGCCTGTCAAGTTATTACCTCTCCTTTTTTTCGGCAGTTCCTCAATCTGTTGTAAACGCTCGGCTATTTCGTCGGCACTTAGGTCTTCGACAACTTTGCACGCTATCGGAATGCTGTAACCCAACTCCCCGTCTTTTAATATTCCCAACCTATACAGCCCGTCTTCGTGTCCTTTAATCGCTTTGTCCTGAATCACTATTGCTCCATATCCATTTGAAAACTCATACCTGTGTTCCATTGAATTGCCGTCTTCTTGGTCGCTGATTATAACTTCTCGTTGCGGTTCGTACTTGCCGAATTTTATGATTGACATTTGCTTTTTCTCCTTTCCCTAAACCTTCTTGTTAATAACCGTATCGACGATTTTATCCACATTGATAACCGCATCCGTTCGCAATTCTCCGTGTTTGTTAAGCTCTCCGTTTGCTCTGAACTTGACATCGTCTATAATGCCCCTCATAACGGCCCGGTCTTTCCGCTGACAATCGCCGTCATACACGATGAACTCTTCTAATCCGTACCGTCCGATAATTCCTACTTGCGACCGTCTATACAGTACGTCTGCCGGTCGTTCTTTTCCAAACCTTATGATTCGCATTGCTTACGCCTCCTGAACTAATACAATCCTCTCGACGACCTCCCCGGTCTTTGATAAGTACAACTGCACCGCATTTCCCTTCTCGTCAATCGTGAACCCGTTCTGCTGATAGTGAATTAACAGCGGAAAGTTTCGGCGAATGACGCTGTCACTAATATCCGGCCATAATCGTTTAGCAAACTCTCGTAACCGGTTCGGAATGGGTCGTTCGAACTCGCCTTTTTTCATTTTTTCGACCTGTTCCATGAGTGCCGGGATATTGACCCGGCCTCGAGGCTTTCTATATTCGGCGATTTTTAACGCTGTCCGCTCGCTTTCGGCTCGGGCCTGTGCCTTCTTATCTAACGCCTCTTTGAAGGTCGCTAAGGACGGTAAAAAGCGTTCTCGGCTTATCACTTCTTCGACTACGTCTGCGACGTCCTGTTCATCATATCGGTTGAACATCCGGACGAAATTGTCAAAGTACCGTTGCCGTTCTTCTTTATCTCTAAGCCCGTTCGGATACGAGCCGACGATTAAATTCTCTATGAAGTCCATACTGCCGTTCGTGAACATTCTTTAGAACCTCCTTTGCTTCTTCTTGTGTTCTTCTCGTTCTCGCATAAACCGTTCAAGGTCTGCGGAACGTTCCGGATCTGACTGTTTTTCTGTTCGATTCCCTTCGATGCCCTCGTCGTATCCGTTCGCTTCCCAGTTGTTTAGAATCCCGGTGATATACGCCAGGCTTCTTTTGTTCCGCATGACGGCTCTTTCAATGGCCTTAGCCACGAAGGTTTCGCCGTGAGTGTCAACGAGTGCCTTTAGCTTTTCGGCTTCTACCGGTGAACTGACCGGGTGAATGTTATCCCCGTATGCTTTTAAAATGTCACAAGCCGCCGAAGGGTCCTCCTTTTCTTCTTCTTCTCTATCCTTACCTAACCTATCCTTACCTAACCTATCCTTACCTAACCTATCCTTACCT
>ENA-OWZV01000062-OWZV01000062.1-human-gut-metagenome-genome-assembly--contig:-NODE-62-length-37511-cov-13.210781_pt1 | contig 37511 bp, 39 predicted proteins | sample MGYA00249264_ERZ652123 | MGnify/ENA primary metagenome ERZ652123 (study PRJEB26925, sample SAMN05827256) | human gut metagenome | biome: ENVO:2100002; feature: ENVO:00000062; material: ENVO:00002003... | reverse complement strand
TCGTCGGCAGCGTCAGATGTGTATAAGAGACAGCGTTTACTTTTAATTGAGGGGTAATTGCTTATTTTGGTGGCTTGGCACGATTTTCTAGTGACAACTATAGTTAACTTGGCACACACTTTAGAATCAACGTTATTGCGATGCTTAGATTCAGCATGCTATATTAGAAACACGGAAGGGAGCTCCGGCCTGTAACGGTACCCCTGACAAAACCGTTGAAGACGGTCGACATTCAGTTGAACAATCGATTAAGACCGTTAAACTCTGTCAAAAGTTTTAGTGACGGTCTTTTTGCTGCCTCAGATTTAAAATCGATATCATTGCGACGCCTTGATCCTGCATGCTATAATGAAGACACAAAAGGGAGCACCGGCCATAACCAGTACTCCCTTGACAAGGCCGCTTAAGACGGCTGGCATTCATTTACAGCCAAAAAGACCGTTAGACTTCAGCCAGAAATCTAGAGACGGTCTTTTTTGCTGTCTAGGATTGCTACCACAATCGTGACGATGAGCGCAATCAATGATAGTATGAAACCACCAAAGACCAGCATCAGCATCAAGGCGTCAGCAACGGACAACTAGGCACCTCCCTTCGTATAGATTTTGATCATCGCGCATAGGCGATCACCTCACAATACGTTGGATTTGCCAACCGTCATTCACTTTCTTGTCTCATCCATTATGCCATACCAAATAGCAAAACGCCTAGAGTCGCAAAGATTCTAGGCGTTTTTTAATTCGTTAAAATAGTGTTTATCTAAAAATACCTGCCATCAAGCTTCACCCTGTACCAGCACATTGCAATGTCTTGTACGGACGCGATTTTGGTCCCAGTCAACAAAGTAAATAGACCCAACTGATCCGGTTTGAATCTCACCATCACGAATCACAAAAGTTTCGCTTGCGCCGAACATTGAAGCTCGAATGTGGGCATCTCCATTCAAAACAGTGCCATCATCACCTTTATAGGCAGGGTTGTCCTGAATGCTATGCAGGAAGTCAATATGCTTAGGGCCAGGATACTTATAGTTCGTATTTTCCGTGAGTTCTCGCGGGACCAATTTATCCAGTTGACGGCTCATATCGACTAGCAGATACTCGTCGCCATTAAAGTCCCGATCATGCGTAAATTCTTCAAAGATCACCGAACAAGTCGTATGTGGTGATTGAACGACACAAATGCCATTTTGAACGCCACTGGCCTTCACAAATTGTTTCACCTGATCAGTCACATTATGAAATGTCACCCGATGGCCATTTGAAGTTAGATCCAACACTTCACTTTTAACTGTCATGCTAACTGTGCCTCCTTGTATGCCACCATTGCACCCATCATTTCCGTCAATTTTGCGCGCCAATCAGGGGCATTAATAATACCGCTTGTGCCACCAGTTCCATCAGCACCCAATGCCAATACCTTTTTGACGTCTGCGCCAGTACTAACGCCAGCTGCTTGCATGATCAAAATGTCAGGATCAACACTGCGAACGGCATCATTGGTTGCTTTAATATAGTCATCATTGCTGATACTTCCGGTCCCAATTAAACTGGTTGGTTCGCAAATCATCATGGTTGGGTGCAGACTCGCAATCGCGCGACTTTCAGAAGGCGTATCGGAACAGACAACTGTCATTAAACCGACCGCTTTAGCACGGGTAATCGTCTTATCCAAAACACCGATTTCCAGCGGATTTTCAGCATGATTCAGGACAACCGCTTCAACATCCGCAGCTTTCAGGGCTTCAGGTAAAACATGGCCCATGCCACGGCCGGGAAGCAGCGGGTCCATGTGCTGTGCCGTGATGATCAAGTGGCTCGTTGCCGCCTTGATCCGTGGCAGATCAATCAGTTGCCCCGTAAATAAACAGTCAAGATGCTTTTCGGCAGCAATCTCATCCGCAATTTTTGCCAGCTTCACGGCATCATCACCATAAAGATACGACTTAGGATTCACAATGAAAAAAGGTTTCTTAACACTTGCCATTCCAACATCACCCTTTCTTGAAAAGATTGAAACTCACAGCGCACCGAGTACCGTTTTCTCTTCAACTTGATGCAACTTGGCCGTATTGAAAACATCAACATAGTGCTCATCCAGTGCTTCAACTGCTTTCTGTTCGGCTTCGATCATCTTAAGAACACTTTCATAAGGCTCTGCTTGGGCTGCATGCAAGGCAGCATTGGCCAAGTCAGTGTAGATATTGACCTTAGTGATACCCAGTGCCGCGGCCTTGCTTAAATTCTCATCACCAGATGACGACCCACCGTGGAGAACCAATGGCACTGCAACTGCTTGTCGCAATTCACTGAGCCGCTCAAAATTCAGATGTGGTGTCTTGGCACTCTTATAAACCCCGTGCGAGGTGCCGATTGACACGGCTAAAGAATCAACGTTGGTACGTTTAACAAACTCGACAGCCGCCTCAACCTCGGTATACTGATTGGCGTCATCCGCACTCAAGCCAGTGCCGACATGGCCGATTTCCGCCTCAACAACGACCCCGCGTTGATGGGCATAATCAACGACATCCTTCGTCACGGCAACGTTTTTATCGAACTTTTCAGCAGAGGCGTCAATCATCACCGACGTAAAGCCATGATCAATACCATATTTGACCAGGTCTGGTGAGAACCCATGATCGAGGTGCAGAACAATGGGGACCTTGGCTTGGGCGCCATAGAATTTGCCTAGAGTCAAAGCTTCATCAATATCAATATCGGCTTCATGCTTCTGTGCCCATGCCAACAATATCGGCACATTTTTCTTCTCAGCAGCCGCTACATGAGCACGAGCTGACATTTCATCCCAAAAGTTGAAGTGTGGAATCGCGAACCCGCCTTCGCGCGCCGTTAACAACAAGTTTTTTGAAGAAATGAGCATTATTTTTTCTCCTTCCCAGTTTCAATATCCTGCTTGATCTTGTCGTAAACTTTGTCGGCATTAATGCCAGTCAGCAATGGTACCCCATCAATGACTTTCTCTTTAATCGAATCTGGCACCAATGTTGTGGAAACCACGATGTCATAATCATCAATATGATTGACTTCCTCAGCCACTTTGCTTTGGTACAACGTCACGTCTTTTGTAAGTCCTTGATTGTCCAACCAAGTCTTAAGCTTGCCCATGACGACAGTTGAAGTTGCAACACCGGTACCGCAGATAACTAATAACTTTTGTGTCATGATTTTTCTCCTTTTTTGTAAGCACGAGCCGGCCTAACAATCAGGCTGCATCTCACGTTTTCTAGCTACAATGAACTTAGGCTGTAACTTTTTCTTGCTTGTCCCGGACTTTGTTAAGCCAGAATAGTAAACCCAAAGCAACGATGAACAACACGCCGACGCCGAGCCACTGGAACTTTTCACCCATCATGAGATAGATAAAGTTGGTCCACAATCCGCCATCACTCAAGGCTGAGATAGAGTTGTTGCCACCCATATTGAAACTGGCAGCCTTGGCTAGTTTGGTGATCAACGGCGCCGCCCAACTCGCAACATAGAGGCTAATCGCAATATCAACGGTCCCCGCAACCACGGTTCTGAAAATATCGCCTTTGAAAACAGCGGCAAACAATGCGATGAAGAATGGAATCGTTGCTAAATCACCAAACGGTAAGACCTTGTTTCCTGGCAAAACAATGGCCAGTAGTAACGTGATCGGCACTAACAGCAGTGCTGATGACAAAACGGAACCTTGCCCAATGGCCAAAGCACTATCCATCCCGATGTATAACTTGCGACCTGGGAAATGCTTTTTGATCATGTCATTGGCGCCTTCAGAGATGGGCGTTAAGCCTTCCATCAGCAGTGAAACCATGCGCGGCATCAACATCATGACCGCCGCCATGCTGACAGCCAGATTCAGAACCTTATTCAGTGGTTGTTGGGCAAGAAAGCCGATGATTAAACCGATAATGGCGCCGATGACTGTCGTATCACCAAACACACCTAAGCGTTTTTGAATTGTTTCAGCGTCCAGATGGATCTTATTGATGCCAGGAATCCGATCAAACAACCAGTTGAATGGCAACGCGAAGACGTAACCCGGGGCTGACAAACCATGAGGGAAGGAAATGCCTTCCAAGCCGTAATACTTACCGACAGTTGGCGCACTCAGATCAGCGAAGAAGTAAGTGAACATTGTCACCACAACCATCGTGGCAAGCCCCAGCCACATGTTGCCTGTCAGTGTGTACAAAATGGAACCGGCAAACGCGACGTGCCAATAATTCCAAATATCGACGTCCAGCGTTTTGGTTAGGCCAAGAATCAACAAAATAATATTCGTCCCAACACCGACCGGAATGGCCATCGCGCCTAATGCTGTGCCATACGCGATCGCTGAAGCTGCTGGCCACCCAACATCAATGCTGCTGAGATGCAAACCATAATTACTGATCATTGACTTTGTGGCCGGCCCTAAACTGGTTGTCAGTAAATTAATCACCAAGTTCAGGCCAATGAACCCAATCCCAATCGTCAGTGCGGATTTAAACGCTTTGCCTGGCTTGATTCGCAATGCGAGCCCAAAAAGAAACAATAGTATTGGCAAGAAGACACTCGCCCCTAAATTGACGATCCATTGAAGTACTTGCATTGAAGTTCTCCTCCTTTAAACGCGTTTACAGTCGCAGAAATTTCCAGATAAGCGCACTTGCTCACGCTCTCTTTGAACAACTGCCTTGCTGCAAAATTTCACACACGTGCCGTTACAAAACACCCTGTTCCGTCATGAAATGAATGAAGTCATCTGCTGTCTTAATTTTCCTAAAAGCTGTCATTTCTGCATCATCAGCAAACAATCCCATTAATTTCTGCAACATATCCAACTGTTGATGCGCCGTTTTGAGCGCCAGAACAAATAAATAATTAACAGGCACAACGTCTGTGGCACTCGCCATTTGCCGAAATTCAACTGGGGTTTTTAAAGAAACAAAACCAATCTGATCATGGATAACCTGATCGGCATCCGTATGCGGAATCGCCACGCCAATACCATCATTTAATTGCAAGCCAGTGGGATAGGTTTGTTCCCGCGCAATAATGGCCTTTTCAAAAGTCGGCGCGACAGCTCCCGCCTTTAATAATTGATCTGAAACCGATTTCAATGCTGTGTTGCGATCAGAAAACGTTTGATCAAAAGTAATCACGCGATCCGAGAAGAAATGATTCACGCTTGTCTTCTCCATAACATTCACTCCATTTCGAACAATTGATTAGTTGATGCTTCGTCCGCCAACTGTTGCATGATCGGCCGAAGCTTAGCGCCATCGTCGCCGTGAGCAGCAATGGCTAGTACCACGAATTTATCGACAAGATGATCCTCACCTGAGTAAGCAGATCGCCAACGCATGGGTATCGCGGATTTGATCAGCAGCACCCCTGCCTCCGAGACCGCATCAGAGATCAGGTGCAATAAGACAACACCATAGCCGATATACGTTTCTCCTTCCTGCTCCCGTTCCATGATGCGTTGGCGAACCTCTGCTGCCGTCAACTCAGGGACATCTCGCTGAATGTTGGTCGCGATGACTTGAAAAAGATGAGTCTGATCAAATGGCGCGCTCATTTTGATCAACTGCACATTACTCGATTGCTTTAATGGCATGGCGAATCTTCTCCTTATCTAAATTTGACAACACAGCGCTCACTAATACCTTTGGGATTGCTAGTTTGTCATACTGCGAACCTTTTAGATCAATAGTTGAGACGATCAAATCCGTATTTTTAAGTGAGTTCAGATCAATATCGGTGAATAACCCTGTCGCAGTTTGGTCAATCTTTAATTCTCTAAATGTTTTTTCTAGTTTGACTCGGAGCAGTTCCGATGTGCCAATACCGCTGGCGCAAATGACCAACGTTTGAATCTTATGATCCTGCTGTTCCAAAAACCGGGCAAAATACATGACGATAAAACCAATCTCGTTTTCAGAAATTTCAGGTAAGGCAAATTTTTTAGTCGCTTGCTGTGTACCCTCAGCTAAAACCTCGAACAAACTGGCATATTCACGTTTAATATCAGTTAACAACCCATTTGTGACGGCAATATTGTTTTCCAATCGATTAATGAGCGGTGCCACATGACCGGCTAACTCCCGCCAAGTCGTTTGTTGAATATGCGCAGTTGGTAAGTGCTTATTGACATAGTTAATGAGAAAAGCCGAAACCTCATGAACTTTGGGACTGTATGAAAGCATTTTGACGTTAGGCGTTTCATTGTCAATTCTTGAAGAAATTAAATATTGAAAGAGATAATCCGTTTCTTCTGGTGGCAACTGTTTAGCCAAGTAATTTTCAGTGTTGCCAATAATAATTTCAGCCAATCGATAAAGATGCATATTCTGCAGCATCAACTTGCGAACTTCCACGCTATTCACAATCTTGAGCCGCTCAACTTTTCCTTGACGACGAACGCGTTGAATTAAGATGTACAAGTGCGACAAAATATTCACATTATACGGATAAGCCAGTTTGCCGCCGGTCGCTTGTTCAATCACTTGCACCTGTCTTGTAATGAATTGCTGGTCGTAATCTGTAATGCCTTCAATCGTGCCGCCACTGGTAATCGTGGACATGTTTTGCAAAACCGCACTGAGTTGTTCACGAATTCGTGTTTCTTCGCCTTCGACATGAACGGTATGACCGGTCCGTATCAGCACTAGCTTTTTCTTGGCCAATCGTCGCTTGAGATACAGCAAATCATTATCAATCGTCGCATCACTCACATATTGTTCCGTATACAAATCATCCAATGACATTTTTACTGGTGCTCGAAATAGCAGCTGTTCCAACACCTGATTTCTTCGTTCAAGACTACTTTGACTAGCACTGTCCATCTGCTCATTGGAGGAACTAAGATCAGGCAATGCACTCGGCAACAGCCTCGCACCTTTCCCACGAATCGTTTGAATCACAGGTTCATCCGATTGCTCATTAATTTGATCAATGTGGCGATAAATCGTTTTTGTTGATGTGCCTAGTACTGCCGCAACCTCTGCTGCATTGACAAAACCGGCACTTCGAGACAAATAGTCCAACAAGGCTCGATCGAGATCCCCAACATGATTCACGATTACAACACCTCCTCGCATCTGCAACCGCTTACAAATATAGTATAGTGAAGCCCATTGCCAATCGACATAATCTGGTGTCCATAGGTTCGGACATTGGGCTTGTGGACATCTACCTGAAGCTTGAGACTGAATCTTTGCTTATCCTTCAAGCATCACAAGTATTAACTTCTCAGGATCAAAAGAGTAGCAGTTCTGACTCATGTGATTAGGTCAACCTTTGACAGCAAGATAATGTGAACGCCATGCAATGAAAATAGCCGCCCTCAATGATTGAGGAACGGCTAGTCGTTTTCATACTATATGTGTCTTCTTTTTAAAAACGCTACTTCACAGTTCAGTCCACTTACCGCTGCAATCCTGGCAACTGCCAAACGCCATTAAGTCGTAACACATCGTCCGTAATGGCATTTTTCTCTGGCGTACCATAGTTATTAAGGATCTTTTTATCGTCCACGTACGCAACCTGTGTGAGAACAGGTGCCTTATCGTTCTTAGATGTATTGCTTGCAAGAACAATGTCCCCCGCCATCTGATACAGTAAAAATGCCCGGCGCATGTGGGTGGCACTCGTAATGAGTGTCGCACTTGTTGCCCCTCTATCAACTAGTTCGCGCACTGAAAACAGGGCATTTTCAACGGTATTCGTTGACAAATCCTCTAATTCGATTCGCTTTTTGGCGATGCCATGCGCGACCAGCCATTTCTGCATAACCGTTGCTTCAGTCAACTTATTCTCCGGAACGCCGCCAGCAACTAAAATCTTTGACTTGGGATACTTCTTAGCTGCTTTCAAAGCAATTTCAAGTCGCTTTTTCATCGTTGGTTGCATCTTACCATTTGGACTTAAAGCATAACCGAGAACAACGAAGTAGTGATGGCTATCTTTAGGCAAGTCATTTGGTATCTTGGTCTGAATGTCCAACTTGCCAATCTCATCAATTTGACTAAATGCCTTCGTGAAAGTCGCGGTCTTCTCTGCGTTCTGTGCCTGAAGTTTGGCAATGTTATCGTCATATGTCGCTGTGTCACCTGTCACCTTACTAAAAGCAGCAAGTTTAAGCCGGGCGTCAAAGTTCGTATGGTCTTTCTTCAAAATGTTCTGCCACATCTTTGCTGCAGCTGCATTATTATTTTGCATCCGATAAGTAGAGGCTAGATCCATTTGTAAATTCAGATTTTGCGGATCAATTTTGATTGCTTCTTTGAACAACTGCTCAATGACATCGAAATTACTCTTGATAGTGACGCCCTTAAAAACCTTCTTCTCGTTCTTCTTGAGTTGGCCACCATTCCAATAGTAGTAAATAGCCGCATCCTCTAAATCGCTGACACGCTGTTCTGTTGGCATTGTCTTTTGAACCGTTTCAGTAACCTCTTGGGCCTGCTTCTTAGTCATCGTGATTGCTTGACTATTGACTGGGTTGACTAACGCCACCGACAGTAATATTGAAACTACACCTATCCAAATTTTTCTCACTCTAAGTCCCCCTTGTATGATATGGATTCGTTTAAAATTGTAACCGATTACATAAGTTTTGAGAACCCCGTTAACTATTATTAATTCTAAAACAAAATATTCTATTAACGATATCAACTGAATAGATACTTTTGTACATAATAGTTTTTTACAAAAAAAGCGCCTGCCCGAAAGCAAGCGCACCTTAAAATTCAACTGATTTTAACAACTCAAATACGCTCATAAACGAGTAACCATCAAGAAATCTCTTTCCAAACATCAACACGGTACAACTATTAATTACGCATTGTGACCGAACTTTATCGCAAGCGCAATTGAAGCTAACATCGACGATTCATTAGCAATGCCCTTTCCAGCAATATCAAAAGCCGTCCCATGATCAACTGATGTTCGAATAATTGGCAGTCCGAGCGTAACATTAACACCTTCATCAAAAGCCAATAGTTTCATTGGAATGTGTCCTTGATCATGATACATTGCAACAACAATATCAAACTTGCCCTGTGAAGCCTTCAAGAAAACGGTATCTGGCGGCAGAGCGCCCTGCACGTCAATCCCTTGTGACTGCTTCTCCTTTACGGCAGGATTGATTTCCTTAATTTCCTCATCGCCGAATAAGCCATCTTCACCAGCATGCGGATTTAAACCTGCAACAGCAATTCTAGGCTTGCTTATACCAAGACGCTTTATCGCACTGTTAGCTAAATCAATACATTCTTCAACTCGAGCCTTTGTCACAAGGTCACATGCCTTACGCAACGGCACATGTGTCGAAACGTGTACAACCGCGAGTTTTTTGCTCCATAGCATCATCGTGTATTTTTTAGTGCCAGTGAACTCAGCAAAGATTTCAGTATGACCATCAAAATTATGCCCGCCTTTGTGAAGCGCATCTTTATTTAATGGCGCTGTCACAACAGGACCAATTTTCTTCTTCATTGCTAAATCAATTGCCACTTTTAAGAACTGAAATGCTGCGTCGCCTGAAATAGGGCTTACTTCGCCAATTGGAATCTTATCTAACGGAATATCCATGACATTATAGATATTAATTTTTCCGGCTTCAAACTGATCGACATCTTTGATGAAATTCAAAGGCGTCTTAATCTTTAAGAGATCGGCATAGTACGTCATGATTTCCTTAGATCCAAAAATAATACTTTCATTCAAATATTGCTCGTTTTTCATTAAGGCCTTGAGTGAAATCTCCGGTCCAATTCCAGACGGGTCTCCAATTGTAATCCCAATAAAATGTGTCATTTTTATCCTTCCTCGTTAAGTATTTTCAGGCTTTGGAAAAGTGTGTCCTCGCTGCCAAATGCACCTGCTTTAGTCACGATTCTTAGACCGCTTGCAACCCCGCCGACTAATTTACTTAGCACAACGCCTGGCATTATCTCTGATTGAATTTCAGAGCCGCTCGCATTCAATGATCGAATCATTTCGATCGCTGTATCACCACCTGTTAAGAATAGCCCGCTAATACTTTCGTTCTTGACGATTCCAGAAGCAATTGCGGCAAGATTCTCTCGGACAATCCGACTAATTTCTGATCTATCAACTGTGCCCATTTTTTTAAAAGCGTCAATTGTTTTTTGATAGTCTTCTTTTCGTCGAGTTACAGTAAGAACAGTATTTTTACCTTCTTTCAGTTTTGATCGAACCATCGCCTGGTATTTTGTAATTAGTGTTTTCCTATCAGGTTTCAACATATCGTTTATCTGAACCGTTATGATTGCTGTACCAGCATCTACAGCATATGCCATCTGTTTTAAACTGGTTTCGCTAATAGATCCAACGACTGCTAAACTCGGTTTTGCAATCCTGCTTTTTTGGAATAGTGCACCAGCTAATCCAGCTGAGCCCACATACAATATGCGCTTCTTCAAAGATTGCGCAAATTTTGCAATCACTGTTAAATCTTCATCAGTAATAGCATCAAAAACCAGAACCTTTGACGACCTTAGCGATAAATCGTTAGTATCGGTTTTTGCAAGGGCAACCTCTGATCCAAATTCCTTTTTCAGCATCTTAACAATATCGTCAGTCCATAAGGGGTTTAACGGATCGTTCGCAATGTCCGTCTGCATTAACGGCTTTCCATTCAACATCTGAACACCATTAACAGTCGTCCTACCCGCCGTCGGTAATGCTGGGGCAACAACGATCAAATCCGGCTGATACTTATCCGCTACAGCATGGATTTCCTCTGCAATATTGCCTCGAATTGTGGAGTCAACTTTCTTATAGACTAGATCAAACTGATTTTGTTCCATGATTTTGCTTGTTAGTGTCGCAACCTTTTCAAATGCTGCTGTTGCCGGAATAGTCCGCGACTCTGTATCCAGAACAATGGCATGATCGATGGTATCACCAGTGGGAAATAGCATCACTTCAGTCTGGAAACCATTTTTCTTAAGTTGTACGCCAGTGTCGTTAGCACCGGTAAAATCATCGGCGATAATAAGATGCTTACCTTTGTTCATTTTCGATCACCTCCATTTCCTTTTCTGCAACTGACTCGCTATGCCTTTCTGGATGGATTTTCTTCTCATGCCGATCCAGCAAGCTCACAAGCAAAGGACATAGAAGCGCGGTGACAATAATTGCTGCTGCAACTTGGGCTGTCGCCTGAGCAGCGACTTGTCTAAATGCGGGATCAATTGCAGCAACAGCTGCAGGTGTCCCAATCGCGTTACCAGCAGTGGCTCCCACGGCCGCTCCAACTTGAGGAAATTTCATTTTCAGCAATTTATAAACATAATACCCTGCTAATCCAGTAACAACTGTACAGAAGATTCCTAAAATAATACCACTAATGCCAGCGTCAACAAGTTGGCTAAGGTTCAAAGCAGCACCTAACGGAAATGCAAAGAATGGTATGAGTAAGGTTGTCCCAGGTGCCAAGAACTTACGAATTTCGGAGTCGGCATTACCAAGAATAAACCCAATTAGGATTGGCATGATAGCTGCAATTAATGCCGTTATCGGAATCTTTGCCAAGCCGGTTGCTCCGAAGGCAATCATGGTAAAGAAGGGACCATCACTTAAAGCAATAATCGATGTCGCCCCAACATCTGTTGCATCCCCATACTCACCAGCAAGTGCGGCATACAGGCCGCCATTCTTGTTGGTCATCGAAGACACAATTGCTAACGGGCTCAACCCCAAGACACCCGCAAGTCCGAAGAAATGATTAACCAGAACACCCAAGACGGCACCAATGCCAACTTTGGTTATGAGCAAAACAACACCCTTATAGACTGAAACACCTGCCTCTTTAATACTGATCTGTGCACCGCTACAAAATAAGAACGCTGCCAGCAATGCCATGGCTCCGGTTTTAAAGAGTGCCTCTGTAAAGCCGCCAAGTTCAAAAAACTGAGGGAAAAATGTATTTGTTAATGCTCCTAAGAGCAGCGGAACGACCATCATTCCGCCCGGCAGTTTCTTAACCGTTTTTAAAATGTGCATCTTGCTACCTCCTTCTTGCATTAAATACAATGTAAAGCGCTTGCAAAAAATGCTCAAACGGAATATGTTCAAAATGTGCTCTCTTTTGAAACGCTCGATAAATTCCCTAAGTAATTTTTAAAAAGCGTTTCAATCTAAAACGCTCAGGAGGCTTAAGATGCTTAAAATACTTGCAATTGCACCGTATCAAAACCTGAAAACAAAAATTGATGAAATAGCTGAGGATTTTAAAACACTTTACGTTGAGTCTTACGTTGGTGATCTGAGTGTGGGATTGGCTATCGCTCAAAAAAAAGCATCTAAATTTGATGTTGTTATCTCTCGCGGTGGTACAGCAAAACTACTTGCGAAATATATAGACAGACCGCTAGTTGAAATTGATCTGTCACTCCTGGATATCTTAAGAGTCATTCGCCTTGTAGAAGTATATAAATATAACTATGCGTTTATCGGTTTCTCAAATGTCACTGAGAAAATCAAACTTCTAGGTCAGATTCTTAGCAAAGAATTGCAAGTTATCACGATCTCATCTTCTGCAGAATTACCGGAAATCATTGCAGGCCTTAAGAAACAAGGGTACAGCATGATTATTGGTGATAATATCACTTTTAATGAAGCTCGAAAGAACAATTTGAACTCTATTTTGATTGAATCAGGTGATGAAAGTATTCAGAACGCATTAGTGGCGGCACGTTACCTGGGAACAGAACTTCAGAAAAGGACTGAACAATATCGTCTAATTGACAAGACTCTGATGGCATTTGATGAAACCATTATGGTTATAAGTAAACAAGGCAGTCTAATTTATCAACACAACAAAAATTTCTCCAAAAAAAGAAGCCAAGCCATTCTCCGCGAACTAAAAGGAAAGCTCGCCAACTCGCCAACAGATACGCTGACACTATTTTCACGATCAGAAGGCCAACTATATAGAATCAATGCAAAACTACGAAATGCACTCTGGTTTGTATTAGTCAGTCCGCTTCAAATATCTTCTTCCCAAACGGCGTCAATAAGTAATTTTCTCCCCGCACCAAAACAGGATGTCAGCTCAGTCAATATTGGCAACTTATCTAAGGACATACAAAAAGCCGCGAAAGCCAAAAGTAATGTGCTCCTGATCGGTGAAAAGGGGACGGCGAAACTCGCTGCGGCTGAACACATGGCATCACTGATCAAGCTTAGACACTATTGGAAAATCGACTTTACCAGAATGACCTCAAAATCTGATTACTGGCGATTGTTCAATGACGATACTTCACCTCTACTGGATCATCATTCATTGTTTATTATTGACGGTGTTGAAACATTGAATGATGATCAACTTAAGGCGCTGCATAGCTTTTACGCGATGTCGGAGACGACTGGTAATATCTATATATTGATTTGTGAATCAAATGACAAAGAAATTCAAATAATCGACCTTTTTCACTCTGCTTTTCAAATTACCACCGTTGCGCTGCGCCAGAGAAAGTCAGATTTAGGATCACTGATAAGTCTGTACCTCTATCAATTCTCTAAGCAACATCGAAAAAGTGTGGTCGGTATTAATCAAGACGGCATGCACATTCTTGATTCATATTCATGGCCTGGGAACTTATCACAACTAAAACGCGTTCTAGAACAATTTGTTATCAACGCGAATGGTCCCTTTATTTCTAGTGAATCCGTCAAGCAAATGATCTTTAGCGAAGAAAATCGCTATATTGAAAAGCAACGTGACAAGGGTACCTTCAATCCACTCTCGTTATTTGAAGGTAAAACATTAGACGAAATACAACAGCAAATTATAACTATTCTGTTAAAACACAATGGCGGAAACAAGACTCAAACTGCTAAGCAACTTGGTATCAGCAGAAGTACGCTATGGCGACTCTTAAAATAGTGTGACAGCTTTGTTAATGTAATTTTGCTTTTAACACTGGTATGAACATGCCAACCATGAATCTCATTTACGTTAACAAACAAATAGTGTCAACAATTTCCACTCTGGAAATCATTGACACTATTTTTCGTTTTCTCAGTTTGAGAGCTATAGCGTAGTAAAGATTATCACTTCACCTTTGAGGAACTTTGTGAATACGATATCCACATACTTAAACAGCTTTTTCTCCAAGCAACTTACGCCCAAGCGCACCTGCTGGATGGAAAACAGCAAAATCCTTTGGCCCAAAGTTTCTAATCGATGAAAGTGCGCAAGCAATCGCATCACCAACCATCAAAACAGCAGTTGAACTATTTGTTGGTGCTAAGTTCATATCGTCTGCTTCTGATTCAACAGGAATCAAAAGCACCTGATCACACGCTTCTGCCAATGATGAGTTTGAGTTGCCAGTAAAAGCAATCGTGTGAACATTCATAATTTTTAGTGATCGAATAGGCGCAAGAATTTCTTTAGTCTCGCCACTATTCGAAATTAAGATGACAACATCGTTAGAAGAAATCATTCCAAGGTCACCATGTACACTCTCTGTCGCATGAACAAAAAATGCTGGCGTTCCTGTACTTGCAAATGTGGCTGCTAGCTTTTTACCGATATGCCCTGACTTCCCCACACCCATAAACACGACTTTTCCATGGAGATCAAGCAAGGTTTGGAGAATCTCAGTATAAGAATTGTCAATATTCTGTTCTATTTCAGACATGGCATGAATTTCTCTTCGCATGTATTTGTGAATTAATTCTGTATATTTTTTCGTCATTCTAGAGCATCTCCCTTCACTATTCGATTTTTAGATCGTTGTATCATCAAAGGCAACAAACTTTCCTTTCACTTTTTGTTTTTCGACTGACAAGTCTCTAAAAATTTAATTGTGAATTTATACACAACTCCGTATCCTCATTTGTTTTCATTAATTTTCAATGTAACGAAGTTGCAGAAATTGTGGGCTCAAAAACAATGAAGACAACCATCGACTCTTGTAGAGCCGTTATACAAGCGCTTACATTATAGTCGTACCAAGGAACAGGTGGTGTTGTAAATGATCGAAAAAGTGATAAATCCAAAGTTGATTCAATTAGCGATCAAAGCGGTCGATTGGAAGGATGCTATCCATCAAGCCGCACAGCCGCTAATTGATAACAATGATGTCACTGAACATTATGTCGAAGGAATCATCCGCTCAGTCAAGGAATATGGTCCTTACTTTGTTATCGCACCGCATGTTGCTCTAGCTCATGCACCTAGCAAAGACGGTGCGAAAAAACTTGCAATGGGCATAACGACACTTGTACCAGGCGTTAATTTCAGTAATCCGGATAATGATCCGGTTAAATACATTTTTACTTTAAGTGCAACGGACAGTACATCCCATCTTAAGGCTATGCAGGAATTGGTTCAGTTACTGTCTGATGACGCCTTTTATCAAGTGCTTGATGGCGCTAAGGTTCCGCAAGACATCATGAATTATGTTAATAAAGCAGTTACAACTATTTAATTAAGGAGTGGTCAAAATGATTCAGGCTTTAGTTGCTTGCCGTGCAGGCGTTGGTTCCAGTTTAATGTTGAAAATCAAGTTGAATGAAGTTATTGCAGAACACGATTTACCAGTTGAAGTTCAACATGCTTCACTTGATGGTCTTTCAAGTTTTGATGGCCCGATTGTTGTCACCTTGAGTGATGTAGCAGATGACTTAAAAGAAGAAGGCATTCAGAAGGAAATCGTAGGGATCCGCAACATTTTAGACAAGAAAGAAATATTTGAAAAGATTACCAAGGCTCTGGCTGATTTAAACGCTAAACAAAAGTGAGAAAACGCGTGACGTAATGGGGGGATTAAAAGATGCATTTTCTAGTTAGCTTACTATCAACGCCAGCAATCTTGCTGGCAGTCGTATCATTCATCGGACTTTGTGCCCAACACAAACACCCAACTGAGATCTTTACAGGAACAGCAAAAACCGCAATTGGGTTTCTGATCTTCGGTGTTGGTGCAGCAACAATGACCGGTGCGTTGCAGAACTTCAACACAATGTTCACGAAGGGCTTTCATCTTGTTGGCGTTATAGCCTCACCTGAAGCTGCAACTGCACTGGCGCAAAACAAATACGGTTTTATCGTTTCGATGACGCTCATCTCCGGATTTGTCATGAACCTAGTGTTTGCCAGAATTACACCTTTTAAAAATGTGTTCTTTACAGGTGGTCACAGCCTGTTCTTCGCATGTGTTTTAGCATTAGTGCTCAAAGCAAACGGAATCGGCAATACTTGGGCCATTATTATTGGCGGTACACTTCTCGGCTTTATGTCGGCTTTCTTACCGCAACTCTGCCAGCCCTTTATGCGGAAGATCACTGGTGGCGACTTCCAAGCTATTGGCCACTTTAACATGATCGGCTATGCATTATCTGGTTTACTTGGCGGTATTTTCAAAAAACATGCCGACGAAACAACCGAAAACATTAAGTTCCCTAAGTGGCTTTCTTTCTTTAAAGACTTTTTGATGGGTGTTGCGTTTGTCATGTTAATTCTCTTCTATGTTGCTGCGATTGCGGCCGGTAAAACAGAAGTCCAAAAAATCGCAGGCACCGTAGATTGGTTAGTCTTCCCTCTGATCCAAGCATTGACCTTTACTGCCGGCATTTCCGTCCTGATGACTGGTGTTCGGATGTTCTTAGCTGAAATCACAGCTGCATTCGTTGCTATCTCCGATAAGTTTATTCCAGGATCCCGTCCAGCACTGGATGTGCCAACAATTTTCCCGTTCGCACCAACAGCTGTTTTAGTCGGCTTCCTTAGTTCATATGCTGCTGGATTAATCGCAATTGTCATTATGGTCATATTCCACTTCCCCATGGTCATTATTCCTGCAGCCCATATTTGCTTCTTCTCAGGCGGCACTGCTGGCATCTTTGGAAATTCAACAGGCGGCTGGCGTGGCGCAATTCTCGGATCATTTGTTGTCGGGCTACTGTTAGCCTTCCTGCCTGTCCTACTGTATCCAACACTTTCCGGTTTGGGCATTACCACTTCAACTTTCCCAAATGTCGACTATAACGTTGTTGGATCATTGTTGAACGGTTTCCTGCATCTTTTCCATTAAGCAAATGCTTGTCGTCTTAAGAAAGGAAGTTTCATTTATGCCACTTATGTCCGGTATCTTTGTCGCAATGGTGACACCGTTCACAGATGATCAAGAAATTGATTACAAACGTACCGCCAAACTACTTGATCATCTCATGGCATCAGATATTGCGGGTGTTTTCATCTTAGGTACAAATGGCGAAGCTTATCTACTCTCCGCAGAGGAAAAAATTGTCTTTAGTTCCTTTGTCATTAATTATGTCAATCATCATATCAAAGTGCTGGTTGGTACTGGTTTAAATGGTACGGCTGAAACGATTGATCTCAGTAAGCGCGTTGCTGCATTGGAGCCAGATGCCTTGTCACTTGTTAGTCCGTACTTTGTGGCGCCTTCACAAGATGAATTGATCAAACACTACGAAGCAGTCGCTAATGCTGTTAAAGTGCCCATCATGCTTTATAACATGCCTGGAAAAACCGGTATCAATATCGAACCAGAATCGATTGCTGAATTATCTGCACACCCAAATATCATTGGCATTAAGGATAGTTCAGGCAAGCTTCAAAATCTCCAAGGTTATTTAGACAAACGGCGTAACAAAGACTTCTCCGTTCTAGTTGGTTCGGATTCAAAGATTCTCCCATTTCTAAAAATGGGTGGTGATGGGGCCATCGCAGCAACAGCGAACCTACTCACGAAGAATGATGTCAACATTTACACGGCATATCAAAATGGTGATTTGGAAACGGCTGAGAAATGTCAGCAAAATATTGGACCTCTTCGAAGTGTTTTGCACGGCGCGACAACTCCTGTTGCTCTAAAAGCCGCCGTCACTGCGTCTGGCATTAATGTCGGTCCAGCTCGGCTCCCTGCTAGAATGCCAGCACCGAGTGACAAACTCAGTCAAGATATTGCCAATATGGTTGAGAACTACAAGGCACAGGCAATTATCTAGAGGAGATAGAGCGTGAGCTGATATGGAGCATAAGCAGCGTTGAGCGTGATGACCGTACTTTGTTTGGTTATTGTGGCCAATGCCCTTATGTGCAGGTCTCTACACCAATAAACACGTTTATAGGAGGATAACCTTGAAAAAATTTGATTTAACAAAACGGATATTAGACAGCGGTGCTTTAGCAGTCGTCCGTGCTACCCCTAGTCGCGTCGTCGAGATTGCTGAAAGCATCGTCAAGGGCGGCATTGACGTCATGGAAGTGAGTTACACCAATGCAGATGCTCCCGAGGCAATTGATGCCGTTCATAAAACTTTAGGTGACCAGATTCTTGTCGGCGCGGGGACTGTTTTGAACGCGCCAACAGCAAAAGACGCTATCGCTCATGGTGTTGGTTTTATTTATTCGCCGATGTTTGATACTGATGTAGCGAGTCTTTGTAATGAATATCAAATTCCATATGCTCCGGGCTGCACAACTGTAACAGAAGCAGTAACCGCAATGCGCGCTGGTGCAACATTCATTAAGTTTTTCCCGTATGGCGGATTACTTGGTTCGGAAGTCATCAAGACGATTAAAACGCCTATTCCGTATATGCCGCTCCTTGAATCAGGCGGTGTCACCGTTGAAAACGTTGTTGACTGGTTCAAGGCTGGTGTTGAAGTTGTCGGCGTTGGCGGGGCTCTAACAAAGGGCAGTACAAACCAAATCACCGCGAATGCTTCCGAATTCAGAAAAAAGATCGATTCGTTTCGTCATCACGGGTGAATAGGGTGTCTCAAAAAGCCAGGTCAACAGGACCCGGCTTTTTGCCCAATATCTTTTCTCGTATTTAACGAATCGTTCCTATCTTTCAAATGGGACCGAAGATTGAAGGGAGCAATCATGCTAGACATTAAACAACTACAGATTATCGATACAATTATTCAACATCCGATCTTAACTAAAAGTAGATTGAGATCTCAACTAAAGCTTACCAGTAGACAAATTGACTATGCCATTGAAAAGCTAAATCAAAACCTATCAGATCATGAGCAGTCGCTGATTGACACAGATGGTGCCTATATCATGGTTCCCAATGATGCCTACAATTACTTGCTGACGCTCCGTGCTTCAAAAAACTTGACCTCTCTTAATCGGTACGCCCTAAGTACTGAGGAACGTCAGCTTTTTCTGGAATTGTTATTGGCCTGCCGCGATGACTATTTATCTCTAGTTCATCTTCAGCAATACTTGCAGGTAAGCCAATCAACGATTTCAAAAGACTTGAAATCACTTGAAAAAGCGTTGCTGAAATCACAACTTCACATCCACTATGATCGACAATCTGGCTACAAATTGGAGGGTCAGGAAAATCGAATTCGTTCTTTTATGATCAAAACCATTTCTGGCGAGCTTTTCAAGAATGAATCCGATCTTTTAAACACCTGTGCAAATTTAATCCAGCAAGTTGATGTCCCATCATTTTTAAAAAAAGTGGCTCAAACTGCACAGTTTCATCACATTAACTTCGTGGAAAATCGAATGCTGGAATTTGGTTACATTTTTATCTTTATGGTCAGTCGGATCCGAATGAAACCAGATTACTTGCCGGCGAAGGCTCGTAAGATGAATATTGAATCAACTAACGAATACGCGTTTTCTCAAGATTTGCTAGTCCAAAATGGCATCAATCAAAGAACGGCAATTGATTATCTAACGACCATTACTTTGAGTCTCAGCATTGGCGGACTTGACGATCTTAAACTGGATCAAGAGATCTTTACCATCACCAATCAGCTGGTTCAAAGATTCTCGGATGTTTCTGGCATAGCTTTTAATGATGTGCATCAAGTCACGCAGCAGATATTCACTCATTTCAGATCCATGTATTACCGACTGCAATTCGATTATCCCATTATTAATCCGCTCACAGATCAAGTGATCGAAGAGTACGGTGAAATCTTTAGGCTGGTAGCTCAAGCATTGCGCTCCTTTGAGAACCGTCTTGGGAAAGTGCCTGATGCTGAAATCGCCTTTTTGACCATTCATCTTATTAGCTTTATTTACTCAGCTGACAGTAGGAAAACCGACTTGGTCACTGCTGCCATTGTGTGTCCGAACGGGATCGGTAGTTCAGCCTTGGCCTATCTGCAACTCACGAATCTTTTTCCAAACATTAAATTCTTGAAACCATTTCGGTATGTTGACTTGGACCAACATCTAGATGAAATTGATATGATCTTTTCAACTTTTTATCGAAGCGAATTGTTCACAAAGAAAAAACCTTGCTTCATTATCAACCCGATTATGACAAGTGAAGAGAAATATAATCTGATCCAAAGAGTTAACAGCGAGATGTCTTCGACTTTCTATGCCATTCCAACATTGGGTTCCATCATGACTGTTATTGGCCGTGACATTGATAATCCGGAACTGCTTGCAAAGATTCGCCGCAGTCTAAATGATAAGTTGTTCCGAGCAAAAACCACCAATCGTGAAAAGGAATTGTCGTTGGTAGATGTCTTAAAACCTGATTATATTCAACTTAATATTAAGGCCAGGACACCGGAACAGGCGATTAGCATTGCAGCCTCGCCCCTTGTTACTGACAAAGCAGTGACTCAAGGTTATGTAGACGCCATCATTCAAAAACATGGTCGAAGTTCGTTTGACTCTTATATCATTGCACCCCAAGTCGCGTTGCCCCATGCTAATCCAAACCAAGGTGCAAAGAGGGTTGCCATCAGTTTCGGTGTGCTCAATCAGCCGATTGCTTTCGATGAATCAAATAGCCGCTTTGTCAAATATATTTTTGTACTCAGTGCGGTGAATACAACTGATCATTTGTCTGTTTTACAGGATCTAATGAATTTATTGGAGAAACCAAGTTTTCTGAGAATACTTGCTGAACCAGCTCAAAAACCAGAGAATATTCTTCGCTTTTTAAGAGAGCACGCGCACAATGAATCATAAAGTTGTTCTACCTCTTTTCAGTTTACAAAGTAGTTCACCGCGTTCGCACCCTTGTCCAACAAAAGATCCGCAGTTCAATCGTCTGAAGTGACCAGACGATTGAACTGCGGATCTTCATTATTTTGTGAAAGTTTTTGGACTAATCAGAATGCGATCAATTCATCACTCAGCCGTCACCAAATCCGTCGCATCCACCAATCGCTTGGTAATCGCCCACAATTTAGCCACATCTTCTGGCCGAGTCAAGCCGGTTGCTTTGTCGATAATGGAGCTGTAGATGTGCGGAATGATTTGCTTCACGCCGGCGTCTAACGCGATCTGGAGAATAGCTTCAAAGTTGTCCAGATCAATGCCGCCGGTTGGTTCCAAGTTGAAGCCTTCAGCTGCGCAAGTCTTGGCAACTGCACGGAACTCTTCTTCGTGCTTCAGGCCGCCCATTGGGAAGAACTTGAAGCTGGTGCCGCCCATGTCTTGCAACAGTGCGATAGCGGTGGCTACGGGCACTTCAGCGGCAGCTTTTTGGCTGCTCTTAGGACCAGTGGCAACGTTGACAATGCCGACTTTGCCGGTTGGGGAAACTAAGCCATTGATCACGGTGTCGTTTTGGCCTAACAAAGCACGGCTGGTGCCAACGCCAGTGAAGACTTGGTTGACATGTTGCGGCTGCAACACCTTGGACACGCGGCTGACCATCGCACTCTGGTTGGGATCACCGGCGCCGAGGCCGACGGAGAGTCCGTTTTGGGTTACAGCTTGATACTTTTTCATATCTTCAATCGCAGCTTCATCAGTATCGTAGTTTTTGGTCAAAACGCCCACCACGACATGGCCTTCAGCGGCTTGGTAGATATCTTCGGCGTTTTGGATGGAACCAGCCAAAACGTTCAGAGCAACACGGTTTTTGTAATAGTTTGGTGTTAAGTTCATGATAGTGATCCTTTCTATGCGAGAATTTCTTTGAGACGAGTGACAATCAAATCCATTTCGGCCTGATCTACCGCACGGATATCGAATTCAATGATGCCTTCATTGGCACGATATTCACGGGTATAGATCGCGGGGTCGCCGGCTTTGAGTGCTGCCGTCACCTGCTTGGCATTCTTTGGGCTGGTGGCTTCGACAGTCACCGTCGCGCGGAAAATTGGGCGACCAGCGCCATCTTGGACTTCTTTCACATTCAAATGCGGCACCTCATTCAAGGCGGCGACAAACGGATGCAGTCGAGCTTTCATGGCGTCACCGGATTCTGGTCCATTGTCGAGATAATGAATCAAAGCAGTGGTGAAGCCAAGAATGTTTTCTTTGCCGATCTTCATAGCGCGACCGATGCCGAGGCTTTGCAGTTTGGTCCAGCCGATATACGGTTCTTTGCCGAAGACCAAACCGGATGCCGGGCCTTCAATGGCTTTGGCGCCAGAGAAAAGCACGACATCAACGCCCAAATCGACATACTTTTTCAGGTCCTCTTCAGCTGCCGCATCCAGAATTAAAGGCAGATCATGTTTGTGAGCGACTTCGAGGGCTTCTGGAATGGTCAACATGCTCTTTTGAACGGCATGGTGACTTTTCACATAGAAGATCGCCGCTGTCTGTTCGGTGATCATCATCTCAATGTGTTCCGGGGTGCACATGTTGGCATACCCGGCTTCGACCACCTGACCGCCGCCAAGCTCGATCATGACTTCTTCAGGCGTCCCATAGTCAACATTCTGACCTTTTGGCAGAATGATTTCGCGCTTGGTAAAGCGTGGCGAAAACGGATGGTAGGCATGGTACTTACTGCCTTGACCGATGATACCGGCCACCGCTTCGGCAATCCCGGCGGAAGCCGAATTGACCACAACAGCGCCTTCTGTGCCTAACTTTTTGGCAATGTAAGCGCCAGTTTTGTCAACCAGATCTTTGATTTCAAAGAAATGGGTGTCACCGAACTGTTGCGCCGCAATGGCAACCTCGGGCACTTTGGAAACGCCGAGAATCGTCATTTTACCGCTAGCATTAATCACATGTTTTAAATCGTAAGTCTTGTAGTAGTCACTCATACGTGTTGTTCCTCCAAATCATAAACTGTCCCGCCGACAATCGTGCGAATTGGTGTAATCAGCTGGTGGCCGGTTTCAGTGTTGCCGTTGGAATCCGTCAGTGTCTTTTCACCATCCGTCACATTATAGATCGTGATGTCAGCGTCTTTACCCGGACGCAGCCGGCCTTTGTTCAGCAAGTGGAAATTATCTGCTGGAGCAAAGGTGACCATGCGAATCACTTCAGGCAATGTGTAGCCAACTTGCAGCATTTTCTCCATCGTGGTTGCCATATCGTATACTGGACCATTTTCGCGGTTGCGGTGGTAGATGTCCGTGCTGAGTGACTTGGGATCAAGTCCGTGATCGCGGGCGATGCGCATGGTTCTGAAATTGAAGGAATCTGTGCCGTGGCCAACATCGAAAATCACACCGCGATCATAGGCGTCGTAAACAAATTCTTTGATCTCGCCATTTTCGTCAACCATGCCATTTGGCTTGCCATTGTAAGCATGCGTCAACACGTCACCTTTACCCATGGCCTGCATAATGTCTTTAAGTTCCGGCGGATTAGCGCCCACATGAACCATGACTGGTAAGTTGCCCAGCAAAGCAGCGTAAGATTTAGCTGCCAATAATGGTTTGATGCCATTATCAATCACAACGGAATGGCTTTCGCGCGCCTTAATCCCAACAATGAAATCAGGCAAGTCGTGCACAGCATCAAACAGTGCCTCTTTATTGACCTTGCTGATATCCCCCAATTCATCCTGCGCCAAAATACCGGTTCGACCAATATTGATCAGCGCGTAGACATTGGTTTTCTTATCGCGGGTAATGTTGTAAAAATCGCGAATGTTATCGGCCCCGGTTGATCCGGCATCAATCACCGTTGTCACACCCGTCTTATAGCCATCTTCATCGGGATCATCATAATATAGCGTCAACTTTTCATAACAATGGGCATGATCATCAATCCAACCTGCACTCACATAAGCTTCATGATGCAGATCGATTTCTTGTTTGCCGCTTACCCCTTCAAGCTTTGGGGCAAGTGCCGCAATCTGGCTGCCATTGATTCCAATTTCAATCGGTTGTTCGCGTTCGGTTTTGCCATTCTTGATTAAGACATCAAACACTGCTGATTACCTGCCTTTCAAATCTGTGTGGAAAATGATTTTCGAAACGTGTTCACTGGCGCAGCTCGGCTATGCGAAGGACAGTCAAGGCAACTGGTCCAAAGCCCAGACCAGTTGTCTTGACTGCCACTTACACTCCGGTTTCTAACCGGGCTAGTTCACACTCTATAATTTTACTGGGAAGAAGAAGCCCATGACCATGGCGCCAATGATGGCACCGCCGGGGATTGGCTTTTTCCATGCATAGAAGAGGGCTGCGCCGACTGTACTGCCGATCCCGATTGGAATGCTGGCGGTGACCGCACTCAGAATGATCAGCGGGCCAAGGAAACGCCCGGTTTGGTTCCCGGCACCCATCATGACATCCGCACCGAATGTGGCATTACTTTGATTAATCGTAAATTTCCGTACGAGGTAAATGATGACCCCGATAATGAGTCCTAATACCCCGCCGGTCAAAAGGGCAAGTCCAAAGTTGGAAACTAAGGATTTGGCACCAACCGAGAGTAAAATCGCTGGAATCCCAATGCCGACACCAGTTAAAATCGAACCGCCAAGATCGAGAATTCCGACCAGTGAGCCTTCCAAAATACGGGCGAACAGGAAGCTGGCACCAAAGGCCGCAGCTGCACCGTATGAGCCGCCAGTCATCCCCGCCTTCAACATCGCAACAATCGCGACTTCGTTGAAAGCACCGACACCATAATTGTAATACATTGACGTGCCGGCAAAGACGCCAGCCGACATCAAGACGACGATGACAACGAAGCCCCAGTCTGCGTGCCAAAAGTCATGATCATTTGCAACTGCCTTCAATTCTTCATCCGCAGACATATCATTTGCTGTGGTTTGTTTATCAGCCATTCGTTAACACCTCTACTTTCCGCCTAACATTTGATGAACGTTCGACAACCAACCTGGTGCATTCAGGTTAAAGGACTTCAACAAGTTAAGATCGAACCCACGGAAGAAACCGGATAGAACAAACAACAGAATCGCTGCTGCCAAAATAGATTTCGTAATCCGCGTCCAACCGAGTTCGTCGACCCCTTTACCAATCAAAATGCCCAACACAACACCTGGCACCGCGTTACCCATGATCATCGCCGAAAGCCCGCCGAAGACAGTTCCGAATAACCCTGAACGACGACCAGCATCAATGGCAGCCAGCCAGAACAGAATCGGCATCACCAGATTGATCAGCTGATTGGCAGCTGGGACTAACACTTTAACTGCCGTCACCTGTAAAGATTCAGGGATGGAACTGGAGGTGACATTCAAGAAAGCAACAACGACAACCCCAATAATGGCACCGGCAATCCCCATTTTCTTAGGATTGTGCACAGTCTGCTCAACATTGCGATTCTTCACCAACAAGCCTGCTGCTGCCCAGTTAGGAATCACACGGTGTGTGATATCCTGTGTGAAGGCACCGGCACCAACCGTTGATGCCCAGGCATTGAAGAAGAAACCAAGACCGAAGCTAAAATGCGAAGCCGGATCACCTTCTGCTGCATTCATTTCGCCTAATGTTCGGAAAGCCCCCAAGGCTTGGGTTTTCGGAGCGGTAAACATCCGGGCGGCCCCAACCCCAGCCGCAAAGCCGACCAATCCACCAATGATGATCGACTGGAATAAAATCGTTAGTATTGGCAACTCATTTCACATCCTTTAACATATTTTTCAAGTTCGGCAGTGAGAGTGCATCCGGCGACGGTGCCGTGACATCTTCGAAGGTCAAAGCGCCAAGATCAATCGCGGTAATAGCAACCGTCACCGCCAAAGTAACTGCATAAGTGGTCCTAGTCCGTTTGAAAAAGAAGAAAAGAAACTTTTCTGTGTAACTGGATTTGATCAACTTCAGCGGCTCAACCTTTTCTGGGACGATCCGTAAAATAGCTTCATCGCCATTGTCGATCAGCTGCTTTTGAATGTCGCTGAAAGCAGCAGCGAAAGCTTGTTGCTTGGTCTCGCCTTTACCAGATACTGTGAGAACCTGACGTTTGGTTTCATTCACGACCGTCATCTGAATCACTCCTTAAGCTTCTGGATACTTTTTGTTCCATGCCTCGACAAGGGCTTTGCCTAAAGCTTCTTGATCCATGAAACCGAAACCAAGCACTTTATTGCCATCTTCAATCGCGGTGATGCCTTCTTGAACCGAACGCATACCATGACGTTCTGGCCAGCCAAACTGGGTGTGCGCTGTGATTGCACCAGCACCGCCTGAACCGCAGAAGCTAATCCCCATATCGGCTTTTTCTTTATCCATCACTTGACCCAAGCGCATATCTGCACCCATGCCTGGCACAACAACCGCTGTACCACCAGCCGCTTCAACGCCTTTCGCAACGTTCTGACCCTTACCCATCCGATCTGCAATAACAACTTTAACCATGGTGAAATCCTCCTATTATGAGCGCGCGAGCAGGAACGCTTAGCTCGGCGTAGCGAAGTGGCAGTTACGTCAAATGGTCCGATCTTTGGGCCATCTGACGTAACTGTCCTTCACATAGCTGGGTTGCGACTGCGAGCGCGTTTGTTTATTCAAAGTAAGTGACCTTCTACAACAATTTTTTAAATCTTATCCTGCGCCGCTTCAAAATGAATCGATAAAACATACTTCTCTGCGACTTCCAAATGCCCGATATGCTGCACAACTTGATCAGCCAAATCCAACGACTTTTGCGAAACTTCAGCGAACATTGTCGGATCAACCGCTGGCAATTGCTCGCCTGACTTCGATCGGCCTAGCATTTCAATGAGATGATTCGTGAGTACTTGCAACTGAAGATCAGTAAAATGAATCTCCGCCGCAGCGGCTAGTTTGATGACATAATTGACAAGCGCTGTTGTTGCTTGGACATCACTGCTTTGTTCGATCATCGCTTTGACTTCTGTGGGTAATTCAACGTTCGCGTCCAGTGGTGTCATCCCCTTCCTGTGATACTTCATGACTTAAGCTCAAATACTCTAGGATCGCATGCACTTCTGCACGATTGATGGCAAGGCCGTGATCCGAAAAGACATGCTCAACTGTCCCCACCAACTTAGGATCATCCTGATTTGGTTTTCCCTGATACTGCTTATCAAACATAATGCGTTGGACCGCGAGGAAAACGTGCATCATGAACGCATCGCCGTAATATGGATCAATTGTTGTCGGCAATTGCTGCTTGAGTTCCGAATAGATACTGAACATAGTCAAAATCGTCTGCTGCGTCTGTTGTTCAAGATTGGGCTTCGGTCTAATCGGCACTACTGGCTGCTGTGACTTAATCTGGGCAAGCGGTACTTGTAATTTTTTAGCAACCGCTCCTCGAATCGCAGCGATGTCAGCGGCATTCGGCAACGGTCGCACTTCAATCACCTGAACATCCAAATTCTTGAGCGGAAACACACTGATGACCAACTCAGGATGTTCGCGCGCAATCAACGCCCGCGCGTCATCAATGGAAGCAAAGCCAACCAGTTCAATGTTTGGAATCGCTGAAGCAATGCGCTGCTGAATCAGATTGGTGATTCCAATACCAGTTGCACAAACATACGCGACCCGAACCGTGCGCATCTGGCTATCGCGATTGAGCGACACCATGAAATGCAACGCAATGAAGGAAACAAACGCCTCACTTAAAACTGCCTGATCACCGGCCAACTCTTTACTAACGGTTTTTTCAATTGCTTCAAACAAGGCCGGATACTCTTGCTTAATATCTTGCGTAAACGGGCTGTACTCAAGCAACTGGCTTTTCTTACCCAAGGACTGACTAAGATGCAAGTACAGATTTTCCTGCAGCTGACTGTCGTGACTAAAATCATGATCAACCAATGCCCCAACCGCCAAGATGATGCGATGTGTCATCGCGACCAAGTTATGATCCTGTGCAGCCGTTTTCGCGTTGATGCTTTGGCCGAGATAATAGTCGTAATCGTCCGTGAGCGCTGGCAAGTTGTAAAAAGCCAACGTCTTCATGATCAGTTTGTCCGAATACTGCTGATCCGTTTGGGACTGTTCAACCCGATGATAGCTGTTGACTAGTTGATTAAACCCTTGACGGATCACGCCGATGGTCAACCGGATGATCGTGGCAATCAGTGCACTAGGATCAGGCATGTCGCCTTCCTGTTTACCTAAACGAATGGCCTCTTTCAAGATGGTATTGAACGCGTGATCAAAAGTTGCTTCACCGGTCAAAACTAGAGCTCTTTTCGGTTCGGTTTTAGTGTTCAAGCTGTCAACCAGCTCAGCCATGAGTGTTTTACGATTCAACTGCTGCGTGATGAGTTGTTCCAGCAAGCGGCGGATAGCCAACTCGGTACCATTCAGCTTGTAGCCATAATAGTTTTTGCTGATCAGCTTGACGTTGAATTGCTCCAAGTAAACCGCGAGTTTCTTCAGATCATTGTTCACCGTTGTCTGACTCACATTCACCCGCGCCTGCAACTGCTGTTGAGTGGTGTAATCGCCAGTTTGCGAAAGGATCAAGATCATGCGGAGGATTCGTTCATTCGGCGCTAAATAGTTATCAGCTAACTGATCATCGATTTTCTCCCGCAAAGCCGTTCGTGCAGCTTCACTAGCCTCGATCCAGATTCCTTTGCGCGGTGCACTTTTCAAAACTGAATCTTTCGCCGCCAGCCAATCTCGAATATCCGTTAAGTCGTACTTCACTGTCCGAACGCTGACCGCTGCTGACTCAGCCAACTGCTTAGCTGTCACCGCCCCTTCAGCACTAATCAGCTGCAAAACAATCTGCCGCTGTCGGTTACTTAATGACATCTCACATCACCCCCCACACTCAATTTCTAATTCTACTGTAAAGCGCTTTCTAAGACGAAACAACAGGCAATGTTTGCACGATTAATCGTGCAATGATATGTGATATTGTAAACAAAAAGACAATTGGTCTGTTCCGATTGTCAGCGAGGCTGTTTCAAGCTATTCAGGAAGCTGATTATCAAAACACTTATACGGCGCATTTGTTCATGTGCATAACAGCATTTATAAGTTGTATTACTTTTTATGTTTTTAAAAACCGTTCATGTGTGTGATTCACATATTGCATGAATAATTCGTGCAAAAAGATATTTCCGGATTTGAAATATAACGGCCGCTTTGTGTATATTGTCAGCGTGCAAAGTTGATTCTCTTGAATAGCATCTTTGTCTTGAAATGCCTTTCTTCACTATTGGGCTAGGTGCGTTTATCGGTAGCTTCTTCTTGACGTTAAGTCAGAGTCAACGGCATTTCAGTGTTGCGGATTTGTAGGCTTTATTCTGAGGCGTTGGTGTTACCCGCTAATGTCTAGAAGACCCCGCTGTTCATCGAATGGTAAAATTCAGAAACCATGAGCAAGATCACTTGTGTGCTGATCTTTAAACGCAACAAAAAGCCTAGACCGCTGACCTGTACCCCAAAGTTTTGTTCCAACTTTGGGGTACAGGTCAACTTCGAAGATACCCAAAAAGACGGCTAATCTTTCAGCCGTCTTAAAAATGCAATAGTCCAATGCCAATACTCTATAAAATTGATTTCTTTTAAAGCTTATAAAGAGTGAGCTGTTTCTAAAGCAACCTTTACCATATTTGTCAAAGTTTTTCGGCGATCCTCTGAAGTAGTTTCTTCCCCTGTTAAAAGGCTATTACTAACTGTTAATATGGAAAGCGCTTGACGATGATATTTACTAGCCACCGTATAGAGCGCAGGCGTCTCCATCTCCGTTCCCAGAACCTCATAGCTAGCAAGTTTCTTATGGTCAATCTCTTCGTTGTAATAGCGGTCTTCACCAAGCACATTACCAACATGATAGTCAAAGTTGTGTTCTTCACAGATTCTCGCAGCTTGGCGAAGCATTTTAAAGTTGCTGATCAAGGAAAAGTTAATACCCGATCCAAATATATTATTGATAATACTAGAGTCCGTACTCGATCCCTGAACCAGAATAAGATCTCTTATCTTCACATTTTTCTGAAGGCTTCCAACCGTTCCAATTCTAATCAGCGTTTTAACATTATAAGTCTCGATTAATTCCGTGGAATAAATCAAGAAGGAAGGAATTCCCATCCCCGTTGACTGAATCGAAATTGGTTCCCCGCGATAATACCCAGTGAATCCAAATGCGTTTCGAATCGAAGTATATTGTTTCACATTTTCAAGGAAATTTTCCGCTATGAATTTTGCTCTCAACGGATCACCTGGAAGCAGTACTTTCTCTGCTATGTCCCCCTTGTTCGCTGCAATATGAATACTCATGCTCATTTCTCCCTAAATTAATTGGTTTAAGAAGCTCTTTCCCAATTTATTGTTGCTAATTTTAAAGTTCTCTAGCAAGGTTGCACCAAAATCTGCAAACGATTTTCTAACACCCAACGATCCCCTCCTCGTCATACTCGGAGAATATACTAATAACGGAACAAACTCTCTGGTGTGGTCTGATCCCCTAAATCCCGGATCATTACCGTGGTCTGCAGTAATGATCAGTAAATCATTCCATCTCAATTTTTCTAATAGTCTGCCGAGCAGTCGATCAAATGCCATCAGCGCCTCTCCTTCTCGTCTAATATCACGCCGGTGGCCATATAGGGCATCAAAATCAACTAAGTTTGTGAAACAGAATCCCTCAAAATCTTGACTTGTCATCTCTAAAGTCTTCAGCATTCCTTCCTCATTGTTCCTTGTATGCCATCCCTGAGAAATTCCTCTATTTGAAAAGATATCATTGATTTTGCCAACTCCCAAAACATCTAATTGTGCTTTGTATAGGTCGTCCAAAACGGTGGCAACTGGTGGTTCAAGCGTATAATCGCGTCGTTCACCAGTTCTCGCAAAATCGGTTTGACTCTCACCTGTAAAAGGTCGCGCAATAATGCGCCCCAAACAATATTGATCAATCGTTATCGAGCGAACATACGCACAAATTCTATAAAGCTCGTCCAAAGGGATCACATTAGTATTGGCTGCAATTTGCAGAACTGAATCACCAGATGTGTAGACAATAAGACTGCCAGTTCGGAGCTGTTCCTCTCCAAAGTCAAAGATAACCTCTGTCCCACTATATGGTTGATTGACAATGACTTTTCGTCCACTGTATCTTTGGATCTTGTCAATTAACGCTGTCGGAAATCCATTCGGGAAAAAGCCAAGAGGCGTTGTCACTGGAACACCCATCATTTCCCAATGACCATCCATGCTATCCTTTCCAACAGACACTTCAGAAGCTTTACCAAAATAGCCCAGTGGGTCAGAACTCGGCTCAATTCCTCTAATACTAGGTTCTTGACGAACATTTCCTAATCCCATTCTTTTTAAATTGGGAATCTTGAGGTCTTCGCCAAAGTAAGCCCCGATGTGACCAAGTGTGTCTGCACCAATATCGTTGTACTTTTTCGCATCAGGTGCTTCACCAATACCTAATGAATCTAACACAATGCCAAAGATGCGATGATATTGATAATTTACCAAACTATTAGTTCCTCCTTTGTTATGAATATCAGTGAACTTTGCAGTTTCTTTAAGCAACCAAGAATTCTATCAAGTAAAGAACTTTAAGCACAGCCACCAGATTAATCACTTATCACCTTGACATAGAATGTGCGTTGACGCGGACCATCGAATTCCATAAAGTAAACGCCCTGAGAGCTGCCCAATAATAATTCGCCATTCGTGACAATAAAAGTAAGGCTATCACCTGATATCGTCGCTTTGATATGCCCTGCTGCATCTTGAGGCGTATCAACCTGATGTTTAAAATCAATTCTGGTAGGAATTAGTTTTGCATACTCATCCTGAATATCATCATGACCAAGCAAGTCCATCTTAGAAGTAATCGTCAACCCCGCCGTTGAATGGGGACAAAATACAATGCACACTCCTTCTGTGACTTGGGCTTTCTCGACATCCGCTTTGACGATTTCATGAATTGGAAATAACTGGTTAAATTTTGTTTGAATTGTGTGTTTTTCTAGCATATAAACCTCTCCATCAGCCTAAAATCTGAAGTTTACTAGACTTAACTGCTGTTCCGTTTTGTGCAAATGACCATTCACCCTTGCACCCTCGACCATCCTCTTCACCAATCGCACTTGCAACATTACTTGCCAATAAAGCGAGCGGCACCCATTCAATCAACGGGCCAAAAACCAACTTTGGAAAATGTAGTACGACAATGTTCCTTGTAGACTTAATCTCTTCGTTATTTGTGAGCAAAAGCGTTGGTCGTTCCAGTTGCTTCATATACTCTAATACTTCTAACTCTCTGGAATAACCTTCATTATCCCTATTAAGAAAAAGAATCGTACCGGTATCATGATTCTTGCGCAGAAAGAAATTTAGATGCAGCCATTCCTCCGTATTGACGTACATAGAATACTTTCCAGTTGCTTCTAATATCTTGTCGCTTCCGTATAAAACATTGCAATAATCACGGCCATCACCCACAAAATCGAAACCATCAAACAATTTCCATTTTGGCGTTACTTGATCAATTGTCTCAGTTATATCGGTCAGATTAACAGTTAAGTTCTTAAGTTCTTCACGATATGCTTGGGCCTGATCCATCGTAATTTCCGCCTTAACTTCGCCTAACCGAATTGCTAGAAGCACTACACCTAACAAACCCGCATAATAACTGCGTACACCTGGACTCGAAGGCATTGGAGGTATGTCTAACAATAAGTGTCGGTTAGCTGCTTTTCCCACCTTAGAATTAACATCGCTAGTCACAGCAATAGTAAAAGCTCCCCACCTTTTAGTTCTTTCAAGTGCTTCAGCTACTCTTGCAACATTACCGGAGTTACTAATGCCAATCACAACAGGACTCCCCGGACTGAAATACAAGGTGTCTTTAACATAGTTCCTCCCTAAATCAATGGCTGAAACCACCTCGGTAGGAATTTTAGCGAACCGCTCAATATAGTACTTTGCTAAAAGAGCAACAGAATAACTGTCACCCGCCCCCGTTAAAATAATCTTCTGAACATTAAATATTTCAGGGGTGCTAAACAACTCGCGCGTTTTAGGTTCCAAGTTTTCGAACTGTTCTCCAATAAAACTTGGCAAGCTTAAAATCTGGTTCTTCATAGCACTTTCGAACATAATCGACCTCCTCAATTTCACCCAGCACATTATCTATTCGAATAAGCTGTCACAAAATCTTCGATGCTGATAACTCGATTTTCTAAACCTATTTCTAAAGCTACTTGACTAACATATGGCTGCATCAGCCTCGCTCGTTTTAATATCTCTAAATCCCAGAAAATCTTTTCAGGAGACCCTTCAGCAATCTTTTTAGTCTGAGCCATAACAACCACTCGTTTAAAATTTTGCACCGTAAATTCCATATCGTGCGTGATGGTAATAACTGACTTGCCGTTTTGGATCAAGTAATCAATAATATTCTTAATAGATTGCATACCACGTTTATCTTGACCCGCTGTTGGTTCGTCTAAAATGATCATCTGAGAATTAAGTGTTAAAACCGAAGCAATAGCGACGAACTTTCGGACTGAATATGGTAAGTCATAGGGATTATCGTCCAAGCGAGTGCTCAGGCCGCAAACTTGAGCAACTTCTTGCACAATCTGATCCACTGACTCTTCATCTTTGTTCATTGTGCGAGGAGCGAATGCAATCTCGTCAAAAACACTACTGTGAAAAATTTGATCATCAGGATTTTGAAAAACATAGCCTATTTTGTGTGACAGCTCTGCAGTTGTGTGTTCGGTTGTATCCCATCCATCAACAAGCACTGTCCCTTCTGTTGGTTTTAGCAATCCGTTTAACATCTTCACGAATGTCGTCTTTCCTGCACCATTTTGACCAACAATAGCCACAGACTCACCGCTATTAATTGACAAGCTTATATTGTCTAGTGCTCGATAACCATTGTCGTACTCAAAGGACAACTTCTTAACCTCAACGAATGTCATCCCCCCACCTCCTTTTGATTGACTGTTTGTAAAAGTGCAACCGCCTCTTCTTTTAATACAGGAAATTGCTTCACTGGATAACCACTGTTTTTCAATGCTTGCGCCAGCAATGTGTATTGTGGAATAAAAGCTCCGGCTTCAGCTGTACTTGGTTTAACAAACAATTCTCTCGGTGGTCCCTGATCTACTACTTGACCGTTCTGAACTAAAAATATCGTATCTGCATACCGAGCAACTAGCTCAACTTTGTTTTCGACCAGTAAAACCGTTTTCCCCAAATCTTTTAGCTTTGATACGATCTCAAAAACGTCTTTTGTTCCAACAGGATCAAGTTGAGATGTAGGTTCATCAACGATAAAGAGATCTGGGTTCATAGCGAATACGGAAGCTAAAGCGACTCGCTGTTTTTGCCCTCCTGAGAGTTCAGTCGGATTCAAGGATGCAAGATCATCAATGTGAAATATTTCTAACACATTGTTAACTCGCTCCATAATTGAATCACGATCGACCCCAAGATTTTCTAAACCGTAAGCAACCTCCTCAAATACTGACTCAGTTGCACCGCTGATTTGAGTAAAGGGATTCTGTGCCACATAACCAATCTTTTTAGCGTTTTCCCCCAGGCTGACTTCAGCAACATTTTTCCCAAAAACAGTCGTCTCTCCTGTGAGTTCCCCCTTGAAAATGTGTGGGATAAATCCCCTTATCAAACTACAAATTGTACTTTTGCCGCCACCATTTTCACCTATCAAAGCATAAACTCTTCCGGATTCCATTTGCAGCGAGACATTTTTTAGAACATCTGCTTTACTTGTTGGGTATTGGTAAGTGACGTTCTTAAGATTCACTACTTCCATATGATCAATCTCCCCAAAATCAGTCCTATCAGTAAAATAATGCTTGCCCAAAACAGTAAGCGATCGCGAAGAGTTTTTTTGATTGGAAAAAGTATCGTACGTTTGGCATGAAAAGAGTAGCCTCGACTTTCTAAGGTAAGAACCTTTTCTTCATTATTTGAAATTGTGGAAAGGACCAGCGGACTAATCATTGGTACAAAGGACTTTATTCGCTGGATAATAGAACCATTCATTTCAACGCCGCGAGATTGTTGAGCTTCCATAATCACCTTTGACAATTTTTGAGACTCCGGAACAAACAGCATCGTTGAATTCACGACAAAGATGAAATTTCTCGGTAAATTTGCATTTTCCATCGCCTTTGTAATGGAATGCACTTGTGTTAGTTGAAAGAAAAGCATGATGGAGGATGCAATTCCACAAATATTTGATGAGAAAGTAATTGCCGACTTCAGACTTTCAGAAGTTGCCTCCAACGGTCCAATGGCGAAAAACGGATGAGTCCCCTTAGTGATAAAAAGTTGAAACAGGAACATTAGTAAAGCGATTGGTAGTAAAGTTCTTGAGGCCAACTTCACATAAGATTTAAACTTCCGAGAAAATGCAGCCAGAAGTATGTTTAACACGGTAACGTAATAGCCAGCTCCTGGGATCGGCAGTAGGAAAGTAGAAATCGATAGTACAAGAGCAAAAGCAAGTTTCGTTGTCGGATAAACTCGTTCAACGTTATACTTTGTCCGAATCTTCTCAATGTTCGCGTTTTTCAATCCAGAATGTGACGACACTTCCTGCTTAGTTGTGATATCTTGCATCCCTACGCCACCTCCAATAGATGGAATGTCATTTTGTTTCATCTGGGTCACTCGTTTTCACGTGCGAGGTCACTTTCTTACTCATAGCCATGTAAATATAGCCGTTTTTTAGTTTTGACAAGAATCGGGGTGACATAGACCGAGCAATCATAAAGGCTATCACCAATGCGGACGATTTATCGAAGATGTTACTGACAAATTGAGTAGCGGCGACACCCATCCACATTGGAAGCCCGGACCGAACAACGGCAGCAGTAACAATATCTGTCATTGAACCTGTAACACCACCCAGAAGGAAAATTTGAGTAGGAAGAGATGCGCATAAGGTCATGATCACAAGAATCAGGCAAGACAAAGCAAATTTCCACACCCTATTTAACATTCCAAAATGCGCCAAAGCTGCAACTGTTAAAGCAATTACAATTTGGACGTGAATACTCATAAAAGCCATTGGTTGTGTGATCCCAATCATGCTATTAGTTAAAATACCTGTAAATGCACCAATCCAAGGACCTGCAACGAGTGAGGCAAAGCAAGTTCCGATAACGTCTAGAAACAGTGGCAGTTTCAAGAGAATTGCCAAGTTACCGCCCACGTAATTGATAGCAACCCCAATCGGAATAATTAGTAACTGAAATAAGGTAAAGTTCTCAACAAAACTTCTCTTAGAATCTACGATATTCATTATTCTTCCCCATTTCTTATTCTACGTAACTCCCAACACTTACAATGAATTCACGTTCTCTAGGACCATCAAATTCTAGAAAGTAAATACCTTGTGATCCTCCTAAAACCGCCTTTCCTTCATGAATGATGATTGTCTGATTAGTTCCTGTAATGGCAGATTTCACGTGTCCCGCGGCATCACTCGGTGTATCATGCTGGTGTTTGAAATTGACTCGTGTGGGAATCAGACGTTGAAGCTCATCTTGAATGTCTTCCAACCCTTTCGGATCCCAAAAAGACGTAATAATCAGACCAGCCGTAGTATGTGGCACTGAGATTGTACAAATCCCCTTAGAAACATTGCTTTCGTCTATAGTTTGAATAACTTGATCTGTAATTTTTATTGCATCGTCTTTTTTTGTTTTTAGATGGAATTTTTTTAACATGGTGCCTCCTTCATTTTGAACTTAATCGTTTAAGTTAATGACAAAAAATTTACCGCTATTTATGAGCACGTCCCAAAATAAACGCAGTCTGCCAGTCCATTAAATCTCCTTCAATAATTTGCATAGCACAAGCAAACATTAAGTTAATCGGATAGTCAAAGTTCTCTACATCTCGCTCAGCAATATCTTTAAATTTGCCACACTTTTTGGTGTTCGGAATTTTTTTGATCATGGGTCTCGTATCATTCATATATCCAAACATGCTTTTCCCCTGTGTAAATGCATATCCTGAAAGAAACCCAACATCATTTGAACATTCATCGCCCCGAAAATTATTGAGATCAGCGACAAATACTTCTGCTTTATTTATCCTTTTTGTATTTTCAAAAAGTAGCTCCTCAAGCCAGCTGTTAATTGATTCACCATCAGTCAAATTTCTGAAGTAAGGAAACTCAAAATCAAATGCAGAATTATTCTGTTTTCTCAGTGATTCTTGGGCCTTTTTTACGCTTTCACTATCATAATAATCTCTAAGTGCTACGAATATTGTTGGCTTATTCAATTTAGATTTGTCTTTTTTAGGCAATTCAATCTCTTCACGTATGCGATAAGCATCCAATTCTGTTTGAATCCTAGATTGCAATAATAAAGTTACCACCTAGAAAGAGGCTTGCTCACTGCTTGA
>ENA-OWZV01000060-OWZV01000060.1-human-gut-metagenome-genome-assembly--contig:-NODE-60-length-37688-cov-176.530678_pt1 | contig 37688 bp, 27 predicted proteins | sample MGYA00249264_ERZ652123 | MGnify/ENA primary metagenome ERZ652123 (study PRJEB26925, sample SAMN05827256) | human gut metagenome | biome: ENVO:2100002; feature: ENVO:00000062; material: ENVO:00002003... | reverse complement strand
TCGTGGCCGACGTGCTCGGCGAACACGCCTTCGGCTACTTCCTGGACAACAAGCACCAGGAGTGGGAGGACTATAATCATCAGGTCACGCCGTTCGAACTGAAGAAGTACCTGCCGAAGCTGTGATGGAGGAGAGTGTCCCGAGATGAACGCACCGATGGACGGAGCAGGTGCCGGTCGTTTCTTCAACCCGCAGGTCGCCGTCCTGGTGACCGTCACCTTCATGCTGGGCATGAGCGAATTCGTGGTGGTCGGCATCCTTCCCGACATCGCCTCCGGCCTTCGGGTCTCCGAGGTGACCGCGGGCAATCTGGTGGCCCTCTTCGCGTTCGTGTACGCGCCCTGCACGCCGCTCGGCTCCGCCCTGTCGGCGCGGTTCCCCCGCTTCGCCACCTATATGGCGCTGATGGGCGTGTTCCTGGCGGGCAATGTCCTGTGCGTCCTCGCGCCGAACTATCCGGTGCTGCTGGTCGCCCGGCTGCTCATCGCGTCGGTGTCCGGCACGCTGGTGGCTGTTTCCATGACCTTCGCGCCCGACGTGACTACCGACAAATACCGCACCAAGTTCATCGCCTGGGTGTTTTCGGGATTCTCCATCGCCTCCGTGGTCGGTGTGCCGGTTGGCACCTGGGTTGCTGCCGCCTTCGGCTGGCGGGCCTCCTTCGCCCTGATTTCGATCCTCACCGCCATGCTGATGGCGCTGATGGCCGTGGTGCTGCCGCGTAATTCCCACCCGGCGCGAATCGGGTTCCTCCGGCAGTTCCGTCTGTTCTTCGACCGTCGCATCCAGCTTGGCGTGGCGGACGTGGTGTTCGGTGCGGCCGCATCCTATGTCTTCTACACCTATCTGACGCCTATCATGCGCGACGAGATCGGTGTGCCCGAGCACATGATCAGCATCGGCCTGGTGATATACGGTTGCGCCTGCCTGTGGAGCAACCTGTACGGCGGCACGTTGGCCGACAAGGGACATGGCGTGGAGCCGTTGACCCACATGCGCCCGGTCTACGGCGCTCAGGCCGTCTGCCTGTGCCTGCTGGCTTTCGCCTCGCTGGTGCCGGCCGGCGGCGCACTGCTGCTGGTGGCGCTTGGCATGCTCATGTATCTGCAGAATTCCGCTTCCCAGGTGCTGTATATGGATGTGGCCTACCAATCCCATCCCGGTTCGGTGAATCTGGCCGCCTCCCTGAATTCCATGTCGTTCAACATCGGCATCGCCATCGGCTCCGCGGTCGGCGGCCTGGTCAACGACCTCCTTGGCCTGACCTGGCTTGGCCCGTTCGGCGCGATTTTCGCGCTGCTCGCGGTCGGCACCACGACCCTGCTGCGTCCGTACGTCAGCCCGGTCGGGGAATGACGGGTGGCGTGACGCGCGGGAACGAAGGGTTTTTCCCGCATGTCCCCGCGGCATGCCTTATCCGCCGATTGCCGTCCATTGATAACCTGCTATCCAAATAACCGATAAGGCCACAGCATGTCATCCTGCTGCGAAACCTTAATGTTAGGACACCGGCTGCAGGGGGACCCGGCTCACGGGCGCCCACCTGCGCGGATTGATGATTATCGGCATGTTCAGCGTGAAAATGGGGATGACAATATGACGGATGCGACGGCGAAAGCCGCGCCGAAGGCGGAAAGACGGCGGCGCGTTCTCCGTTCCGGCGCTCGCTCATCGATAGTGGTCGGCGGCGCCATCGTGCTGTTCTTCGTGCTGCTGGCGCCGCTGGCCGGGCTGTTGTCGGCCATCACCGGCAACGACCCGTACGCCGAGCATCCCGAGGCCTTGGGTGCCGGGTCGGTGCCGGCCGGATTCGGCGGCGGCATCAGTGCCCGGCACTGGTTCGGCGTCACCCCGCTGCGCGGCGTCGACCTGTTCTCCATCGTGGCGTACGGCTCACGGATCTCGCTGGGCATCGGCGTCGTCTCGTCGGTCATCTCGCTGGTCATCGGCGTGGCGCTCGGGCTGCTGGCCGGCTATTTCCCCGGGTTGGTCGATGCGCTGATCTCGCGCACGATGGACGTCTTCTTCGGCTTCCCGTTCCTGATCTTCGCGATCGCGCTGTCGGCGGTGGTGCCGCAGGGCTTCCCGAGGCCGGTGCTGCTGACGCTAGTGCTCGGATTCTTCGGATGGCCCGGCATCGCGCGTCTTGTCCGGGGGCAGACGCTGACGCTGAGCAAGCGCAATTTCGCCGTCGCGTCCAAGGTGATGGGCGCCTCGCCTGCCCATGTGCTGTGGCATCAGATCCTGCCGAACCTCATGCCGCTGCTCATCGTCAACATCACGCTGTCGATTCCCGGGCGCATCGGCGCCGAGGCGGGCCTGTCGTTCCTCGGCGTCGGCATGAACCCGCCGACGCCCTCATGGGGCCGGTCCATCTCCGACGCCGTGCAGTGGGCCCTGGTCGACCCGATGTATCTGATCTTCCCGGGCGCCGCCCTGTTCCTGCTGACCTTCGGCTTCAACCTGCTTGGCGATGGCCTGAGCGACGCCATCGACCCGCGCAAGGGGGTGCGTGCATGAGAATCCTGCAATACATCGGCAAGCGCGTGGCGAGCTCGATCGTCGTCATCCTGCTCATCACGCTGGCGCTGTTCCTGATCTTCTTCCTGCTGCCGACCAATCCGGCGCAGCTGTCGTGCGGCAAGCCGTGCACGCCCGAGCAGCTGCAGCGGGTCTCCGCCTTCATGGGCACCGATAAACCGTGGTACGAGCAGATGGGCAATTACGTGGCGGGCATCTTCGTCGGGCGCACCTTCGGCAGCGGCGGCGGCGCCGTGGTCTGCTCGGCACCATGCCTCGGGTATTCGTTCCGTCTCAACGAATCGGTGAGCCAGCTGATCCTCGACCGCTTCCCGATCACCGCGTCGATCGCGGTCGGCGCGGCCGTGCTGTGGCTGGTCATCGGCGTGGCGACCGGCGTGTGGGCGGCCCTCAAGCGCGATACGCTGATCGACCGCACGCTGCTCGGGCTGTCGATCGTGGGCGTTTCGGCACCGTCATACCTGATCGGCCTGCTGACGGTGATCGCCTTTTCGCTGGTGCTGCAGATATTCCCCAGCGGCGGGTACGTGAACTTCCACGACGACCCTGTCGGCTGGTTCACGCATCTGCTGCTGCCGTGGCTGGTGCTGGCCGTGCTCAGCGCCGCCGGCTACACCAGGGTCACCCGCACGCAGATGATTGGCGAGCTGAGCCAGGACTACATCCGCACCGCCCGCTCCAAGGGCGTGCCCGAATCGGTGATCATCTTCAAGCACGCGCTGCGCAACGCGCTGCTGCCCGTGATGACCATGTTCGGCCTCGATCTGGGCGGGCTGCTCGGCGGCGCGGTGCTCACCGAGAAGGTGTTCTCGATGCAGGGGCTCGGCTCGCTGCTGCTCGATTCCGTGTCGAACCTCGACCTGCAGGTGCTGGTCGGCGCGACGATGTTCGCCGCCGTGCTGGTCATCGTCGCCAACCTGATCGTGGACATCTGCTACAGCCTGCTCGACCCCAGGGTCGCGCTCGGCACGAAGTAGTGCGGCTGCGGCCGCAACACGCGATACTTGCCGGTCTGCTCCACGGACCGGCACCGATAGAGAGGAAAACCATCATGAAGAACAACGCATGGCGCGTATTCGCGGCGGGGGCTTGTGCCGCGGTACTGGCGCTGTCCGGCTGCGGCGCGTCCAACGACAACGCCGCCACCGGCTCGGCGAGCGGCACCACCGTCAAGGGCGGCACGCTGAACGTGCTGCTGTCCAGCACGGAGATGGATCTGGACCCGGCCAAGAGCCAGGGTCTGCCGACCACCACGAACGGCAACATCTTCCGCCGCCTGACCGCGTGGAAGATCACCGACAAGGGCGAGACGAAGGTCGTGCCCGATCTGGCCACCGACACCGGCAAGTCGAGCGACGACGGCAAGACGTGGACGTACACGCTCAAGGACGGGCTCAAGTTCTCCGACGGCACGCCCATCACCTCCAAGGACGTCAAGTACGGGCTGGAGCGTTCCTTCGCCGACTCGCTGACCGGCGGCCTGAGCTACCACAAGACGCTGCTCGAGGGCGCGCAGGACTACCACGGCCCGTTCGACGGCCAGGAGCTCAGCTCCATCGAGACGCCGAACGACAAGACCATCATCTTCCACCTCAACGCGCCGTTCGGCGACTGGCCGTGGGTCGTCTCGCTCGCCGCGTTCACCCCCGTGCCCGACGGCAAGGGCCCGGCGTCCGGCTACGGCAAGCTGCCGGTGGCCTCCGGCCCGTACAAGGTCGAGTCGAACGAGGCCGGCAAGCAGGCCGTCTTCGTGCGCAACACCTACTGGGACAAGAAGACCGATCCGGTGCGCACCGCGGGCCCCGACAAGATCGTGTTCAAGATGGGACAGGACACCTCGGTGGCCGCCCAGTCGATCATGCAGGGCACCGGTGAAGGCAAGAACTCGTTCCTGCCCGGATTCGTGCCGGCCGCGCAGCTCGCGCAGGCGCAGGCCAACCCGAACTACAAGAAGCTGCTGACCACCAGCGGCGACGGCGCGCTGGAATACCTCGCCATCAACACCCAACACGTGAAGAACGCGAAGATTCGCCAAGCGCTGCAGTACGCGGTCGACAAGAAGGCCTACCAGACGGCTTCCGGCGGCGAGATCGCCGGCAACTTCGCCACCACGCTCATTACGCCCGGCATCGAGGGCCGCGAGGACTACGACCTGTACAAGGCCGATCCGACCGGCGACGTGGACAAGGCCAAGCAGCTGATCAAGGAGTCGGGCGAGCAGGCCCCGACCCTCAAGCTCATCGCCACCTCCGCTCAGGCCGAAACCGCCTCCTCGATCCAGACGAGCCTCAAGCGGGCCGGCGTCAAGGTGGACATCCAGACACTCAACGACGATGTGTATTCCGATACGCTGACCAACGACAAGGGCGACTACGATCTGGCCATCAGCTCGTGGCAGCCCGACTTCCCGTCGCCCTACGCCAACATCTCCCCGCTGTTCGACTCCTCGCAGATCGGCCACGGCAACTACAACCTGGCCCGTTACGCGAACCCGAAGGTCGACGAGCTGATCAAGAAGGCCACCGAGACCATCGATCAGACCGAGGCCGGCAAGATCTGGGCCGAGGCCGACAAGACGATCATGGCCGACGCGCCGGTCGTGCCGCTGATCTATTCGAAGAACACGTTCATCCACGGATCGAACGTGACCAACTTCGTCATCGGCAACTTCCCGGCGTACCCGGACTACACGCAGGTCTCGCTCGCCAGCGCGAACTGAGCCGGCATCCGCATCCGGCGCGCGCCGGCGGCATGGTCCGCTGGCGCGCGCGCCGGACGCATTCCAACGCTTGTGCATCCAAGGAGCTTCCAATGAGTGAACCACGCGCGATCGTGACCGTGGACGGTCTGGCCGTCAGCTTCGACGAGCGGGAGGTGACCCACGGCGTCAGCCTCAGGCTGTTCCCGGGGCGCATCACCGCTCTGGTCGGCGAATCCGGCTCCGGCAAGTCGGTGACGGCGATGGCGCTGCCCCGTCTCGATCCGTCGGTGGCCAGCGTGAAGGGCCACGCGTACCTCGACGATGCCCTTGTGGATGACGGGCCGGACTCCGGTCCGGGCGGCGACGGCAAGGACGCCGCCGGCCGCGGCATCGATCTGCTGGCCGCCGACGCGCCGCTGCAACGCATCCGCGGCGAATACATCGGCACGGTGTTCCAGGAACCGTCCACCGCGTTCAATCCGGTGTTCACGCTCGGCGTACAGGTCGCGGAATCGCTCAAATACCACCAGAAGCAGCTCAGCGCCGCCGAGCGCAAGGCCAAGGTGCTCGAACAGCTGCGCGAGGTCGGGCTCGACGACGCCGAACGCGTGTGGTCGTCGTACCCGCATGAGCTGTCGGGCGGCCAGCTGCAGCGCGTGATGATCGCCATGGCGATCATCAACCGACCCAAGGTACTCATCGCCGACGAGCCGACCACCGCGCTCGACGTGACCACGCAGAAGGCGATTCTCGCCCTGATCTCCTCGCTGGCGGTCGACCTCGATCTGGCCGTGCTGCTCATCACCCACGACATGGGCGTGGTGTGGCAGGCCGCGCAGGACGTGTACGTGATGCACAACGGCGTGATCGTCGAGCAGGGGAGCGTCGCGCAGGTCTTCCGCCACCCGTCCGACGACTACACGCGGATGCTGCTCGACGCCGTGCCGCGCCTGCGCATCGACGAGCATGCGGCAGACGGCGAACATGCGGCCGGCGGCGAACGCATCACGGAAAGTGACGCGCCCGGCGGCGGCAGGCGCATCACGCAGGTGAACGACGTGGCCGTGTCGTACAAGGCCGGCAGCTTCGCCGTCAAGGACATCTCGTTCGATCTGGTGGCCGGCAGGACCCGCGCGCTGGTGGGCGAATCGGGAGCCGGCAAGACCACGATCGCCAAGGTGATCTCCGGCCAGCTCGCGCCAACCTCGGGCACGGTGCTCATCGAGGGGGAGGATCTCGCCAAGGCGCATGGCAGGCGCAAGCGCGAGATCCTGAAGCATATGGGCTATGTGTTCCAGGACAGCGGATCGGCGCTCAACCCGCGCAAGTCCGTGGCATGGAGCATCGGCGAGCCGATGCTCGTGCAGGGCGGGCTCAGCGAGACGGACCGGCGCAAGCGCGTCCTTGAATTGCTTGATCAGGTGGAGCTGCCCGCCGATGTGGCCGGCCGGTTCCCGCACCAGCTGTCGGGCGGCCAGCGCCAGCGCGTCGGCATCGCGCGCGCCTTGGCGCTCAACCCGTCGCTGCTCATCGCCGACGAGCCGACGTCGTCGCTGGACGTGACCGTGCAGCGCAAGGTGCTCGACCTGCTGCGCCGGCTGCAGCGCGAGCACGGTTTCGCATGCCTGTTCATCACCCATGACCTGGGCATCGTGCAGGAGATGTCCGATGTGATCACGGTGCTGCGCCACGGGCGCGTCGTGGAGAGCGGGGAGACCGGCCGCGTGCTCAACCATCCCAAGGCCGAGTACACGCGTACCCTGCTCGACGCCTCCCCGAAGATCGACCTGTGAGCCGTGCCGCCCGTCATCCGGCCGGTTCTCCGGCCGTGCGGCGGGGCGGCGACGGCGCGGATGGCACCTAGCCTTACCGTGGTTTCGGTTTTTGCCGTTCCCGCCCCTATCGGCGCGCGGCACCGAACCAGTTGGTGTAGATGAGGGCGAAGTTGCGGTTGCCGTAGCTGGAGCATGAGTCGCCCTCGCCGAACCCGGCCGCCAGCGAGGCGTCGTTCGGCTGGTAGGGCGTGTAGATGTAGAGCAGCGCGGTCGCCTTGTTCTCGATGTACACGTTGGTGCCGCCGCACCCGGCATCCGGGTGGTACTGGATGTAGTTCAGCGCGTTGGCGTGATAGCCGTAGGCGCTTTCATGCGCCACGTAGTATTGGTAGCGGTGCGCCGCCCCGTACACCTGTCTGAAGAAGCCGGCATAGGCCGGATCGCAGTTCGCGTCGTCCGGGCAGCTCAGCCCCATGGCGGCCTTGTACTGGAAGCCCGTCGGATCGACGGCCGTGACCAGGTGCTGCTCCTTCTGCATCACGGTGAGCAGCACCTTCTGGCTGATGCCGCACGCGCGCGCCGACTTGTCGATGATCGCGGCCGCGGTCTCCTTTCTCGCGCCCTCGTACGCCGCGCAATACTCGTTCGCCGCCTGGTCCTCGGTGTCGAAGGTCATGGTTTTCAGGCACCGGGAACCGCTGCACGCCGCGCCCTGCTTGTCGAGGAACGACTGGACCTCGGCCTCGCTCATCGCATTGGCGTTGAAGAACTGGCCGTCCGAGATGATGTCGCCGGGATTGAAATCGTATTGCTGCGTCAGCTGCAGCTGACGGGCCTCGGCCTCCTGCACGTCGCGACGCCACTGGACGACCCGCACAGTGCCCACGACCAGCGCGACCACGCATGCGGCCGCCACCACGGTGACCAGCGCAGCCGTGACGCGCTGCGCCAACCCGGCCCGCTTCCACCAGCGCGCCGGGCTGAGCGGATACCTGCGATTGCGCGGGCGTTTGCCCGGGCGACGTTTGCGATTGCCGCCTGACACGCCCCGCCCCGCGACAATCACGTTCGCCCTGCCGCGCGGATTGGCCGGCTTGCGCCGTTGCGTCGTCGCCATCGCTACGCCAGCGCCTTCTTGATGCGCTGCAGGCTCACCGGCTTGGCGGTGCCGAGTTCCTGCGCCCACAGGGACACGTAGAATTCCTCGAGCATCCAGCGGGCGGCGGTCGCCTGCTTCATCAGCGTCTCGTGGCGGGGGCCGGCCGGCTCCGCCTTGGCCTTGGCCATCGCCTTGTCGACCAGCGTGCGGGCCTCGTCGGCCTCCCACGCCCATCGCACGTCGCGGTTCTTGTCGGTCTTCGCCTTGGCCAGGCGCATGAGATCGGCCTGCAGGTATCGGGAGATGTTCGCCAGCGCATCCGGGGGAGTACGCCCGACGAATCCGGGGAACACCAGCGTGGCGATGTGCTCGCGCACCGACTGCAGCACCGACAGCATCGGCAAGTCGGCCTTGCCGCCAGTGGCCTTGTCGACTTCGGCATAAGCCTTGAGCACGGCGATCACGTCATGCGCCACCTGATAGACGGTGTCCTCGTACACTTCGCGCACATCGAGCACCGCATTGGCCAACGCCTCATCGTCCGAGAGCCTGTCGACATTCGGCATCAGCCGTTTGACCGTGGCCAGCTGCAGGTCTTCGACCAGATCCTTGGTGGACTTGTACGGAGCAGAAGCCAGCATCAACGCCTCGGTACCCAGCCAGCGCGACGAAATGCGTTCGGCCGGCAACCGCAGCGCATCCAATGCGCCACGCCAGAGCATCGTGGCCCGGGACTCGGTGGTGGCACCCGCCTTATGCAACAGGTTCGCCTGACTGACCAGCTTGCCCTGCTCTCCAGCCTGATCGGCCTGCTTCTTGACCATTTGACGGGCCGACGCCTCCGCCTGCGCGGCGAACTTGCGTTGCAGCGCCTTCAGATCCTTGGATACACCCAGCACCTTGACGGGGCCGCACGCATGCCGGCGTCCACGAGGGTGCTTGCCGGCCGGCAGTTGCTGCTCCACCGAGAACGTGACCCTGAGATACGGGGAAAGACGCTCGACCAGTTCCGGCCCCAACACTTCGGGATGAATCTGCGCACCCTTGGTGGCGATGGCCGCCTTGGTGAACACATGTGCCAGATCGGGCCAGCCAACGGTCGTGCCATCCTCATCCACCGGCGGCAGATTCGGCTTCTGCTGCGAGCCCGAGCCCGGCAGATCCGGGTAATGCTCGTCGATCCAGTCACGAATCGCACGCGCGGCATCCGGGGCCGGCACGAACTGGACGCGCAGCTGCTTGGGCAGCGCCTTGATCATCGACAGGATCAGCTCATCCAACAGGCCCGGCACATTCCATGTGAACTGGTCGGGCGTGATACGCGAGAGCGCCTTCAACGGCACATGCACGGTGACGCCGTCGGCCGGGTCGGCCGGATCGTACACGTAGCTCAAACGCAGGTCGATGGGTTGGCCGTCCGATCCGGTCGTATGCCAATGGTCGGGGTAATCGTCCAGACTCACCGAATCGCTGGATGCCAGACGCTCCACCTTGGCCGGGTCGAAATCAAGCAGATTCGGCTGACGGTCATGCTCGGACTTCCACCATTTCGCCAGATCGGCCACGCTGGTCACATCGTTGGGAATGACCGCGTTGTAGAAGTCGAACAGATCCTCGTCGGACACGGTATCCGCCAGCTGGCGAGTGCGGCTCGCATCATCGGCGGCATCCTCGAGAATGTCGCGGTTTTTGCCCACAAAGTCGTCGTAACTGAAACGCTGCTGAATATCGCCCTCGACCAGACCCTGGCGAATCAGGAAGTCGCGCGCCTCAAGCGGATTGATGCGTCCCCACTGCACGGCACGGTCCTGTACGATCGGCAGACCATACAGCAGCACGCGCGCGGTGGCCACAGCCGAGCCACGCGAACCCGACCAGTGCGGCTCCGCATACGTGGTGCGGGTCAATTGGCCGGCCAGCGGTTCGGCCCACGTCGGGTCGATGGCCGCCGAATAGCGGGCCCACAGGCGAGAGGTCTCCACCAGTTCGGTGCTCATCACCCATGACGGGGTCTTCTTGGCCACGGCGGAGGCGGGGAACAGGGCGAAACGGGTGCCGCGCGCGCCCTGATAATCGTTCTTCGACTGCTTCTGGGCGCGTTTCATCGCACGGGCGCGCGCCGCACCGGTCAGCCCCGCGAAATCGGATGCCTTGGGCTCACGCACCACCTGCATGCCCATCATCGACAACAACCCGGCGAGCATCGACTTGTGGATGCCATCCGCATCCCACGAGCAGCACAGCGAATGCGCGGCCTGCTGATTCAACGGCATCTGGCGAATCTCCAAGCCTGGGCGGGAGGCGGGCAGCGGGTCGCCGACCTTGAACCGCAGCTCCTTGCACATCTGGCGTAGCTGGGAGACGAGATCCTTCCACTGGCGCATCCTGAGCCAGCTGAAATACTCGGCTTTGCAGATGCGTCGCAGCGCGTTGTTGCTCGGGTCGCCGTCCGCTTGGAACACGCGGTCCCAGATGTTCAGGGCCGTCAGGAAATCGGAAGTCTCATCCGCATATCGGTTGTGGATACGGTCGGCATCCTCACGCTTGTCGTCCGGGCGTTCACGTGGGTCCTGCAAGCTCAGGAACGCCACGACCACGAGCACCTGGGCCAGAAGATTCGGCGAACCGGTTTTCGCGGCCTCGATAACCATACGTCCCAGACGCACGTCGATGGGGATGCGCGCCAGCTGACGGCCGGTATGGGTGAGCGTCACCTCGCCGCGCTTTCGGCCGATGGCCTTGAGCTCGGTGAGCTCATTGAAACCGTCCGACACGGCCTTCATATCCGGCGGATCGATGAACCCGAAGTTCGTGACGTCCTCGGCCGTGCGGGCCACGCCCACCGACAGCATGTGGAGCACCACGGCACCCAGCGAGGTACGCAGGATTTCCGGCTCCGTGAAGCGCGGTCGGGTCTCGTAATCCTCACGCGAATACAGGCGGATCGCGATGCCGTCGGCCACGCGGCCGCATCGGCCGGACCTCTGGTCGGCACTGGCCTGGCTGATCGGCTCGATCGGCAGACGCTGGACCTTTGCGGTCTTCGAATACCGGGAGATACGGGCGGAACCGGGGTCCACCACGTAGCGGATGCCGGGCACGGTCAGCGAGGTCTCAGCCACATTGGTGGCGATGACGATGCGCTGGTGAAGGTGCGATTCGAACACCTTGTGCTGGTCGGCGGCGGACAATCGCGCGAACAGCGGCATGATCTCGATGGCATCCGGCCGGCGCATGTCGTCGGCGCGCGGGCCGTAATGATGCCGCAGTGCGGCCTCGAACTCGTGGATGTCGCGCTCGCCGGAGGCGAAGACCAGAATATCGCGGGGACCGCGCTCGTGGGAGGAGTGGATCACCAGTTCGGCGCAGGCTCGGGCCACGGCCGTGGGCATATCGGTGATGCCGTCGTCGGCATAGGAGGCACCGGACCGGCCGCGGGGCCGGTCGGAATCGGATTCCGCGATGGCGCTGGCCAGCTCGTCGTAATCGGCGTCGCCGGGGCGGGCGCCCACCGCGAATCCCGGCACTTCGCGCATCAACGCGGGCGCGGTGCCAAGCGGCTCGTAGACCACCTGCACGGGGAAGGTGCGGCCGGAAACCTCGATTACCGGCACCTTCTCATGCAAGGCGTGCTCGAAATGCTCCTGGAATTTGACCGAATCGATGGTCGCGGAGGTGATGATGAGCTTCAGATCGCGGCGCTGAGGCAGCAGTGCCGTCAGATAGCCGAGCAGAAAGTCGATGTTAAGACTGCGCTCATGCGCCTCGTCGATGATGATCGTATCGTATTGGGTGAGTTTCGGATCGCGCTGGATCTGGGCGAGCAGAATACCGTCGGTCACGACCCTCAATCGTGTGCTGGGCGAGCTTTCGTCGGTGAAACGCACCTGATAGCCGACCTCGTCACCGAGCTTCACGCCCATCTCCGAGGCGATACGTTCGGCCACCGTACGCGCGGCGATGCGGCGAGGCTGGGTGTGCACGATCTGCTTGCCGTGCGTGCCACGGCCAAGCTCAAGCAGGATTTTCGGCAGCTGTGTGGTTTTGCCCGAACCGGTCTGGCCGGACACAATAACGACTTGGGAACGTTTGACCGCGCGGGCTATCTCATCACGCGCGGCAGATACGGGAAGTTCTGCAGGATACTCATATTTCATGACGGACTTCAATGATACGGAAGCCCTTGGAGCTCGCGTATTTGCTCGCAGTGAACCCCTCGCCGAGCGCATCGTCCAGCCAGGGGATCAGCGAATCGGAGCCGAGATTCTTCTGCACTACGAGATAGGCGGCGCCGCCCACCTTGAGCTTCGGCAGCCAAGCCATAAGCAACGTATGCAGCGCTTCCTTGCCGACTCGGATCGGCGGATTCGACCAAATCGCATCAAACGTGAGGTCGTCCGGCACCGTCTCGCAGAACGCCGGCTGGTTCTCGGCGGGCAGGGGAGTGCTGGACTCGTCCACCTGAGCCGTATGAATGTTCGTGCGGCCGTTCGCCTGTGCGTTGGCATGGGTCAGGTCCAGCGCGCGCTCGTTGACATCCACCGCCCACACGTTCGCTTCGGGCGACTCAAACGCCAATGTCAGGGCGATAGGGCCCCAGCCGCAGCCCAAATCCAGGAAATCGCCGGTAAGCGGCGGCTCGGGCGCATGCTTCAGCAATACCGACGTACCGAGGTCCACGCGCGAGCCGGAGAACACGCCGTTCGACACCTGAGCGGTCGTCTCATGGCCGCGCAACGTTACGTTCAATGTGCGGCGCACATCCTTCGACGCGGGTTCCGCAGAGAAATACTGTTCTGCCATGGTCGCTCCATTTCTGCGGGATTCGCCGCTCTCGTATGCCGACCTGTATCAGCCGGCCTATGCCGGTACGTGCCGATCTATGCCAGCATGTCACCTCATGTGATGATAATAAAGGACCATAGAAGAATCGTGAACCATTCCAACCAAACGAGGCGCACTTGACCGACAACACCCAGTACACCGACATCGACCGCGGCAACAACGACGTTACCCCTGAAGGTGTGCTGGCCGGGCAGTCCGAAGTGCTGCTCGACGACAGCCAGCGCGCGACCGGCTGGCATGAGGACGCCAACCAGGAATGGGAGGAGCGCGAGGCCCGCAACGAGCTCAAGCATGTCGCCGGTCTCGGCGAGCTGCAGGACGTCACCGAAGTCGAATACCGCAAGGTGCGTCTGGAACGTGTGGTGCTCGTCGGCGTCTGGTCGTCCGCCGTCACCACGCAAGCCAAGGCCGAGGAATCGTTGAGGGAGTTGGCGGCGCTCGCCGAAACCGCCGGTGCGGTGGTATGCGATGGTTTGCTGCAGCATCGCTCCAAGCCGGATGCAGCCACGTACGTTGGTTCCGGCAAAGCCAAGGAGATTGCCGACATCGTGGCGCGTGAGGAAGCCGATACGATTATCGTGGACGACGACCTGCCGCCGTCACAGCGCCGTGCATTGGAGGACGCCGCCAAAGTCAAGGTGGTGGATCGCACCGCGGTGATTCTGGACATCTTCGCCCAGCACGCCACCTCGCGTGAAGGTAAGGCGCAGGTGGAGTTGGCGCAGCTCGAATACATGCTGCCCCGACTGCGTGGTTGGGGTGGTTCGCTGTCCCGCCAGGCCGGCGGTCGCGCGGCCGGCGCGGATGCGGGCATCGGATCGCGAGGCCCGGGCGAGACCAAAATCGAAATGGACCGTCGTGTGATTCGCACGCGTATCGCCAGACTGCGCCGTCAGATTCGTGAGATGGCCCCGGCGCGTGAGGTCAAGCGCGGTTCGCGCCGTCGCTTCGGCCTGCCCACAGTGGCCGTGGTCGGCTACACGAACGCCGGCAAATCCTCGTTGACCAACCGTCTGACCGGCTCGGCCGAACTGGTGGAAAACGCGCTGTTCGCCACATTGGACACGGCCGTGCGCCGCGCCAAAACCCGCGACGGACGCGCTTACGCCTATGTGGACACGGTCGGTTTCGTGCGCCGCCTGCCCACCCAGCTGGTCGAGGCGTTCAAATCCACCCTGGAAGAGGTGGCCGAGGCCGATGTGATCCTGCACGTGGTCGATGGCTCACACCCTGACCCGTTCTCTCAGGTCGATGCGGTCAACGATGTGTTGGCGGACATCGAAGGCACGGCCTCGATTCCTCGTATTCTCGTATTCAACAAGGCCGATCAGGCGGACGAGACAACTCGTGAACGACTTGCCGCACTGCAGCCGGATGCGTTCATCGTCTCCGCCTATACCGGTGAGGGATTGGACGAGCTGCGTACCGCGGTCGAAAGTCTGCTGCCGGTCCCGCATGTGCATGTCAACGCTCTGCTGCCGTATACCGCTGGCTCCCTGATCTCTCGTGTACGCGAATACGGCAAGGTAGACAAGGTGGAGTACCGCGATGATGGCATACAGCTTGAAGCGGACGTTGACGCCCATCTTGCCGCTCAGGTGGTCGATCAGTCCATTGACTAACGTGATAAACATCACAGTTTGTTTGGGAGCGCTAACAACCGTTGAGAACAATACCATACCGTTATCAAACAGGGTGGTGCGCTGGTAGCAAAACGTCTTAGCGGGTTTATAGAGTGAAGACGTTAGTTACAAGGCCTGCCATTCATCAGCAGACCGCCTTTGAAGAGAGGTTCATCCATCATGGCGGAAACTACCGTTAAGCCCACGAAGCTTGCTGTTATTGGTGCCGGTGCCGTTGGCTCCACCCTTGCCTTCGCCGCCGCCCAGCGTGGCGTCGCTCGCGAGATCGTGCTTGAAGACATCGCCAAGGAGCGCGTGGAAGCCGAAGTGCTTGACATGCAGCACGGCTCCAGCTTCTACCCGACCGTGTCCATCGACGGTTCCGACGATCCTGAGATCTGCCGCGACGCCGACATGGTCGTCATCACCGCTGGTCCGCGTCAGAAGCCGGGCCAGTCCCGCCTGGAGCTCGTTGGCGCTACCGTCAACATCCTCAAGGCCATCATGCCGAACCTGGTCAAGGTGGCTCCGAACGCCATCTACATGCTCATCACCAACCCGGTCGACATCGCTACCCACGTGGCTCAGAAGCTCACCGGTCTGCCCGAGAACCAGGTCTTCGGCTCCGGCACCAACCTGGATTCCGCTCGTCTGCGCTTCCTGATCGCCCAGCAGACCGGCGTCAACGTCAAGAACGTGCACGCCTACATCGCCGGCGAGCACGGCGACTCCGAGGTCCCGCTGTGGGAGTCCGCCACCATCGGTGGCGTTCCCATGTGCGATTGGACCCCGCTGCCCGGCCACAGCCCGCTTGACGCCGCCAAGCGCGAGGAGATCCACCAGGAAGTCAAGAACGCCGCTTACAAGATCATCAACGGTAAGGGTGCCACCAACTACGCCATCGGCATGTCCGGCGTCGACATCATCGAGGCCGTGCTGCGCGACACCAACCGCATCCTGCCGGTGAGCTCCATGCTCAAGGATTTCCACGGCATCTCCGACATCTGCATGTCCGTGCCGACCCTCCTGAACCGTCAGGGCGTCAACAACACCATCAACACCCCGGTCTCCGACAAGGAGCTCGCCGCCCTGAAGCGCTCCGCCGAGACGCTGAAGGAAACCGCCGCCCAGTTCGGCTTCTGATAAAAATCGCTGTACGGAGCGCCTTTCGCACCGCACAAGGCTCGACCTACCTTTGTAGGCCTTCACCTTGTGCGGCACGAAGGTCGCGCATGTACAGCGATTTTCTATACCCTGCTGAATGCTCCCGTTGAGAGCATTTTTTTTTATTCGTGGAATTCGTTGGGGGAGTGGGAGCTATAGCCCTCGGGCTCGAGCTGGAAGGTGGTGTGGGGGATCGAGACCGGGAAGTGCTCGCGCAGGCAATCCTGCAGTTGGGTGAGGATTGTGGCGGCATCTTCCATGGTGAGGTCTTTGTCGACTACCACGTGGGCCATCAGAATCGGCATGCCGGTGGACACCGTGCTGGCGTGGAGGTCATGCACGGCAAGCACATGCGGCATGCTTTCCAGATGTTCGCGTACCTTATCGAGGTCAAGTCCATCCGGCGTTTCCTCCAGCAGCACCTTGACCGCGTTGTGCAGCAACTTGATGGCGCGCGGAATCATCATCAGTGCGATGACGGCACCGGCCACGGCGTCGAAGCCATTCCATCCGGTGGAGATCATTACCAGGGCAGAGGCCACCACGGCCACCGAGCCAAGTGCGTCATTCATCACCTCGAGGAACGCGGCCTTCATATTCATGTTGTCTTCGCGCTGCGAGGCAAGGATGAAAATCGAGATGATATTTGCGGCAAGACCCAGAATGCCCACGAACAGCAGCAAGCCGATATCGTCGATTTCCGCTTTGGAACCGCCGAACAGACGCATGCCGGCCTCCACCAACGCATAGATGCCAACGACGAGCAGCACCACGGCACCTGCGGCAGCGGTGAGCACCTCAAGCCTGGCCCAGCCCCAAGTACGAGTGTTGTTGGGCTTGCGGCGCATCAGTATGGCGGTGATTGTGGATGCCACCAGCACGGACATGTCGGTGAGCATATGACCGGCATCCACCAGCAGGGCCAGTGAGCCGGTTAAAACGGCCGACACCACTTCGATGAGGAAGACCGAACCGGTGACGGTCAACGTGGCAATCAGCCTGCGTTGATGCGCGGCAGGGTCTACGGATGTGGATGATGCGGGTGCATGGGTATGAGCCATATGTACTCCTTCGCTCTATCGAGTTGAAACCGCTTCTCAATACCATTTGCGATATGGTCTGAATACGACGAAACCCCGGCGCGAGGCCGGGGTTTCGTAAGCTGTGTGCGACTATAGCACGACCAGCGCGATTCAGCGCACGCTGATCAGCTGGTGGCGAACAGGCTACAATTTGCGCAGTACGGTGACCACCTTGCCCATAATCGTTGCATGTGTGCCGTCGATGGGCGAGTATGCGGGGTTGTGCGGCATCAGCCAGACATGGCCGTTTTCCTTGCGGAAGGTCTTCACCGTGGCCTCGTCATCCAGCAGAGCGGCGACGATATCTCCGTTGACGGCGGAATTCTGTTCTCGCACCACCACATAGTCGCCATCGCAGATAGCGGCATCCACCATGGAATCACCGTGGACTTCCAGCATGAACAGGGTGCCGGAGCCGGTCAGCCGTTCCGGCAGACGCATGACGTCGTCCACATGCTGTTCGGCGGTAATTGGCACACCGGCGGCAATACGGCCGACGAGCGGCACATCGTGTGATTCGGCAATGGCTTCGGCGGGGAATTGGTATATCTCCGCCACATTACTGGTGCTGGTTGCCTCTTCGCTGGCTTGAGAGGGCTTTTCGGCATTCGGGGCGGATCCTGCCACCACCTCGATGGCGCGACCCTTGTTCGCGTTCATGCGGATGAAGCCCTTGTCTTCCAAAACTTGTAGCTGATGCTTGACCGAAGACGGACTTTTGAGCCCGGCGGCATTTCCGATTTCCCGGAAAGAGGGAGCGAAGCCTTGTTCGTCGATATGCGTGCGAATGGCGTCCAACACTTTGCGCTGGCGGTCGGTTAGGGTGGACTCGTCCGGCTTCTGCTTGGGGGAGAAGGGAATGGTGCTCACGTCAGGGCTCCTTTCGTTATGCCACCAGCATAACGTGTTGTTCGCGTGAAATCAAACATCTGTTCGAGTTTCGACTTGACCGTGTCGAACATTTGTGCCATTATAAGAACAGTTGTTCGATAGAACATCTGTTCGAGAGAGGTGGTCGTGATGACTGGTTCAATGGTGATGGCCCCGGCCTGTAGCGCACGTGTAGCTATGCAGCATGCTGGAACGTCCCGCCGGAATGTGCGTGGGAGGATTATCGCAGTGATGGTCGCCTTGGCGCTTGCCTGGTGTGGTTTCGGCGCGTTTACCGCTCAGCAGGCCCAATCGGATACGGGGGCCACGCAGGTGACCAGTTATATCGTGCGGCCGGGGGATACGCTCTGGTCATATGCTTCGGCTATCACGCCTGCTGGTCATGATGTATCGGAAACGGTGGATGAACTGATTGCGTTGAACAATCTTGAGTCCGGATCATTGCAGGCCGGGCAGCGCATTATTGTTCCGGCTGAGTAGATGAAACCCGATCGGCATGGTTTTTCCGCCCGTACACGTTATTCTGGGGAGCATGCATTGTCCTTTTTGCCAGAACCCCGACACCAAAGTCATTGATACGCGCATTAGCGATGACGGTCATTCCATCCGTCGGCGTCGCGTATGCCCGAAATGCAACAAGCGTTTTACCACGGTGGAAACCAGTATGCTGCTGGTCACTAAACGTTCGGGTGGCGTGGAGCCATTCAGCAGAGACAAAGTGATTTCCGGCGTACGCAAAGCCTGCCAGGGGCGGCCGGTCAGAGAAGAGGATCTGAAGCTGCTGGGACAGAAAGTCGAAGAGGATCTTCGCTCCCGAGGCCTTGCCGAAGTCACCTCAGACGAAGTGGGCAAAGCCATCCTGAAACCGTTGCGTGACTTGGATGTGGTGGCGTACCTTCGATTCGCGAGTGTGTACCAGAACTTTGCAGGTCTGGAGGATTTCCAAAGCGCCATTGATGGTTTGCGTGAATAATATTCGAATGCCATGCACCGTGATATGCGAGTGATTCGCAAACCATGGTGCGCGCCAAGCATGAAGCCCTGCACTTATGAAAGAGGCCCGTCAACGACGGGTCTCTTTCATATCAATCGAGGATGAGCTGCGTCAGCTGATGACACGCATGCGAATGGTGCCCTCGATGCTGCGCAGTGCTTCAAGCGTGGCGGCGCTGGGCTTCTGAGCCACGTCGGTGACCACATAGCCAAGTTCGCCTTCGGTGGCCAGCGACTGGAAGGAAACGTTGATGTTCTCCTCGCCGAGCACACGATTGACATGAGCCAGCACACCAGGAAGATTGTCGTGCAGATGGGCGATACGGCACACACCCTCGCACTCACCGAGGTTGATCTGCGGTAGGTTCACGGACAAGGAGGTAGAACCCCTGAACCAGTAATCCTCAAGACGCTGAGAGACGAAATGGCCGATGGATTCCTGAGCTTCCAAGGTGGAGCCGCCAATATGAGGAGTCAGAATCATATTGTCTTCATTGGCCAGTGAGGTCTCGAACGGATCTCCGCTCTTCTTCGGTTCAACGGGGAACACGTCGACCGCCGCGCCAGACAGATGGCCGGAATCGAGGTGCTGCTTCAGAGCTCCCAGATCGGCGACGAAACCGCGCGAAAGGTTAATGAAAATCGCGTCCTGCTTCATGTGGGCGAATTGGTCTTCGCCGAAGAAGCCGGTGTTCGACTTGCGGCCATCCACGTGCAGGGTCACGGCATCGGACTGTTCCAGCAGTTCGTTGAGGGTGTCGCAACGGTGGGCGTTGCCCAGTGCCAGTTTCTCCTCGATGTCGTAGAACACCACGCGCATGCCGAGGGCCTCGGCCAGTACCGACAGCTGGGAACCGATGTTGCCGTAGCCTATGATGCCGAGGGTTTTGCCGCGCACTTCATGCGAGCCGGAAGCGGACTTGTCCCACAGGCCATGCTTGATGTGATGCGTGTGTGCGGGAATGCGGCGCATCAAGCAGATGATGTCGCAAATCACCAATTCCACCACGGAACGGGTGTTGGAGTAGGGAGCGTTGAACACGGCGATGCCACGCTTGCCGGAGTACTCCAGGTCGACCTGATTGGTGCCGATGCAGAAGCAGCCGATGGCGCTGAGCGTAGGACGCGCATCCAGCACGCGGGCTGTGACGTTGGTCTTGGACCGCACGCCCACCAGGTCCACGCCATCCAGCGCGTCGATGAGTTCGTCCTCGCTCAGGGCTCCCTTCATGGTCTCGACTTCGAAACCGTGGTCACGCAGCGACTTGGCCGCGTCGGGGTGAATGTTTTCCAATAACAGTGCTTTGGGCATGCTTCATACCTTAGATGTTCAGGGACTTCTCGTCTGTTTTTGTCCGAACTATAACCAGTTTCTGGGTCGGCCTGGTCATTGCCACGTACAGGTCCGAAGCGGCGACCGGGCGGCTCGGCGCGTCATCCTCGATGAGACCGGGCTCGACCACCACAACGGCATCGAACTCCAGACCCTTGACCGTTTCGGTGCCGCAGACGCTGATTTGCTCATCCCATTCGGGCTGCTCGATGAGCCTTGCGTATTCGGCCGGGTCAAGAATGGCGGCCAGTTTGCGGCGCACGGCGTCGCGCACCGGGGCGATGAGATCATCCGGACAGATGACGGCGATGCGGCCGGTGCCGTCTGCCGAAACGAATTGTTCGGCAAGCTGCGCCGCCTGCTCGGCCGTCGTTTCCAGCAAGGACGACATGTCGGGCACCACGTTGCGGGACACCGAATCGGGGATGGTGCGCACCGCATTGACCGTGGAGATATAGAGGCCTTCCTTCTCGGCGAAGCGTGAGGCAAGTTCGGAAACTTCCTGCGGATTACGGTAGTTGATGGTCAACTCGTTCAGATCCCAGTGGCTTTCGCCGAACAGGCGGTTCATCGATTTGCTCCAGCGTCGGGTGCCACCCAGCGCCGAGGTCTGCGCCACATCGCCCACGATGGTGAACGAGCGGGAGGGGCAACGGCGGATCAACATACGCCAGTCCATGGCGGTCAGTTCCTGCGCTTCGTCGACAACGATGTGCCCGTAGGTCCATTCACGGTCGGCCGCGGCCCGCTGCGCGGTCAGCTCGGCGTCGTCCCCGTTCATCTGGTCGAGCAGCATCTGACTGGAGACGATGCCTCCACCCAGACCGGTCGCGGCCAGCGTGTCTTTGGCATACTGCTCTTCGGCGGCACGACGTGCGTCGGCGGCGGACTGGCGGGCCACCGTCTTGGGATCGGGGCCCAGCATATCCATCGCTTCGTCGAGCAGCGGAATATCGGAGCGGGTCAGCGGGGAGCCCTTGGGGCGGGCAAGTGCCGCGATGTCGTTGTCGGTCAGCCAACCAGCCAGAGACTTCAGACGTTCGGGATGGGCGAACAGCTGATCGATGAGCCATGGGGCGGTCATCGGCAGCCAGCACAGGTTCAGGGTCTTGCGCACCTGCTCGTTCATACGCAGCAACGACATCGCGCGGTTCAGCTCCGCCTGATCCGGCGTGTAATCAAGCTGTTCGGCATAACGGTTCTGCATGCTGGTCAGCATCGAACGGATAAAGGTCTCGCGGGCCTTGTTATGAGGTTGCCGGGTGCGCTTCGCGTCCGCCTGCGCCTGCTCGATATCAGTGGCCAGCATTGGTACCTGAATGCCGCTAATGGTTACTGTCGGCAGAACAGCGGGAACACGCACGCGCGCGGCGATGGCATTGGCCACTACGGAGGTCATGCGTCGATCGCCCTTGAGCTTGGCTGCATAAGGGGAGTCGACCGCCGTGGCGGTGATGCCGGGAATCAGATCGCTGATGGTGCGTGAGACCACGCCGGTCTCGCCCAAGGAGGGCAGCACCTGATCGATGTAGTGCAGGAACGCCGAGCTGGGGCCAACAACCAGCACGCCGGAACGTTCCAGCGTGCGCCGGTGCGTGTACAGCAGGTAGGCGGCGCGATGGAGCGCCACGGCCGTCTTGCCGGTGCCGGGACCGCCCTGCACCACCACGGCACGATTCATGTCGGAGCGGATGATGCGGTCCTGCTCGGCCTGAATGGTGGCCACGATATCGGTCATCTTGCCGGTGCGGCGTGAGCTCAGCGAAGCCAGCAGCGCACCCTCGCCGGTCAACGTGCCGGCGGAAGACGCCTGGCCGACTTGGTCGGAATGCACGTCGAGCACCTCATCCTCAACGCCCACGACTTCGCGGAAACTCAAGGTGATATGCCTGCGCATCACGATGTCGCCGTGATTGGAGGGGGTCGCCTCATAGAAAGGACGTGCGGCTTCGGCACGCCAGTCGGTCAGAATCGGCTCATGGTCCGGGCTCGACAGGCCGATGCGGCCGATGTAATGACGGTCGCCGTTCTTGGCGTCGAGACGACCAAACACCAGCCGATCCTCAACGCTGCGCAATTGCGTGAGGCGGTTTTCGTACATTGTGGCAAAGGAGTCTCGTTCGCTGCGTTGCGTGGGGGATCCGTGGGAGCCGGCGGCGCGTACGGTGTCCAGGCGTTGCCACATTTCGGCTCGCAGATCATCCAATCGTCCATAGGCGCGATCGACGGCCTGCTGCTCCTCATGCAGCTGGGAGGCGTAACTCGACATGCTGTTCTCTTCGTTCCATTTCCGTGGGGCAGAAAAAACTTAAGGCATTCAAATTTACCGCACACCCCCTACGTCAGTGATGCGGACAACCCGGAATAGGTGAATTCAGCGTGAATTCGCCATGCTGCTCGGTCGGTGGAGTGCGCAACGTGGATTGGATGTGCGGAGCGCCCATTCGTGCGACAGTCGTGGCCGACACGCGCAATCCATCGGTAATTGCCCTAAAAGGGTGAGCAAATCGTGCATGAGTGGGGAGAAATGGGGAATCGTGGGGTAGAGTGGTGAACCAGTTGGCCGAAGTGTATCCCACGTAACGATGAAGGAGGTGGAGCCATGGTTGCCGATCAGACGATTCGCGACGCTGATGCCAACGCACAAGGCTCCACCACTATGGCTGATCTCATGGCTGGTCTGCCGCCGCTGCTTCTCGGCACATATACGCCGAAGATCGACGCCAAAGGCCGTATGGCGCTCCCGGCCAAATTCCGCTCCCAGCTGGGGCAGGGCCTGGTCATGGCCCGAGGCCAGGAACGGTGCGTGTACCTGCTGCCGTTCGATGAATTTCGCCGTATCGCCTCGCAGATTCAGCGTGTGTCGGTGGGAAACAAAGCCGCCCGCGAATACCTGCGTGTGTTCCTTTCCGGTGCCGTCGATCAGCAGCCGGACAAGCAGGGCCGCGTGCTGGTGCCGCAGATGCTGCGCGATTACGCCAATCTGGGTTCCGACGTCGTGGTGATCGGCGTTGGCACCCGTGCCGAACTGTGGAATAAGGATACGTGGGAGTCCTACCTCGCCGAGAAGGAAGAGGGATATTCCGATATTGCTGACGATGTGTTGCCGGAGGTGGAATTCTGATGGTTGATGTGGCGAATATTCATCTGCCGGTATTGCTGGACGATTGCGTGAACCTGATGGCGCCTGCCCTGGAACATGAGAACGCCATCGCAGCGGATTGCACCCTGGGCCTTGCCGGCCATTCCATCGCCTTCCTCAAAGCCGCGCCGCAGGCTCGGCTCATCGGCATTGACCGTGACAGTGAAGCGCTGGGGCTGGCCACCGAACGCATGGAACGGGAGGGGCTCGCCGATCGATTCATCCCGGTGCATGCCGCCTTCGATCAGCTCGATCAGGTGTTGACGGACCGAGGCATAGAACGTGTGGACGCCGTATTCATGGATCTGGGATTATCCAGCCTGCAGATCGACGAAACCGATCGTGGCTTCTCCTATTCGCATGATGCGCCGCTGGATATGCGCATGGACGTCAGCCAGCCGTTGACGGCCGAACGGATTCTTGCCACCTATGATGCGGCGGAACTGGTCCGTATATTCAAGGAATACGGTGAAGAGCGTTTCTCGCGTCAGATCGCCCGCGCCATCGTGGCACGTCGAGACAAGGAGCCGTTTACCACCACCGCACAGCTCAACCGTCTGGTCGATGAAGTGGTGCCGCAAGCCCACCGCCCGGCGGGCAATCCCGCCAAACGCGTCTTCCAGGCGTTGCGCATTGAAGTCAACGGCGAATTGGACAAGCTCGCCTCCACATTGCCGCAAGCCGCGAACCGACTGCATGTCGGGGGACGACTGGTGGTGGAGTCCTATCATTCGCTCGAAGACAAAACCGTCAAATCGTTCATGGCACAAGGGCTGCGAGTGGATGTTCCGGCTGGTCTGCCTGTCATACCGCCGGATGCCCAACCGTTTTTCACGGATCTCACGCGAGGTGCCATCAAGGCCGACGAACATGAAATCGCAGCCAACCCGAGATCGGCTTCGGTGCGGTTGCGGGCGGTGGAAGTCAGCCGTGATATTCCGTCACGATGGAGGAAACGCTTTACGCAAACCGCGCAGGGCCTGAATGACATCAAGATACAAGGCTCCGCGTCTCCGGGCAGAGCCAAAAACACAGCACGAATTCGTACAAGGAGGGGATAACGGCATATGGCATCCGCACGTAACATTCGGTCGAACGCGGCTCCGGCCTCGAACCGGCCGCACACCAAGCATCAGTCCTCCTCCCGACCTGAGCTGCGGGTGGTCTCCAACCCGCGTGGAGACGAGCGGGGCAATGTCGTCGGACGGGTCATCGAATGGACCAGAACAAGAAGCGCACCGCTGGTGCATGTGGCCATCGCAGTGATCTTCCTCGTCGGCACCTTGTTCGGCGCGCTGATGCTGCGTACCCAGATGGTGCAGAACTCGTTTGAGGCGGCACAGATCGAAACCAATATCAACAGACTTACCCAAGATATCGAAGACGATCAGGCCAAACTCGATCAATTAGTCGCGAACCTGCCCGACAAGGCCAGCGACATGGGCATGGTCCCGCAGCAGGGATCAGTGTCCATCGACTTAAGCGGATACCAGTCCAACAAAGGAGGAACCCAGTGAACACCATTCGTCGCATCGTAGAGTTCGCCAAGGTCAAGACCTTCGCGTTCAAATGCATTGCCATCGGCGCCGCATTGGCGTTGGTGGCGTCGGCATGCGTGATTCAGCTGGCCTCCACCCAGCTCATCGGCGGCCGTCAAACCGCACAAGCGGCCACGGCTAACCGCACCCTGACCGTGACGTTGAGCGCCAAGCGTGGTCGTATCCTCGACGCCAACGGCTCCGTGCTCGCTCAAAGCGTGGAGCGTTATACTATCGTCGCCAATCCGGAGGCTGCACAGGAGTTCGAGCCGATTACTTGCAATGACAACACCCGTGATTACTGCCACGAAATTGACGGCAAACCCGTGGGTGCTACCGGAGCGGCGGCCGTGGGCCGACTGCTGGCCAAAGTCCTGGATATGAACGCCATGGAACTGGGAGCTGATCTGTCCGGTACCGGGCAGTATGTGATTCTGAAGAAAGACGTGACCCCACAGGTCAAGCGCAGCATCGAGGCGTTGCACCTGGGCGGTATTGTCTGGGGTGAGCTGAGCAGTGAACGACTGTATGCGGATGGTGATCTCATGGGCGCGCTGCTTGGCGGCGTGAACGACAACGGCGATGGCGTCGCCGGCATCGAGCAGGTCGAGAACAAGACGCTTACCGGAACCGATGGCCATGAAACCTACCAGCGTGGTAATGGCGGCGAAGAGATTCCCGGCACCATGACCGAATCGGTGGCGGCCAAAAATGGCGACGATGTCACCCTGACCATTGACCGTGATGTGCAATGGTATGTCAAAAAGGCCTTGAAGGAGGCCGAATCCAAGTATGGTGCAGCGTGGGCGATCGCCGTGGTGCAGGATGTCCAGAGCGGGGAGATTCTCGCACTGGCCGATAGCGATGAAGTACAGGCTGGTACCGATGCGGCGAAGATGAGCCCGTCTCGGGCCGTGTCCGAAACCTTCGAGCCTGGTTCGGTGGGCAAGGTCATCTCCATGTCCGGCTATCTGCAGACGGGACTGCATAAGATGAGCGATCAATTGTCGGTCCCGGACCACATCACACAGAAGGGCCAGACCTACAAGGACTCATTCGACCATGGCACTGAGCGCTGGACGCTCGCCGGTATTCTGCAGAACTCATCGAACGTCGGCATGATCATGGCCGGGGAGAACTATCCGGATGAGCAACGCTACGAGTACCTGACCAAATTCGGCATCAGACAACCGACCGGACTGAACCTGCCCGGTGAATCGATCGGTCTGCTCACCAGCCCTTCGGCATGGGATCTGCGTACGCGCAACACCATCCTGTTTGGTCAGGGCTACGCCGTCAACGCCCTGCAGGTCAACAACGTGGTGGCCACCATCGCGAACAAGGGCGTCAAGCAGCAGCAGTCGATCATCAGATCAACCACCGATGCCAATGGCAAGACCACTGAGACCAAGAAGGGCGAAGCCACCCGCGTGTTGGATGAAAAGGTCGCATCGGACATGATGAATGCGATGGAATCAGTGGCGGAGAGCTACAACAAGTTCATCAAGGTCGATGGTTACCGCATGGCCGCCAAGCCCGGTACCGCAGAGGTGCAGGGCTCGGATGGCGCGCTCTCGTCCATTCTCTCCGATTATTCCGTGGTGATTCCCGCGGACAACCCGCGCTATGCGGTCACCGTGATTCTGAAGGATCCGAATGGTGTGTGGGGCGGTCTGACGGCCGGCCCTGTTTCCGCACAGATTTGTGAGTTCCTTATGCAGAAATACGAGGTGCCTGTCTCCAGTCCACGAAAAAATGCTATTCCAGTCACGTGGTAAGGATCAGGGGAGAAAGGCGATAGCCCATGAGTGCAGTGAGCGAATCCATCGCCCAGCGGGTGACCTTGGGAATGCTGGTCGAACGGTACGGTTTTGAAGTCGATCCACCCTTCGCCACCAATGTCACCATTACCTCACTCAGCGATGCCGTGGATACCGTTATTCCCGGCTCGCTGTTCATCTGCACGCATGAGCAGGAACCCGATGTACTGCATGCCGCACAGGCAGGTGCCTATGCGGCGTTGCTGCCACGCGCGTCCAAAGGGCAGATCGCCAATGCCGATATACCGTTGCTCTACGGCGATTTCGACGATCGCGTACTCGGCGATCTGGCCAGCGGCCTGGCCGGCGGACCATCCAACGCCATGGCGGTGTTCGCGGTGACCGGTGCGGATGAGCAGGCCGTTGACGCAGGCGTGTCCCAGCTCTCCGAATTCCTGCACATGCTGGGCAATCCGGTGGCGGTAATCACCGCATCCGGGTCCACGTCGATGACACGTACCATGAACCTGAACTATCCTCTGGGCATCCTCGATATGCAGCGCGCGCTGTCCGTGTGCGCCGAAGACGGTGTGGCGGCCGTGATCATCGCCATGGATGACCGCACATTGGCCGAGCATGCGTTGGAATCGGTGAACGTGGATGTGCTGGGCACGGAAGATGTCAACGCAAGCGCAAGCTTGGACGAATTGAAGACACGCTACGCATTCGTTGCGGAACATGACATGTCCATGACCTCGTCGACACCCGAATCGGATGAAATGGCTGCGGATTCACCGGCAATGTACGACCGCGTCCGACTCGGGCACATGTCCTTGGCCATCGCCATGGTACTGGCCGCCGGCGTGAGGAAAAACAACATACGCAGTGCCCTGCATGTGGCCAATAATCTCAATTAAGTCCGTGGATGCGGGACGAAGCGTAATCGTAAAGGAGTTTGAAACACCATGGTTCCGATGAGTGTGGAGGAGATCGCCAAGGCCGTCGATGGTCGATTGATCGGAGACGCCGATTCCGAGTCTCGAGCCACCAATACGGTCAGCGACTCGCGGCAGGCCGGCCCCGGATCGGTGTTTGTGGCCATCCGAGGCGAGCGTGTCGATGGGCATGACTTTGTGGCGAAAACCGCTGAACAGGGAGCCACGGTGGCCATCGTCGACCATGAGGTGGAGTCCGATGGCCTGCCGCAGATCGTAGTGAAAGACACGGTCGACGCCCTTGGCGAGCTCGCCCGACACAACATCGTTCGCCGCCGCGAGCTGGACGGCGACTTCGACATCATCGGATTGACCGGTTCGGTGGGCAAGACCACCACCAAGGATCTGCTCTCCTCCCTGCTTGCCACCGTAGGCCCGACCGTGGCTCCAGTGGGATCGTTCAACAATGAGATCGGCCTGCCGCTCACTGCGTTGCGGGTCGATGAGCACACCCGGTTCTTCGTGGCTGAGATGGGTGCCAGCCATATCGGCGAAATCGCGCGACTGACCCGTATCGCACCGCCGAACACGGCAATCGTATTGAAGGTCGGCGTCGCTCACCTTGGAGAATTCGGCTCCCGCGAACGCATCGCACAGGCGAAAAGCGAAATCGTGCAGGGACTGCTTCCCGGAGGCACCGCGGTACTGAACGCCGATGACGAACACGTGGTTCCCATGGCCGGCCTGGCCAGCGGCGATGTGCTGTGGTTCGGCTTGGGATCGTCGCAGGAGCCCGAGGTGCGGGCCATTGATGTCACTGCCGACCGGTCCGATCATGCTGAATTCACGTTGGTCGATGCGGACGGCAACCATACGCCGGTGCATCTGGGCATTCCTGGACGTCACAACGTGATGAACGCGTTGGCCGCCGCAACCGTGGCGATGCGTTACGGTATGGCACCCGAAACGGTGGCGCGGATTCTGGCCTCGCAGCACACCATCAGCCCTCATCGCATGGCATTGTCCACGGTGAATCGCGAGGGGACTTCCTTCACACTGATCGATGATTCCTTCAATGCCAATCCCGACTCCATGAAAGCCGGCCTGAACGGGTTGAAGGCTTGGAACTCAAATGACGGCAAGGAGCCGTTCCGCGTGGCGCTGCTGGGTGCCATGCTGGAACTCGGCGCCGATGAGACGGCATTGCACACCTCTATCGGCACGTATGCGGCCGAATTGGGCATCGACGCGATCATCGCGGTCGGTTCCGTCCAAGACCAACATCTCGATGCACTGGCACAGGCTCTGGCGGACGGTGCCCGTCAGAGCCAATCCGTGTCGGTGGATTGCGTACACGACATCGATGCGGCCGAACAGCTGGTTATCGACTTGGCACGCAACCATTCCGACGCTGTGGTACTGCTCAAGGGATCGCACGCGTCAGGCCTGAGCGCTTTGGCTGAACGCTGGGCAAAGAACTGACCCGATAACCACCCCAAGAAACCGACAAGAAAGAGAAGCTGCACGTGATTGCTCTGATCATTGGAATGCTGGTGTCGCTCATCGTCACCTTAGTCGGCACTCCGCTGCTGATTCGGCTGGTCCACAAGCTGCACTATGGCCAGTACATCCGACAGGATGGGCCGCAGTCGCATCTGGTCAAGCGCGGCACCCCCACGTTGGGCGGCGTGGTCATCAACTTCGCGATTCTGCTCGGTTGGGCATCCTCCGCACTGTACCGATACCTGCGTTCGGGCGACGTGCCCTCCTGGTCCGCGGTGCTCGTACTGTTCGCCATGCTGTCGATGGGTCTGCTGGGCTTTATCGACGACTTCGCCAAGGTGCGTAAGAAGCAGAACGAAGGCCTATCGGTGGGCGGCAAGTTCATCGGCCAGTTCATCTTCGCCACCATCTACGCGGTACTTGCGCTGCTGATTCCCACCAAATCGGGATTCCCCAGTGCGCAGGCGGGCATCAGCTTCATCGAACGGCCGTTCTTCAACTTCGACTTCGCCGGCCGTGCCGTAACCATCATCCTGTTCGTCATCTGGGTGAACTTCCTGATGACCGCATGGACCAACGCAGTGAATCTGACGGATGGGCTTGACGGTCTGGCGGCAGGTTCGTCGATGATCGCCTTCACCGGTTTTGGCATCATCGCATTTTGGGAAAGCTACCACATCAAGGGCGGCAGCCATGGCGGATATTCCTATGCCGTGTCCGATCCTCTCGATCTGACCGTTATCGCCGTATGCGCGGCCGTCGCCTGCTTCGGCTTCTTGTGGTACAACTCGAACCCCGCATCGATTTTCATGGGTGATACCGGTTCCCTGGCCTTGGGTGGGCTGTTCGCAGCCCTGTCCATCGCCACGCACACCGAATTCCTGGCGGTGGTTCTGGGTGGACTGTACGTCATGGAAGCCATGAGCGACGTCATCCAGGTCGGGTACTTCAAGATGACCCACAAACGTGTATTCAAAATGGCACCGATCCACCATCATTTCGAACTGAAGGGTTGGACCGAAACCAAGGTGGTGGTGCGGTTCTGGATGATCGAACTCATCTTCGTGCTGCTCGCCCTGACGATTTTCTACGGCGACTGGGTCACCCGCTCCGGCCTGCTGTTCAGCTAGCGGAAATCTGGGTGGATTATGCTCACCCACGGAATTCCTATATCAGGAGGAACAATGCAAGTAGCGGATAAGACAGTGGCGATCGCCGGACTGGGGGTATCCGGCACCTCGTTGGCGGAGGTATTGAGGGAACGCGGCGCCCACGTGATTGGCGTCGACGAGAGGAAGCCCGAGGCCGATCTCCGCTCCTTTGATGACGTGGACTGGGACCACGTGGACTACGTCATGTCGTCCCCGGTGTTCAACCCCCGCACCCCATTCGTGCTGGAAGCCCAACGCCGTGGCATCCCCGTGATGAGCGAGGTGGAATTCGCATGGCAACTGCGTGTGAATAACGAGCGCACCGGTACCCCGGCTCCATGGATCGGCATCACCGGCACCAACGGCAAAACCTCCACCACCGAGATGACCTCGGAAATGCTCACCGCCTGCGGACTCGACGCGCCGACCGCCGGCAATATCGCCTCCGGAGACATGAGCATGAGCCTGTCTCGTTGCGCCACCAATCCTCAGCACGACGTACTGTGCGTGGAACTGAGCTCCTTCCAATTGCACTTCACCGATTCGCTGGCACTTGACTGCGCGGCGATCACCAATATCGCCGACGATCACCTCGACTGGCATGGCGGGCGCGAGAATTACGCCGCCGACAAATCCAAGGTGTTCCACAACGCCAAACACGCCATCGTCTACAATGCGCAGGACGCCAAAGTCAGCGAACTGGCGGCCGAGGCCCAAACCGCTGAAGGATGCCGCAAGGTGGGATTCACGCTCGAGGCCCCCCAGGCCGGTCAGATCGGCATTGAAGATGGCTGGATCGTGGACAGGAGCGGCGTGGCCGGCGGCGCAGTGGGGGAGCCGGTCAGACTGGCCGCCATCACCGACTTCACGCATCTGGCAGAGCCGGACGGCTCACTGTACCCGCATCTGGTGGCCGATGCATTGACGGCATTGGCGTTGGTGCTGGGACTTGGCGCTGATTGCGATACCGCGCTGAAGGCGCTTACCTCGTTCAAGCCGGGCGGCCATCGCATCGAAACCGTGGCTGAGGCCGTAGTCGAGGGCGGCTCTGTTCGTTTCGTGGACGATTCCAAAGCCACCAACGGCCATGCGGCACGCGCCTCGCTGTCCAGCTTCCCGGCCAAGTCTGTGATCTGGATTGCCGGAGGTCTGGCCAAGGGCAGTCGATTCGAGGACCTGGTCAAGGACCAGGCACATACCATCAAAGCGGCCGTCATCATCGGCAAAGACCAGCAGCCGATGATCGAAGCGTTTGCCAGCCAAGCTCCGGACATCCCGGTGACCATCATCGATCCCGAAGACAACGATACCGTCATGGATCGTGCCGTCGAAGCCTGCGGCACGTATGCCGCCGCCGGCGACATTGTGCTTATGGCTCCGGCCTGCGCCTCCATGGACCAGTTCAAGTCCTATGCGGATCGAGGCAATCGATTCGCCGCCGCAGCCAAGACGTGGAGCGAGGTGCATGGCCTCCACTGATATCCATAAGCGTAAGGCATACAGAGCCCCTGACAAGCCCGCACTCGAAATCACCGACTACACGGGTTGGCGAAGCTTGCTCAACCCGCTATGGTGCTACCACGGATTCCGCATGGCCGTGGTGGGGCTGACATGCTTCGGCCTGATCATGGTGTTCTCCAGCTCCACGGTCACCATGGCCGCACTGGGCAAGTCGCCGTTCCTTCAGCTTCTGAACCAGGGCGCGTTTTGCCTGATCGGCTTGGTGCTGGGCTTCGTGGCATTGACGATGCCGGTGACGTTCTGGAAACGGACCGGCGTGTTCTTTGTGGTGGGTGCCTGTCTGTTGCAGGCGCTGACCTTTACTCCGCTGGGTCTCGACGTCTACGGCAACAAAGGTTGGCTGAACCTCGGCTTCACCACTATCCAGCCGGCCGAATTCATGAAGTTCGCGATATGCATATGGCTGCCCTCGTCGTTGCATGCCTGCAGCAAGATGTACCACAAGAAGGGAATCAAAGCATATGCCGCGCCGTTGGTGTTGTATGCGATAGGCGTGGCGCTGGTGATGGGCGGCAAGGACCTCGGCACGGCCATGATTCTGGTCTCCATCGGAGGCGTGGCCTTCCTGATCGTCGGATTCCCCGGCAAATGGATGGGAATCGGCGTATTGGGCGCGGTGGTTATGGTCGGTGCATTGGCGGTTTCCAGCCCGAACCGCATGCGTCGTATTCTGGCCACATATGGTGATTGCTCGGCCGCTGACGCGCAGAGCGTATGCTACCAGTCCATTCACGCCAAGTACGCCATCGCCTCCGGAGGCTTTCTGGGATTGGGCATCGGCAATTCGCGTGAGAAATGGAATTACCTGCCGGCCGCCCATAACGATTTCATTTTCGCGATCATCGGCGAGGAGACCGGATTCGTCGGTTGCGCCATCGTATTGCTGTTCTTCGCGATTCTCGCCTGGTGCATGATCGTCATCGCATTGCAGGTCACCGATCGTTATGTTGCCATGGTGCTGATGTGCGTCACCATTTGGATCGTGGGCCAGGCCATGGTCAACATCGGCGTGGTCGTGGGTGTGTTCCCGGTATTGGGCGTGCCTATGCCGTTCGTCTCCGCAGGTGGCTCATCAATGATCATGTGCTTGACGGCGGCCGGACTGGTTGTGGGACTTATGCGTTCTCAACCGCAGATAAAACAGTCGCGTCAGAGCGCGTAAGTAGACTCGGTAATCATGAATCAAGGCACACCACATATCGTTCTTGCTGGCGGCGGTACCGCCGGACATGTCAATCCGCTGCTCGCGGTCGCCGGAGCGATTCGCGACATCGAACCCACGGCACAGGTCACCGTCATCGGCACTGCGGTGGGTTTGGAGAAGGATTTGGTGCCTGAGGCCGGCTACGAGCTCGACACCATCGAAAAAGTGCCGTTCCCGCGTCGCCCTAACCTGTACATGCTTCGCTTCCCGGCAAAATGGAAGCGAGAAACCGCCAAGGTGCGCTCCATTCTTGAAACGCGGCATGCAGATGTCGTAGCCGGATTCGGCGGGTATGCTTCCGCCCCCGTCTACGCCACCGCACACAAGATGGGCATTCCGATTGCCATCCATGAGCAGAATGCGCGTGCCGGCATGGCCAATAAACTGGGCGCTCGTTGGGCCGATTTCATCGGTACCGTGTACGAAGGCACCGGTCTCAAACCGCGTGCCGGAGCCGACGTCGAGCGCGTCGGTCTGCCGTTGCGCCCGACCATCGCCTCCCTGACCAAACGCATCGGTGACGACCGTGCCGCCGTACGCCGTGAATCGGCCGCGCAGCTTGGCGTCGATCCGAACCGTCCGCTGGTGCTGGTCACTGGCGGATCGCTGGGAGCGCAAAGCCTGAACCGCGCCATCGCCTCCTCCGCCGCAGACCTGTTGGCCCACGCACAAATCATCCACTTGACCGGGCGAGGCAAAATCAGCGAAGTACGCGAACTGGTCACGGCCTCGGCCGGCGCGGACGTGCTTACCGGCATCGGCCCCGAATCGGCCGGACAAGGTGACTACCATACCGCCGAATATCTGGAACGAATCGATCTGGCCTTCGCCTGTGCCGACTTGGTGATTTGCCGCGCCGGAGCCGGATCGGTATCCGAGCTGGCTGCACTGGGTCTGCCGGCCATCTACGTGCCGCTGCCCATCGGCAACGGCGAGCAGCGTTTCAACGCCGAACCGGTGGTGAACGCCGGCGGCGGCCTGCTGGTCGCAGACAAGGACCTGACCCCGCAGTGGGTGCATGAGCATGTGCCCGATCTGCTCGCCGATCACGAACGACTTGCCGAATTCGGCCGCAATGCATGGGAATACGGCATCAGAAACGCTGCCGAAATCATGGCCCGGCACGTTCTGCAATTAGCCGAACCATCCAAATAGTATTCAGATATCATCCCGTGCGCGATACGGGCCAATCCCGTCCCGCAACACGAGATACGGTCATAATATAGGGTGCTGGAATCCCCAAAGGAGTTTTGAATTGTCTCAAGATCAGCCCATCGTGCTTGACCCCACGTATGCCTCGTTCGATGCTGCGGCCCGCCCCGCGGATCTCGGTGCCACCCATTTCATCGGTATCGGCGGCGCCGGTATGAGCGTTCTGGCCGAAATGCTGCACGCCGAAGGAGTCGCGGTGGACGGCTCCGATCGCGCACACAGCGCCAAAACCGACCGACTTGAAACGCTGGGCATCACCGTTGAGTTCGGGCAGCGAGCCGAAAATGTCGCCCAGGCCGAGACCGTGGTCTACTCCAGCGCCATCAAACCGGACAATCCGGAAATCGTCGCAGCGCACGCGGCGGGCAAGCGTATTGTGCATCGCAGTGACATCCTCGCCCTGCTCATGAACGGTAAACGAGCCGTCACCGTGGCGGGCGCGCATGGCAAAACCACCACCAGCTCCATGCTGTCCCACATTCTGGTGAACGCCGGTGCCGATCCAAGCTACGCCATCGGCGGCTTTATCCAAGGCCCGGACGGCACCACGCTGGATGGCGGACATGCGGGCCAAGGCGACATCCTGGTGGCCGAGGCCGATGAGTCGGACGGCAGCTTCGCCAAATACCATCCGACCATCGCCATCATCACCAACTGTGAAGCCGATCATCTCGACCATTACGGCGACGAAGCCCACTACCGTGCCGCGTTCGTTGCCCACGCCGGCCGGGCCACCGGTCACGTGATCATCAGCATCGACGACCCCGACGGACTTGCCGTGCTGGAGGCCATGCCCGCCGACGTGAAATCCCATACCGTTGCCTACGGCACTACCGCGCGTGAATCCCTGCCCGATTTGGGCGGTGCCGCGTATGTCTGGATCGCTTCGGAAAGTGAGACCGCAGGCAGCGGCGTCGAACAGCTCACCCTGCATCTGCCGGCCGCGGTGACGGCGGGGGAGCCGGTGTCTCAGAGCGTTGCCCTGAAGGTTCCTGGCGTGCACAATGCGCGCAATGCGGCCGCCGCCATCAGCGCTGCCGTGCTGCTGGGCGTGAGCCCCGCAGACGCGGCCAAGGCGGCCGGCACATTCCTCGGTGCGGCACGCCGCTTCCAGGTGCGTGGCACGGTCAAGCAGGTCACTGTAGTGGACGATTACGCCCACCATCCCACCGAAATCGCGGCCCTGCTGGATGCGGCCCGACGCCGGTACCCCGATTCGACCATTCGTGTGATCTTCCAGCCACACCTGTTCTCCCGCACCAAGTTCTTCGCGCACCAGTTCGCCAAATCCTTGGCCAAAGCCAATGACGTCATTATCACCGGCATCTTCCCGGCCCGTGAAAAGCAGGCCGATTTCCCGGACATCAGCCCCTCCACCATCGTGGACGCGGCTGCGGGACTCAAGGATGCTTCCGCAGGCACGTGGATTCAGCCGGTCGAGGATATGTGCCTGGCCGCCAAGATGATGGCCATGCGCGCCCACCACGGCGACGTGATCTTCACCGTGGGCGCGGGCGACATCACCGACATGGATCAGGTGCTGCTCACCGCACTTGAGGCCCATCGGGAAAGCTGCGAGTGATGTCCGGGCGCACGGTCAGATCCGGGGGCAATGACAACGGCTCACGTCGTTCGTCCGGAAGTCCCCGCAAGCCGCGCACCATCGGTTCACGCGGAAACACGGGTCACTCGTCGAAGTCTCGCGCTCCCCGGTCCGTGTCTTCCGGGCATGAGATCGACGAGCCGGAGATCATCGACGATGTGACGGTAGCCAAGGGCCAGGCCGGTGCCTTCGTCGATGCACGACGGTTGCGCAGTGAGGATTACGTTGCCGAAACGCTGCACCAGACCACCGGCTCCCTAGGAGTCGTATCACGCCCGAAAGTGGTGAATTTCACCGAACGCGCCAAAGAACGCAAGCGTGCGAACGTACGTGTCGTTGCGTTACGCGTGTTGATTGCTGTCGTCAGCGTGGCTGTAGTGACGGGGCTAACGTGGCTGCTGCTCTTCTCGTCGGTGTTTCGTCTGGAAACCAGTGAGATCGGCGTATCCGGTGCCAACGAATGGGTGAGCGCGCAGACCATCCATGCCATCGCCGATAAGCAGGCTGGAAAGTCGTTGTTCCTGGTCTCCACCCATGAGGTCACAGAGCAACTCAAGTCCATTCCCGGCGTCAGCGAGGCCAAGGTCTCCAAACAGTTCCCCAAGTCGATGAGCGTGGAAGTCAAGGCGCAACGGCCTGCGGCCATGCTGAAAAGAGGCGATACCCTGACCGCGGTGGATTCCCAGGCGTGTGTGTTGAACTCGGTGAAGAACGCCAACGTGGATGGCATTCCGGTGATCGAGGTCAAGGATATAGACGCCAGTCTCAAGAACCGTTCGGTGAAGGAGGCGCTGACGATTCTGGGCGCATTGCCGGAATCGATGCGTAAGTCCATTACCAAGGTCACCGCTGAGACGCAGGATTCGGTGACCACCACGCTTAACGACGGTGACCGCGTAATCATTTGGGGAGACTCCTCGCAACTGAAGCTGAAGCTGGCGGAAGTCGAGGAAATCGACAAGAACATCACCGCTGGCACGGCTGGCTTTGCCGGCAAACATCAGATTGATGTTTCCGCATCCCAGAAGCCCATCATCAAGTGACGGCGATTCCGTTGGCTTCGTTGGTTCCGGGGCGGCGTTCGCTCCGTTGGTCCTGCTGACAACGTTGGTCCCGTCAATGCCGGGGCGATGTTCGCTGCCGGCGATTTGCGCGAGTAGCGCCATAGGGTGTATGCTGAAAAGTCCGGCCGAAAAGCCGGAAGTTTGATAACTCAAGATTGGGGGCGATCGGTTTCGACGGTGACCTGTTCGCTGCAGGGAAGCGTGCCGAGAACGCCGGGTCCGCTCGTGGATGACCCCGGCAAAAGAATAAGTGCTAAATCTAACCGCACTGAGTTCGCTCTCGCTGCCTGATTTTAGTCAGGATTAACCAGTGAGCAGCCGCTCCGTTCACTCCTCCTCGTCTTTGGGAGGATGCTGAGCGTCGTTTAGAAGACTTGCTGATGCAGTTGAGCCTCAGGGCTGCATCGGGACTTTAACTGCGGATATGCTCGCCATCAGTTGTCTGCGACATCGATGGGGGCAGAAAAATCGCCAACTTGGCCAGCAGACTACGCACGTAGAAGACTGTGGGCTCGGTCATCGGACCGGGGTTCAATTCCCCGCGCCTCCACTAACTGCCTGCTGGTGTTGATACAATTTCGCGCCAGCAGGTTTTGTTTTTGAGTTTTGCTCCAAAATTTGCTCGTTTGCTCCAAAATAGGGGTTACGTGAAATTGTTATGTTGAGCTGGGTAGATAGAAAGCCAGCAACCGAAATGATCGGTGCTGGCTTTTGGATGTTGAGCTTTGCTGCTATTGCTCTGGTGAGCTGGTTCCGTCTTTCCAGATCACGGTCGCTTTGCCATTTGGTGTTATCTCGATACGTTGGCACGGGGCGTGGAAGGTGGCGGGGTTGAAGTCGTCTACATTGTCTAGTGTGGTGAGGGTGCGCCGGTAGTGGTTGAGTGTGGCTGTGAGTCCTGTGCGACGCTCAATCTCTGCTAATATGGCCTGATTTTTGATGCTCCTATACATTGATGCTCCTATACATTGTCAAGCGTTTGGGTGTGTTGTTTTGGGTTGGTTGTCGA
>ENA-OWZV01000051-OWZV01000051.1-human-gut-metagenome-genome-assembly--contig:-NODE-51-length-43446-cov-55.512987_pt1 | contig 43446 bp, 60 predicted proteins | sample MGYA00249264_ERZ652123 | MGnify/ENA primary metagenome ERZ652123 (study PRJEB26925, sample SAMN05827256) | human gut metagenome | biome: ENVO:2100002; feature: ENVO:00000062; material: ENVO:00002003... | reverse complement strand
TTCTCGCCGCTGCCGGCCGGCGCGCGCGGCGGCGTCACGCACGACAACGGCACCGGGTTCGCCCGCCACACGCGCCTGCGCGACGGGCCGGGCATGGACACGTACTTCGCCGACCCGTACTCCAGCCGGCGGCGGGGAAGCAACGAGAACGGGAACGGCATGATCCGCCGGTATCTGCCCAGACGCGGCGAGATCCGGATGGACATGGCCGGGGAACTGCGGGAGATTGTCGACGAGGCCGACAACCGTCCCATGCGCGTGCTGGACTACCGGACGCCCGCCGAGGCATTCGCCGACGAACTGCTGGAATTGCAGGACCAACAGGGGTGTTGCACCTCTAAATAGACAACGGGCACACGGTTTGCGCGGTGGTGAGCAGTGAGTGGTGAGTATTGAGCGACGTACGGCGACTCACGTGCGCTCACACAGTGGTGAGCAATCCGCCAAACAACACCACGAGCAGGGCGATGGTTTCAATCACGAAGTACAGAATGAAACTCGCCCAGCTTTTGGTCAGCACGTTCAGCGGCGAGGTCTTCCGGATAATCACCAGCAGACCAACAAACACCAGGGCATATACGGCGATGCCGATCGCCGCACCCATAATGCCCAGGTTCGCGGCATTCGCCAGGCCGGCCTGCTTGCCGTAGACCACGTACGTGGAATACCAGAAATTGAGATTGAGCATGCTGAGTCCCGCGATGAACTGCTCGCCGGCCAACCCGATCACAAATACAATCAGCCACGGCCAGGACGGCGAGACGACCACCGCCATCGCCAATCCGACGTACGCAATCACCACGGCCACCCAACCGACCAGCGCGATGCCTTGCGGAGACACTCCCCCGAGCACGGCCACAATGGAGTCAGTATTATTTACCGCCAACGAGCGACCGAACCAGTACGGCGCGATGATGGCGCACAGTACGGCAAGAATAATCAGCACCCAACGCAACGGATGCGAACGACGGCGCTCGATATCCGCCAGAGACAAATCGGTCTCGGGTATGGAAGCCTCGGGGTGCTTGGAAACCTCGACGGTCTCTAGTTTGCCGCCCACGATTTCCGTCGCCTCGTTAGGCTCTTGCTCGTTGGATTCCTGCTCCATGCACCGCCTCGCCGATTACCTGCTCATTGCCGATTATTGCGATGCCCATCTTAGCGTGCGTGTTGGGCAAGTCTCCGATACGATCGATTACTCGCCCTGGTCCTCACCATGATCCTCGCTACGATTCTCCTTATCCGAATCCGTGGGAGCAACGTCATTATTGCCCGCAGACAAGCCCCGCTCGCCCGATTCGCGTTTCGGAAGCGAGAAAGATGATGCCCTGCTCCCCCGTCGCCCGCTATGCAGCAAAGCCTCAAGCATATCGACCTGCCGCTCCAGCTCATCGATACGACGTACTTGCTGTGTGATCAACAGATCACGCAGATCGTTGTTCTGCTCTTTGCGGGAGATGGGGAAGATGATGGCGCGGCGTTCGGGGGATACGTGGAAATCGGATTCGCTGCCGGCTTTCGCCGCAATCGCGGCACCCTCCGTCTCACGCCACTCGTTCGCAGTATCTGACGTTCCAGCGGTTCCCGATCGATAAAACTTCGAATGTGATACCCCCCCCCCGACTATTTTTCTCGTCGGGTTCCGGCGTTTCGGCACCCAGGATTTCATCCTGTGCCTCGCGCCAGCGGGCAAGGCAACGTTCGATGCGCTTGTACCCGATCAGGGCGGGATCGAGCCCGGCCTCACGGAACAATCGCACCGGCGAGGCACCTTTGTTATAACGGGTCAAGACATACCGTTTAAAGTCGTCAGTGTAGGTAATGCGTTTCGAAGTGGCTTCCGCCACCGCCGGCAATGACTTCAGGTACTTGATCTCTTCGGGGCTAAAGGCCCCTCCACCGACAGTCATTTTCATCCCCCTACATTCTCTGGAAGGTTCGTTCGCATCCCCTGAATATGGGGGCATGTCATAGTTTGGGATGATAGTACTTGTTATACGGACTTTTCTAACCCCTAGTAGGGTAGGTTTCATCCCCGATATTGAGATGAGGGAAACGATAGGGAAGCATGATGGAGGGCCATCAGTGTCCAGAACTGATGGCCCTCCATATCTCGCAGAACGGCCTATGACGGCCTATGTATGCTTGAGTGTCGACCCCTCAGGCAATGACTATGGAAAATAGACGCTATTAAGCGTCACCATCCCCATCATCATTACCGGCATCAGCATCAGCAGTACCGCCAGCAGCACTATTATCGCTAACAGCGCTAGCAGCTTGGACACTAATCGCCAACGGATTATGAATCAGTTGGCGGAGCTCCTCATCCGAAGCCTGTTCCTTTTCTTTCGCGGTTCGTTCATCCTCCGCAATGAGAATAGCCAAAGCTTCGCGAAGCCTGTCACGCCGATTGTCCCGCCTGAATAGATAAATTACTTCACCCATAAGAATGGCAAACAGCACGATGAGTCCAATAAGCAGTATCAAGTTAGCAGGCCTTATCTCCTGAGAGATATTCATATCCTTGTACGTAGAAATTACTGACGCCAATACGGCAAAGCCGGACAATGCTAGCACCGCAATATCAACAATACCTATACTGGACGCGTGCCGATTATCTTGCGCGTCACACAGCAAGCGCGCCTTCTCCAACACCGATAACGTGTAAGGGCGCCGAAGCTTTTCATTGACGCTCGACCTGCAACTCTCCTGAACGTCATAGACAGAGGCCAGCGCATCACGCAGCCAATGCAAGTCATAGCCGCTCTTGTCAAAATCCTTACCGATACGATCGAATATGGTTGGACCACACCAATAACTGTTCCATACATCTTGGCTTGAATATCTCTTCGCCGGCTGTCCCATAAACAACTCCTTTTTCTCAAAAAAGAGGCCCGTCCTGAAACAACCTTTGGAACGAGCCTCACTTGAACATCTACCGATAATCAGATGGCAGATTATTTGCTATCGCCTCACGCGTTGAGGGCGCGCTTGGTGGAACGGGACTTGGCGAACACGGTCGCGGCAACACCGGCGAGGAGCACGGCGACCACGGTGAACAGCATGGTTCCGGCGGCACCGGTGAGCGGCAGCTGGGTGATGAACTTGACGTTCAAGACCGTCTTGTTGGTCGTGTTGACCTGATGGAGCGTGTCAACGGTCAGAGTGCCCTCGCCGCCGTCCTTGCCGATGGTCACGGTGAAGGTGACCTTGAAGTTCTCGGCGTAACCGGTCGGGGCCTTGGTCTCCTGAACGGTGTAGACGCCTTCGGCGAGGCCGCGGACAGCGACCTTGCCAAGGGTCTTCTGTGCTCCCTTGCCGTCGGCTGAGGTCAGAGTCTCGCTACCGTTGGTGGCGTCCGGGTAGTAGACGCCGTTGGCGTCCTGGGAGAACTTGATGAAGGTCTTGCCGTTATCGGCGGAAACCTTGAACTCGGCACCGGCCAGGCCCGTGGCGTCGTTGCCGACACCGATCTTGGTGAAGTCGAACTTGCCGAGCTTCTTGACGACAGTCGTGCCTTCGCCGGTCTGGTCGTTATTGTTCTTCACGGTGGCCGTGTTGGTCACCTGGTCGACGGCGTCAGAGGTCACGACGCCCTGGTAGGTCACCTGGATGGTCTTGCCGGCGTAGTCCTTCACGTTCGGGAACGCGATGGTCGTCACGGTGCCGTTCTCGTCGGAGGCGGAACCGTTCTGGGTCAGCGTGTAGTCGGTGTCCTTGGCCAGGGTCTTGTCGGTGCCGTCGGCGTTGCCTTTCTTGACGACGACCGTGAAGTTGGCGTTGTCCTTGGCTACGTTGAGGCCCTTGGATGCGGCATCGGTGATGGTGTACTTGTAGGTGTCGTAGCCGGCTGCTGCGGGCGGGACGACGGCGGTGATCGTGTAGTTCACGGTGTCGCCCACGTTCACGGTGCCCTTGCCGTCAGCCGTCTTGGTCGGCGGCGTCGGGACGTTCTCGTCCTTGGCGTTGAACCGGCCCAGCGTGTCGATGTTGTGCTGGCCGTCCTCGGTGTTCAGCGTGATCTTCGTGTAGGTCTCGCCACCGCTGGTGATCTGGGTGGCGACCAAAGCGGACTTGCCGGCCTTCTCCTCTGTCGTGCTGGTCACGAGGAACCAGCCCTCGGTGGCGGTGATCACGCCGTTCACGACGGCAGTGCCCTGCTCGCCCGCGGGGATGCGCTTCGTCAGCTCGTCGGTGAACCTACGGGCGGTGGCGGCATCGAACGTGGCCACGTACGCGGCCGGGTTCTCGGCGTACTCGGCGGGAACCGCAGCATCGCCGTTGGCCGCATCGGCCGCGTTGTACACGGCGTCCTTCCACGCGGCGACGGTGTTCACCTCGACGGACGTGGCATTCGGGGCCGTGCCCTGGACGTTATCGAACGTGGCGAACTTGTAACCCTTGTACGTGTAACCCGCCTGGGCGTTGTTCACCGTAATCGTGGCCTGGTCAGTATCCGCCGCGTTGGCGGTGGCGGCACCGAACGCCATGCCACCCAACAGGGTCGCCGCAGCAGCGACGCCCGCGAAAAGCTTCCTCAACTTCATGAGAAACCCTCTCTTCCTTAACTTGTTTACTACTTGTTTTCTGCAATCACGGAGGCTAAGAACCCTTTTTCACAAGGGGCTTCGCAATCCGCAAATCTTTAATTGCTCTTTTCGGTCTGAGGGAAGTCTCCTGCGCCCCCAGTCCGGCTCCGCCGGCCAGCTCCCCTCAGGGAGGGGAGCCAGGAACGGGCTAGACGAGTTGACGCTTACGCCACACCGTGTAACCCGCAGCAGCCAACAAGGCCATCAGACCCAGGCCACCGCCATACACCAGCCAGTCACGGGCCGAACGACCACCGGTTAACGGCAGGGAAGAAACAGCGATGTACTTGTTCGTGAACGTCGGGTTGTTGTCGTTCACAGTCGCCGCCCACTGGCCGTCATCGTTCTTGGCAATGGTCACCGTCACCGTCTTCGTGCTGCCGTCGTAACGCCAGCCAGCTGGGACATTGGTGCAGTCCTCCGTCACATTGAACTTGTAGACGAGCTGCGTGGCGTTACCGGTCGGAACCCTGAACTTCAGATCCCCATTGCCGAAGCCAACCGTCGCGCTCGCGCCGCTAGCAGTCAATTCGCCCTTGGACACAGTCGTAGTCAGTCCATTGTTGACCAAGCCGGTAACGTCAGCACACTTACCAGCATTCGCATCCGTGCTATCCACGCACTTCAGGTTGAAGCTGAAGTCCGAATTAGCAGCATGTCCCTGCACAACCTTCGTCACCTTGACATCCGAAGCGGGCAAGGTCACGTAAGAAGGTGTGTTGGTTACCGTGAAGGCACCGGATTGTGCGGTCAGACCTTGTAGCTTGAGGTCAGTCTTATCGACCTTGGAGTCATAGCCTTCAACCTTGACCTCGGAAACCGAGTATGCGTGTCCCTCAGGGCCGGCAGACACCGTAAACTCGTGAGTCCAGTTGCCGGCGGCATTCAGCGTTGCTGAACCATTGGCATAATCCCTGCCGTCCTGCTTGAGCTGGACCTGCACGGAATCATCCGCGTGATTCTCGCTGCCGTCGGACCAAGTCTTCGTCACCGTGATCCTGGAGACCGGAAGGGTGATGGTCGGCTTCTGCGGGTAGAGGGCGGTCTGCGGATCGCTCGTCGTCGTGCCGCCCTGCGAGGAGGTCACCACGGTCCTGTAGCCGACGGTGGCGCTGGGGTTGTCGTTCGTGTAGAAGTTGTTGTCGCCGGAGGCACTGGTATCGTCCTTGTGGTTCTTAACAGCCTCGTCGAACGCAGCCTGCGTCGGCTTGACATTGAAGCTCACCGTGTAGGTGACGCCGTCCTCAAGCTTGCCGCCGTTGGACGTGACCGGCCAAGACACGGTGCCATCAGCCGCAACCGTCGCCTCCGGGGCGCCAGCCCACGCCGTGGTCTGGCCGTGCTGGGTCTTCGTGTACGTGAAGCCCGCGGGCTTTCCATTCGCGGAGGCGCCGTCGGAGCTCACGACCCAGCTGGACAGCTTGTCGTGAATCGTCACGTCGGCGTACTCTGCCGTCTTGGTGATCTCCTGGCGGATGGACTCGAAGATGTTGTTCAGCTGGTCGGCATCCGTGACGGCCTTGTAGTAGCTGCTGTTGTCGGCGCGATTGCCAAGCCTGTTCCACGCCGTGGCATTCGGATAGTTACTGGAGACAGCGTGCATATAGGCGTTAAAGCGATTGTTCCAGTTGGTTGACGTGTTGTTCGGGTTCGCGTCGCCGAACACTCCGATGGAGTAGACGGTTGCTCCCGCATCCTTAAGCGCCTTCGCGTTTCTCACCGCATCATTTGCAACCGACTTCTCGAACTCATTACTACTCGTCGGTTGTCCGTCCGTGAAGAAGATAATAACCTTTTTCGCATCGGTGCGCGCGTTCTGCAGTGCGACTCGAGCTTTCTGAAAACCGTAGTCAGCCTGCGTGGCTCCCGCAGCGTTCAGCGAGTCGACTGTACTTGTCAGACCATTAAGATTCGACGTCAGATTTGTCACAATCTGGGAGTTGTTATAGCGCTGTCCCCAACGATGATCCCAATAAGTGTCGTTACCCACATTATCGGAAGCAGTACCGGCAAACTTCACCAACGCGATGCGGTTCTGCTGGCTCTGGTCGGTAATCTTCGCGTTCTCGTCGGCCGTCGCCTTGATGAAGTTATTGACCGCGGTCTTGAGCGAGTCAATCTTCGTAGGCTGGTTCCAAGCAATCTTTTCGGCCATCGAGCCGGACACATCCAGCACCAGCACGATGTCGAGCGGCTGGTTCGTCACAATCTCGCCCGTACCCGCGCTCTTCGCACCGGTGACGTTCAATGCCACCTTGTATGTGCCGTCTCCATTGGCGGTAACGGTCTTCTCGCGGGCCGGAGCAGACAACGTCGGATCATCTGGCACACCGTTTGTTCCCTCAGCGGAAAGAGGAACAGGCACGCTGGCGGCCGCCTTCTCATCGGTGGTCTGCGATTGTGTTGTGGAGGCATTCCCATCGTCCGCCATGGCGGTGGCGCTTACCCCAGCCACGCCGGCGACGCCGCCGAGCATCGCCACGGCGGCAACGACGGCCACTAACCGCTTGCCTCTCCTGCCCGCTGCGGCTCCTACCGCTGCGAACCATTCTGCAATTCTCTTCATAGCCTTGTCCGTCTCTCTTACAATCGCGTACGCCAGAACCTGGCGTTACACGTACGAGGCGTTATGCTATTAATCAAAAAGTGCGAATGCGTCCACCCGGATAGGGGAAGATTCTTACCCGATATTGGTAAAGACCTTGGAATTTTCGGAAAGCGGCACCCCCGCCCCCCCGCGCGATAACGCACCTTTTCTTCTCGACGGGGCGTGTCGTTCCCACCATCCGGGAACGGAGGCGGATTTGCCACCGCTACGTGGGGTACGGAGTTACCAACGACCGTCAGTATGCCACTGCTCCGTGTGCGTGCAGTATCACACACCATCACACACCACTACGCATACGCGGAGACACACTACATGTAATTTTTGTGAACGCAAACATACGACTCACCGAGCGGTGTGTGATGCTGGTGATGGCTGGCGATGATGGCGCGGGCGGTGTTGCGAGCGACGCTTTGGTCGCGATCCCATATATGAGGTTCGTAAGGTACGGATCTACGTTACATCGCGGGCGGCAAAGGCCTTATTCCTTGGTATACCGCTGTTGGCTAATTCGTGCTACTGCCCTATATCCTGATTTTCGGTGTTTTCAGGGTATAGAAAAATCCCCGTAGAGCATACTATGCTCTGCTTTTGATGATTATCAAAACATAGAACATGCTTTGGCTCAATCGTCATATGCCCGAAGTGGCAACAATTACAAGTTATCCCGCACCATCGCAACGACATCATGATTGATTTTGTTGATGCCGGGGTCGGCAAGCATCTCATCAAGAGTCATCCAGCGGCAGTCCTTGGCACCAACATGGCACTCAGTGGAACGCCAGGCGTCAGGCATTACCGTTACGCTAGCGCGGTATAGCGTGTATTCGTAATAACGAATCTCTCCATCATGCTCCGTGGATGGCTTCTCAGAATCCTTCACACAAATGTGAGACAGAGTAAAGTCTTTAGCAGGAATTTCGAATTCATCGGCAAAATACGTCGTCAGCTGACGAACATCCTCATCAGTACTGCTTGCGGTTGCATGATTAGGGAAAAAGTCGCATCCCCAACCTAAATCACGATACAGAAGATATCGGTTAGCATCTTTCACCGCAATGATCGAGCTTCTTCGTTCGGTTCTATCCATGTTGACGATATCCTCATACAGTGTTATGGCATCATACTTATTTCTGCAAGCAGTAATCAAACTCCATACTCCATAGAATATGAAGATAATGCTCAATGCAAGGAGCAATCCTTGAAACATTTGGTCGAGTCCAGATGTGAGAGCAGCAGGAATGTAAAACAATCCTTCGATGATGATGACGACCCCATTGGCAATCGGCCCGAAACCAATCTGCTCTTTGTGCTCAAAGAGCTTGGCACGCAGTTCAGCTTCGTCGATTCTCAACACCATGAGTACTAATACTACTCGGGGTAGCTCACCCTTCCGGTATTCCCAATTAGATACACCAACATATAAATAGTGGAGCGGATGACGGGAATCGAACCCGCGTAATCAGTTTGGAAGACTGATTACGCGATACCCGCCGACCGTTCCTGCCACTGTGTTTTCTACCACACGATACCGCTCAGGTCAAACGTAGGTCAAACATTTCGGCCGCTTCTTTTATTACCCTTCAATGGTAACGAAAAACGGCCTCATCCGGCAAGCGGATCAGCTCGTTGAGCCAATCACAACCGGATGGGGCCGAAATTGTTCCGCCGTCAGACTTCACTGCGCCACGATTTTGGCGACGCTGGCCCCGGCATCCACTTCGGGGATGCCGGCCACGCTGGTCAGCAGCGAGAGGACGGCGGAGAGTGCGGCGGTGCCGCCGATGATGCGCCAGTCCACCTGCCCGATGGTCAGGGCGGTGGTGCCGATGGCGGCCACCGCACTCTGGGCGGCGGTCTTGACGGCGCGCACCAGCGAGGCTTTGAGCCAGAGCACGAGTCCCTCGGCCTCCGCGTCGGAGATCACGTCGTCCGGTTCGAGCTTGCCGTTGACCACGCCGGGCGTGTCATCGGCTTCCACTTCCTCGTTAACCTTTGTGTCCAATATGTTGTCAGCCATGATGTTTCCTTCTTGTTAGTATCCGAGTTTCTTGTTAACGATGACCTGCACGGCCGCGTAGTTCGCTCCCAGAGCGTTGCGGCGCTGGTCGCCGTTGCCGTAGTCGCCGCGGATGACCGCGTCCGCCAGGGCGTTGAGGTCGACGCTCGGCGCGGAACCGCCGCCCTGTCCGAGCATCTGGTTGACGCGGGCCTGCACCGCCGCGTAGTTCGCGCCCAGTGCGGCCTTGCGCGCCTCGCCGTTACCGAATTCGCCGTTGATGGCACGGCGGGCGAGGTCGTCGATGTTCGCGCCACCGTTGCCGCCACCGTTGCCGTTGTTGCCTGCGGTGATGCCGTAGCGCTGGTTGACGATGGCCATGACCGCGTCGTACTTGTCGCCGAGACGGGCCCTGCGGGTATCACCATTGCCGTAGTCGCCGCGGATCACCGCGTCGGCCAGGGCGTTGAGGTCGGTGGCCTGCGGTGCCGGGTTGGATGGCGCGGGTGCGGGCTTGCCGCCGGTCATCGCGTCGTACCACGCCTGCGCCTTGGCCATGTACGCGTCCTTCTGCGAGCCATAGAGGCTGGCCGGGCATGCGGTGCCGGTGAACGCGCTGTGGGGGAACACGTTGACTCCCCACTGGGGTCGGCCGAGCCCGTAATACCTGCATAGTGCGGCCACGAGGTGGGCACCGTTATCGAGAGTGGCATCCGACACCCTCCACGGGTTCGTGCTGATGTCGGCGTGCTCGATGCCGATGGACGTGAGGTTGGCCTCCCAGTTGCCGGCGTGCCATGCGGTGTCGGAATCCCATACCAGCTGGCCGATGCGCCCGTCCGCCTGCACCTGGTAGTGGGCGGACGCCTCTCGAGTCTGCCACACGCTGTAGCAGCCGGCGATGCTCAGGTTGCCCGCATTGTGGTGCACGAGGATCTTGCTGATCTTCCTGCCGGAACGTCCGGGCGTGTAGTGTGTGTTGAGGATCAAGTCCTCGTCCGCTTCGAGGGTGTCCCAGTTCTTCATCGGGATTGTTCCTTTCTATTGGTTGGTGGTTGGTGGTTGGTGGTTGGTGGTTGGTGTCGGCCGCGCAGGTCGTGGACCTCGCGGCGTAGTTCGGTCAGGTTGTCCTCGCTGTTGGCGATCCTGCGGTTGACGGTCGCGAACTCGCCGTTCATGTCGTCACGCAGGTTGTCGATCGCGTCGAGCACGCTCCGGTTCTTCTCGTCGAGGTCGTCGCGCAATGGTTTCGGATGGTTGTTGGTGATCTCACCTCGCGTGGCCCGGTCGCGTTCCCTGCCCTTGCGGTCCGTCCACAGGGCGGTGGCGATGTTCGATACCACGGTCAGCGCGGCCACGATGATGTACGTCCAGGCGGGCAGGCCTTCGGGAAGATTCATTGGTGTGCCTCCAGGATTTTCGTCTTTTTCCGGGTTTCGCGGCGCAGGTAGTCCTGTCTGAACGCCTCGTAGCGCGCGTGCCCGTCCCGTTGCCGCCCAGGTCGCAGTATCGCTTGCCGGACTCCAATTGGCGTTCGTGCTGGGTGCGCTGGTGTGGGCGAACAGTTCCGTGCGCAGCTGGTTGAGCTGGAGCTCGTTGAGGCTGTCCTCCGCGTTCTCCAGCCGCTCCCAGTCGCGGTCCAGTTTGGCTTGCAGGGTCCTGATGGTGGCGGAGTCGGCCAGCGCGTCGTCGAGCTCCTGCCGGGTTATGGTCATGCTCCTGCGGTCGAGGCGTTTGAGCAGCCACGCGACGAATGTTCCCGTGCCGCCGCGCCCAATATCGCGATCAGCAGGGTCGCCCATACGGTTATCTTCTCGGTCAAGTCATGGCCTTCTTCCCCTCGCTGGCGGTCATTGCACGGCCTTGATGGTGATTGGCGTGAGTTTGGTTTTGTCGGGTGTGCCGTCCGTGTAGGTCAGGTCGCGGTATTCGACCCGGCCGGCGATTGCGCCGGTGTTGACGTCCCTCGTGTGGCAGTGTTCGAGGCGCATGCTGTCCCATACGCCCAGGGAGTCCATCCGGCAGCCGTAGGCCTCCAACCGTCCCTTGGCGAGTTTGAAGTTCGTGTACTCGCAGTCGCGCATAACGATGGTGCCGGCCGCGGCCGAGTAGCAGCCGTACGGGCTGACTGCGACCCGGCCGTCGGTGTTGAACCGGCAGCGTGCGAACATGACGTTGTTGAACGTGATCGAGTCGTCGAGGACGATCAGGTAGAGCACGCAGTCGCATGCCTCCAGGCGCGTCCGCGACGCCGACGGCCACGTGCGCCACGCGATCGACCCCTCGCACCGGTCGAGGCGCACGAGCGTGTCCATGTCGTTGCGGTCGTCCGCCTCCAGGGTCACGAGACGGTTGGGCGCGGCGGCGACCTTGTCGACCCTGCAGTCGCGCATGACCACGTTCGTGCCCCGCGCGCCGGCCATGCTGCCGCCGCGCCCCCACAGGCGGCACCGGTCCAGGTACACGCGCTTGCCCGTGTACCTGGCTTCGGCCCCGGGATCGTAGCCGTTGCGGTAATAGGTGAGCGCGCCCACCCCGACCCAGTTGGCCGCGTCCTCGCCCCCGACGAACCAGCAGTCCGAGAACGTGACCTGCACCTGCTCGCCGGTGATATTGGTCTCGTTGCCCCACGCCCCCGGACGACGCGCCGTCGTAGATGCTTTTCACCTCGCAGCAGGTCGCCTGGTCGCCGGCGTAGAACCGGGTATCGGACACGCTCGCGCCCCAGCAGTTGTACAGGTCCAGGGAATCCCACCGGCTGTTCGACCCGTCGAACACGCAGTCGGAGACACAACACAGATACTTCGACGGGACGCTCACGAACTCCTTGTGGCTGAAGTCCGCGCTCGTCTCGTCGCCGATCGTCCGGTACACGTCCCACGCCGTGCGCTCGAACCGGCATCCCGACATGGTCAGCGTGCCCACGAGCCGGCCGGTCTCCCCGGCCGCCTGCACGCGCACCCCGACGTCGCGGAACCCGCAGTTGGTAAACGAGAGACCCGCGAACTGGTCGAACACGATCTGGTGGTTGCGGAAATCATCGTTCCCGCTCGAGTATGAGCCCTTGAACGTGCAGTTGACGAACGTGGCGCGCGCCAGCCCCTTGCGTTCGTCGCGCCCGCTCATCGTCCACAAACGGCCCGCGGGCTTGAGAAACCGGCAGTTGACGAACACCATGTCGTCCGCGGACTTCATCTGGGTCTCCGGGTAATCCCGGTCGAACGTGCAGTTGAGGTAGACGCGCCGGCGCGGCACCATCAGGCTCGTGTTGTCACGCTGTATGACCACGTCGCGCAGCAGGACGGGCAGCAGCGCGTCCACGGCCGCGTGCGATTTCGAATCGACGGCCGACAGGTACGAGGCCACCGCCTCGTCCGCCGGCACCGCGTTCACGCCCGGCAGGCCGCGCGGGCCTTCGGGTCCTTGCTTGCCTCTTGGCCCGGGCATGACAGACTCGACCAAATCCACGATCTGCTCGCTCATAACAACTCCATTCCGTCTAATCGCTTAATATCCAGCAGCCCCAGCCGACCGTGCGCACCGTGGCCCCGTCGGGACTCGTGACCACGCACTTCCACCGTCCATTCCGACGCTGCAGCCACACGTCACCCGCGAACGCTCCGGGCGGGATGTCCGCCACCGCATGACCGTCGTCCGTCATCTCGTCGCAGGCCCGCGAATACCACAGTGTCCCGTCCGGGCTGCGCAGTTCGATGCGACCGCTCCACGCGCTCAGATCCACCGGCGTTATCTCGCCGGTCGACAGATCCCGCTTGCGCCAACGGCCGCCCAAACGCTCGCTGTCACCTCTGACGAGACGCACGTCACGCGGGACCACGCGTTTGCCGTACACGCCGTTCATACGATTCCTCCCCTCATCATCCGGTCACCGTGCCCTTGTGCTCCAACGCGGTCACGCGCTGGTCGAGCTTCGACAACTGGTCCTTGAGCCACACCTGGTTGTCGTAGAGCGTGTGCTGGATCCGGTCGACGCGGCCGTCCGTGGCCGCGAGACCGCTCGTGATGGCCTTCAACTGGTTGACCGTGCTGCCCTGATCGTCCACGATGGATTTGAGGGTCTTCTGCTGTTCGGCCAGCTGTTCCTGCGCGGTCTTCAGTTCGGCCTGCTGCCGTTCGAGTTGCTTCTGCTGTTCGGCGATCTGTTCCTGTTGCTGCTGCAGGATGATCTGCTGCAGGCCCTGTGCCTGGGTGAGTTCGTCGAGTTTCGAGGTCAGTTGGGTCAGTTCGGTGCCGGTGGGCCGGTTCGCCTCCTTCTTCGACGCCTCGCGTTTGCGTTGCGCGTTGACCTGACGGGAGGCCCAGTCGGCGCCCGGCGACGAGTACACGCGGGTCAGATCGGTGACCGGCGTATCCAAGGGTTCGCCCTTGTCGGCGTCGACGCTCGTGACGACGGCCTGGGCGAGGAGCCTCATGCCTTCGTCGTTTGGGTTGATGCCGGTGGCGTGCATGTCCGGATCGGAGCCGCAGATGGAGCGCATGTTGCGGATGACGAGCGCATCGGCCGAGGTGCCAGCGAGGGTGATCGCGGTGAGCACATGCCCCTGTCGCGCGATCGCCTCGGCATCAGTGGCATCGGGGATGCAGCCGGGGCCGACGCCCACGACGATGCGCGCCACGGGAAACAGCCTCTTTGCTTTGGCGATCGTGTCCGCGACCGCCTGCCGCATGTTGGCCAATGACTCGTAGGAGTCGGTCAATCCGGCCATCAGGAACACGTAGCCGACCTGACCGTGTGGATAGCCGGCATCCGCGTTGGCCGCGTCGAGCTGCATACTGATGGTGTTGCCGCCGACCAGGTATCCGGCGTTGGTTTTCGCGTAGTTGTGTTCGGTCAGGTTCAGTTCGCCGCTGGCCAGCGTGCTGTACCGTTTCGCCGTCGCACTGGCACCAGTGCCTAGGGTGACGCTGTCGCCGCACCATACGGCGTGCGTTCCCGCCGGTATGGCGCGGGTCTGGTTGATTCCGCTCACGTGTCGTTCCTTTCCTGGGCCTGCAGGGTGAGCCAGTCGCTGTCTGCCGAGCCGCTCAGGTCGGTGATCTTCAGTCTGAGCAGCCGGGAGCCGAGGTGGTCGTCCTCGACGCGCAGGTCGGCATGGTCGCCGACTTTCACATGGTGTTCCTCACCGACCTTGACCTTGTAGGTTTCCGCGGGGAACGCGCCCTGGGCGAGGTCTCCCAATGCGTGGGCCTGCAGCGTCTTCAAATCGCTGACCGTGGTGTGCGTGGTATCCGCGGACTGGCAGAACAGGTAACCCTGGTCGGTGAGCCGGGCGGTGGTGCGCCGGCACATGAGGGTCTTGTCGCCGTCCTTGCCGCCGGTGAGCCACGCCTGCGAGGTCATCGACCCGCCGGCCCCGGCCACCGAGGAGAGGATGACGCGCTGGCCGGGTATCACCGCGTTCCACCGGTGCGTGGAATCCGCAAGCTCGGCTCCGGCATGCAGGTCGAATATGAGACTCCCGTCGGGTCTGATGCGCGGGTCGAAACGTATCTCGATGCCGTGTTCGAGGCTTGTCAGGTCGAGGATCCGGTCGGCGCAGGTGGCCAGATCCCACGCGTAGTAGGTGCGGGTCCTGTCGCCACCGGTCGTTGCGGGCAGGCCGATGGGCAGGCCGCCCCATTGCATGGCCTCGGCGGTCAATCCGCGTGCGATGTCCGCGTAGCTGCCTTCCAGGGTGAGGTCCATGTCCCCGGCGGGGTGTTTCTCGTCGAGGAGCATGCTCCCGTCGCGCCACGAGTCCTTGAGCGCATGGTTGATGACGAGTCGTTTGGTCAGCAGGGTCAGGCCGCCGCCCACAGTGAGCTTCAGGCTCCGGTTCTCCGCATCCCACTCCCAGTCCGTCAACGGGCCCGCATGCACCACTTCGAAACCGCCATTGACGGCGCGTTGCAACGCGATCAGCGCCTTCCAGCAGCGCAGGGATTCGAACAGTCCGAGTCTGGCGGCGGTCCGCGTGTAGTCGACGGTCACGTTCATGGATCCCGGCTGGTTCAATGATTCCGTCCAGTCGGCGGCCGTGTAGGGCAGCCGGTAGAGATGCCGGCCGGTGACCGGCTCGTACACATGCACCGTCAACGGGGCAAACTGTGATGCCATGAAATCACCTCCATGCCGGTCGTATGGTCATCGACGCCGTTCCCCCGCCCGTGACGGCAACCGGCACGGTGGCACCGCCCGGCGGTATTTGGAATGCGTCGTCATAGGTGACAATGCCCGCGCTGGGTATCATGTCCCGGAAATCCAATGCCAGATCCTGTGTATCACCCCGCCATTGCACGCGATGCCCCGCATACGACAATGCCAGCGAGGTCGCATGCCCCGATATCCTCACGCTTGGCCATGTGGCCGCCGTGCCGGGGTTCTGGCAGCGGATCACGCCGCCGGACGCCGTGTAGGTGACCGGCTGCCCGTATTTCAACGGGTCGGGGCAGGTGATGACCAGGCCGAATTCGAAACCCTGTTCCTTCCATCGCATGGTGGGTTCGGGGTCGGCGGCGAGCATGCCGGTGAGTTGGCGTGTTCCTGCGGCGGTTTCCTCGATGATGGTCAGGGTATGGCCGAACAGGGCGTTGATGCGGTCGCGTTCCTGTGCGGCTTCGGCGCTCGATAGGCCTCTGATGACGCAGTCGAGGCTTATCGAGCGTGGTTTCTGGGTGATGCGGCTGGGCCAGTAGTCGCCGTCCTGTTGCGGGATCGATGTGGTGGATTCTTTCATGCCGGGGGTGCCGAACAGGCCGGTGATGCCGTTCTTCTTGATGGCGTGGATGTGGTGTTTCCACCGGTAGTCGTCGCGCAGCGTGATGGTGTCGGTATCGGTGACGATGGTGATTCGGGTCACTGCTACTCTCCTCCCCAGCCGCTTGCCGCGGCCTTGGTGCGCAGGTCGAATTCGTTGAATATGTCCGCGCTGTTCATGCCGTGCGCGTCGATGGACACGTTCACCGTGTTCCCCTCCAGCGTCCGCTGGCCGGCGGTGTTCTGCGCGGTGCCGGTTGGGTTGGTGACGGTGGCGGGTTTGACGCTCCGGTAGGCGAGTTCGACGCCGTTGGCGGCGGCCTGGGCACGCTGCATGGCGGCTTGTATCGCCTGTTCGGCCTTGCCCGCGTTGTCCGTGACGCCCTGGGCGAGTCCTTCCACGATGGCCTGGCCGGAATAGGTGGTCCATCCGCGTCCGCTGAACGGGCCGCGTTTGGCCGGCGAATGCGGGATGAACGAGCTGATCTTGTCCATCACCCATCCGATGGCATCGCCTGCGGCGTCGATCATCGACATGATGCCGTCGATCAGTCCCTGGATGATGGCCTTGCCGGCATTCCACAGCCAGGTGCCCGCGCCGGCGAGCGCTCCGAGGATGATGTCCTTGATGCCGGAGACGATGCCGCCGAGGGCTTGGACTGCTCCTGAGACGACTTGTTTGAAGCCTTCCCAGACTTGTGTCCAGTTGCCGTTGAGGATTCCGGCGATCATGTTGATGACGCCGCTGATGATGTTGACGAGGCCTTGTACGACGGTGCCGATCGAGTTGATGACGCCGGTGATGTACGGGAGGGTCGCCTGGATGGCGGGTAGCAGTGTCGTTTGGATGAATCCGATGATCGTGGTGATGATGCCGCCGACCACTGGTGCCATCTGGGTGACGGCGTTCATGATCGGTGTGAGTACGGTCGGGATGATCGGCATGAGGGTTGCGATGACCTGGCCGATGACGGGGATCAGTGCCGCGACGAATCCGGTGACGGCGGGCATGATTTGTTGGATCATGCCGCCGATCGCGGTAACCATCTGGTCGAATGTGGGTTTCAATCCGTCGAGGATGGTTTTGAACTGTTCGAGCAGCGGGTTGAGGGTTGCTTGGAATACCTTCTGCAGTTGTGGGCTGGTGGCGATGAGTGCGCCGAGGCCTGCGGTCAGTATGCCGAGTGGGCCGCCGAGCATGGCCAGTGGTCCGCTCAAGCCGCCGAGCAGTCCGCCGAGCAGCGGGATCTTGGATAATAGTGGTGCGATGCCGCCGGCTCCCAGTGCGAGGAATGCCGCGCCGATTGGGGCGAGTACGGTTTTGAACTGGCTTGCCAGGTCGGTGATCTTGCCGATGGCCTGTTGGATGGGTTCGGGCAGGATTTTGGTGATTTCGCCGAACATGCTGGGCAGCGAGGCGATCAGGCTTTTGACGATGAGACCGATGCGGGGAGCGACGTTCTTGATGACGGTTCCGATGCTGGTGACGAGCTGGTTGGTGAGCTTGCCCATGTCGGCGTTGTCTTTGCCGAGTTCGGTGAGCCAGTTCTGCCAGGCCGCCTTCATGCTGCCGACGGAGCCTTCGATGGTGGTGGAGGCTTCCTTGGCGGTGGTGCCGGTGATGCCGAGGTTGTTCTGGACCTCGTGGATGGCCTGCACGACGTCGCTGAATTTGTCGATGCTCAGGTCGCCGGCTTGGCCGTTGGCCTCGCGCAGTTTGTTGGCGTCCAAGATGAGGCGTTCCATCTCGGTTTTGGTGCCGCCGTACCCCAGTTTGAGGTTGTCGAGCATCTGGTAGTTGCCGCGCGCCAGACTCTGGTAGGTCTGCTGGATGCTGCCGAGGTCGGTGCCCATCTTGTTGGCGTTATCCGACATGTCGACCATGGCGGTGTTGCCGAGTTCGGCGGCCTTGGAGGTGTCGCCGCCCAGCGAGCTGATCAGCGAGGCGCTGAAGCTGGTGATCTGCGCCATGTAGTCGTTCGCGGATACGCCGGCGTTCTTGTACGCGTCGGCGGCATACGCCTGCACGGTCTTGGATGAATCCTTGAACAGGGTGTCGATGCCGCCGACCGCCTGCTCGTAGCTGGCATACGCGCCGACGGCGCTTTTGCCCACCCCGATCAATGCGGTGCCGAGCGCCCCCACGCCTGCGGCCAGGCCGCCGACACTGAGCGTGGCCAAGCCCTTGACGGAGTCGCCCACGCTCGACAGTTTCGCCTTGATGTCGGTGCCGACCGCTCTGAACGCGCCTTTGATGCCGTTGGCGGCGCTCGACGCCATGGGGGCGATTTTGTCGAACACGTTGCCGACCGCGCTGCCCACGGGGGCGAGGTATCCGCCGATCGCACCGCCCACCGTCTTGAACGGCGTGGCGATGGTGCCGGCGAACTTGCCGATGGCGGCCCTGGCGGGAGCGAACCGTTGGTTGAGACCGTAGGAGATGTCGGTGCCAAGCTGCTTGGCGATCGCAGCACCGTTCTTGAACGGCGTGGCGATCATGCCGCCCCATTTGCCGACCGTGCCGGTGATGGTGCCGGTCAGCTTATGGACAGCGCCGCCGATCCTGCCCATGACGCCCGCACCATCGAGCATGGCCATGTCGGCGTTGACCCAACCGGCGCGGAACTTGCTCAACCCGCTGGTAATCGGACCGCTGATCGCGCCGGCGAGACTGCCGAACGCTCCGGCCAACCCGGTGGCATTATCCTTGCCTGCATCCAGATCCCGGAATCCCATCTTGAATCGCGCGAACATGCTCTGGTTCGCGGTGGCGAGCGCTTTGGCTTGTGTTTCCGCGTCTTTTTGGACGGTGGAGAGGGTTTCCTGGGCGGATTTGAGGTTGCCGGTGGCTGCGGCGAGTTCGACGTCCGCGAGTTTGACACGTTCGCGTGCCGCGGCGAGTCGCTGGGATGCGGCGGCTGCCTGGGCGCTGTCGGCGCCGTGCTGTTTGACCGCGTTCGCGTATGCGTTTTCGGCCTGGATGGCCGCTGCGGTGGTGGTCTGCTGCTTGATCCTCGCTTTGGAGACCGCAGCGGAGGCGGAGGCGATGTCTTTGGAGAGTTGCTTGACCTGGTCGCCGCCGACGTTCTTCATAGCGTCCTTGGCGGTGGTGCCGAGTTCCTTGCCGAGCTGCTTGCCGGCTTTCGCACCGGTACCTTTGAGGGAGTCGGCGAAGCCTTTGGCGCCTTCGCGTCCGGAGCCCGCCATCTCGCTTTTGACGGATTTCTTGAATCCTGTCATGACGGGGAATACGCGGACGGCTCCGGTACCGACGATCTTCGCCATGATGGTCTCCCTCTATTCGGTTATGTCCTCGATGGTGGTGGGGATGATGATTTCCTCGTCCAGCTCCGCGAGCGCCTTGTCGATCTCGTCCGGTGTGGTTTTCGCGGCTTCGATCTGGTTGCGGTGGCGTTGCATGGTCCATGGCATGATGTTTTCGGCTGCTTTGCCGTCGCCTATGGTGGCGGCGAGTTGGAGCAGGTCGATGAGTCGTGCGGGGTATGCCCAGTCGGCGAGTTCGGCGCACAGGGGGTTGCCGGGGTCGTCGAGGAGTTGGCCGGTGAGGTCCCAGGCTTCCCTGTAGGTGATGCCGTTGCCGATCTGGTTGATGCTGATGTTGTAGCGTTCGCGGAATGTGGCCGTGAACGCTTGCCGGTGCTCGTGGTGGAGGCGGGCGAGGGCTGTTATTTTTCCAGGACGAGCTGGTTGAGTTTTTGGAAGGTTTCGAAGTATTTGTTGGCCATGTCGATCATCGATGGTGTGGGTTGGGCGGTGAATTTCTTTGCGTCTTCTTCGCCGGCGATTTTTTCGATGAGGCGGGTGAACTGGTCGACGCTGGATACGTCGCCTTCGGTGATGTCGTTGACGTCGTCGAGGCTGAGGTTCAGTGGCATGCTGATGATGGTGCCGTCGGGGAATTTGCCGTAGAAGTGGTTGTCGCCGATGGCGTATTTGCATTTCGCGGCCTGGGCGAGCTGTTTGAGTGCGGCTTCTTCCTGTTCGCTGGTCCAGTCGTCGAAGTCGATGTCGGGGATGGTGTTGGTGGTCATGGTCGGGTGCCTTTCGATGATCGTGGGGACTGCATGGGTTTGTCGGGTTGGTGGGGGTCTCCCGCAGCGACCCGACTGCGTTGCGGGAGACGTTTTGGTTAGGCGGCTGCGGCCACGGGTATGGTCGTCGTGCCGCTGGTCTTGGCGCCGATGGTTGCGGTGACTTTGGCGGTGCCCTCCTTGATGAGGGTGAGTGTGTTGCCGTTGACCGTGGCGATGGCCGTGTCCAGTGACGTGAAGGTCGCCTGGCTTGTGGCCATGCTGCTGGTGCCGTCCGTGTAGGTGGCTTTGGCGCCGAGCTTGAGTGTGGCTCCGGCTTTGAGGTTCGTCGGCAGCGTTCCTCCGGTTTCGGAGGTGACCGTCACCGACGTCAGGGTTTTGGGGCGACGAGCCATTCGCGGTAGAATCCGCCCCATTCGTCGTTGCGGATCCAGTCGAAGGTGACGGCGTTGCCGCCGGCTTCGCCTCGTGTGCTCTGGTCGGGTTCGACGGTCTGGATGCGGCCGAGGCCGTTGCGGCGCAGGCTCATGCCGTTCTTGCCCTTCAGCACCTCGAACATGGGGAAGGTGCTGTCATTGTCGCCATCGACGGTGATCATGCCGTTGGCATCCGGGGTCTTGCCGGTGGTGAGCTGGCGGACGACGTCGTTGAATTCGGCGAGCGTGACCTGCAGGGTGCGGCTCTTGGAGCCTCCGAGCTTGTAGCCTTCCTGGAAGAATTCGATGTCGTCTTCCTTGTCGCCGCCGTCCTGCGGGCCGCCGTCCTGTTTGAACAGGCCGACCTTGACGTAGCCTTCTGGGAGCACGAGCGGTGTGGCCGCGCCTGCCGCGGGTTCCACCCATTTGGCTTCGCCGGTGAGCTGCACGGCGAGGAAGCCGGTGATGGGCACGAAGACCTTGGTAAGGTCGTTGCCCTCGACGTCTGCTGTCATGATGATTTCCTTTCCAAAAAATCCGGTTATTCTGTTTCGCGCATCTCGCCCATGCAGTGGTATTCGACGGTGAGATACGAGTGGGCCACGTCGGCCGTGTCGGCGATCGGATAGGGGCCGCTGCACGCCTCCACGCTGGTGATGGGGCTTGCCGCGGCCTGGCTGATCGTCGGATCGGTGAGGAGCGCGGCGATCAGGCGCGCGAGGTCGTCGCACTCCCGGTCGTTCTGACGGGTTCCGGCGCGGATGTTGACGGCGAGTTCCTGGTCCCATTGCACGAGGTCGTATTTCGTGGGCGTGAGCTCGTCGACCGTGATGAGCGGCCTGGCGAGCGGGTAGGGCATGGTCTTCGGGTTTTTGGTGCCGATGTCCACGTCATGGCCGAGCCGGCCGAGCCGGCCCGCCAGGTATTCCACGGCCCAGCGTTTGAGGTCGGCGGGCAGTACGATGGTCGTCATTTCACCTGCCTCATCGCGTTGGCGAGCGTGTGGTGCTTGGTTTCGACGGCCATCGCGTAGTCCTCCTCGCTGCTGACCACCTGCCATGCGTTGCGGTTCCTGAATTCGACGTGCTCCACATACAGGCTGTCCCGGTAGTTGCCGGTGACCACGGGCGCGGTGGCGACGGCGATCTGCAGGGCCTGTTTCGCCTTTTCCTCGCACATCCCGTCGATGCCGGGCTCCTTGAGGATCGTGTCGAAGTACGCCTGGTTGAAGTGCATGTCGGTGTCGCCCATCTTGGCCATCAGCCGCCTCCGTTCACTTGTTCGAGGTCGGCGACCAGGGTGGGCCGGAAACCGGTGTATGGGTTCCTGTCGGCGGCCGGGATTCCGGTCACGCGCCACGTGTCGCCGTTGATGATGATCCGGTCGTGGACCTTGATGTCGATGTCCGGATCCGGGACGATGAGCTGCTTGTCGCTCACGATGCCCTGGTCGCGGGGTTCGCTTGTGGCGGAGTCGACGCTGGAACGGCTGTACAGGTAGCCCTCGAACGCGAGGGTGAGCGGGTTCGACCAGTCCTCGTCGTAGACGAGGTCTCCGTCACCCTTGATCGGCCGGGCTCGCTGCCGGGTCATCGGCGTGAGGCTGGTCATGCCGAAATCGGTGGCCTCGTTGATGCTGTCTTCGAAGTTCATCGCGGCCCCCAGTTCAGTCGGTATGGGTCGAGCATTGCCTGTTCGATCTGCAGTAGCTGCACGCCGAGGGTGGTGCCCCCGTAGGTGAGGTAGCTGACCGATGCGCCGTTGACGGACTGGCTGGCCACGCCGGGCTGGGTGCGCGCCCTCTTGGCGAGGGTGCGCAGGAGTTCGGCGATTTCCGGCACTTCATCTCGCGGATACCCGTGGTTGAGCGTCACGGTGACGCTTCCGGGCCTGTCCAGCCAGCATCCCGTGCGCAGCTGGATGGTGCCGGCCACGCTCCAATCGATCTGGTCGACGAGTTCCCTGCCGTCGACGAGGATGCTCGTGATGGAGTTGACGTGTTTGGACGGCAGCGTGAGGATGCTGCCGCCGTAGGCGTCGACCTTGAGTGTCTCGTCGATGTCCGGGGTGACGTGCCAGCCGCAGTAACGGCGGATGGATGCCTGTGCGGCCTTCATCCACCATTGCGTGTCGATCTGGGGATTGCCGTCGACGATGTCGGGGATCGGCATGGCTGGCTCCTTCCCTGTCAGGCGGTGGCCGTGGTCACGGGGATCGCGGCCGTGGAGTTGTCGGTCTTGGTCAGGGTGCCGCCGGTGATGTTGCCGTCGGTGCCCTTGGTCAGGCTGATGGATTTCACGCCGACACCGGGCGCACCCGGAGAACCGGGATCGCCTTTCGCTCCCGCCGGAATGCCGATGGTCAGCATCCCGTCGGCGAGGGTCGCGGTGGGAACCGTGCCGGCTGCGAGCGCGACCGCTTTGACGCTGGTGATGGTCTGGCCGCCTGCGGAGAGGCTGATGGGGTTGCCGTCGGCGTCGTATAGGGCGATTTCGCCGGTGGCGGCGGTCGGGTCGAGTGGCTTGTTGGTGACTTTGAATTGTGCCGTGGTCATGTCACCCCTCCTTTTTGGTGGTCTTGGCGGACTTGGTGCTGGCGGCGGCTTCGTCGGCGGTGAGTACGCCGGCCACCGGTTCGGCTGCCGGGGTTTCCGGTGTCGGGGCCGTGGCCGGGGCTTCCGGTGTTGGGGTGGGTGCGGCGTGGCGTGGAGCGTCTTCGGGCCGGTATCGGATGCCGTTGATGACCTGCATGTCGATTCGCGTGTTCATCACTTGGCCTCCAGTACGACGAAGTTGGCGGGTCGCCAGATGACCTGTGCGGCGCGCAGTTCGGCGCGCACGTAGGTGAGGTTGCGGCTGGCGTAGTCCTTGTGCTGGTTGAATGCTTCGACGGTCAGGCCGCTGCGGTCGAGCAATGCCATCTGTCGGAAGTCGCCGACGATGGCCTTGCCGGCTTCGATCTGGTCGCATTCGACGAGCGGGCGGCCCCATACGGTGGTGGGCCCGATGCCGAACGGGCCGTTGCCCATGAATCGCTTGTTGACGTCGGTCATCAGGTCGATCTTCTCGGCGTCTTCGGGGTTGACGAGGATCGCGGATGCGGTGGCGCCGACCTTGCGCAGCTTGGTCAGGGATTGGCGGATGGCGACCACGAGGTTGCGGGCCTCGTCGTCGGCCTTGGCCCAGTTCCCCGCCTGGACGCCGGTGGTGTTGAGCAGGCCCTTGGGCTGTCCGTTGGTTCCGGTGCCGTTGAGCAGCATGTCGGCAAGCTTGAGCTGGAACGAATAGTCGAACTCGTTCTGCAGGAAGCTGGCCATGGCGGAGTCGTCTTCGAGCAGCTGGTTGGTGACGGTGTAGCCGTCGGCGTAGCCGTAGACCTTCGCGTCGGCGAGCGCGGTGGCGAACGTGGACTGGGGTTTCTGCGTGTCGGTGGCGTCGTCGCCGGTGTTTTCGGGGATGATGCCGGTGTTGCGGGTGACGCTCAGGATCTGCAGGTATTCAAAGTCGCCTTTGGTGCTGCCTCGGCTGATGAGGTCGAGCAGGGTGATGGCGGGACGGTTGACCAGGTCGACCGCGGGCACGCGCGTGGGCTGCAGGTGGGCGATGGGCGTGCCGATGGCGTTGCCGGCCTTGGCCTGGAAGTATTCGTCCATGGTGCCGATGCGAGTCTTGTCGATGCGGATGGCGCCGCCGGTGCCGAGTGTATCGGCGGTCTTGTGCCAGGCCTTGTAGGCGAGACCGCTGACGAAGCGTTGGCCGAGGTCTCGGCCTTCGAGTTCTTCAGGGGTCTTTTCGGCTTCGCCCAGGCCCTTGGTGTCGCCGGTGAGGATGCCGTCGAGTCGCTTGGTGTTGGATTCTGCGTTGTCCAGAATCTGCTGGAGGGCTTCGGCCTTGGTGCAGTAGCCGTCGAATTTCTTCTGTTCGTCGGCGGTGAGGTCTCGGCCTTCGTTCTTGGCCTTGTCGATGATGGCCTTTGCGGCGGCTTTCATTTTTGCGATTTCCTGCTTGAGTTGCATCAGGGTTCCTTTCTGTTGGTTATTGGATGTCGAGGAGGCGGAGGCGGCGGATGCCGTCGGCCAGGCGCGGGGTGGATGGGGTGGAAGGCTCGTCGTGGGGCTGCTGGTCGGGGTCGAGGCCGAGCAGTGCCTTCTTGGCGCTGACTTCGGTGGCCTGGTTCATGCCGATCGGGCAGATGGAGACCTCGAAGAGATCAAGTTGACGCAGCTCGTAGTAGCCGGGCGTGAAGGTGCCGTCGTCGTTTTTCTGCCCGTCCACCCATGCGCCTGCTTCGACGTTGTACGCGAAGCTCATCTGGCTGACGCGGTTCTCCTTGAGGAGTTTGGCGACCTGTTTGCCGATATCCGTACTGACGTCGATGTCGCCTTCGACCTTGAGGCCGTGTTCATCCTCGATGGCGTTGGTGGTCAGGCCGAGGTTCTTGAACGGGTCGTCGGTGTCGTGGTTCCAGTAGACGGGGATTCCCGCGCCGGATTCGGGGTATCGGCTGGCGAGGGTTTGGGAGAACGCGCCTTTGATGATCTTGTCGCCGCCGAGGTCGATGTTGTCGAACACGGCGGCGTATCCGGTGAATCCGGTTGGTTCGCCTTCCTCGTTGGTCAGGGCCTTGACCGGCGTGCGGATGGTCTTGGTCAGCATCATGGTTGTCCTTTCTCGGGTTCGTTGGCTGGCAGTTGGGCGTCTCCCCTGCTTTCGGTCTGCCCGTCGTTGGGGCTGGTTTGCCCTCCGATGAGCACGTTGAGCGGGGTGACGAGCCCGCTTCCTTCCTTGAGTTTTCGTCTGTTGAGGAGTTCGCGGGCTTCGTTGGTGGTGAAGATGGGTCTGCCTGTGGCGGTGACGAGTGCCTTGTATTGGGCTTCGGGGTCGCCGCGTAGTTGGGCGTCGCGGTCGAATTCGAGGTAGAGGCCCTTGTCGTAGGTCTGCAGTCTGTCGCGCAGGCACAGGTTCAGCGTCTGTTCGAATTGCACGATGTACGGGTCCAGGTAGGTGCCGTACAACATTTGCTTGAAGGCGCTGAGGTTGCTGAAGTTGCCTTCCCTGATGCCGATGATCTCGGGTGGGATGCCGTAGGCGTTGGCCACGTCGATCTTCACCTTGTCTCGGGCGTTGAGGTCGTCCACGTCGATGGGTTTGAAGCCGTTGAGCGTGGTGGCCTTCATGCCGTCGTCCAGGAGCATTCCGCCTCCGGCTCCGCTGCCGCCGCTGGTGAATTGCTTCATGCCGCGTTGGAAGCGTTCGCGGGTGGTGGAGTCGGGCCATGGCTTGTCGCGTTCGATGACGATGGGGCTTCGGATGCCGTGACGGTTGACCTCAGCGCGGTACTTCAGGCTGGCATCGTATTCATCGAGGATTTCCCGGAGTCGGCGGCGTTTGGGTTCTCCTTTGCCGCTGGCGAAGGCGTAGCCCACGTTCATGATGATGCCGTCCGTGTGGATGTCGAATTTCGTGGGGTTGGCGGGGTCGATCCACACCTTCGCGCCGGTGGGCTCGTCGAAATCATCGACGGTGGGTCGCCATCGGCGTGCGGGGATGCGTTTCAATCGCAGGCCATTGTCCGTCTGGTCGATGATGGCCAGGTACCGGTCGTCCAGCAGTCCGTCCTGGATGAGCGCGTACCAGAATGCGCTGGGTGGGATTGCGGGGTTTCCGCTCGGGTTGGCGACGAGCGTGGCCAATGGCCCCTCGCGCACCCGGATTCGGCTGCCGTCCGTCTCGCGTTTGTAGACCTTGAGGGGCAGGCTGCTGATCATGCGTGCGATGAAATCGGTGACTTCGCGCAATGGGTGGCTTTTCACGCCTTCGCCGTCCGGGGTGGCGTCGTAGGAGAGCAGGGGCTGGCCCGCGTCAACGACTTCGATGCCGTTGGATGCGGCCCAGTCGTTGAGCAGGCCGTTGTGGGCGAAATACAGGCCGGCCATCAGTCAGCCTCCGTAATCTGGATGAAGTCGATGCGTTCCTCGGGCAGGAGGATCAGGCCGTCGGCGCTGGTTTCGCCGGTGATGTTGTCCACGACGCTCGCGTTTTTGAGTTCCAGCCATTCGCAGGAGTAGGCGGCGAGTGTGCCGTGCCAGGTGACGTTGTCGATGCGGGCGACGATGCGTTTGCCGATGCATCGGCGCAGTGGGTGTCGTTCGAACATGCCGGTTCCTTTCGTCAGAAGGTGAGGAGGTCGTAGGTTTCGTATGCGCTGTGTTCGGGTTCAGGCGGTTCGCAGGTTTCGAGCCCGTAGAGGGCCACGGTGATGGCGGCGACGCCGCTGATGTCGACGATCGACCGGCGTCGGTCCCATGCCTCGTTTTCGGCGATGACCTTGGTGACGCCGCCTTCGATGGCCTGGTCGACGAGTGGCTGTGGAGCGTGGATGAGCCGGTGTTCGCGCACGCGGTCTCGCAGGCGGCCGGTCGCGAGGCCGATGTGGCTGCCGTCGATCTCATGGACGGTGAAGCCGAGCTGCTTCATGGGTTCGATGAATTCCATGGCTGGGCAACCTTTGGATTGGATTGCCACCTCCCACATGCCGGATTCCTCGGCCAGATGCTGCATGTATTCGGGCACCCACATCAGGCCTTTGCGCCGTTCGCGCAGACTGACCACCGGGTTGCCGTTGGCGTCGAGCACCGCTGCGGCGATCCAGCTGTGCGAGCGGTCCACGCTCACGTCGATTCCCCACACGGTGCGTGCACCGGTGGGGATTCGGATGTCGAATGGTTTGGCCAAGGTGTTCGTCCAATCGTTGGCGTCGATGTAGCCTTCGACCTTCGCGGTGACCCATTGGCAGAGGTCTTCGGTCCGGTAGCCGGCGTCGGTCATGCCGGGGATGTCGGCGAGCACGCCTTCCACTGTCTGCGAGCCGAATCCGATGCTGGGGTTGGATTGGAGTATCGCTTCCAGATCGTCCTTCGGGCAGTCGGGTTCGGCGCTCCATTCGAACAGTGCGAGGGAGCAGTCGTGGCGGCCTGCGTATTCGGCGGCGTCCATGAGTCCTGATTCGACGGTGCGGTGCCAGGAGTCGATGAATTCGATGGCCGCGTCACGCTGTTGAATGAGGACCACGCTGGTGCTGTCGCCCGCGTTGCTGATGCCCCAGAGTTGGCCGTTCCAGAAGCTCTTCATGGTCGGGCTCAATGCGTTCCATGCGGCCCAGTCCTTCTGTTCTCGCAGTTCGTCCATGATGACTCGGGCTGCCGGCTTGCCTCGCGCGTTCTTCGCGGCGCGGATCTCGTAGACGGCGAGTGCACGGCTTTTGATGTATTCCTTGCCGTTCGTGTCGCTCACTTTGGCGGTCGCGGCCTGCAGGGTGGGGATGGCGGCGGATTGTTCCTCGATGGTTTCGGGTTCGGGGTCGCACCAGAGTTTGACGCTGTTCCATGGTTCTCGGGCGATGTCGAGGTTCTGCGCGGTGCCGACGATTTTAAATCTCAACGGGGGCACGCGGTCGGGGTGGCGTTGGCTGTCCACGTGCAGCCACCATGAGGCGAGCACGCTGGCCACCAGGGTCTTGCCGTTCTGCCGGCCGACGAGCACGATGATGCGCCGGTACCGGTAGGTGATCCCGTCCTCCAACAGCTCCAACGCGTGGATGAGCAGCCACTGCTGCCACGGGTAGAGTTCGATGTGCAGGATCTGGCGAGCGTAGTCGATGACCTCGAAGCCCAAGGATGTGTCCGGGGTGAGCTCGCGCAGCGGCTTCGTCCACAGCCTCGGTTCGGTGCGGCCGTAATGCTTCGACATGGCTGCTCCGATCCTCCCAGGTCTAGATGCCGAACTTGCGGCGACGGAACGCCGTGAGCTCGTCCACCGGCTCGCCGTCCGATTCGGCCGCTGCGGCGCCGGCGTACTCCTTGAGCTGTTTCCTCGCCGCGGGCGTCGCGTCGAGCTCTCGCAGCACGTTCATCAGGTGAGGCACCAGATACAGGGCCTTGGTGACCTCCTGCCCCTGGCCGTGGCGCAGCGCGTAGTCGATCTGCCGGGCCACCGCCCGTCCGGTCGCCACCAATGCGGAATCCGCGTCGGTGATGGCCAGCGCCTTGAGCGTCGCCTCATAGCTGGCGGTGATGCCCTCATGATCGCCAGGCTTGTCCAATAGGCGCATGCGTTTCTCGCTCAGGGACAGGCACGTGCTCATGGCCGCGGAATTACCCTTCTTGGCCAATGGGTATTCGATCCGGAACATGGCGTCGATGCGTTCCAGCTCGAGCTGGCGTTCGGTGTCGTAGTCTTTGCCCTTGCGCTTCTCGGCCAAGGCACGGCGTATCGCCGCCTCGGCCGACGTGACGGTCTTGAAACCAAGCTCGTCACGAATCCTCTGCAACGGTTCGGCGCCCATGAACATGTCAAGAGCCCGCTGATCCTTGGAAGCACTCATAATCAACCCCCAATCAGCCGAACTGGCGGCAAAACAACCCAATTACCAACCAAACAACCCGAGCCACCGGAAAACAACCGGAAAAGACCAGTAAAAATACGCCCCTCAGAAACGGCGGAATAAAGCCGATTCCGAGCCCTCGCGCGAGATAGGGTGGCCAGGTCAGGAGAGGGAGGTCTGGTGCGCGCGGGAGGGTGGGCCTACCGACATCGGTCTGCAAATCCGCACTCCCCTACCCCACCGGCGTCAGGTCAGACACCCAACGACGTGTAAACGATCGCACCGGACGCGCGGAACGCATCAAGCACCGTCTCGATGCGATCATCGCGCTCGCCGACATGCAGCACGGCGCGGACACGACGGCCACGGGCCAGACCGATGGGCGCGAACGCCTCAAGCCTGCCATGCTGCGCGGTCACGGACCGCAGATGACCGTTGGTGGCGAGCGTCGGCCGAAGCCTGGCCTTGCGCGTGAGATGCCTGACCTTGTTGTACTCGGCACGCACCGGCGGCATGTACCGGCCGACGATCAGAATCGTGCACGAAGGATCCTCGTCGAGCATCATGGCCAAACGCTGGCAGATGCTGTGATCGTTGTCCATGACGCAAGTCCTTTCGTGTGAATAGCCCAATCACCACCAGGCGGGGATCACGTCACCCAAACCGAGTTTGGGCTGGCCGGCGCCGCGCTCGCGGTTGCATTTGCGGTGTGAGTGGCGGAAGCCTGCGGGATCGTCCTGCAGGTCTGGATAGTCGCGCACCGGGTAATAATGGTCGAGCTCATGGCTCGCGTCCGTGGTGCCGGGCGGCACGCTGTAGTCGATGCGCTTGTGGCAGATCCAGCAATCGGCGGCGGAGCTTCCCTCGGAGTCCAGGCGCTTGCCTTCCTCGAAGAACGTCTGCTTGGCTTTCTCGAAAGCCCGGTTATGCGTACGGTTGGAACTCATGCGCCGACCCTGAAGAATTTCGAGGAGATATACGAAAGGCCACCTCCATGATCTCATGGAAATGACCAACTATAGACATGTATACGTGGACAGTTCGCATTTGTCAAATCCCGTGAACAGATTCACCGATCACCCATCCTTGCGCACATGCGCTTGCCACACATCCCACACCAGGAACACCGGGCGCTCGCCGTCCATTCCCACCGGCTGGATAAGCCCGCGAGCGCCCCAATGTGAGATTGTGTTGCTCTTGATATCGATGCCCCATGGTTGTAGCAGGCGGCTGATTTCGGCTGCTGTTCCTCGTGATTCTCCGACTGCGAGTCTGAGCATGCTGGCGCGTTGGATGTCTTTGATGCGGTATTCTCCGGAGCATCTGTCGCATGCCTTGTACCCGGATTTGAGTTCGAGTTCGTCGCAGCGCAGTTCGAACCCGCAGGCTGGGCACCAGCCGATCATTTTGGTTTCCGGTGGCGGGTTGAGTGTGCGGTCGAGCCTGATGGCGGCCTGTCGGGTCAGTTCCACGATGGCGGGCATGTCGGGCCGGTTCAGGAGTCGTGGCTCGTAGCGCATGATGCCCTTGAGCAGTGAGACCGTGTCCATGTGCCGGTAGCGCAGGCCGATGGCCGTGGCCAGTGATTCGACGAGCCGGTCGATGTCCTGTCTGAGTTGCCATGCGCCCAGATTCAACGGGATCGGCGCCACGCTCCTCGTGCCGTGGCCGGAGTGGCGGGCCATCACGCTGGCCTTGCGTTCGGCGATCAGGCACAGCACCCCGTAACCGTCCGCCAGCGAGCGCAGGTCGTGGTGGAATCGTTTGGCGGTGGTGGTTGATGCCATGATGCCCCTCTGGTCTTGGTGGTGTGTTGGTTGCGTGTGGTTGGCATCAGGCCCGTGTCCATTGTCTCATGCCTGGTGTCGTCTTGCGGGTTATTGGAATACCCATATGGCGAGTTTGATGAGCAGGAGGATGACGGCTGTTCCCCATGCGGTGATGGTGACGCCGGTGACGATGTTGGTGAGGATATCGTTGAATCGGTTTGGCTTGTGGTCCATCAGTGTCCTATTCGATGGTGTATTCGCGTGGGTGTTCGTCTCGCTGGTTTTGTCGTTTGATGCGGCTGATGAGTCGTTGGGCCGCACGGTCGGCTCCGTGACTGGTTAGGGCCCACGTGTGGTGTCGTCGTTCGTATTCGCGGTGGATGCCGTCGGTGGCGAATTCGTTGATGACGATGTCGTATCCAATGCTGGTGCAGGTGATGGCGACTTTGTATGTGTGTTTCAATATTGCCATTGGGGTTCCTCCGGTATGTCTCGATCCAGAACTTGTGTGAGGGACTTGTTGAGTGCCTGCACGTCCCGCTAATCGATTTCATGTTCCATAGAGTCGGCGAAGCGGATTTTGAATTGTCCTGCTGGCGCGACTCCCATCATGAGCGTGGTGTGGTTTTTGGTTTCGATTTCGATGGACTGCTTGACGCTCATTCCGTCCATCCTTTGTCGGCTCCGTCCGCGTGGGCCCAGTCGCAGGAGATGCCGGCGTTGCTGTTGTGTGCGATGCAGGTCACGCGTCGGCCGTCCGGCATGGTGATCGTGCAGGTTTCCCACTGGGCGTTGTAGGTGGAGCATTCGCTCTGCGTGACCGCTTCAGTGTGCTTGTCGGCCGACGAGTCGATGGGAGTGCCCTCGCAGCCTGCGAGCGCGGTGATGCAAAACATGATGGCGGCCAGTGCGAGAATGCGTTTGGCTAATGTAATTCGCTGGGTCACTGCTTATCCTCCGTTTCCGCCTGGTCATCGGTGATGTAGTTCTTGGGCGTGAGGGTGATGGTGATCTGGCAGTTGGCGGCGAGTGCCTGGTGGATGAGGCTGGTGATGTCCGCGTTGTTCATTGCGGATTCCTTTCGTTGGTTGGTTGTTTGGTTTGTCGGGTGACGGTCAGGCTGCGGATGTGGGGTTGGAGTATCGCGGTGCCGTGTTTCGGGCTCACGCTGAGGATGCGTAGCTGGCCGAGGCACAGGTCGGTGTCATCGAGCGTGAACCGGGTGGTCTGGTAGTCGGGGTGAACGGTGGTATCGCGTGCAACCATCCGTCAATGATGGTCCCATCCGCGGTTCGGATGATGCACCGGTGGCCGTCGAGCTCTTCGGGTGCGGCTGTCCGCCAGTCGATGGTGGCTTGCACGCTGCCCATCATGTGGCCTCGTCCAGTTCGCCCCGGTCGATGGCCTGGCACAGGAGCTCCACGATGCGAGCCGCGTCGGTGCCTTGGGCGAGCAGGCGGGTGACGTGTGGCAGCCAGCGCAGGCGCTCGCCGTCGTCGGGTTGGCGGTTTTTGAGTGGTGTGCTGGTGTCGAGGAGTTTGCGGGCTCGGCGTTCGAGTTCCGTGGCTTGGTCGGTGGGTGTGGTCGTGGTTTCGGCCGGGGTGCCGATGTTGAGTTCGTGTCCGCGTTTGACCCAGTTGCGCCATGCGGCGTCGAGGTCGTATGGGATTTTGCCGTTGGCGCGGCATGTGTCCTTGAATTTTTCGAGCTCCCAGTCGGGGTCGAGTCCGTAGCCGGCGGCGAGCGCGGCGAGGTCTGGCGTCGGCTGGTAGAGGGCGAGAGCCCGTTTGCGGGAGTCGAACGCTTGTTCGATGGTTGTTTTTGTTTTTTGCGTGCGCGTACTCTCTCTTGGTGGTTCTAATGATGGTTCTTTAAGAGATTGGGTGTCATGGGTGACACCCCGTGGCGTCATGTGTGACACCCCGTGATGGTCATGGGTGACACCCCGTGTGGTCATGGGTGACACCCCGTGGTTGGGTTGCGGGGTGTCATGGGTGCTACCCCGTTTTTTCGTGGTTTGCTTGTTTTTACGGTTTTTGTATTCGACGTGGCTGTGGCCGTCGAGGGTGATGTGGTAGACGTAGGGGCTTCGGTCTGCGCGGTAGCGGGTGCCGTAGTCTTCGTCCCGGGTGATGAGCCCGTTGTCTTCGAGGTAGCGCAGGGCCCGTTGCACGGTGCTTGCGCTGGCCTCGCCTTCGGCCATGAGCCGGTCGATGCTTGGCCATGCGCGGTTGTTCTCGTCCGCGTAGTCGCACAGGATCAACAGGAAGAGTTTGGCGGAGCGGTCGCCGACCTTGATTCTTTTCGCCCGCCCGTACAGCAGTGAGCTCATGATGTCACCTCTTGAGTAGTTTGAGGGCGGTCTGGTGGCCGGTGTCGGTCAGGCTCCAGTTGCCCTCGATGTCGGGTTGTATGAGTCCGCGTTCCTCCAGGCTGGCGAAGGTGCGCGAATTGTTTTCGTATGCGGGGTAGGCGTTGCGGTTGAGCATGGCGATCAGTGTTTCGACCATGGTCGGCGAGAGTCGTTGGCGTCTCATGGCATGTCCTCCACTCGGGTCCACAGTCGTCGGCTGTCCGATGACACCGCCTTGCGGGTTTCACGCAATCGGGCGAGCGTGATGGTCAGGTCTTCGAGCACGTCCTCGGGCGCGCCTTGGTCGCGCAGCCGGCCCGCGCTGGTGGCCAGCTGGTCGATCAGCATTCCCATGGCGTCGAGTTCGCCGCACGCGGCTGCCCATTTGCAGCGTTGGCGTGCCGTCTGGCGTCTACTCGGCATCATGATCGTCGTCATGGTCGTCTCCTTCCTTCATGACCTCGATGAGACTTCCGGCGAGCGCCTGTGTTTCCGCGTCGCTGGGCTTGTATCCGAGCAGTTCGAGGGCTTGGTAGTAGTCGTTGATGTGTTGCAGGCTGTCCAGCTGGTTTTTGTTGGTCCATGCCCCGGGGTTGATGTCGGCTTCGCGGCGTGCGAGCAGAATGAGGATGAGTTGGAGTTGGCGTGTGTTGCCTGTGCGGGCTCGGCGGCGTAGTTCGTCAAGGTTTTTGCCTGTGGTTATGTGCCAGATGCCGTTGTCGGGGTCTTTGCCGGTGATGGGCAGTGGCGTGGTCATGCGGTTGTAGGCGGCGATGGTCTTGTCTGACCAGTTGATGTCGCCGGAGCCTGCGGGGAACCGGTATTCGTCGTTGCCGAGGATTTCGCCGTCTACCAGGTGCAGGAGGGCCTGTTGCATCATGGGTTTCTTCCATGTGTTCTGGGTTTTATGGATCCATTCGGCGCGCAGTGCCTGGCTGGCATCGTGCAGTTCCCGTGCCTTCTTCGTCTGTTCGCGCGCGTAGGCTCGGCGTTGTTTTTCGGCTTGTTTCGCCCGGTTGGCGTTGTCGATCTGGTCTTGTGGGATGCGCTCGTAGACGATGGCCCTGTGGTCGGTTTCGTCAAGGCCGATGATGGCGTCGATGTTCGGCTTGCTGCCGATGAGCTTCTGCCATTGTTTTTCGAAGCTGGTGTTTTGGATGTTGGTGATGCAGGTTGAGTATTGGTAGCCTTCCGGCGCGTCATTCCACCAGTTCGAGGGTGCTTGGCAGGTTTTGAGGCCGGCACGGTGCATGTAGTCGAGCGCCTTGTTCATCCACGCGGTTCCCTTGCGTTCCTCGCGGGCTTTGCGCACCGTCCAGCCCCAGTTGTTGGTTCCGGCCTGGCGTGCGAGTTCCTGCTGGGCGGTTTCGTCTCCTTGGAATTCGGCGAGCACGTCCAGGTCGGAGAGTGACAGTTGGTTGAAGTCCTTGGCGAGGGCTCGGGTGAGGCGTGGGATTCCCGCGATTTTGAGGCGGCGGCGCACGAAGTCGGTGCTGCGGCCGGTCTTTTCGGCCATGTCCTCGATGCTGCTGCCCAGATCAAGCAGTCCCTGGTAGGCGTCGGCTTCCTCGATGGGCGTCAGGTCGTGGCGTTGCGTGTTCTCGATGACCATGAGCTCGCGCTCGGCTTTGGGCGAGAGTTCCATGATCCGGCATGGCACCTGTGCGAGTCCGGCCTGTTGGGAGGCGGCGAGTCTCCTGTGGCCGATTACCACCCTGTAATCGGTTGAATCGGTGATGGGGGTGACGACGAGCTCCTGCTGGATGCCGTGCGCGCGGATGCTGTCGGCGAGCGCGGTGATGTCTCCGATGTCCTTGCGGGGGTTGTTGGGGTTCGGCTTGAGTCGGGTGGTGTCGATGAGGGTGATGGTGGGGGTCATTTCGTGCGGGTCACGCTCCTTGGTTGATGGCTTCGGCGAGTGCTTGGGCGGTTTGTCGGATGCCGGGGTTTGGGGTGATGGTGGTGAGGTGGAGTGCGAGGTCGGCGACGAGTTGGGGGTATTCGTCGGTGTGGGCGAGGATGGTTATTCTGCTGCCTCCGTTTTCGATGTGGGTGGTGTTCCAGTCGGCATCGGTCAAAGTGATGCCGGTGGTGTGTCCTGTGGTGTTGATGATGGTGCTCATTGGTTCTCGCGGTTCTCGTAGTTTTGTGGTTCCTGGTTGATGGTGTGGGGGCGGCGTTTGCGGCGGGCTTTCTGTCGTTGGTGTTCGATGGTTTGGCGGCGGTGCTTGTGTTTGCTCACTTGGTGGTGTCCTTTCGGTCGTGGGGGTGTTGGCGCAGCATGTCGGCGAGGCGTTGGCTTCGGCGTTGCAGGTTGTCGTGGATGGTTCGCCCGGCTGGGGTTGCGGGTTGCCAGTCGGGCAGTTCCGGCGTGCTGATGGGTCGGATGGTCAGGTAGACGCCTTCGGGGCGGGTTTCGTCGGCGTAGCGTTTGCTGATCTGCCAGTGGATGATGCGGCTGTCGTTGGAGATCACTCCCTCGCGGTTTCGGCCGGGGTATCGGCTGTTGGTGGTTTGGAGCGCGTCGCCGATGGCGCGTTGGAGTTTGTCGAGGTCGCCTCCGCCTGAGGTTTTCGCGGTCTGCCATGCGGGCAGGTCGTGGAGCTTGTCGGTTCGGGGCACTCGGATTTCGCCGGTGATGGAGATTGGGCAGTCGTAGGGTTTGAGTCCGCTGGCGGTCATCATGCTGACGGCCGTGCCGCGGATCGCGGCTTCCCAGGATTGCAGTCTTGCGTCGACGCTGACCGCTTTGCCGTGTTTGGTTCGCCATGGTTGGACGCTGCCCTTGGTGATGGGCGTGCCCTGCACGATGATGTCGAGCGGTTGGCCGTTGTTGTCGTTGCCGTTCATTGTTCGGCTCCCCGATATTGTGCGATGACGACATAGCAGTCCTTGTGGCGGCGGTCGGGCGCGATTTCCACCCGGTATGAGCCCTTGGGCTGGAAGCCGACGAATTTCGCGTTGCGCAGGCGGCGGCGCAGTTCGAGGGCGCGGCGACGGCTTTTGCCTTCGGCGACGATGGCCGGACGGTCGGGGAATCGGCGCAATGCCTGAGCGATCTGCTTCCATTTGCTGGCGGTTCGCGCAGGGGTGGTCACGATGTCATCGGGCCAACGTTCGATGAACCGGACGCTGCGCAGCAGTTCCAGATCGGTGTCGGACGCGGTGACGTCGCCTGTTTGGGGTGTTTCGAGCTTGCTGATCTCCGTTTCCACGGACTGCGCCGAGCCCAGTCCGAGATGCTTGAAATACTGTTCGCCTGTGATTGGCTCGGCGCTGGTCTCGGTTTGTGTGGTTTTCGTTTCTTCGGCTGTTTGGGGTGCCGGCGTCTCGGGGGCCTGTTCGGGCAGTGGCGATGGCGCCGTCTGGGGTTCAAGGCCGGGACGGTTGATGCCGTGCGCGCGGCAGTATCGGCCGACAGCTATCTTTTCGTTGGATTCCAGCGCATCCCAGTCCTGGTCGATGGCGATGTTGTAGAGCTGTTTGACTTCCTCGGTCGTGTATTTCGTGGTCATGATGCTCCTTGGTTGGCCCATGGGTCATTTGCTGTGGATGGAGGTTCGTAGTAGCCGTCCTGCGGTGGTTGCGGTTGCGCGTGCCGGTCTCGTTGGATGCGGGTGATGGCGGTGGTGGCGCGTTGCAGGCTGGGGCCGATGTCCTCGATGACCCAGCGTGTGGACCAGCCGGTGCCGCCGTCGCGTTTCTCGAACCGGTTGGTCTGGGGTCGTACCGTTGCCAGTACCTGGTCGCCCTTACGGAGCGATGTCACGATGTGTTCGGCGAGTTCACGCCATGCCTCGCACTGCCAGCTGGTGGGCGTGACATCGACCGGATTGCCGGCCGTGTCCTTCTCCCAGCCGCTGGATAGGATGCGCAGATTCACGACGGGTATCCCGTTGCCCGTGGTCCGGTATTCCGGGTCAGCGGCCAATCGGCCCCTGATGATCGAGATGCTTGGGTCTTTGGCCAAATCAGTCTCCCTTCGGTTCTTCCTGGTCTTCTTGGTCTTGGTCTTCCTGGTATGTGGTGGACGGCAGCAGCACGCCGACGGTGAAGCAGTACATGCCGCCGAGCATCGGCGCTCCCTTGCCCTCATGGGCCCCGGCCAGTAACAGAGCCAGACCGGCGAGCGCGAGAATCGCTGCGGTGGCGCGAATGATGTGCTCGCACATGCCTATTCCTCGAATTGGGCGATGAATTCCTCCATCGCCTTGCGGGTGACGCGCCGCCAGCTTCTGGTTCCCCGTCGGCTTGGCGGACGGAATGTGGTGAGAGTGCCGTTGTTCGCGGCTATGAGGAGTGCGTGATAGTCGATGTTCCACACCTTCGCGGCCGAGTTCAGCGTCCAGGATTCACGCTCGTTGAGCGGTGTCTGGTTGACGGGGATCCTCACGCCGTATTGGTCGGCGAGCGCCTTGCGGGCCTGTTTCGTGGTTTCGGCGCGCACGCCCTGCTCGTTGAGCCTGGTCATGAGGGCCACGTGTTCGAGGATCTTGGTTTCGCTCATTGCTGGTCCTCTCTTTCGGTGAGGTATGGTTCGAGTTTTTCTATTGCCCACGGGAGTGCGAGCAGTACGCCGCTGGCGACGTAGATGATTAGGGCGATGGTGTTGCCGATCGGGTGGGAGCAGCCTTCGTGGGTGAGCAACCATGCGAGGGCGAGCAGCATGACGATGGCGAGCGTGATGGTTTCACCGTTATGCTTTTTCTTCGGGGTTCGCATCGATGGTCACCCCCTTGGGCAGATAGTCGGCGAGCGTGATGGATGGCAGGAATCCTGCGTCCGTTTTGGCGTCCATCAGGAGCGCTTTGCCGATCTGGTCGGCGATGGCGCTGCTCATGCTTCGGACGAAGACAGGTATGCCTTCGGCCAGTTGAAGGCCTAGAAGGTTGCTGTCCTGTTCGCCTGCGCTGTCGAGGGTGGCGCGTGCGATCGGCGCTGTCCTGCCACCAATGCTTACGGTGAAGTCGAAGATGATAGGTTGGCCACTCATCACGCCGCCTCCTTGGATGCTGTCACCGTAGAATCGTGCCTATGGGTGGTCTGGTTTCCTTCTTGCAGTGGGTTTGGTCGGGTATCGGTGGTTTGGGTGGATTTGTCGGTCTGCTTGGCGGCGGTTGCGGCGTCTTCGCCTTGTTCCAGACGGGTAAGTCGAATCTGCTCGCGAAGAAGGCGAACCGCATTGCGCAGGAAGCCAACAGGATCGCCGCTGACGCGAAGGGGGTCGCCGAGGAGGCCAACCGTCTTGCCGGTAAGGCGAACGAGATAAGCGCAGACGCGAATGCGATCAGCCAGAGGGCGTTGAGCGTTACCGCGGATCAGACGGTCTACAAATGGCGGGGTGAATTCGATGGCGAATCGTCGACCGTCTTCCTGCTCAACGACTGCCCCCACGAAGCATCTGACGTTCACGTGTTCGTCCGTCACGAAGACCAGACCATCATGGACAGGATCGTCGATAAAGTACCCGCGTTCGGCGAGATCCCGCTCAAGGACGAGCTGTTCACGCAGAAGGTAGTCGAAGACCAGCGTTCCATCGACAGGCTCAACTCCAGTGCCGGGTTCGTCTACATCGGGGTCGGCGGGTATGACGTCACCGTCCATGTCGCCTACACCACTGAGCTCGGGAGCAGACGCAGCAATACGATCAAGCATCGCCTGACCGACGGCCAACGCCATTGAATCCTTGCTGGACATCATGCCACTCCTCCCAATGAGAGCAGGAAATTGAATACGAGGAACGTGATCACGACCATCACGATGACGAACACGACGGGGTGATCATCCACGAGGCGCATGAACAGAAGGAAGACAGCCACTAATACGGCAACGATTGTCAAGGCCACAATGAACACGGATGCCGTGAACGGCAATGTTTCGATGTACTTCTCGACCATCACATCTTCTTGTGGTCTGGGGTATCCCTTCGCCGGGCTAGATTGGAAAGCGCCAACCAAGCAACCAGCCCAACGAAGGGAAGAATGAAATGGAGCCATTGGAAGAACGTTCGAGCAGTGAAACGGTCAGGGACGGGGAACGTCATACGCCATCGTGGTACGTTCACTTCAACGGACATCGGCTCGGGCCGGTCTCCGATGCGAAGTTCAAGAAGATGGCGGACACTCTCATGTCCATCGTCAGAGAGGGAAAGCACCACGGGCTCGCGTTCACTCTTCCTGAGGATGGCCGTGATGTCTGCTGCATCTGGACTCCCGGCGTCCCGATCAGCTTCAAAGAGGCTGACAGTGAATCTGAATGACATCACGCCATCTCGCTTTCGGCGAGCGCTGGAATGGTGTTTTCGGCGGTGTCGAGCTTCTCAGCCATGGCAATGATTGAGGACAGCGGACGATGCGTCACGCCCGCAATGCGGCGCAGCTCGTCAAAGTTAAAAACACCGACATTGATTTTGCGGTTTAACGTGTTCCGAGGAATTTCTGCCCGATCAGCGAGCATAACTTGTGTCATTCCTGACTCATTGAGGACCTGCTTTATTGCAATCCCTAAATGCCTGTTTTCAAGCAAATATTGTTTCATATGAGACATGATAAAACCAAGATTGCGCTCTTCAAAACACGGCGTGTCTCATATGAAACAAGAATGCTTCATATGTAAGTAAAATGTCTCACATGCCAACAGGAAAGAAGACCGCGACGATTGAATCAAAGGCGCTTTCAATCGCAATCAAGAGAGCTATGGCCGTACGTGATTTCAAGACACGATCACTGGCTATCGAATCGGGAGTGCCTTATGGCACCCTCCGACGCATCCTTGAGCTCAATACAGTCGCCGACTATGAACAACTCAGGAAGATTGCGGAAGCATTGCGCATGCCGCTCTCTTCCATCATCGCCGACGCCGAGCACCTTACAAAAGACGCAGGGGTCATCGAAGATTACCAAGCTACCGATAACCGAGAAACTTCGAGTGACCATGAGAACATCGACATCGACGCATGGGCCGACCGGATCAAGGCCGAAGATTCCATACACAATAATTAGTAGTCCACAGTCGCCGAATAAACAAAACGCCCCGGTCGCTCGTTATGAGCGCCGGGGTATTTTGTCATATCTCGTAGGCCTCTATGGTGAGGCTGGTGTAGTAGCGGCTAACGAGTATTTTCAATCGCTTGCCAACAAGTGGCTCAGATGCAAAGTATGCGGCCGTCGACCGCGCCGTGATTTCCGAAAGCAAGACACCTCCGCTTTTGAGTGCAAAGTGCGGTTTTGCCTGCGATCCTTCCGGCACCGGTAGCTGTTCGACAGTGGCCTCGAAAGCGATGAACCCTTCGTCGGGAATTCTAGGACCATTCCAGTTGTTCTCCGAGACACGGAATATTGCCGTTGCGGCGACCACATCCGCTCCATATGCTTGTCGCTGTTCGTATTCCTTGAGCGAGGCGTTACCAGTTTCGCTTTCCTTCGCCTCTTCCAGCGTTGGCACCATGACGTAGATTTCGGGAACGCCTGTTTGGTACCATCCTTGGCGCATGGCCACGAGTTCCACATTTTTCGCGCCAGATTCAAGGATTGCACGAATGTGGATTACCGCGATGTGGTTGAAGAGAACGCCGAACGGTTTCCCTTTGTATTCGACCGCATACCCATCATCCACGCCGCTGCGCCATTGTCTTCCGTTAAGTCGACTTTTCAGCGTTATCGGACGGGTAACAACGCTGATTTTTTCGGCACGCCCCTCTTTTAGCTTGAGTATGGGGCGTGGGTCGTAGACGTAGATTGTGGCAGGGTATGAACCGGAGACGGTTTCGGTTTCCCGAGTCGCCGACACTGACAGCGTTTTTGGCGGGATGATGATCGGCGACGGCGATATCGTCCTTGCCAACGTAGAACTTTGTCCCGTTTCTCGATGAGCCGACGCCAACGCTTCGCCATCCTCCACCTCGACGCCGGCGAGCGCAGGCGATGTTTCATCATTGGGTTGTGCATGTCCGGGGTTTGCGCGTCCGTCCCAGCGGCCGTTGGATGCGCGTTGGCGTTCATGCTCGTTGTCCGTGTCGATTACGATGCCTGGGTCTTTTGCCGCCTGGGCCGCGAGTCTTTCGGCTCGAATCTTTCCGGGGTCTTTGACCATGTCTCCTATGACCCAGAGCACCAGGCCCACGAAGGCCAGCACCGCCGCGACGATCACGCCGAATATGACGCCCAGCAGATTCACTTGGAACCCGGCGATTATGAACAGGAGTGCGAACAGCCATGCTCCGACCGCCAGTATCCTGAATATGATTATGCCGATGATTCTCGGCGTCGACGCCTTTTGCCCGTTCCGGTGTTTGCCTTCTGGCATCATGCCCCCAATCTCGTTGTTCTCTCGGCCGACTCGATGCGGCTTGATTAGATTCTACCGTCGCATATACGAAGCCGCCCCGGTCACTCTTTACGAGCGCCGGGGCGGTTGATTATATGTCGAGTTCCCCGCATCGGTCAGTCATCCGCCTGCCGGAATGTTTTTGAGCCGAATCCCATGGAGGCTCCTTGCTCTTTGAGCCCATCCGCCCATTGGTCTAGGAATCGGAATGGCACGTTGAGGCTGTTTTCGGCCTTGAACGTATCTATCCCTTTATTTGGGTCGGCCGGGTCTCCGTATCCGGCAACAATCATTTGCTTAAGTAGTATCGGATGCTCGTCACCGACGTGTACAGGCTCCTCTTTTCTCCATCCTCTCGCGCTAAGTTGGATTTGCAGCGATCGGGTTCTGTCCGCGTCGATTATTCCGAGGTTGCTCGCGCGACTGATCATCGATGATATGGACATGCCCCATCCTGCTTTGAGTCGCACCAAATCGGTGAGCATGAGGCGCTGTGGCATGATGAGCTTCGCGTCGTTTTGAGGCATGAGCAGAGCACCGGCGAATCGGTGAGCCTCCCTCTCCATTTCCCGATAGAGCTGGGGTCTGCGGTATCGATGCAGAATTAGGTGTCCGAGCTCGTGTGCGATGGTGAATCTGAGTCTGTCACCCGTATTGTTTTTCGCGCTGTATCCGATGGTCGGCATATCCTTGCAGTTCGGTTGCGTCACTCCGTCGCTGTTCAGGTGTGCGGTCTGTTTCGAGGCCAAGGCATGGAGCGGTGCCACCACGATGCCCATTTTTTCTATGGCGCGCGTGAGATTGGGGACGCTGCCGGATTCATTGAGTCCGAGATGAGTGCGGGTACTGTCTGCCAAGCGCTCTATGCGGCTTTGCTCCAGCTCATTTTCTCTTGGAGCTATGGCATCAATCCATGATGTTTTGGGTTGCAGCCTCAGCACCGAGGATAGCTTCTGCGCAACCGAGCGGAGCAGAGCATATTCCGCAGCAATGGCGTTTAGTTCTCCGACCGATGCGCTTGACGTATGGCGATACGTCAATTCAACAATAGGGACGGGCTGATCCTGGTCGAGGAAAAACGACAACGGGTAGTCGGTCGCCATTGAGATTCTGCGCGCGGCCTCATCGGTGAAATCGATTTGCCGGTTTTGCAGTTTACTGAGCGTTCCTTGAGCTATGCCGGTTTTTTCCGCGAGCTTTTTCTGGGTCATGCGTTCGACCTGGCGGAGCAGGATGACCCTGTCCGGATTATAGTTCACGTCTCTCTCCTTTTGTTTTTACCGCATTGAACTCTAGCAACCCACCTTCTCTTCGATTGTCAGGCCCTTCAGAATGTCGATTTCGTCATCTGGTTCCGGGTCGAACCCCGGCATCCATCCTCGGCCGCCACCGCCATCCGACATGATGGGGAACGAATACGCCGATTTTCCTTTCGCGCCATACTTTCCGGGGCTTATCGGCTTATACACGCGCAGGAACGCCGGTTCGGGAAAAAGATAGTCGCAGGCGATGGTGAGCTTGACCTCGCTCAGATCGGGTTGACCAAGGACGTTGACCATAAGCTGGCCCACACCCTTCGCACCATTCTGGCTGTATCGCGCCCTGCCCGCCAGCGTATGACCGGAACACGGCATACCACGTGTGATGGGATCAACGGCATGGAAGTAAGAGATTGCACCCGTGGGCGTGTGCATGAGGTGGAAGAATCCCGAATTGTCCACTTCCCACCACCTAACCGGATGAAATTCTTTCCACTCCTTCGCCATGTTCATGTTGATGAGGTATGCCGCGATTCGCGATTTCTGCCGGTCGCTAAGACGCTTATATGAGGCGAGGTCCTTCTTGATGTTTGCGGTGCAGTCTCGAACGAATTCAGGCAGAAACTCGCAGAGCGGACTAAAGGCCTCCATGACCGCCTGCTTCTCATCGATTTTCGCGATATCCGTCACGCCAATGACCTTTCGTTTCCCTTGGATAACTTCTAAAAGAATATTTTAGCACTAGATGTTACTATCAAGGAATAATTCGCCGCCCTTCAGGCACCACCAGAAATAAAGCCGCTTGCCGCAACGTTCGACCGGCGTGTCGCGACTGCCATCTTGTATAACTTACTTAGTTGAGCTATAATTATTATGTAAGCGAAAGCAGAACAGTGGAAGGAGGTGAGACATGGATGAGGTCTGGAAAGCGATAGAAGCCA
>ENA-OWZV01000047-OWZV01000047.1-human-gut-metagenome-genome-assembly--contig:-NODE-47-length-45091-cov-16.244071_pt1 | contig 45091 bp, 42 predicted proteins | sample MGYA00249264_ERZ652123 | MGnify/ENA primary metagenome ERZ652123 (study PRJEB26925, sample SAMN05827256) | human gut metagenome | biome: ENVO:2100002; feature: ENVO:00000062; material: ENVO:00002003... | reverse complement strand
CGCGGGCTTTGCGGGCTTGAAGTCGTGCCCACCACGTTCCAGCCCAATCGCCGCGTAGCCAGCTCGGACTAAGGGTGTTCAACAAGCCAACACAAGAACAGATCGCCTCAACTATTTTGCTTATAAAAATTATAAATAATAACTACTATTATCTTTGACCCGCGAACCAGCACTCCCGTAAAATTTTAATTGTAATAAAGAATGACTGCGACATTATCAAAAAATATTCGAGGGGAGTGCATCTTTATGAATGCATTTATTGGATGGCTGAATCGGCATGTGGTGCCGATCGCGGCTAAGATTGGATCAATTCGGTGGTTAGTTGCTTTGCGTGACGCGTTTATTGCGATCATGCCAGCGATGATGGCCGGCGCAGTTTCGACAGTCTTGAACGTTTTAATTCGCGATATTCCGACCCAGTTCAAGTGGATGGGCATTGTTGATTCAATGCAATGGCTGATCGGCATTAATGCGATGGTCTGGACCGGCACACTGGCGATTTTAGGCTTGCTGTTTGCCTTCACGTTCGGCTATCAATTAGCAGTCCAGTACCAAGTTGAGCCGGTGACTGGCGGGATTGTGGTACTAGGCGCATTCATCATGAGTTTACCGCAGAATTTCACAGTCGCTTTAAGCAGTGCACTTGGTAAAGGCGCTACAAAGTTGATTACCGATGCTGGTGGGGTCGTTGATGGCAAGAACATCAGCATGTGGGGCTACTTCAACTTTGGCAAGTTCTTTGGTTCCTATGGCTTCTTCACCGTCATGATCATGGGCGGCATCGCCATGACCTTATACATCTGGCTCATGAAAAAGAATGTCACGATTAAGATGCCAGAGGCGGTGCCGCCTGCTATTGCGAAGGCGTTTACCGGGATCATTCCAGCAACGGCTGCGTTGTATTTAGCCGGTGTGATCAACTATCTGATTAGCTTAAACAAAACAACGGTGATCGAATTTATTGCTACCTTAATTCAGGAACCATTGCTGAATATGTCGCAAGGTTTCTGGGCAGTCTTACTGATGACACTGTTGGTGCAAATCTTCTGGTTCTTCGGTCTGCACGGGACTAATGTGCTCGGACCGGTGTTGGATTCCATTTGGTTGACCGCGCAAATTGCTAACATGAATGCGTTCATGAAAGGTGAAGCGTTACCGTTTGTCTGGACCCGAAACGCATTTGATCTGTATGCATGGATTGGCGGCGCCGGCAGTACCTTGCTGCTGCTGATTGCCATCCTCCTGTTTTCAAAACGAGACGATCAACGTACCGTGGCAAAATTATCAATTGCCCCAGGCTGCTTCAATGTGAATGAACCTGTGATGTTTGGGTTGCCGATCGTGCTGGATCCGATTTACTTCATCCCATTCATTTTGGCGCCAGTGGTCATGGTCTCAATCGCTTATGGCGCTCACATCCTCGGCTGGGTATCGCCAGTTAAGAATCAAATCGTCTGGTCAATGCCACCGTTTGTCAACTCGCTGATTGCAACCATGGACTGGCGCGCACCGATTCTACAGGCAGTCAATATGGTCATCGGGTTCTTGATCTATGTGCCATTCGTCAAAGCAGCCAACAAGCTGGACCCTGAGTTGACCGTTGACGAACCGGTGATGAAAAAAGAAAAACGCGTGAAGGAGACAGGCAAGCTGGAAGGTGATGCTGTTTGAAAAATGTGACAGCAAACTTGATCTTGCTCAATCTCAGTATGGCCATCGTGATGTTCAGTCCATTATTGCCATCACCATGGCAGATCATTGGCTGCAGCATCGGCATTGGTTTAACGATTGTGTTCGTCCGTCGCTATGTTCAGTTGATCAAGGCACAAAAGCAGGAGGGGCGCGATGAAGATCACCATGAATCTGCCGGTTGAGCCGGCGATCTTTTTCAAACAGTTACAGCTCTCGGCATTGGCAGACATTCGCACGCATACCGGCCGGGAACCTTTACCGGGAAGTTTGCGCGGGTTTAGCTATGCTAAAAAATGGCCGAATGGTCGGCAGGCGCGGCTGCAGATTACCGACATGGAGCCGAACAAAGTCTATGCTTATACATTGGCAACGCCGCAAGACGACTTTCGCGTTAGCTATCGCCTAGTGCCACTTGCATCAGGAAAAAGTCGGTTGGAATATGAAGAATCCTTAGTCTCAAAAACGGCGCGCGGCACGGCCAACAATCGGGTGAGCGGCCTACTGATGGGCTGGTTTCGGAAACGCCGATTCAAGAAAATGGCCTTGAAGATGTGTCAATCTTAAAAAAGTTGCCTTTAGAGGTGACACACCATGTGTATCGGCACGGAGCACGAAGCAAGCAATACAAGACAGTGAAACAAAAAACAATGACTCGACAGAAGGAGGCGAAAAAATGGGACAGATTGGGATCAGTCTCTACCCAGAACAAACCACGGCAGCGAAGGCGACTGCTTATCTAGAAATGGCTCATCAGCTTGGGTATCGGCGGCTGTTTACATCGCTATTGCAGTTGTCTGGCGAAAAAGGCCGCGATCAGTTGGCCATTTTTAAGGCTGTTGTCGCCAAAGCAACTCAACTTGGATTTAAAACGATTATCGATATTGCACCACCGTTATTTTCCGAGTTGGAAATTGATTATCATGATCTGAGTTTCTTTCACGAACTGGGCGTCTGGGGCTTGCGGCTTGACGAGGGATTTACTGGGCAAGAAGAGGCGTTGATGACGCATAACCAGTATGGCTTGAAAATTGAGATCAATATGAGTGCTGGCACGAATTATGTTGATGCCATCATGCCGTTTGGACCACGTCTAGATAACTTGTTAGGCTGCCATAATTTTTACCCGCAGCAATATACTGGTTTGGGTGATGAGCGGTTTGTGGCCTACTCGCAGAAGTTTCGACATTATGGCATTCGCACCGCGGCATTTGTGACTGCGCCAAGTGCTGATCATGGGCCGTGGCCGATCAGCGAAGGCTTGCCGACACTGGAGAGCGATCGCGATCGGGCCATTGCCAGTCAGGTGCACCATTTGCGACTGACCGAGGTGATAGACGATGTGTTAATCGGCAATGCGATGGCGAGCGAGGCTGATTTGCACGCCGCGGCACTGGCCTTCTTCTGTCCGTATCCGGCATTGCGCGTGCGTCCAACGGCGGCCATTTCTGAATTGGAAACCAAGATTGCATTCAGTGAGGCGCATTTATATCGTGGTGACGCCTCAGATTATCTGGTTCGCGACACCCAACCGCGCGTTCGCTATGCAGGACAGGCGATTCCGGCGCATGATGCAACTGGCACGTTACACCGTGGCGATGTTGTCGTGGTGAATGAGACGTATGCCCGCTATGCCGGAGAACTGCAAATTGTCCTGCGTGAACTGGCAAATGATGGCCGACGCAATAAAATTGGTCAATTAACCGACTCAGATCTCGACTTGTTGCCGTTGCTGAAGCCATGGCGGACGTTCATGTTAAAGCATGTTAAAAGTTAGAGCCACAAACCGCCGATGAGTTAACAAACACTGATCATGACAAAGGAGAAAACACGATGACGCAAGTGAATGAACAGACGATCATGGGCTTGATTATAGCAGGCGGCAATGCCAAAAGTGCGGCCTTCACCGCGATTCAAGCCGCCAAAGCCGGTGACTTTCCTGAAGCAACTGTGCAATTAAAAGAAGCTGATGATGCTTTAGTGTCAGCGCATAATGCGCAAACAGAGCTGCTGACTGCCGAAGCGACCGGTGATCATGCTGAGGTATCATTGCTAATGGTTCACGCGCAGGATCACCTCATGAATGCCATCACTTTCCGCGATTTGGCGGGTGAAGTTGTCGCTGTTTATCAGCGGATGGCAGAAATGACAACGGCGCCAACTGTGTAATCGTGTGCGCAACACAAAAATGACAAACGAAAAGCCGGTCAGAGGATGATCGGCTTTTTTGAATGGTGTAAAGCTAACAAGAAACAGTGAACAGGTCAGGACAAAATTTGCAATTACCGAAACAAAGAATTTTTGCCCACGCCACAGTGCCTTTTAGGCTTGAAAGATCAAAGTCTACGACTACAGAGCTTGGCACGACAGAGAATTGTTTAGCCCAACCTTTTCACGAATCCCATATTGGGGGACAATGATCAACCCATCACCTTACGCAACTTACCAACGGCAATCGGCAAGGTGAGATAAGGTTTCTCTTTGTCCAAATCGCTCATCACTGTTTTCGGCAACAGGACATCGCTTTGGACGCCGTCAACATACATGACCGCATTATCAAGATTGAAGACATCCGTGCCATAACGTTTGAGCAACTGTTCCCGCAAGTCTGACATGACAACTCGCTGCTGGTAAATGTAAAAGCCATTGTCGTCGGCTTCTGGATATTTACCACCGATGAGATTCAGCTTTTCAGGAGCATTATCGAGTGGCACAAACACTTTACCGGAAACCTTCTCTGCTTCTTCCTCGTCAACGACACCATCATGATTCACGTCTTGCGCGGCTGTCGCAACCGCGACTGGCGCTTTCGTAACGGAACCTTCCAAAACGGCCATATGCGTCATATCTGCTGGCGTATTAAACATCTCGATGCGAATTTGCAGGGCATCATCATCCGTGACTTCAAGATTCGCAAACCCGTGTGCTTTCCGACCGATACAATCATCATTAAGCGCCTGTAACGTTGCCCTATATCGCTTACGCATAAACACGCCTCCATTATTATTTAGGGTTTCCTAACTCCACCTTTACCATAGTCTTTTTAGCCTAAAAATCAAGGCTGTGAAACCGTGCGAAACAGCGTTAAGTCAAGGGAGAGAGGGGGTATAGACCGTTTTAAAAAGTCGATTTTTTTAGTTAATAAAGCAGCAAAAGAGCCACAAGATGTCGTTGGTTTTGGTGACAGCCTAATTGTGGATGCTAGTGGCAGTTATGCCAAGTTGTCAGCGTGATTCAGACGGGCAGTATCGTGCTTAAGAAACAATATGCTTAAACCTAGTATCAAAGGCTAGCATAAACAGTGCTTTTTCAAAGTGAACTCATTGGCTGGCCGCTGCTAGTTAGTATAACGATTTCAAAAAGAAGTAAATTATTTTTTTATAAACGCTTTCAGTACCGTAATCATGTTTGGAGGTGTATATTTAAATTGGAATCGTTTTAATATAGGAGGTGCGCCATGAAAGTTGTCATTTTCTCCACCTGTATCGTAGATCTTTTCTTCCCGAACGTTGGGGCAGCAATGGTCGAAGTATTGGAACGCTTTGGCTGTGAAACCTTCATGCCGGTTAAGCAGATTTGTTGCGGCCAGCCGACATATAATTCAGGTTACGTGAAAGCTACGCAGAAGGTCTTTCGTAATGAGATCGATGCGTTGCTGTCAGTTGACGCCGACTACATCGTCGGGCCAGCTGGTTCTTGCGTAAATATGCTGCGCGAATACCGCGTTTTACTTAAAGATGATCCGGAATATGCTGAAAAGGCGAAGGAAGTCGCCGACAAAACATTTGAATTCTCCCAGTTTCTGTATCGGGTTTTGAATGTGATTGATGCAGGCGCTGAACTCGATGCCAAAGCTACCTATCATCGCTCTTGCCACATGACCCGGTTGTTGGGTGAGCGGACAGCACCATTCGTTTTGCTTGATCATGTGAAGGATCTGCAAATGGAACCACTCCCACATATCGAAAACTGCTGCGGCTTCGGCGGCATGTTTTCCGCTAAAGAGCCGGAGATTTCCAAGCAGATGGTGGATGAAAAAGTCGACGATGTGCTGAGTACTGGGGCCAAAGTCCTGATTTCGGCTGATCCAGCCTGCTTGATGAATATTTCCGGTCGCTTCTCTCGCCGTCAGGAAAAAATTAAGATCATGCACATTGCTGAAGTGCTCAACCACAATGTTGACCCGAAACGGATCAAGTTCCATGATCCACTGCCGGTAGAACAGGAGGTGCGCCTATGAGTATCGTTACCAGTGATAAACCATTCTTGGAGCGGGTGAAAGAATCCGAACAGGACAAGTTCATGCAGGCAAGTGTTGCCAAAGCACAAGACGCTCAGTGGGATAAACGTGAGGCGTCACGTCACGAACTTGGCAACTGGCCGCAATGGCGCGATCTTGGCGAGCAGATCCGCCAGCATGTGATCAAATACTTACCGGATTATTTAGAAGAATTTAGCGATAACGTTGAAAAACGCGGCGGGCACGTTTACTTTGCCAAAACGGACAAAGAAGCCGCGGCTTACATCACGAACCTTGCCAAGAAGAAGCAGGCCAAGAAGATTGTGAAGTCCAAGTCGATGGTCACCACCGAAATCAATTTGGACAAAGATTTGTTGAAGATTCCTGGCACCCAGCTGATGGAAACTGATTTGGCTGAGTTTATTTTGCAAGAAGACGATTGGGCAGAACCAACTCACATCGTTTTCCCAGCATTGGCGAAAAACCGCGATCAGGTCAAAACCATTTTCGATAAGCTGGGTTACGAAGGTGACAACGATCCAGAACATTTAGCCAGGTTCGCGCGTGAATACTTGCGGCGCTATTTCTTACAAGCTGATTTCGGTATTACGGGGTGCAATTTTGCGATTGCCGACTCCGGGTTGATCAATTTGGTCACTAATGAAGGCAATGCCGATCTGACCATGGCGATTCCTAAGACACAGGTGGTCGTGATGGGGATGGAACGGATTGTCCCAAGTTTGAAGGAAGCAGAAACACTGGATAACATGTTGTCTCGGTCAGCGGTGGGTCAGAAACTGACCAGCTATTGTTCCTTCTCTGGCAAGCAAGTTGACGGCGAAGCAGACGGACCAGAAGATTTTCATGTGGTCATTGTCGATAATGGCCGCAGTAACGCCCTTGGCACGCCATTCGAGCCAGTCTTGCAATGCATTCGCTGTGGCGCGTGTCTCAATGTCTGCCCGGTTTATCGGCATATCGGTGGTCATGGTTACGGTTCAATCTACCCAGGGCCAATCGGCGCGGTGCTTTCACCAGTTTTAGACGGTTATGAAAAGTTCGGCGATTTGCCATTTGCTTCAAGTCTCTGCGCTGCATGTACCGAAACCTGTCCCGTCCGCATTCCGCTTCACGAATTGTTGATCAAGCATCGTGAAGTCATGATGGATAAGCTCAAGATGGATCACAGCTTCAACGACAAGATCATGAAAATGGTTGGCGTTGGCACCAGCGCTCCGGTTTTATTCAACATGGCGCTTGATATGGATCATGCCATGATGGGCATTTTGGCTACGAAGGATCAAGGTAGCGTGGAAAATGAGTACAATAGTGGCCGCATCAAACAAACTAAGATGCTGCCGAAACTCGCACGCGGCTGGACCGATGTGCGTGACCTGCCACGGCCACCGAAGAAGAACGAGAACTTCCGTCACTGGTTCAAGGAGCACAAGGCAGCATTGGAGGCGCAAAAACATGAGTGATCACACGAATCGGGAAGATTTTTTGAACGCCATCGCTGAAAAAGCCGGCCGATCACGGCACCAGCTCAAAGATCATCCATTTGAGCCGCTCAATGATCTGCCAGAAACAACCTTGTCTGGCCACTCTCAAGATGAGCTGGAAACCATCGCTAAGAAAAATAGCGAAGGGGTGCATGTCACGTTTAAAACCACCATCAAAGCTGATTTGGCGGCTGCCTTGAATGCTTACATTGAGCAAGATGCGCCTAAAACAATGATTTTGCCAACCACTGACAAGTACGCGGATTTTGGCTTGACCGAATGGACCAACACCGTCAGTCCTAAGCCGATGTACTGGACGCCAGGCAAAGGCCGCGACTTCAATTTGAAGCAAGCGGCGGCCGCGGACGTCGCCATCGGCTTTGCGGATTATTTGCTGGCTGAATCAGGCACGATTACCGTTGCCACCACCCCTGGCCAAGGCCGTGGCTTCCACTTCCTGCCAACCCATTACTTGGCTATTGTCAAAAAGAGCAACATCCTGCCACGTTCTCGCCAAGCTATGGATCACTATGATGCTGACATTAAAGCCGGCAAGCTCCAAACCAGCAACATCAACTTCATCACCGGTCCATCCAACTCTGGCGACATCGAAATGACCCTCGTTGTCGGGGTCCACGGCCCGTTGGACATGACTTACTTGGTTGTGGAGGATATGTAGTTTGAGATTTTTAGTTCCTTAGTTCTTCAGTTCTATTCTGGGCTTAAGCTTTAATTGATGATCCGAGCTGGCTACGCGGGGATGGGGGATGGCGACCGCGAAGCTAGAGCCGTGGGCACGACTTCAAGCCCGCCGAAACCGCGGTCTTGAAGATCGGCCTTGGTCTAGGCGGAGAAAACCACGCCACCAAGACCAATTTCACGGCTGAGCCCCATCCCCGCTCCGCCAGCTCTCTGCATTCTGTCGTAGGATTGGAGCCAAGATAGGCACATCTTCTGTCAATGTGATGACAAAATGAGATGTTTCAGAAATCTGTGATCTGACTTTGACAAGTGATTGCCGAAGTTTCTCAGGTCTAGCTTATTAGTGAGCAGTTGTTCTTGGTGAGTTGTCAATATCATGTCGAGTGTTTCGGAAGCCCGTTTTTCTCTATTCTGTTGTGGTGACTCGATGGAGAAGAAACGGGCTTTTTAATTTGGCACTATGTCTACCAAACAAGCGTTTTGTGATACACCCCCTTCTGATATTTGAAGACCCTAGTGCCAAGGCGGAGCAATCGTAGGCCAGATGGGGCTCAGCCGTGCAAACAACATCAGCTCCAGCTGGCCGGAGATTGCGGAGTTTGGCACGGCAAGCCCCTTTTTAGTCCGGATTTTTTTCCAATTTATTCGATATCTGACAGATCACAAGGTCTAGATGAAATTATGGCTCAGCTTGTGCTTTTGTCTTTGATTAAAAAGATAGCGCTATCGTTCACTATGGTATACTAAACACGAAACGCGCCGTTGCGGCGTAATGCGAATGAAGGAGAACACAAAATATGACTGAAGCAATTGATTTGAAATCTGGGATGGTCTTTGTTAAGGATGGCAAGCTTATCAAGGTACTGGAGTCCAACCACCACAAGCCTGGCAAGGGCAACACCGTCATGCAGATGAAGCTCTACGACATTCGTTCCGGCGCTAACGTTACCACCACCATGCGGCCAAGCGAAAAAGTCGAAATTGCGATTATGGATCGTAAAAAGGCGACTTATCTCTATACGCAAGACGACACTGCCTACTTCATGGACAGCGACAGCTACGAGCAATATGAATTGCCAACTTCAAGCATTGAGCATGAATTGAAGTTCATGCTGCCCAACGTTCCGGTTGAAATTGAATTCTACGGCGATGAAGTCATCGGCTTGGAACTGCCAGGCAGCGTTGAACTTAAAGTCACCGAAACCCAGCCGGCTGTCAAAGGCGGCACTGTGGCGGGTGGCGGCAAGCCAGCAACATTGGAAACTGGCTTAGTTGTTACCGTGCCTGATTTCGTCAAAGATGGCGAAACTATTATCGTCACGACCGACACAGGAACTTACAAAGGCCGTGCTCAAAAATAATTTCAAAAGCAAGCTGACCACACAGTGAATAATCTGTGTGGTTTTTTGTTATCCAAAAACGTGTCATTTTGCCGCAGCCGGTTGCGCGATGACTTGCCGGTTCATTGAATCAACGCGTGCCAGCAGACAGCCAGTTGGTTGATCAGCTCAAGCAAACCCCGTCACACCAAGGTGGAATAATTGTGACTCCTGACCAATTAGCCTAAAATACAGTCCGAAAGGGTGTGATGGTGATGACCATGCCACGCGCGCAACGAATTAAAATTTTAATTGTTTTGGGGATGATGTCGTTATTAACCGCTCTGTCTGGGTCGAGTACGAACTTGGCCATGCCGAAAATTTCGGCGGATCTCATGATTTCCAGCAGTGCCGCGACTTGGATTGTGTCCATCGGCCTCATTACGACCTCTGTTTTACTGGTCATGTTTGGCCATATCGGTGATTTGGTCTCAAAAAATCTCGTCTTTTTGATCGGCGAAATGGTATTCATTGTTGGTTCATTGTTAACTGGGATCGCGCCGACTTATCTAACCATCCTTGCCGGTCGCGTCATTCAAGCCGTTGGGTCGGCGATGATCATGGCGAATTCGATGGGCATCGTTAGCCAATACTTTCCTGATGCTAATCGGGCAGAGGCGTTAGCGGTGATCTCAATGTTTGTTTCCGTCGGGTCGATTTCCGGCCCGGCATTTGGTGGCATTTTGATTACTTGGGCAAGCTGGCGATGGATTTACCTTTTCAATGTCCCAGTTGGTCTGCTGATCGTGTTTGCGGGGATGCGACTTTTGCCACTGCGCCGGCCAGCAACTGGGGAGATTAAGCAAGTCTGGGGTAACGCCAATTGGACAGGGCAAAATCTGTTTACTGGCGGGATGATCTTGACCTTTGCCAGTGGCTATTGGCTTCAGCAGCCGACGCAACATCTGTTGGGATTTCTCATCCTTGCTGGTGGGGCGATTTTGACGTTGTTGGCTTTCATCCAAGATCAACGTGCCAAGTCACCGTGGATTGCGCCAGCATTGATGCATAATCCCGATTATTTAATATCCGTCAGCGTGCTGCTGATCGTCATGTTGGTTAACTCCGTTTCCAACATTTTGTTGCCATTCTATTTGCAAAGTTACGGCGGTATTTCTGCCTTTGAAAGCGGCCTGTTGATGATGCTGCAAAGTGTTGTCATGTTGATGATTACACCGTTTGCCGGCTGGCTTGCCGATCATTGGAATCGTTACTATCTCACGATTCTGGGCTTGTTAGTCCTGATTGTGTCACAGGTCGGCTATGCCTTTTATCCAGCAAAATTGTCGATGGCACCCATCATCTGGCCGATTGTGCTCAATGGAGCGGGCATGGCGTTGTTCCTTTCGCCAAACAATGCCTTAACGATGGGGGCGGTTGATGCTAGCGTCTCTGGTGTGGCCGGATCGCTGAACTCGTTGGCGCGAACCATCGGAATGACCATCGGCATCAGCTTTGGTGCTACGTTACTTTTTGCCCAGTTGCCAGGCGTCACGCGCATTTCGCCGCAGTCGGGGGCACCATTCCTGCATGCATTGGCCTTTGTTTTCTGGTTAGCAACCATTGTTTCCGTGGTTGGATTAATAATTGTCATTTTTCGAACAATTCGCAGTCGGCGAACGAAGGCTTCAGTTCAATAAATCCAAGTGAAACATATGAAAGCGGTTAAATAAAGCTGAGCATTTGCTCAGCTTTATTTGTATAAGATGGCAGCTTGTCTGACAAAAGCGAAAATTCTATGAGCAAAAGCCGAATATTAGTCCACTATTTAACGATTTTTCGATTCTTGCCAGTGTTATTTAATATAAGCTATTCTTAGCATCATCAATCAAAATGAAAACAAAAACGCGTCCCGATTATTAGCTTAGGTGGGCTTCTTACTGCCTATAAATAAGGAATCCATCTAGAGAATATTTACGGGATATACAATTTTTAATTTGAGATCGGTAGCATAAATGTGACAAAAGTAAGATCAAAGAATTAGTTTTTTTAGGCGAAATTGAGGATTCGCTTATTTACATTAATGGATTTCTAATGTAAGGTAAGTTCAATCATTTTAGGAGGGAACAGGATGAAATTTAGAAAGACAATGGTTGCGGGCTCTGCGCTCGCGCTTGCAGGGGTGTTAGCAGCCTGTGGTTCTAATTCTTCTAGCAGCAGTAAAGGTACTTCGATTACACGGATGGAGAGTGATGTGATCTCCACGATGGATCCGTCAACGACCACCGATGCTATTTCTGGTCAGGCATTGATTGATACCATGGATGGCTTGTATCGGTACAATGGCAGCAAATTGGAAAATGCCATGGCCAAGAGTCAACCAACTGTTACTGATGGCGGGAAGACCTATACCTTCAAGTTACGTAATGCTAAATGGAGTAACGGTGATCCAGTCACAGCCCAAGATTTTGTGTTTGCTTGGCGGCGGACGGTTGAACCGAAGACCAAGTCGCAATACGCCTACCTATATTCAGGCGTTAAAAACGCTGATGACATCACAGCCGGTAAAAAAGCGGCCAGCACGCTTGGGGTTACCGCCGTCAACAAGACGACTTTGAAAGTCACCTTGGACCACGCGATTCCTTATTTCAAGACCATGTTGGTTAACCCAGCATTCTTCCCACAAAATGAGAAATTCGTTGAAAAATCTGGTAAGAAATTCGGAACTACTTCCAAGTACATCTTGTCCAATGGTCCTTACCAGTTGAAGAACTGGAACGGCACTGGCAACACTTGGAAAGAAACTAAGAACACTACTTACTGGAATGCTAAGAACGTTCACATCGATACCCTTAATGGTCAAGTGGTTAAGGATTCGCAAACCGCGATGAACCTGTATCAGTCGAAGAAACTTGATATCGCAGCTTTGCAAGGTGAACAAGCGGCTCAAGCAAAATCCATGTCTGATTTCAAAGGCCTCAAGCAAAGTGCGACCTTCTATCTTGAATTGAACGAGAAGAAGGATCCAATCTTTAAGAACACCAAGATTCGTCAGGCAATTTCCATGTCGATTGATCGCGAGGCATACATTAAGAAGGTTCTGAATGATGCTTCCATCGCGGCCAACAATGTGACCCCTGAAGGATTGTTCGAAAAGAACGGTCAAGACTTCTCCAAGACGGCATCTAAAGCTGAATCCTCCGCTGTTAAGTACGATCCAGCCAAGGCTAAAGAGTTGTGGACAGAAGGTTTGAAAGAAGTCGGTCAGTCCGCACCAACTTTGGAACTGCTGACAGACGATACGACCAATGCTAAGCGTTCTGCAGAATACTTCCAGAGCACCTTGCAACAGAACCTGCCAGGTCTGAAAGTTACCATCGCTACAGTACCATTCAAGACGCGTCTATCTCGTTCCCAAAATGGTCAGTTCGATATGGTTATCTCCGCTTGGAGTGCTGATTTCCCAGATGCTATTTCCTTCTTGGATCTGTTCACCTCCGATAACAGTTACAACGATGGCAAGTGGTCAAATGCTGAATACGATGCTTTGATCAAGCAGTCCAAGACGACCGATGCGACCAACGCAACCGCTCGTTGGAACACCTTACTCAAGGCCCAAGAACTGTTGACGAAGGAACAAGGCGTTGTACCGCTGTATCAACGGGTACAAACAACCTTGCAGCGTAAGACCATTACCGGTTTGAATTACAACCCAACCAATTCCTACAACTTTGTGAATGCGAAAGTTAAGTAGAACTTAGTCGGATTATGGTCTAACAACCGCGTTTTTAAACCAAAACGTGAGCAGTTACGAATAACTGCCTGCTAGTTTCAAATAAGTAGTTCTCACAAACGGCGTTGTCTCGTGTTCTGCGGCGGACAACGCTGTTTGCTTATCAGGGCGTGTGCCCATAAACAGGAGTGAATCATGGTCAAATATATTTTAAAACGGATCGGCTTCCTGCTCCTGACACTGTTTATTGTTGCCAGCGCTACCTTCTTCCTGATGAAGTTGTTGCCGGGGACGCCGTTTAACAACCCCAAAATTCCAGCAGATCAACTGCTGATTTTGAAGAAACAGTATGGATTGGATAAGCCGGTTTGGATGCAATACCTAACGTATATAGTCGGAATCTCACATGGCGATTTTGGAATGTCCTATCAATTTCCTGGCCAAACCGTGTCAAACTTAATCGCTTCTCGGATTGGACCATCTCTACAAATTGGGGCACAGGCGATGGTCGTCGGCACACTTGCCGGGATCTTGCTTGGTGCCATTGCCGCGATCCGCAAGAACACATGGGTTGACGCGACTGCTACCATTTTTGCCATTCTCGGTCGCTCAATTCCTAACTTCGTGTTCGCCGCACTGCTGCAGCTTTTTGCTTTCAAAACTGGCGCCTTCCCAGTAGCACTTTGGGGCGGCTTCTCATATAGCATTTTGCCGACAGTTGCCTTGGCGATCGCACCGCTTGCCCAAACGGCCCGATTCATGCGAACTGAAATGGTCGATGTGCTTAGTTCTGATTACATTGAACTGGCACGTTCCAAAGGTGAATCACGCTGGCAAGTTGTTGCCAAGCATGCGCTGCGTAACTCAATGATTCCGATTGTGACCATCATCGGACCAATGGCTGTTGACTTAATGGTCGGCTCACTGGTTGTCGAGAACATCTTTGCGATCCCTGGGATTGGGGAACAATTCGTTAAGTCAATTACGACCAACGATTACCCAGTTATCATGGGACTGACCATTCTCTACAGTGCCATGCTGACGGTTGTGATCCTTGTCGTCGATATTCTTTACGGCTTCATTGATCCACGAATCCGATTGAGCGGGGAGGCAAACTAATGGCAACAAGTAAATTAAGTCCAGATGCATTCAAGCATGTTAAAGTGGATGCGGCTGAACAGGAACGTATTGCCACGCCTGCGCTGACGTTCACGCAAGATGCGATTCGGCGATTGAAGAAAAACAAGGCCGCAGTGATTTCCTTGTGGGTGCTCGTTTTCATCGCGTTCATTTCTATCATTTCTATCTGGTTATCACCTTCTAATCCAAACAAGCAAAGCCTGAACTATGCGAACCTGCCGCCCAAATGGCCAGGTATCGATTTGCCAGGTTTGAACGGCTACATGAACGGTCAAAACAAATACGCTGGCATGGGTAAAAATGTTTACTTCTTGCTGGGCACCGATTACCTTGGCCGTGACCTGTTGTCTCGAATCATGGTCGGCACCCGAGTTTCACTGTTCATCGGGATTGTCGCAACCTTCTTCGATTTGACCATCGGGGTTTTCTACGGCATCATCTCCGGCTGGCGCGGGGGCATGACTGATACGTTGATGCAACGTGTTATTGAAATCATCTCCAGTATTCCTAACTTGGTTGTTGTCATTCTGATGCTGCTGGTCTTCCGTCCTGGCTTGACCTCCATTATCTTGGCGATTGCCTTCACTGGGTGGGTTACCATGGCTCGACTCATTCGTGCGCAGACGTTGCAGTTAAAAGATCAGGAATTCGTCTTAGCTGCTAGAACGTTAGGCGAGTCGAGCATCAAAATTGCCTTTAAACATCTGATCCCTAATCTGAGTTCAACGATTATCATTCAAACGATGTTCACCATTCCGACAGCGATCTTCTTTGAAGCCTTCCTGAGTTATATCGGGATCGGGCTGCCAGCACCGACTGCTAGTCTTGGGACCTTGCTGTCAGATGGTCAAAAGAATCTGCAAGTGCTGCCATATCAGCTGTTATATCCGGCGATCGTGATTGTCATTCTGATGCTGGCCTTTAACTTGCTGGCTGATGGTTTGCGCGATGCCTTTGATCCGCGCAGTGAACATTAGGAGGTGGCAAAATGAGTAAAATTCTAGAAGTAAAAGATTTACAGATTGACTTTGCCACCTATGCCGGCCCTGTCCACGCCATCCGCAATGTCAATTTTGACCTTAACAAGGGTGAGACGCTGGCCATTGTTGGTGAGTCTGGTTCTGGTAAATCCGTTACCGTACGAACGGTGATGGGGTTGTTAGCCCCGAATGCGAAAATTACGCATGGCGAAGTGCTGTTTAACGGCGAGGACATTCTCAAAAAATCCGAGAAACAGCTTAATGCTATGCGTGGTAATGATGTCGCCATGATTTTCCAAGACCCGATGACCTCACTGGATCCAACTATGACCATAGGGAAACAAGTGGCAGAGCCGTTACTGTTGCATAGTAAAATCAGTAAAGCCGATGCGCTCAAGGAAGCGGAACGCGTGTTGGATTTGGTTGGCATCAAGGATGCTGGCGGTCGCTTAAAGGACTATCCACATCAGTTCTCTGGTGGGCAGCGTCAGCGGATTGTCATTGCCATTGCGATCATCAATCACCCGCAGATTCTGCTGGCTGATGAACCAACAACTGCTTTGGACGTGACGATTCAGGCACAAATTATTCATCTGTTGAAAGAAATTCAGTCGAAGATCGACACCTCAATCATTTTCATCACCCATGACCTTGGCGTAGTTGCTGGGATTGCCGATCGTGTTGCGGTTATGTATGCTGGCAAGATTGTTGAGTATGGTACGGTTGACGAAATCTTTTACAATGCCCAGCATCCGTATACGTGGGGGTTGCTTGAAGCTATGCCAACACTTGAAACCAAGAGTGATCGACTGTACGCTATTCCTGGGACACCACCGGACTTGCTTGATCCGCCAAAAGGTGACGCCTTCGCACCGCGAAATCCATACGCGATGGCGATTGACCTCGAGCAGGAACCGCCATTTTTCAAGATCTCACCGACCCATTCGGCGGCAACTTGGCTATTAGCACCAGGCGCACCGAAAGTGGAATTACCGCCAGAAATTGCGCGGCGACATGCCTTATGGGCAAGTAAACATCAAGATGAAAAGGTGGTGAACTAACGTGGTCGACAAAAAAGACAAAAAGGTTCTTGTGTCCGTCAAGCACTTGGTTCAAACCTTCAATGCCGGGAAAAAAGACCAAGTGAAAGCCATTCAGGATATCTCGTTTGATATTTATGAGGGCGAAACATTGGGCTTGGTTGGTGAATCTGGTTCTGGTAAAACCACCACTGGTCGGGCGATCATTCGCTTGTACGACCCAACCAGCGGCGAGATTTTGTACAATGGCAAGGACATTGCCAAACTGAAAAATGGCTCCAAACAGATGCTGGCTTTCCGCCGAGCCACGCAAATGATTTTTCAGGATCCTTATGCGTCCTTAAATCCGCGGATGAAAGTCAAAGACATCATCGCGGAAGGCATTGATATTCATCATTTGGCCAAAAACAACGCTGATCGTGATCATCAAGTTGAGCAGTTGTTGGAAGAAGTCGGTTTAAACGCCGATCACGCAACTCGCTATCCCCATGAGTTCTCCGGTGGTCAGCGCCAGCGGATCGGGATTGCCCGTGCATTGGCCGTACAGCCTAAGTTCATTATCGCCGATGAACCGATCAGCGCGCTGGACGTTTCCATTCAGGCGCAGGTCGTCAACCTGCTGAAGGACATTCAGGATCGCCAAGGGTTGACGTACCTGTTCATTGCGCATGATTTATCGATGGTCAAGTATATCTCAGACCGTATCGCTGTTATGCATTATGGACGGTTGGTTGAGTTGGCAACGGCGGATGAAGTTTATAGTCATCCGTTGCACCCTTACACCAAGAGTTTGCTATCAGCGATTCCGGTACCTGATCCAGATGTTGAGCGCAGACGCGTGCCGCTGCCGTATGACGCCAGCAAGGTCGAAGGCGACAACAAGGAACGTAAAATGGTTGAGGTTTATCCTGAACATTACATTTTTGCCGCTGATGACGAAGTGGCGGCTTATAAAGCTGAAGCCGAAGCGGATCATCAAGGGGTTAAAGCTGCCCAGTAAACGCCTACTGAGTGCTGTGCTTCAATGATCGCGTAAGAATGCCGAACATGTGAAACTTGCATGTTCGGCTTTTTGCGTACAAACGTCTTACCCACACATTTCTAGGCGGTGAGCACATTCTTGTCGTTGATGTCGCCAAAATGCTGACGTAATAGGCATAATCGTTACAGTTTTGGTTAAGTCGGGCTGAACTTTTCTGATTATTGCCGCTAATTTGGTGCGCTTCTGCTACACTATGGTCAAAGACAGAACGTGCGTCGGACCGGTTGCTGGCCTGATGAACGTGTTTATAAGGAGCGTGCAGGAGATGACCAAGTTTTACTTTGTGCGGCATGGACAGACGGAAACGAATTTGGCGCGGCGATTTAACGGTGGACGAACCGATACGCCGTTGACAGCGAGTGGCCGCGATGGTGCGATCGCAGTTGGACGCTTTTTGGCGACGACTGGTTTTGCGGGCATCTATGCCAGTCCGATGCCGCGGGCGCAAACAACGGCTGAATTAATTGTGGCCCAAAGCCGAGTCGTTCAACCGCCGATTGTGACGGATCGTGATTTGCGCGAGGTAGATTTAGGCAAATGGGATGGTCAGCCGCTCACTTCTGTCCAGGATGATCCTGAGATTGATCATTATTATCATCATTTGACGGCGTTTGATAACCAGCGTATCGGTGCAGAATCATTTGCCCATGCGTTAAAACGTGGACGGCGGGCAATCAATCGGATTTATGATGCCCATCCAGACGGCAAAGTGCTCGTTGTGGCGCACGGTTTAATCGGCATGCTGTTATTAAGCACATACCTCGGTGCCGATCTCGATTCTGCGCGTGATGCGATGCGCATTCCGCCGAATAATAGTATCAGTGAATTGGATACCTCGGATGGCGAGCAGTTCACACGTGGCAGCTTATGGGCTTTTGTGCCAGCAACCGCGGAAAGTAAATAACAATGCTGAATAAATTGGCATTGTTTTTTTATTGTGTATTTTTTAATTAATTAAGCTGATTTTTGGCAGTTCCTCATTGCGAGCGTTTACAATAGTTATAGAGCAAGAATTGGTGAGTTGATGTGGGGGATCAGTGCGGTTATGTTCTGTGAGAATAGGCCATCTTTAGATTATTAAATAATATTATAAAATCTTTTGATAGCCCGGCGTTTCATCTAATGTTAAAGCATAACGCCGCACATTAAAGGTGGGGGAAACCATGTTAGACAATATCGGGAAATTGGTGCACCAACAGCGCCGCAGTTTGAACTTGACGATTGAGAAGTTGGCGGAGCGATCCGGCGTCTCGATCAGTCTGATTTCGCGAATGGAGCGTGGAGACGTCAACAATATCAGCATAAAAAAATTGACCGACATTGCGCGGGCTTTAAATATGCAGGTAGGCGACTTCTTTATTGCTCCGGAAATGAGCGATATTAGCACATTAGCGGTGGTGAAATACTTAACCCACTTACCAGAGAAAGAACGGGCGCGTGTTTCCGAGGTACTCATGCAGGTGATTAACCTGTAAGTACCACCTTTTTAGAACAGTCTGTCACTTGAGGCTGTTCTTTTTTGATATCGAAAATGTCAGTATGACCTTAAAAGGATGGCGCAACCCGTTGTCAGTCAGCTGGTAAAACGCGTATACTAAATGCACTGATTTTAGACAATGAGCGCGAACTGGCACGGTTAGCTTGGTTTGACAAAGTGGCACTGAATAGTTGATCAAGTATTGGTTCGGCTAACAGGCTTTCTTCACAATAACCGACCGCCATCTGGAGAACGCATTTCAAAAGAAGGAGAATGATCGACATGACATTTGAAGCAATTTTACCGTCCCTTAAAGCCGGCAAGAAGGCCGTTCGCACTGGCTGGGAAGGTACTGAGTTGTATGTGCAACTAGTTCCGGAAGGCAAATTCGAAGGCGATACTTTGAATCCGTATTTTTTGATCAAAACTGCCGACGAAGCTTTCAGTCTCTGGTCACCGACTGACTGTGACATTTTGGCTGAAGATTGGCAGCTTGTGAACGCATGACGCATTTCGACTTCACCGACAAGACCGTCATCATCACCGGCGCGGCTTCTGGCATCGGTGCGGCGCAGGCGGCGGCTTTTCAGGCGGCTGGTGCCACTGTGGTAGGAATTGACCTCCAACCAATTAGCAACCTCACAGACGCCATTCAGGCCGATGTGAGCGATCCTGCCACGGCAGCAGCGATTGCGGCTCAATACCAGCCAGATATTGTCTGCAATACGGCGGGCGTGTTGGATGGTTATCAAACTGTGACCGATATGGCGCTCTCGGCGTGGCAGCACATTCTCGATGTCGATCTCACCAGTCAGTTCTTAATGATCAAGGCGCTGCTGCCGGGGATGCTGGCTCGCGGACACGGCGTTTTCATCAATATGAGTTCCATCGCTGGTTTAGTCGGTGGTGGTGGCGGCGTGGCGTATACCGCCGCTAAGCACGCCGTCATCGGCCTCACCAAGCAATTAGACCTCGATTACGCCGCCAAAGGCATTCGCGCCAACGCTCTCGCACCAGGCGCGATCAACACGCCCATGAACGCCGCTGATTTTGCCGGCGACGGGAAAATGGCTGCCTGGGTAGCGCGCGAAACCCCAGCCAAACGCTGGGCCAAGCCCGAGGAAGTCGCGCAATTATCCTTATTTCTGGCCAGCGATGCTGCTGATTATATTCACGGAACCGTGATTCCCATTGACGGCGGCTGGCTCGAAAAGTAAACTTAATGCATTGCAACACCAAAACTGAAAACGGAAGGCAATCCTTCCACGACGATACTTACTTTCCTTTGATCGTCGTTACTACTGGCATAGCCACAAAGGAGAACAAACATGCAAACAACTTCAACCACCCATCGTTCAATCGTCAGTCTCGCCAAAACCGCCATGATCACGTCCATTTACGTCGTGATGACCCTCATGCTCAGTCCACTCAGCTTCGGGGTCGTACAAGTTCGGTTCTCCGAGATGCTCAACTACACGGCACTCTTCAACCGCCGTTATGTCTGGGCCGTCACGCTGGGTGTTTTTTTGGCCAATTTAACCTCGCCAACCGCACTCCTCGATGTCCCAATTGGCACCCTCGGCACGCTCGTCTTCATCATCATCAGCCGCTGGTTAGCCAAACTCGTCCAGCCAAAATGGGCTAAATTCACCATCATGGGCATCCTTTTCGCCTTATCCATGTTCACCATTGCCGGCGAACTGACCATCCTCACAAAAGTCCCATTCTGGCCAACCTACGCTACCATCGCGCTTGGCGAAGCCATCTCGATGGCCGTCGGTGGCGTTGTGATGATGATTTTGACACGGTTTGTGGATTTGGATAAGTAAGCGATAAGGCTATTGAAAGAGGCTCCTATAGAAAAAACGTTTACTGGCAGGAAGGTTTCGCTGAAGCTTTTCGATCTGGCAGAAGAGCAAGCAGGTTTGATTGCTGTGGTCAAAAGTTGTCGCAGGGGTTAGGTTTCCAATGCACCTGATTTTGGCCAAATATTGGTTAAATACAAAAAAGCATCAAGACAATGGTCTCGATGCTTTTTTAATGGAAGGGATACACCCTGAATCTTTTTTAGCGAGATGCTGATCCTAGGTAATGAGGTTTTTTCGTTGTTACTTTTTTAATGTCTGCATGACATCCTTAGCAATCAACGTGTAGTAATGCGGTCGGCCAGCGTCGTTCGGATGGACACCGTCATCAGCAAACCAGTCGTCATTGCCGCCTGCCAGATAATACCAATCCACCACATGCAGATTGGCATGGGTTTTCGCTGCCGCATGAATCAACTTGTTAACCGGATCAATCCACGCCTTTCCGGGAGCATACGCAGTTACCCAGAAGACCTGGCGCTCAGTCCCAAGCTGATCCAGAATCCCGTTAATGTCGGCCTCTGTCATCGGTCCGTTCGTACCCAAACTGATCACAACCGTGTTAGCCAACTTACCACTAGACTTCAGCTGACTAATAATCGCAGGTGCTGCCTGCACCTGCCGGCCGACCTCAGCATCAATCGACATCTCCGGAAAAAGCACCTTCAAATATGCCGAACTCCCCAGCATAATCGAATCGCCAATCGCCGACACCGGCAAAGTTTTGGCCGCATTAATCTCGCTGTCAGTTAAGCCATAAAGCCGATACTGATTCAGCACCTTTTCCTTCTTCACCTTCGCCTTAGAATCCTTCTGAATGCGCTGACGCGTCGATTGGTTAACCGCAATCGCCTGCTCAGACTGATAATGCTTGACGTAGAAAAAACCTGCGACACCAGCAATTGCCAATCCCAACACGATACTTAATAGCCAGTCACGTAGACTTAGCTTGTTTTTTTTCATGATTTAGTGAACCCTCAAAAGTGATATCGACTATATATTTCAAGCTAGCTTTCTAGCATTATAAAATAACGGATAGGGATAATCGTTAATTGACCCCGTGCCAGTAATTATCTTTTTAACTGGAAAATAGTTAATTAGCTCTCAACTCAATGCTAATATTGATTTTGTCACTATTCTTTATTATGCAATCAATATTAAGCAGCGAGAATATTGACGTTAATCGCCCCACTTTACATTCTCTTTAACAACTTTTGCAGGCACGCCTGCAACTAAAGAATTAGCAGGTACATCTCTCGTAACAACTGCTCCGGCTGCAACAATTGCTCCTGAACCAATTATTACGCCTTTTAAAATAGTAGCATTAATCCCAATCCACACATGATCTCCTATAACAATTGGTTGAGATTTTTTAAAGCCTTCCCGTTGAACCACATGATTATCTGAGTCTCTAATAGTAACATTTTCAGCTATAGCAACATTATCACCTATCGTTATGCTATCAAAACAGGCAATGTTACATCTGTAATTTATATAACCGCTACCTAGTGTTAGTTTTGCTCCTTTATTTACAGTTAACAGGAAACCTGACAAAATATTAAACTTCCCAAGAACCTCAAAGCAAGCATTATCTTCAACTTTAAACTGTGACTCAAAATACCCCAATTCTGGCCAAGTACTACCAAGATTCAACGTCCCATTAATATGAACTTGTGCGCTTCTGGCAACCCTTAAGTGAACCTTGCGGAATACTCTGACTTTAAAGAGTGAGTTAATAAAAAAACTTTTAAAGTAATTTATTTGGGTTCCTTTTTTTAACTTAGTTAACATTTTACCCTCCAATGTGAAGAAAAAACAGTTCAAAATCATAAACGAACCCGGATCACATGCATCAGAAACAACAGACAGTGGTAGCTCATGTTTAGAGAGATGCGTTATTCTCCAACTTAACCACAAGGCCAAAAGCACTCGTTTAGTTTACACAACACTGCGTTTCAATGCAATTCTAACGTCCCAAAGTATTTCCCACTTTTTTCGAGGATTTGGCATCATTTCGCACTGGATTCAGCCTTGGTTAAAACTATCATAAGATAGGCGGTGACAATAAAGATGTTGTATTCTCGAAACGCACGATGAAAACTGCTTATTTATTTTGACACAGTCTAGACTAGATAAAGATCAGGCTCGTCATGGTTTTTGTAAAATGTGAAGATAACTGGACAGAACCTTGATAAGCGGTAGATACACTTTACGAGCAATTCAGTCAACGGCTCTTTTGATTGGTTTTGGTGGGGTACGCGCACCAATGATTAAACCAAGAGAGCTGGCGTACGGCATAACTAACGACTGTGTTGCCGATTTGTGCTGGAAATGTAAAGAGATTGTAATAAAAACGGCTTTTCTGTTCACAACCGTACTGAGGAAGGATTTAGGTGCTACTGACAATGTTCTCAAAAATGTGACATTCAGTCAGAATAGCTAGACTAGTCATACAGGCTAGGGTATTATGCTTTGGAGTAGAGTTTTAAAAAGTCTTTTCTAGAAATGCGGGCTGCGCTGCTTGTGGTCCGCATTTTGAGTGTTGGATATAAATTATGGGATTAGGTGGGGAAAGAGTTAATGAACAAGCAAATCGACCTTTCGCAGTTGTGGAATGTATTTAAACGCAGCTTTGTTGCAATGATTATTCTTGGGATTCTTGGAATGGCTGCTGCCTATTTTGGGGCCAAGACTTTGATTGCACCAAAATATGAGTCAGATACGTCTTTGTTGGTTAATCGTAAACAGGACAATGACCCGAATATGCAATTGAATGCTCAGCAGGCAGACATTCAAATTATTAATACGTATAAGGACATTATTACTCGTCCAGTCGTTTTACAGGCTGTCGCACGTGATTTGACGAGTCCTGAACGTGTTATGACGAAAAAGGCACAGAAAGCCGTTTACGGTACTCGATATAATCCAACAACCGGGGTCCGTGAACAATATGTTGAAAGAAAGGCTCAACCAGCTCAGTACAAGCTCGAGCCTGCTAAGTATTCAAACATTACTACTGATGATCTGGCAAAAATAGTCTCTGTTTCGACTCAACAAAATTCCCAAGTTTTTACCGTTAATGTTACGGATAATGATCCAGTTAGAGCACGTGATATTGCAAATGAAGTTGCTAAAGTCTTTGAAAAGAAAATTGCGACGATTATGAGTATATCTAATGTCTCAATAGTTTCGAAGGCAACAGCCAATTCAACACCAGTATCACCACGGTTAAAGCTGATGAGTATTATTGGTCTGGTTTTTGGCATTATGGTTGCTTTTGTTTGGGGATTAATTCGTGAGTTAACTGATCAGACCATTAAAGACATTGATTTTATTACAGACAGTTTAGGTTTGGTTAACTTAGGAATAGTTAATTATGTTCAACATATGAAAGATATGGATAAAGTCATTGAAGAGTCTAAAGCAAAGGACACCGAGGAGTATGGGGAGGAAGATTTTGGTACGTCGGCTTTTCCACAGCGCAGTCGGCGGCGGATTTAAAGGGGGAAATGTACAATGAAATGGTCTTTCGCAAAAATTTTTTATTCACGCAAAGAAGATCAAGAGACACAAAAAAATGGAGTCATGTTAGTTACTTTTGCTGAACCGAAGCATATTATCTCGGAACAGTTTCGTACGGTACGAACTAACATTGAGTTTGCTGGAGCTGCTTTAGATTTGTGTCAGGTCGTCATGTTTACATCTTCTGCAATGTCTGAAGGCAAATCAACTGTCTCCGCCAACGTGGCTGTTACTTGGGCTCAGGCTGGGAAAAAGGTTTTATTGATTGATGCCGATTTGCGGCGACCTACAGTTCATGCAACATTTAGAACACTTAATCTCGATGGTGTAACCACCGTCCTAACTGGTAAGGATGCTGTAAAAGATGTGATAGAGGAAACCTTTGTTGATAATTTGGATATTTTGACATCCGGTCCCGTGCCACCAAATCCTTCGGAACTTTTAAATTCTAAACGGATGGGTGAAATTTTGGACTGGGCTCGAGAAAATTATGACATTATTGTATTAGATGCCCCACCTGTTCTAGCAGTATCAGATGTGCAGGTATTAGTCCCCAAGACTGATGGGGTTGTAGTTGTAGCAAAAATGGAAAAAACTTTAAAGGGCGATCTACGACGAACGATCGAAGTCTTAAAACTTGCAAACGCCAAAATTTTAGGATGTGTGGAACGGTTAAAAGCTAAACATGGAGATCGAGGCTATGGCTATGGTTATGGCTATGGCTATGGAAATGAAGGTAGTAAATAAATTCAGCTGTCAGAAAGCACATGCCATTACGCTGATTTAGAAATCTGAGGGCAACTTGGGGGATAAAAATGAAATTATTAGTTGTTGGAGCAGGTCTTTTCGGAGCAACCGTTGCTCGCGAGAGAGCACTTAAGGGCGATAGCGTTGACGTGATTGAGAAACGAAGTCACTTGGCTGGAAATGTTTTTACTGAAGAGGTTGAAGGTATTCAGGTCCATCGATATGGTGCACATATTTTTCACACAAGCAACCAAAGGGTCTGGGAATATATTAACCAATTTGCAAACTTCAATCGATATACGAACGAGGTGATTGCTAACTACCATGGCGAAATTTATAATCTGCCTTTTAATATGAACACATTCAATCAAATGTGGGGGGTTATTACCCCAAAGGAAGCAAAAGAAAAGCTTGCTGTTCAGCGTTCGATAATGGCAGGAAAAAAGCCTCAGAATTTGGAAGAACAAGCGATTTCACTTGTTGGCACCGATATTTATAACAAGTTGATTAAAGACTATACAGCTAAGCAATGGGGACGTGATCCCAGAGAATTGCCGGCATTCATTATTCGGCGATTACCGGTCCGCCTCACATATGACAATAACTACTTCAACGATTTATATCAAGGCATTCCAATTGGAGGATACACGCAAATCGTTGAAAAAATGTTGGACCTGCCTAAGATCAATGTCCATTTAAGAACTGATTTTCTAACCAATAAAGATGATTACTTGCGTCAATATGATCAGGTTATCTATACTGGCATGATTGACCAGTTTTTTGACTACCAGCTAGGCACTTTGGAATATCGAAGCCTGCGGTTTGAAACTGAACTACTCGATGTGGACAACTTTCAAGGTAATGCCGTGGTCAATTATACTGATTCGGAGACGCCATTCACGCGAATTATTGAACACAAACATTTTGAGTTTGGGGCAGGCAATCGTGGAAAAACAGTTATTACACGAGAATATCCTACAAATTGGGTTAAAGGTGATGAGCCTTACTATCCTGTGAACAATTCGGAAAACAATCAACTTTTCACAAAGTATCGTGATTTGGCCCAGAAAACGGTTCCTCAAGTTACTTTTGGCGGACGATTGGGCTTATACAGATATTACAACATGGATCAGGTTATCACTGCTGCATTACAGTTCTTAAATAGCAGTTTTGGGAAAAACTCTAAAACGCTATTTTAATCAATTCGAACGTAGTGAAGAGATGACTGGGAGAATTACATGACAGTTGTAAAAAATTTCTTGTGGAACATGGGATATCAGGTGTTTGTACTTATCTTACCGATTATCACGATTCCATATGTTTCGAGAGTTTTGGGACCAACAGGCATTGGGATAAATGCTTATACAAATTCTATTGTTCAATACTTTATTCTCTTTGGCAGCCTTGGATTAACAATGTATGGTAATCGAGAAACTGCGTATCAAAGAGACAATCCCCAAAAAATATCAAATCTTTTCTGGGAATTATCTTTTCTTAAAATCACTACGACAAGTATCGCTGTAGTGATCTACATTGTTTTTATAATACTTTCTGGAGAGTATGCTTTTTTTTATTTATTGCAAGGACTCTTGTTGATTGCTTCGGCGATTGACGTATCATGGTTTTTTCAAGGCCTTGAAGAATTTAAAATCACAGTTGTCAGAAATACCTTTGTCAAAGTTGTTTCTTTGATTTTAATTTTCACATTAGTTCGATCAGCCAATGATCTATGGATTTATATTTTGATTTTAAGTGGTTCACAGCTTATCGGTAACCTTACTCTTTTTTCCTATCTTCCGAGATACGTTCATAAACCAGTTTGGAATAAGATTAATTTATTCAAACACGCAAGACCAACCATGGTTATGTTCGTTCCTCAAATTGCTACCCAAATATACCTGCAACTTAACAAGACGATGTTAGGTGCTTTTGTGGGTGTGAGAGCAGCGGGTTTTTATGATAATGCAGATAAGATCGTCAAAATAGTTCTTGCTATCGTCACAGCGACTGGGACGGTTCTCTTACCACATGTGGCTCACAGCTTTGCAAAGGGAGATCGTAAAGCAATCAGTTCTTCCTTAAATAGTTCGATGCATTTTATTTTGGTAATAGCATTTCCCATGACAACAGGACTAATAGCAATTGCACCAGTTTTTACCGATGTTTTTTTTGGCGCAAAATTTCAACCAGTATCTGTATTGCTTATGATTGAATCACTTATTATTATTTTAGTCGGTATTAGCAATGCGATTGGAACGCAATATCTTTTGCCAACCAATCAAATGAGGCCATTCACTGTTTCAGTAGTTTTAGGTGCTGTTACGAACATTATATTGAACATTCCGATGATTTTCTTGTGGGGTGCTATTGGCGCAATGAGTGCTACTGTCATTGCAGAAGCGACAGTTTCTGCTTTTCAGCTTATATTTGTCAAGAAACAATTGAGTCTGAAAAAGGCATTCACCGAGACGTGGAAATATTTAACTGCCGCTACTATAATGGGTATCTATATATATACTTACAATAGTTTTATTCCAATTGGAAACATTGCAAAAGTTATTTCATCGGTTTTGCTTGGCATCATTATCTATAGCATCGTCCTCTTGCTATTGCGACCGAGAGAGCTTCTGGGGATGATCATGAGATTGAGGCAAAAACAGAAAAAGTAAAGACGGATTGATCTTTTAGGACATGCAGGGGGTAACATGCAGAATAAGTATTTCGTTTCAATCGTTCAACCGAAAGAGTTCACGGCAGCCAATAAGGCTAGGGATGACGTAGATACAATTCTTGAAAAGAACGGGTTTAAGAAAATTATGTTTGATCCAATTATGCCACGAGTCAAGAAACTCCTAGTTGGTTCTAGAATGTGGAAGGAGGCTCTAAAGAATATAATAGCCGGAGAGATTGTTTTTCAGTTTCCTTTTCCAAGCCGTCTGTTGTTAAAACAATTTTTTAGCTCAATTTCTAATAAACCGGACTTGAAAACAATCGCACTGGCACATGACATTGATTCACTACGCTTCTTCATAAATGATCCAAGCCGTCAAAAAGAAGAGATAGAAGAACTCAATTCATTTGACGTAATCATTGCACATAACGCTGCCATGAAATCATATCTTATATCAGCTGGTGTGACGAAACCCATAGTTGAGTTGGAATTGTTTGATTATTTATCAAGTTGTAAAATTCTTGACCGTAGCCAAACTGTTCACGAAATTTGTTATGCTGGGAATTTGCAAAAAGCTCCTTTTTTTTCGGAATACACTGGGAAGGTTCCGATCCAAATATTTGGCCCAAATCCCTTGCCTAAATATCCACCAAGCGTGCATTATAACGGCAGTTATCCACCGTCCGAATTAGCTTCTAAGTTAAACGGCATTTTTGGACTTGTTTGGGATGGCAACTCAATACAAGGAGGCGGGGGACTTTACGGAAGTTATACGCGATATAACAATCCTCATAAAGCATCGTTATTTTTGAGCTTGGGTATCCCAATCATTGTCTGGAACAACTCCGCATTATCTAGAATAGTTGAAACTGAATCATTGGGCGTTTCTATTAAATCTCTGGACGACATTGATTCGACTATTTCTAATCTTTCCGAAGACGATTATTTCAAAATGAAATTAAATGCCGAAAAAATGTCTAAGAAAGTTCGTCATGGGTATTTTACTCTGAAGGCAATTCGTGAAAGTGAAGATTTATTACGTTAAATTAATCTTAATATTTAAATTTGAAAAAATACCATTTTCGAACTCTTGTGATTCAGTCTGAATTGAAGCGGTTCAAGACGATATGAGCAAAGAATAATTTGTCTCATTATACTATAAATTCCAGTTATATATTCAGTCATGAATATTGTACAGAACTAATCTGAATTCAAGTTGAACTCTCTTGAAGACAATATTATTGAAGGCTTAAAGAATACAAGATGATGATTTATTAGTCTTAGTGAACATGTCATTAATTTTAACTTCTGAAAGTGATGTGAGAAAATTGATAGAAAAAGTGGAAAATATTGATACCGGTCTCAAAATAAGTCATATTGAAATCAAGCCTCGCATCGCCTTTTACTTAAGTGGACTCTCATTGATTTTGGTCGGATTTTTCTTGGAATCAACGTTGCTTCCACAAGTATTAAGTGCATTTTTGGCATTTGTCACACCGTTGAAAGTTTCAGGCAGTGCTTTAGTCTTAATATCTCTGTTATTGAAAAGAAAATACAGTTCATTGTATATCTTTGCTTCGGCATTCTTTCTCGTTACTGCAATTATCGTTAAGCAAAACTCCTCTACGAACCTTTTATTCGTTATGTTGTTAATCATTGGAGCAGAGTCTATAGACTTCGACCAAATTTGCAAAATCTATCTTTTCCTTGATCTTCTTTTAACGATCCTTACGATTTTTTTATGCTTTCAGGGCATAATTCCAAATCTTACCTATAATAGAGACGGAATTTTGAGACAGTCACTAGGATTTATCTATCCAACTGACTTTGCGGCTCATCTGACCTATATGTACTTAGCATTTTGCTATTTGCGTCGGCACCATTATAGGTGGTTTGATGCTACTATTGGTATATTACTAGCTTTTTTCCAAGAAAGAGTTTGTAATGCACGTTTGGACATGTCTCTAGTGCTTCTTTCAGTCCTTCTTTTTCTTTTGGCAAGTAAAAGTCTAACCTCAAAAAATTTAAGGTTTTGGAACGTGATAACGTCAAGTTTTTCGAAAGCATTATTTATCGCGCTTCCTTTGGCCTATATATTTACCTTTCTTTTGTCCAAGTGGTATTTATCTGGTAATAACATTGTAGATCAAATAAATTCTTTTCTATCCAATCGCGTGAGCCTTGTTGCAGAGGGTATGCAAAGATATCCAATTACGATGTTTGGTCAAGTTGTTGAGTCGAGCGGTCTAGGTGGACTTTTAGGCCAAAGTTTGGATAGAAATTTATACGGCTATTTCATGCTAGATAGCTCTTATGCAATTTGTGTCATTAATTTTGGCTTAGTTATGACAGGTGTTTCACTTTTTATATTTTGGAAGATTATTAGAAATGCTTCTCGAGGAAACTTACATCTTCTGATTATAATCGCCATTTTGATTATTCATTTTTTTGTTGCCCAATTTATGCTAAATCCGAGTTATAATGTTTTCCTGTTAGCATGTTTTAGTGAAGTTGCGAATGATAGAGGTAAGTTGAAGAAATCAGAAGCGGAATTGGTTTGACCGCTGCTAACTTAGTCAAAATTAAAACTGACTATAGTGCATCTAAGTTGACCAGAGAAAATGAAAGGTGAGTCGATCCTTAAGCAGATAGATTTTTTGAGGCAAATTTTTTGAAGCATAATCTTTCTGGATTTTTTGTGAGTTTCGTGTAAAGATTGGTTAACATGTTTTCTGATTAGGAAGAGAATAAGGGTAAACTATGTTGTTAATTTTCCAAAAGTCAAAGTGGATTAAAGAGGGAAAAAGAATATGAAAATATGTTTGGTTGGGTCAAGCGGGGGACATTTAACTCATTTGTATATGCTGAAGCCAATATGGGAAAATCAGGAACATTTTTGGGTTACATTTCCGAAAGAAGACGCCAAGTCTCTATTAAAAGGGGAAAGAATGTATCCATGTTTTTTCCCAACAAATCGAAACCTTCGAAATTTAATCCGCAATACTTTCTTAGCGTTAAAGATTCTTCGCCGAGAAAAGCCAGATTTAATTATCTCGTCTGGAGCAGCTGTTGCAGTACCATTCTTTTATATAGGAAAAATTTTTGGAGCTAAAACAATTTATATCGAGGTTTTTGATAGAATGGACCGACCAACAGTGACTGGTAAACTAGTACATCCAGTTACAGATAAGTTCATTGTCCAATGGGATGAGATGACGAAGATTTATAAAAATGCAATTAATTTGGGGAGTATTTTTTAATTATGATATTTGTCACTGTTGGAACTCATGAGCAACAATTTAATCGCCTTTTGGAAGCTATGGACAGCTTGAAGAGTTTGCATTCACTAAATGAAAAGGTAATTTGCCAAACGGGTTACTCCACATATTCGTTAAAATATTGTGAGGGATATGACTTCCTACCTTATCAACAAATGGATAAATTTATGAGTCAAGCTCGCATAGTCATCACCCATGGAGGGCCATCTAGCTTTATGATGGCGTTACGTCACGAAAAGCTTCCGATTGTTGTTCCTCGCCGGGCAGAATTTCATGAGCATGTCAATGACCACCAATTAACATTTTGTCGCGAAGTGGAATCTCGGATGCATAATATTATTTTGGTTGAAGATACTAAAGATTTATGGCCAGCTATTTCGAATTACGCTATGTTCGAAGATAATCATCATACAAGAGCGAGTTCACGGCATAACACCCAGTTTAACAATGATCTCGCTGATCTTATTAAGCAAATGACGGGAAATGATCCACGGCTAAAGTAGGGGGAAAAATGGAACAAAGAGTGGCTGCCGGCATTGTTATATACCATCCTAATGTTGCTAGACTAATACAATGCCTGACGAGTGTCATTAACGATGTGGATAAAATTTATATTTTTAAGAATGACAATACTAATATAGACTTTTTTTCGGACCCGAAAATACACATTTTGGCAGAAGCAAAGAACCTTGGGTTATCACATGCTCTAAACTTGATTATGCGTGAGGCTCAAAAAGACGGGTTTCAGTGGGTGGTGACACTTGACCAAGATTCTATTTTGCCACCTGGGATGATAGCTGCTTTTACAGAGCATTTTAAACCCGGAGTAGGTATTATTTGTCCTCAGGTAATTGATAAGCGTCGTGCCTATATGCAACCTGACTTAACGAATGAACCAGTGACTGAGGTTTCCGAAGCTATAACGTCAGCTAGTTGTACGTCAGTAAGTGCTTGGCAAAAAGTAGGAAAGTTTGACGAATGGCTTTTTATAGATCTGATTGACAATGAATTTTCGAAACGCTTAAAAATAAACGGATTCAAAATCTTAAGACTGAATAAATGGATATTGGATCAACAATTTGGCGATATTGTACCCAAATCAGCAAGGTCACAAAAATTCTGGCTTTCTATTGCAAAATTGTTCAATAACAACAATTTTGCCAAGTTTTCATATCGAAAACATGTTGATCCCAAGCGAGTATACTACACAAATAGAAATATTATATATGTCAATCGTAAATTGAAACTATATGGTCCGGTTGCTTATCAAAACTACAATTCAAAATCATATACTGGTTTTATTATAGCCTTCATGATACCCAGTATTTTACGTGCTAAGAAAAAGAGAGAAGCAGTTAAAGCCACTGTTGAAGGAATTAGAGACGGTATAAAGGCTAAAGTGGTGACATACAAAGTATGATTGATAAACAAATAGAATCCATTTATGCAGGAGTCGTAACTTTTAATCCTAATCTGGATCAGCTTGAGAAAAGTATTCAGGCGATTCAAGATCAGGTGTCTTCTGTTATTGTTTTTGATAATGGATCTGATAATATTTCCGAAGTGTTGCAGCGGACTAATGGAAACTATAAGGTTAAGGTGCTGAGATCATCTTTTAATATTGGAATTGCTGCTGCACTTAACAGACTGATGAAATACGGAGAGAAACACAACTATGTTTGGATGTTAGCATTAGATCAAGACTCGATCTGTTCTGTCGGATATGTTGCTGAACTTCAAACGTATATTGGAAAGGAGCGGAATATTGGCATCATTGCACCAACAATAGTTGATCGTAATGTGGGGGTTGTGGGACATACGGCAAAGGAGCCATACAAATTAGTTAGAACTTGTATCACATCTGGAGCCATTTATCGAATTGATGTATGGTCAGAAATCGGCGGTTATGATGAATCAATGTTTATTGATTCAGTAGATTTTGAGTATTGTTATAGACTAAGGGCAGCCGGATACAATATTCTTTTAGCGCAAAGGCCAACTTTGTCGCATGCATTGGGAAATAGTCAAAAACACCATTTCCTATTCTTTCGTGTGCTAGTAACAAATCATTCGGCTTTTAGAAAGTATTATATATCGCGAAACAATATTTATTATCCAATGAAACATCACTTGTGGATTTTATTAATTCGGGGGAATATTAGAAACGCTTGGCTGGTTGTGCAAACTTTACTTTATGAATCAAACAAAGCACAAAAGGTCAAATCAATATTGACTGGTTGGCGTGATGGATATCGTTTTTTTTGGAAGAGGGGATCAAATGCGCATTAATTTCATAGTTCCGCCTTTGGGTCAGTCCGGTGGTACCATGGTTGTTCAACGATATGTTAATGAACTAGATAAACGTGGGCATGACGTTCGCGTTTATTTACCTCTTACTGGTTTGGGTCTTCACAGATATTCTGGCAAATTAATGAATTGTGCCCATGATATTTATAGCTTTTTCAAAGGAATCATTGAGATCGCAAAACATCCCGAGAAGGGCAAGTTTGTTTTTTCTGGGTCTAGCCGTTCAATCAGAGATGCTGACGTCATAATTGCGACTGCATGGCCGACAGCATATCTAGTTAATAATTTACCTAATTCGAAAGGGAAAAAGTTTTATTTTGTGCAAGACTTTGAGGTTTGGGACAATCAGCGATTAGGCTTAGGGAGCTACCAGTTACCCTTAAAAAAGATTGTGATTTCGAACTGGATCAATCAACAATTAATATCTAACCTAGGAATTGGTCCCTTTCCAATTGTGTATAATGGCTTAGACATGCCTTCGGAAAGTCTTGCTCCCCATAAAGACCCATATGCTGTTTTGATGCTCAATCACTCTTTAGAGAAAAAAGGTATTCCTTATGGAGTTGATGCATTTCGAAAAGCTCAGAAGAAAATTCCAACATTACATTTAACAATGTTTGGATTGAATGATCAATCTAATTTACCTCAAGATTTACACATTGAATACTATCAGAATCCGTCTCAGCGCAAGCTAAATTATTTATATGATATTTCCTCTGTTTTTATTTTTCCAAGCATTGAAGAAGGATGGGGAATGACGCCTCTTGAAGCGATGGCCCATGGAGATATTGTTGTGGGGACTGATGCTGGATTTGCTAATGAGTTGGGCCGCGATAAATTTAATATGTTAAAATCGAAGCCAAAAGATCCAATAGACATGGCCAACAATATTATAGAAGTGGTTAACAATAATCATCTTCAGACTATTTTAAGAAATAACGCTTTGAATACTGTCGCTGAATTGAACTGGGACAATTCCGTAACACGTTTCGAAAAATTGCTACAATGATTTTTTTGCAAGAGAAAGCGTTAACCTTTTAAAAGCTTTTTAACAGCGCTGTTATTTAATCATTCAAAAACTCGATGAATCGCGAAGGAATTATTTAGCCGGGTGTTTAAATTCAAAGTCTGGTAAACGTTTACTTTAGTTTTACCTGTGAAACAGCAGTCTCTGTAGTTTTGTAGATCGTTGATTTGTACTTGATTAGAGACTAAGAATGTTATAATATGTGTTGAAACAAGTAGTTGGGGAGCTTGACACTATCAGTGTTGCAGGCTATGGAGGGGTAAATATTGGAAACAACAACTGATCGCCGACAAGAGCGGATTGAACAAGTTAATCTTGGGGGCCTGACGCCAACGTACATATATGGAAAAAGGTGTTTTGACTTTGTTGCAAGTTTTGTTGGCCTCTTGCTTTTAAGTTGGGTTTTTTTAATTATTGGGTTACTGATTAAGTTAACTGACCCTCACGGTAAAGTGTTCTATTCACAAACACGCCTCGGTAAAAACGGGCGTGAGTTTCAAATGTGGAAGTTTAGATCTATGGTGACAGATGCTGACAAAATGGTCGATAAATTACTTGAGCAGAACGAAGTCCAAGGACCAATGTTCAAAATTAAGGATGATCCGCGAATTACGAAAGTAGGCCGTTTTTTGCGGAAATATAGTTTAGATGAACTTCCTCAGCTATATAATGTTCTGAAGGGTGACATGAGCTTGGTTGGGCCTCGACCACCATTGCCAAGAGAAGTTGTTAATTATACAGACTATGACAAGCAACGGTTAGCTGTCATTCCTGGGGTGACGGGGTTGTGGCAAATTTCGGGTAGGAGCGATCTTGGCTTCTCGGAAATGATTGCTTTGGATATTAGGTATATTAATAATGCTTGCTTTTCACAAGATATAAAAATTTTATTTGAGACGATTTTAGTTGTAGTTCATCCTAGTGGTGCGTACTAATTTAAGGTTTCAAATCGTCGAAGCTCCGTTTTTTCTTTCCGGACGGGTCTCCATTTGGAGAGCCGTCTTTATTGTGCGGTTGCTAGACACAGCTACTTTCCGCTTGATCCTCAGCTTTCAGATGGTGCTCTCGTTTTAATGATTATTCATTAAAACGAGAGCTATTGAAATACCTTCGAGTAAATTTAAAAATGTGTTGGTAAAATGTCTATTGTGGGTTTGGTATAATAAGTGCAAAATGAATAAAGGTAGTCTAGAACTTTGAGGAGGAGTATTTTGATGAAAGGTATCATTCTAGCTGGAGGGTCGGGTACACGACTCTATCCAATCACTGAGGCTATCTCGAAACAACTGGTCCCAGTTTATGACAAGCCAATGGTCTATTATCCGCTCTCAACCATGATGCTAGCGGGCATCCGGGATATCTTGGTCATTTCGACGCCAAGAGATATTGACCGTTTTCAAGATCTGTTGAAAGACGGCTCACAACTGGGGCTTAACATTACTTATAAGGTACAAGACAAGCCAAACGGTCTTGCGGAGGCCTTCATAGTTGGCGCGGACTTTATTGGCGATGATTCTGTGTGCCTGATTCTTGGCGACAATATCTTTTACGGTAGTGGGTTGTCCAAGTTGGTTCAGCGCTCAGCGGCGAAGACCTCGGGCGCAACCGTCTTCGGCTATCAAGTCAACGATCCGGAACGATTTGGGGTCGTTTCGTTTGACGACGAACATCACGTGAAGTCGATTGTTGAAAAGCCGGAACATCCAGCCAGCAATTTTGCCGTGACTGGCATGTATTTTTATGACAATCAGGTTGTCGACATTGCCAAAAATATGAAGCCGTCACCGCGAGGCGAGTTGGAGATCACCGATGTGAATAAAGCCTATCTGGAACGTGGCCAGCTAGATGTTGAATTACTTGGTCGCGGCTATGCTTGGCTTGATACCGGCACACACGAGTCGCTTCATGAAGCAGCCGGTTTTATTGAAACGGTTCAAAAACGTCAAAATCTAAAAATTGCCTGTCTTGAAGAAGTTGCCTATCGGATGGGTTATATTAATCGCGATCAATTGCGCGAACTCGCACAGCCACTTAAAAAGAATGATTATGGTCAATATATCCTGCGCTTAGCAGATGAGAAAGCCTAGGAGGCAGAACCTTGAGTTTAAAAGTTATTCCAACCAAATTACAAGATGTTAAATTAGTCGAAACAGATGTTTTTGGCGACAATCGCGGCTTCTTCACCGAGACCTACACGCGCGATAAGTTTCTTGCCGCTGGCATCACGAATGATTTTAATCAGGACAACCAGTCACTTTCAGCCGAAGCGGGCGTTTTGCGTGGCATGCATTATCAGATGGCGCCTGATGCCCAGACCAAGCTGGTTCGGGTTGTGACCGGGGTGGTTGAAGATGTGCTGGTTGATATTCGGAAAGGCTCACCAACCTATGGCCAATGGGAAGGGTACATTTTAAGCGAATTCAATCATCGGCAACTCTTCGTGCCAAAGGGCTTTGCCCATGGGTTCATTACGTTGACGCCTAATGTCAACTTCTGCTACAAAGTTGAAGGCTTCTATGCCCCGCAATCTGATCGCGGCATCGCGTTTGATGATCCGGATATCGGGATTCAATGGCCAATGTCGACAGATCACTTAATTATGTCTGATAAAGACAAGAAGCATCCGCAGCTCAAAGATGCTGAAAATAATTTTGTCTACGGGGAGATTTAATAATGAAACTTATGATTACTGGCGGTGCCGGCTTCATCGGCTCTAACTTTGTTCATTTTGTTTATCGTCACCATCCAGAGATTCAGATGATTGTCCTTGATAAGCTGACTTATGCCGGCAACAAGGCCAACATTGAAGATCTTCTTGGCGACCGGGTGCAGTTGGTGGTTGGCGATATTGCGGATAAAGAAGTGGTTGATAAATGGATGGCAAAAGTTGACACGGTGGTTAACTTTGCGGCCGAAAGCCACAATGACAATTCCTTGATTAATCCAGATCCATTCCTGCATAGTAATGTGATCGGTACTTATACGTTGCTTGAAGCGGCCAGAAAATACGATGTGCGCTTCCATCACATCTCAACGGATGAAGTTTATGGTGACTTGCCGTTGCGTGAGGATTTGCCTGGCCATGGCGAAGGCCCCGGCGAGAAATTCACGGTTAACAGCCGTTACAATCCTTCTAGCCCATACTCCTCAACGAAGGCTGCTAGCGACATGTTGGTACATGCGTGGGCACGCTCATTTGGGGTGCGGGCTACGATCTCAAATTGCTCAAACAACTATGGTCCCTACCAGCACATTGAAAAGTTCATTCCTCGGCAAATTACGAATATCCTGAGCGGGATCAAACCCAAGCTTTACGGCACCGGCAAGAATGTCCGTGATTGGATTCACACTAATGATCATTCATCTGCCATTTGGGACATTTTGACCAAAGGTAAGATTGGCGAAACCTATCTCGTTGGTGCCAACGGCGAAAAAGACAATAAGACGGTTCTTGAGCTCATCTTGAAATTAATGGGCAAGCCAACCGACTATTACGATCAGGTGAAAGATCGTCCGGGTCATGATATGCGGTATGCTATTGATGCCTCAAAAACTCGTGAAGAACTCGGCTGGAAGCCGCAGTACACGGATTTTGAAGAAGGCTTGGCCGATACCATCAAGTGGTACACCGAACACCGTGACTGGTGGCAAGATGAAAAAGCTGCTGTTGAAGAAAAGTATCAGGAACACGGTCAATGATCCCTGCTAGATCAAGACTGATGATTATTTGCAATCGTTGTTTCGTTAGTTTGTAGATGTAGAAGGGAAGAGACATGAAGATTTTGATTACCGGTGCACAGGGTCAACTCGGCACCGAATTACGGCATTTGCTTGATTCTCGCGATATTGCCTATCGCGGGACAGATGCCCATGACTTGGATATCACTGATGAAAAGGCGGTTGATCAGTATTTCAAGGATTATCAGCCTGATCTGATTTACCACTGTGCTGCCTATACAGCTGTGGACAAGGCTGAAGATGAAGGCAAGGCGTTGAATCAGAAGGTCAACGTTGACGGTACCCGTATTTTGGCTAAGGCAGCAGCGGCCATTGACGCCACTTTAGTTTATATCAGCACGGATTATGTTTTTGATGGCGACAAAAAAGATATTTACACCGTTGATGATCAGCCAGCACCGCGTAATGAGTACGGTCGGGCCAAGTATGAAGGCGAACAGCAGGTTCAGAAATACCTCAAGAAGTATTATATTATCCGCACTTCATGGGTGTTTGGCGAATATGGTCACAACTTTGTTTATACCATGCTGGATCTCGCTAAGACGCATAAGGAGCTGACGGTTGTTGATGATCAATATGGTCGACCATCATGGACCAAAAATCTAGCCGAATTCATGACCTTCGCAGTGGATCAAAAGTTGGCCTATGGGATTTATCATTTATCCAATGACAACAGCTGTAACTGGTATGAATTTGCGAGTGCGATTCTTGCCGATAAAGATGTGACGGTAAAGCCGGTCTCTTCGGCAGAATATCCGCAAAAGGCATGGCGTCCACGGCATTCAATCCTGGATCTGAGTAAGACCAAGGCGACAGGTTTCAAGATTGAGACTTGGCAGGATGCTTTGAAGGAATTTTTGCAGGTGATTGAAAAGTAGACGACATCTTGTCAGATGATAAGTGTGATGATTGCTAGACTGGCACAGGGGATTGGGCAATCATCAAGAAATGTTCATCACAAAACAGCGAGCAGCTTCTTATTCAGAGGCTGCTTTTTGATTGGTGAATTTTCAAGCCCGAATACAGTAGCTAAGTATTTCAAAATCGCGAACTTGTTCTATGAGTATTTAAGTTGTCTAACATGACGACACCAAAACAAGTTATAATGATTTTAGTTGTTTTTACTTCACGCTTGCTAATCGCATACAAGTTGAGGTCAGTTCGACTAACAAATAACAACAATTATCACTGGAGGGCAAATTATGAAAAAATGTCTGGGTGGCATTGTCTTTGCAGCAATCTGCTTTATTTTATTTTTGATGCCAGGGTTGCCGGTATCAGCGGCCGCATCAACGCCAATTTATCGATTTTATAGTCCGAGAACGCAGGAACATTTCTTTACTTATAACCCCGCCGAACGTGATCAGCTGATCACTCGTGGCTGGGGAAATTACGAAGGCATTAGCTGGTACGCGCCGGTCAGTGGTGACAATATCTACCGACTCTATAATCCAGCACTAGATGATCATCTTTACACGAGAAACTGGAGCGAATATTACACCCTCAGCACCCAACGCGGATGGACGGCTGAAGGGGTCGCATTTTACTCTGATCCTAATCAAGGTGTTCCAGTTTATCGGCTATATAACCCTTCCTTGAAGAGCGGTTCACATCTTTATACGACCAATGCAAATGAAGTGGCTGTGCTGCAGGGTCGAGGATGGAGTTACGAAGGGATTGCCTGGTATGGCAGCAGTTTAACAGGACAAACTCCTGACACAACCAAAGTCTTGGGTGTATCGTTCATCAGTCAGGAAGCAGCCGGTGCGCCAATGGGGTGTGAGGCAGCCAGCGCGCTACAAGCCTTGCAATATAAGAGACATGCAACTGGCTATAATCTCCGTAGTTTCCTTCAAACAATGCCGATAGCAGCCAACGGTAATCCTTATCAAGGTTTTGGTGGGACGCCTTACGCGGTTGTCTCAGGGGTCTATCAGTCCATCTTTCCAAGTGCCTTCACGCCATGGGTCAGTCGCTTCGGCGGTGCAACTAACATCAGTGGTAGTGGCTTAGATGGAATTCTTAACCAGGTCGCTTCAGGAAACCCAGTCGTTGCTTGGGTGACTTTGAATTATCAGAGTCCGCAGTGGCATCAATATAACTGGGGTCGCGGGATTGACAATGCCCATGTTGTCACCGTTGATGGTTATAGTGATCAATCTGTTCATGTTGTTGATCCGGAAAATGGGACTTATTGGATCAGCAAATCGGCGTTTAATACCGCCTATAGTTATATGAAGTTTGCGGTGGCGATTCGATGAGCCTTGATGGCTTCAATGTCAACAGGTTTTCTAAGCAATCCTGATTGATATTGTTTCCTGTTTTTAAAGAAGTATGATATCTCCCCCTTCTTTTTTGTCAGTGAAGCTGATTTGAGGGGAGATTTTTTTCTTTTGAATTATAATTGTTGACAGTGGTAAACGATGGTAATCTGGATGTAAATTTCTCTTAGCAAGTTGTAATTATTAATTTAATCATCAGTCTAGGAACCGTAAAGTGATAACTGATAATTATTGACTGTCAGATTTTTGCTACCTAAGTTTACTTAAAAGTGATGTTTGAAATAAACGAGTAACTTTATAAACCAATAACTGAACGATTAAAATGGTATACAGGAGGAATAAGATGAGCGACGGATTGAAAAGAAAAGCATTTTCTTGGTTAGTTGTTTGCTGTGGGGTAATTATTGCCGGAATATGCGTATTTATGCAGTACCAAAACTACGCCTTTCCTAAAGCTGCATCAATGGAACGTTACGCGGTTCTCTCAAAAAATCAAGTGAAGTTCAGCATTGAATCGTTACTTTTGAAGAATAGAGGTTATACGGAAGTTTCTGGCTGGATTTATGTGAAAAATGAGGAACCACAAAAGTATGTGACAAGTTTGGTGCTATATAACGATAAGAACGACAAAAGCCTTGTTTTTCCTCTGAAGATGGTGGAGCGTGTTGATGTTGCCAAGATGCGAAAAGAACAAGGCAAATACAACTACGAAAATAGTGGTTTTGACGGTTATATTCCTGCAAAATACATGACTGAGATGCCACACAAAGAGTATCAACTCGGCTTTCTAATTGCTGATGGTCAAAAAACTAGATTGGTAAAAACTGGAATTCCTTACAAGATTGGTGGTTTGAAATGATGAAACAGATACTTGCAAAGTTTCGTGAGGATTCTCGATATAAATTTTTAGCTATCACCTTTTTGGTTATAGGGTTTGAACATCTGTTTATTCGAGAGTATACAGGAGATGCGGCTATTGCATTTTCTCACTATTTGGATCGAACAACACTTTTCGCTACTTTACATTTACGATTTACGACTTGGACATCCCGAGTGCTTATAGAAGCAGTTTTGCTGAAGATCTCTCAAAATATGCACATAATTATATGGGCTATGATTGATATTCTTATGTGGATGTTACTGACATGGTCCTTAATGAAATTAACGAATTATAAACGTAACTATTTGATCATGTCGTTGGTATTTTTTGTGCCGTTGTCAATGATGAATGGCGCTGGTTGGATGGCGACAAGCATTAACTATTTTTGGCCATTAGCGTTAGGAACCTTTGCTTTGATCTCACTTTACAAGATATATCATCATGAAAAGATGAGCTTTTTAATTGGCATAGTTATGCTTTTAGGATTAGTATTTGCAACAAACTTTGAGACCTATGGAGTAATGTACCTCTGTATTTTGAGCTATTTTTCAGTCATGATGCTCATAGAACGACGAATTTCTTTTTCAGGTATTCTATTTGTGATAACCCAATATGCGATTTGCTTTGCCAACATAGGTTTAGCATTGTTAGCTCCAGGAAATAAGCAGCGGGTACTTGTTGAGACCAAATTTAGAATGCTCGATTTTGCAAGCATGACTCCTTTTGATAAACTGGTAATGGGATTTAATCATACCTTTTCGGAGTTGACCGATAATAACATCTTCTTCCTCTTTTTCTCTGTGATGCTTGTTATTGTCGCGTTTTCTTCGAAGAAGCGTTCTCGCGTGATTGATGTGGCATCATGGTTTCCCATAAGCTTTATCGCTTTAAGGACTGTTTTTGCACCAGTCGTCAATATCTATGCACCAGAATTTGGGGCTCTTTTCGGGGCCGTAACTAAGCAACAACGAGTTGATGCTGTCAATTACTTTGACTTCGTTAGTTACATACCTTTTATCACCTATGTATTGATACTTATTGTTATTTTACTAGTTCTGATAAACTCCTTTGAGGACCTTAAGTTAGGAACTTTCCTCTCGGTGGCGTTTCTCTCTGGATTATTGACTAGCGTTGCCGTGGGATTCTCACCTTCTATATACGCTTCAGGCTCACGAATATTCTTTTTTATAGATTTTGTACTCATATATGCTATTACCATGATGTACAGTGAGATTAGTTTCTTCTTTGACGAAAGACGATCTCTGAAAAAGATTGTTAAATGGAGTTTCTGCGCCTTAACTATTTTTGCAATCATTAATAACTTGATTGCTATTGGTGCTACGTATTATTATGGATCGATATCATTCTAATTTGATCGCCCCCCGAAAATATACACACAAGTCATGCTGGGTTTAAATGTAGGAGACCTGTAAATGGCTCAGACATTATGAGTATGAACTGGTTTAGTTCTAAATGAAGCACCAGAAATGGCCATGAGGTCTCTTTCACAAGGAGAACTTCATGGCCATTCTTACGTTTCAAATAATATAATAAGTTTGTTTCTTATTGAAAGTTTCACAACAAGTTAGACCTTGGGAGAAAAAGACTGTTATGAGTTTTTTAACCCACTGTTTCAGTTAACTATGTCCGTATTCTTTAAGTTTACGACGATCATTTTACACAAAATCTTTATACCACCCTTGGCAGGGAATGTTTTCATTTTCAAACTTATTCTTTGCGCTTTGCGATAATCGGTAGGACTAACAGTTGCAAATTTGTAACCTTGTGATGAAAGAAAATTGGTCACGCGGCGATTGCTTCCTGTTGGCGAGTCAAGATCCCAGTTATAATGAGTATTGCCAATCATTTCTCCCATTTCAGTTAAAGGAGAATTGAATCTCTTTTCTCCAACAATGACTAATCTATACTGATCAAAGTTGTTAATGCCTAATTCCTGAACGCTGGTGACAATTTTGTCTGAGAACTTTACTTCGTTTTCATAACTGATGATGAAACTTTGTTCTAGATCAGAAGTTGTCTTGCTCAGCATAAGCGCAAAAATTGAGAAGCTCATGCCGACAACCAAGAGTAGGCGTTTGTTTGGCATCATGGTCATGACTGTCAGGCTATAAACAATCATGACTAACGGCACGGTAGGGGTCAGTGAACGAATAGGTCCAATCATGTTGCCAAGTAGGATCAATAAGCTGAGAACCAAAATGTACTCAGCGATAATGTCCAATAAAATTGTCCAACGAATCTGCTTACGGATTAATCCCATTATTAAAACAAGAGCGAATGTTACTACTGCCAAATATGTTACAACCGAGAGTTCAAAAGGTTGATTTGGAAAAATAAAAAACTGTTTAAACTTGGCCAATGCGATTTGCATGAGAAGAGAAGTATCCATATGTCCCCATGCTGTTTGAATATAGCTATTCTTTGGTGCATGAGCAAAATATTTGATGATTTGGTCGAGCGCCACATAGGTCAGCAAACTGCTTAAGATTAGTGCAATGTACCGAACAAGATGTCTAAAATAGACGGAGAAGGTTGCAAATGGTTTGTTTAGTTCGTGTAAGTGAAGAATAATGATGGCCAATGTTGATGCGCCAATGACAATAGAAGGATATATTGAAAAGCTTGCAGTAAGGAATAGCATACCAAAAATGAGACGCTTGGGTGAAACCTTATTCCCTGGCATACCTAACGCAATCATTCCGACAAACATCAAGTTAAAACCAATCATAACTTCAACACTTTGTAACACAAAACTATTTTGCTCGAAGTGGATTGGCGAAACGAGGTATAAGGTGACCGCGAGCAAAGGAATCCATGGAGTTGTTTGAATCAGTTGATCGATTATGTATAGAAGAATGACTGCGCTAAATGCCATTAAGAGGTAGGTCAGCGTATTAATAAAATATGGATTAAGGTCAAGGCCGAACAAAAAGAATTTTTTGAGCGCTACCAGTCCAAAGCGGTCAATTGTCAGCCATGAAAATAGTAAGTCTTTAGAATTGTCGACAACGGCCTCGGAATCAATCGAATAGCTGAAGTTTGTGAGCATTGGTAGATAAAGTAATAATGTAACTGCAAATAAGAATGAGACAGCCTTTCGCTTTTTTTTGAGAAAGTTTAAGAACTTTTGTGACTCGTTTATCATATTTTCCCCCATAAAATTTCCGAACCCAAATGTAAGTCGCCAAATACAATAAAGAACGAAAAGTATAGTAACCTTTAAAAATGTTAGACGACTTCTTGTAAAAGTCAACCAGCAAATTGACGTCTTGGTAAAACGGAGGGGACTGCATACTCAATCTTCTTTTGCGGGACCTTTAAGCTTTTTCTTTCCTTATAAAAAATTAGTCAATATTGTTTGATATCGTTTGATGAAATAGCAATTGTCAATTTTTTGAAATTACATACCACTTGATGCTACCACCCTTAAAAAATTTGATCTGTCGAACTTCTTCTTTGCATCTCCCACCCAATTTCGATACACTCATTCCCGGAAGTGAATTGACAAATGGGTGAGGTTTTAGAATGAGGAAGTTTCGTAACTGGCACTGGTGGCCCATTTTCCTAAGTATCCTCCTAATCGTAATCGCCATCTTTTCAGTTAAGCTATACGCAGACCGACACGCAGCGGCCATGGCAGCAAGCAAGACGCACGCGAAGTCGGTGAGTGAGCATGAGGCGGCTGTGGCTTCTTCGCGGCGGCACGCGGCGAGGAAGGCATCAAAGCGGCATGTTGCGGCTGTGTCATCTCGGCGACGGGCAGCAGCGGAGGCTTCTAGGGAAGAGGCGCAGTCGAAAGCGGCACAGGTGGGCCAAAATCATATTGCTGAGGCTAATCAATATGCTTATCCAGTTGCCCAAGTCAAACAAGAGATGGATGCACCGTATA
>ENA-OWZV01000045-OWZV01000045.1-human-gut-metagenome-genome-assembly--contig:-NODE-45-length-45992-cov-9.932690_pt1 | contig 45992 bp, 58 predicted proteins | sample MGYA00249264_ERZ652123 | MGnify/ENA primary metagenome ERZ652123 (study PRJEB26925, sample SAMN05827256) | human gut metagenome | biome: ENVO:2100002; feature: ENVO:00000062; material: ENVO:00002003... | reverse complement strand
AATGCTTCAGGGGGAGGCGAGTATTACAGTGGATGTAGGCGAAATCAAAGTAGAAGCCAAGATTACCAGGGAAGACCTTGTTCAGATCATCACTGCCGGGGAAACTACCCTTACGGGAACTTCCTCTGTAATCGAAGATGGAAATAAGGAGGCGTACTAACATGAATGTACTGGTCAACGATGAAAGTTTAAAAGCCATTGCGGATGCTATCCGGGGGAAAAACAAAAGTACTACTACCTATAAGCCTGCAGAAATGGCTCCGGCTATCCAGGCTATTGACGTAGGCAAGAAGAGTTTTACGGTTGTTCAAGTAGCCAATGGAAACATCTCCGTTTTAACAGAGCCTGTTCTTAGCCAAGCTGGGAATAATTACGCTTTAACTTTGCCTGCGATTATTGTTGGGTTTACCGCTAACGCGGGTTATACCCCGGGGCACATTACGGTAAATGGTGTGGACCAGGGCAGCGATAAAGTAATTTTAGACGTAACCGATGGGATGGTGATTAGTGCTACCGCAGCAACGGAGCAGACAGAAACTACTCTCACGTTCAACTCACTGGACACCCGACTCAGTCCCATCGGGTCCACAGGAAACTATACTTTTGAGTCCCAAATCATCAGAGATACCACGAACACATACGATCTTTCGTCATTAATGCTAGTATATAGCGCTAATAGCTTGGCACTTCAAACGGTAGCTTTTGCCAGCGTCTTTAGCGTACAGACGAGCACGAAGGTAACTATCTCTCAGGGAGCGAATACCTACTCCGGAGCTGTTCAGTATCATGCGGCTGGATACAGCCAAGTAGAATCGAACCCCTGTTTGACCGAAGCCAATTCTAACTTTGACCCGACTCAGCCATTTAATCTGGTTGTCGAGTTAACCGGAACTTTGCGATAACCTCATATATCAGTAGGGCTGCTACCCATCCGCAGCCCTATTTTTATGTGCACCGAGGAGGTGGTCGATGGAATGGGAAACTACTTGCTGAATTTTTTGCTGGGAACTGTAATTCCGGCAGCGTTCTCATATCTTGTCGGACGGTATTTGTCCTATAGAAAAGAAAGAATGGAGGAAAAAGCGGCAGAAGAAAAAGAAGCAGCCATGATCAAGTATGGCTTGCAAAGCCTCTTGCGGTATACCATGCTGCAGGATTATTACAAACATAAGGCATCTGGGCTAGCAAATGCTGATGATAAGTCAAGTTTTGAAGCCCTTCATACGGCTTATGCTGGGTTAGGAAAAAATGGTGTGATGGACACCATTTATAAAGAGTATATGTTCTTGCCTGACAAGGATGGAAAAGATGTTCAGTAGCAAATTGAAGAAACTCAAAAAACTAAAATTTCGAGTCAGGTCTATGACATATCTGGTTGTAGTCATTGGTCTATCCGTTATTCCGATGTTTCTTGTGGTTTATGCTTGGGGATTCACCTGGCTGACCAGGACGCAAGATCCCTGGTTCATTAAAATGCAAGACCAGTTGCTAAAAATCATCGATCATATTATGGCTCCTGCTGTAGTCGCGGGAGTCATTGCTTATGGCGCTAAATTGGTTGATAGCGATGGCGACGGAACTCCAGACGACTACCAAAATAAGGAGGTAAAAGACGTTGAAAAAAGTGACACTGAAAAACATCCAGACGCTGGCTGAGAAGGCTCGGAACCAGCTCTGGAAAGACGCCAAAGCACTGGGTAGGGATGTGAAAATCTACCTGCATTGGACTGCTGGCCGTTATGGCCAAATGTATGATGATTATCATATTAATATTGATCAGGACGGTTCTTTATGGGTCAGCACGGATGATTTTTCCGAAACGCTGGCACACACTTGGCATCGGAACAGTGGATCAATTGGAGTTACATTGTGTTGCTGCTACCAGGCAGGAACTGCAGACTTGGGAAAATACCCGCCCACTGCTAAACAGATTGAAGCCATGGCCCAGGTGGTAGCCGTCTTGGCAAAAGCCCTATGGCTGACCATCGACCGGGATCGGGTGCTGACTCATGCGGAGGCTGCGGACAACATCGACGGGCTGCTGCCGGTGGGCGACGAGTACGGCCCTGGGACGACCTGTGAGCGGTGGGACCTGCAGTATCTTGGAACGAAAGAGAGCCCTGAATGGACAATCGACTACGATGATCCCAGAACTGGTGGGAATGAACTTCGGGGCAAAGCAAATTGGTATCGCAATCAAATGAATAGGGTGGAGGAGTAATGGATGATAGACTGGGGGGACTCTGCAAAAAGGTGTTTGGCTTTGATTGGCGGTTTCTGTTGCGCTGTGCTGTTGTGTCTGTTATCTTGTGTGCCGTCTGCTTTTGCGCAGGCTACTACCGGGGAACCCATGTACATGATCAGCCAGAGCGAACTGGACAAATTGAGTACCAACTTAACAATATTGCAGACGATCAACGAGAAATCACAGACAGAATTGGAAAATCTGCGCAGCGAGCTGGAAACATCCAGGAAAGAATTGACCGAAGCGAAGCGGCAGTCAGCAGAGCTCAAGAATCAGTTGGACGAATTGGTGATAACTTCCAAGACGCAAGAAAACTCATTGAGAGCAGCAAACGAATCCTTGAAGCAGTACGCCAAAGAAGAACAACGGACTAGGCTTAGAATCAAAGCTCAGAGGAACGGATGGGAAACTGTTGCTGCTTGCTTACTGGTTGCTTGGATTTCTAAATGAAGAATCCCCGTATGACTAGAAAATTCCTAGCCATACGGGGATTTTTTTTAATAGATGTTTTCTTTTACAAAACTAACAACTTCACTGTTTCTTTTCTGAATAACAGGATCATTTTCCATATTATGAATTGTTGCCCAACGAAATTCCTTCCCGTCAGGGGTTTGAAACCGTTTATGTTTCATAATATCTGGCAATTCGTTTATTTGGGCTATATACAGAATATGGTCATAGTACCGCCTCTGTTTATGCGAATAAGAGTATTTCAATTGGATTTTTTGTGCTACTTTTTTTAACTCTACATCTTCAGGTCGGATGTTTAGTTCTGATTTCAGGTAAGCTTTGATACTATTTTCATTTTTCGTTTCCGTTGGTTGGGTCTTTATGTTTGGAAAGAAATCACAATCCCAGCGAGTATCGTGATAAAGCAAAAAATGATTCATGCCGAAGGGTAAACTTCTAACAGCTACGATTGAAAAGTGATGCAGCGTTTCATCCAGGTCATGGATATCATTTTCCAGATTAGCCAAAGTATATCCCTCCTTCTTTATAAAGCAGTAAACCTTTTTTAAAATATAAGCTAAGATTAAAAGACTAATTAGGGAAAGTACATATTTTAAAATAGGTTCTAAAGGCGCAAAAATAATAGTTAGAACAAAACCAACAATCCCACAGAAATCAATCAAAGCCTTATACTTATTTACTTGAAAGTCGTCAAAATGCGATATCAGCAACTCATGAAGCCGAATCCGATCAATAATTAATTTTATCATAGCTTGAGTATATCAAATATTGGTGTCAAACTCCAGCAAAAAAAAATAAAAAAGGATGATCGAAAAATACTAGAAAAGATTACTAACGGCAGAAAAACGGCAGAAAAATAAAACGAGTATATTGCTTTTTGGTAAAAAAGGTTGCTCGAAAAATATTGAAACAGGCATTTTTCCTATATTTATGTGAAATATTGGCCCGGTCTCCCATTCTGTGCTAAAATAAACTGTACAAGGAAAAACCTAGGTAGATACTGATTCTACCTAGGTTTTTTCCTTCAACGGCAGACAAACGGCAGAAATTTAGGAAAAAGAATATAAATCGTTGACACTTTCAGCGGCTTTATCACGGATATCTTGGGTGTAATTCACATAGGTTTTGGATACGATTGCAACTGTGTCGCCGAGAACCGATGCCACTAAATTTATATCACCGGTTTTAGAAAGTAATAGAGTTGCAAAGGTATGACGAAACGAATGAATGGATCTCCCATAGTTCTTTCTGAGCCATAAATTCAGATTTACAGTGAGCGCATGCAACCCTTTAGGTGGGAAGAGAAGCCCGGTTAATTGCAATGGGGTTGCTTTTTTCCATCTCAAAAGCTCTTCCATGACTTCAGCAGGGCCCGGGACTGCTCGGATACTGTTAGAAGTCTTGCAGGGCTTTAGCCCATATTTGCCCCTGCCAATCTGCCCCCACTGCTGTGTTACATGGATCTGGTTTTTCCGAAAGTCTATAGCTTCCCAAGTGAGTCCCAGTATTTCCCCAATCCGAAGACCGGTCCTAGCCGCAATGAGCAACACTACATAGTGCAGCCTGTTCTTCCGGCCCTGGAAGTGAGATAGGATTTCCGACACCTCTTTAACCGTGAAGGCGTTCAATGGCTGCTTCTCCCGGCTGGAAATCTGTTTTATGATCCTGGCAGGGTTTTCCGGGATTATCTTATACAGGACGGCGTGTTGCAGGATGATTTTTAAGGCCCGGAGAGTCAAGTTACGCGTGGTCATCGCAACCGGCAGGGCATTGAGCTGATTTAGCATCATGGGCACAGCCAGATCTTTGATGGGCGTATCCAGGATAGGATCCAGTCGTTTGAGACAGGCGTGGTAACTCACCATGGACGTATAGGACAGTTCTTTTTCCCTATCTCGCTTAAAAATAGGCCAGAACTGCCGCAGGGAAATGTCTTTTAGTGCGGGATCAAAGGTCAAACCGGCTTCCTTCTCCGCTTGTTTCAATAATTTGGTCTGATAGGCTCTAGCCTCTCTCTGTGTTCGGAAGCCTTGTTTGGTTTTCTGTTTCCACTTCTTTCCAATCTTGTATGCCAGGATTAAGCATACTGAACCATTCTTCATCCTGGTCGAAAAAGTATATTCCATGACAACCCTCCTTTCAAATTATAAGCATTATAAATTTGGCTTTTCTGTTCTTAGCAGACAATAAGACTAGAAAAACACGTTTTTCCGTTCTTAACAGGGACTCACAATACCAACTGATGCATTTTTATTTTATGAATAGATTATTTTTCTGAAGTCGTTTTAACTGCTGAACACTTTTTGGATTATTGCGTAGTAACGATTCCATTTGATAAATCGCAATTTGATTTAATTTGTATAAACGATCAGCCTGTGGAATCCCTTCGCGAATTAATTCTGCATTCATTGTTTCGAGATTGGCCAAAATGATCAGCTGTTCAATGGTTGCTGCATCTCTCATATTGCCTTTTTGTTCTTTATGTTCATTTCTCCATTGTTTTGCGGTTTTACCGAAAAGAGCTATATTGATTACATCGGCTTCACTGGCATATGTATAGCCTTCAGCTATTTTAGATATTTCCGGAGGTATCAAATTCTCTTTGATGGCATCTGTATGAATCTTGTAATTCGTTTTTGCGAGTTCCCTCTTTACAGTCCAATTCAATGCTTTGGTGTAGCTTTCATCGGATTTCAATCTTTGGTAATCCTTGATAATATAAAGTTTGAATTCAGGAGAAATCCAGGAAGCAAATTCAAAAGCAATATCTGAATGCGCAAGCGTACCTCCGTAACGACCTGACTTTGAAATAATTCCAATAGCATTAGTAGTATTAATCCATTTTTGAGGAGATAATACAAAAGAATTTCGGCCAGCATCTTTTTTAAACTGGTCGAATTCGACCAGTTTAAAATTAGGATTATTCAACGTTTCCCAGAGACCTAAAAATTCAATCGTACTACGGATTCTCATCCAATTCTTGATAACATCAGCAGGAGCCTCCGGGTTATGATATTTTGCGATATCTGTTAAAGATATGTAGTCTGATTCTGCAGAACTTGATAATCTAATGTCAACCCCATGAGCGTGAATAACTGATTTGATTTCTTTCATAGTTATATAACCCCTTTCTATTCAATCGGTTTACGGGTACGTGATATTTGCAAATTATGCGAATACTACGTATCCGTTATTGCAGAAACGGAAAAAAGACGCTCCTACGACTATTTAATAGGCAAAAATTCCACAATGTACAATCATATGGACTTACATAACCAATATCTTGTGGTTGTAGTTTCTGGGATTTCTGGTATAATAATTATAGAGCAACTCGTGAAGGATATAGGCTGGGTTCCCGAATGGGAGTAAGCGTAATGCTTAGAATTCCTTTGCCCCTGGGGTTGGCTCTTTTTTTGTTTATTTCTCAGGTTCTGAATGCTATGTTCAGGATCTTTTTTTATTTCTTCTACTATTTCCCAACCTGTAGAGAATACTGGCTATTAACAATATTTCACCAAGTATGACGTGATTCCACGACCTTGCCGATGATCTGGACCGGCAAATCCGCTATTTCTCTATTGGGCCAGTCATCTAACTATCGGATAAACCTGCAGCCATTCAATCAATTTATTCCGGTCTACTAAATCTACACCATTGGCCACAGCTAATTCTTTTGCACCTGAAGTAAAGTAATTACTGGTAACAACAGAAGCCTGCGAATATTTGTAATAGGCTTTAGCCGCCACAGCTTCTTGGATAGCCGTATTTGATACCGCATCTTTATATCGTTTGGCCTGAACAATGCGTTTCTCGCCAGCTTTTGAGAGTAATAGATCTGCTCCTTGATCTCCGCTGGCCTTAGTAAATTGCACATCGTAACCCATTTGTTTATATAATTTGCCAAGGACTTGCTCAAATGCAACACCATCCAAGGAATCAATATAATGGATGTCGATATTTTTCATTACCGATCCACCAGATGCTACGGCTGCCTTTATCGAATTGGATCTCTTTTCTATGGCAATTCTTTGATTTAATTTTGTTAAAGCTATCTCGATTTCTGCAGCTTGCATGGGGCATCCATAATTAACCGAAAATGATGCTAGAAAATTGATATAGGTCTTATTTTGCGCAAAAGTGGCATAATAAGCGCTGATTAAAAATTCTTTACTCATGATAGCAGGCTTTACTGAGCTTGCGACAATTTGTTCTATCTGTTTCGTAAAACTTTTAAAAAAGAGCTCATAACCGGCTTGATATAACTGACCATCCACAATCTTATTGAATTCGGGTTCCGATAAAATACTTGAATCAATTCCTTTTTCTTTTGTAATCAAATTTCTAATCGAGGTGTAATCATAATTGTTCAGAACAATTTTTGTCGGCCAAACATCCCATATACTGGTAAAAGCTTTCAGATATTCTGAAATAAATGGGCGTAATTTTATTTCCAACTGGGTCTTTTGACTAAGTGCTTCAAGCTGTTTATTTTCAGCTAATTGCGGCAGCCAATATTTATGATATACTTTCCAGCCTAACCAGATTGCAACAATGCCTAAAACTTGAGGATGCTCAGATGCTAATGCCAAAATGAATATCCATAAAAAGATCTTCCCAATCGTTTTCATACGTAACCCCCTTTAACTTACCATTCTCTACGGTTTTCTATGACTTTCCCGACAATCCTAACGGGGAGATTCTCTATATCTGCATTGCTGTAAAAATGAGGTTCATATACAGCAGGGTTAAAAGCATATAAAAAAATACCGTCTTCGGTCTTTTTGACTTTCTTTAGCGTTCCTTCATCACCGTTAATCAGAACCACTGCTATTTCACCGGATTCCACATCTGGCTGTTCTTTTACGATTACGATATCTCCTTCTTTGAACTCCGGGATCATACTGTCGCCACGGACTTTTAAAGCGAACAGCTTTCCCTGCTTGGCCATCCTGGTCGTGACTTCTTCCCAGCCAATAATGTTTTCTGCGGCGTATGCTGGTTGTCCGGCTATGACGCTGCCGAGAATGGGGATTTTAGTGGCTGCGGGTACGCTTCCTAAGTGGTTATCAAGGCCCAAAAGAACATCAGTAGAGATTCCAAAAACTTTTGCGAATAAAGTTATTTCATCATCTTTTATAGAACGCTTTCCATTTTCAATTTTATTTAAGGCCACCGGATTCATACCAACCTTTTGAGCGAGTTCATATTGTTTCCATCCTCGGTCCTCTCTAAGATGTACTATTCTAGCCCCTACATTCATATGCGTGCCTCCTTAATATTTCTATTATCGAACTATCACTGTAATTATAACATTCTAAAATAGAAAAGCTATAAATGTTTCTAAAAAGATAATTTATCATATTGACTTTCGAAAAAAGAAATCTTATAATCTATAAGGGAGGTGAAAGAAATGAAAGCTAAAAGAAAAAATTTTAGCCCTTTGATTCTGAAAAAGAAAAGAATTCAAGCTGGCTTAACCCAAGACTATATGTCGAAAAAACTAGGATTTAAGACTTCGGCTCCTTATTGTAAAATTGAAAATGGTAAGCAAAGAGCCACGGCTGAAATGCTATCTCAAATTGCCTTGGAACTGCATTGCGCCATTGATGATTTATATTGCTAATTTTTTTAACAACAAAATTACTAAAATAGAAATATATTATAGTAATTTTAGCTAAACTCTGAGAGATGAAAGGGAGCCCCCAAAATGGAAACTAATGCATTTCAATTTGAAGTGAATATCGGGCCTAATTCCTACGAAAGTTGGGCCGAAGTTGAAGGTGTGATTCAAAAAGCGATTGACCTTGTGGACGACTACGAAAAAGGGCACAGCGGCAACCGTACCCTTTTGGTAGTAAAGCTCGATGTTTAATTGACGGATGCTACCCCTAGAAAGCGAAGTGATACATATGAACGGAATAATTGATACCTCGAAAGCAGAAAAAGAAATTTTGGAGGTTTTGAACAAAAATAAAATCCCACTGACCCTAATACCAAGAGTCAACCGCAATGTAATGCGCATGATTAAGACATACACGGTTCCCTATAACCCCAACTGCTTTTTGATTAAAGATAATCCAATATCAGAGATAACAGAAAGTGCTACGGACTCAAAAGGTTGAATTTTTTCCTTGGTTTTCTGCCAAATGGATTTATCACGAATACTGTCAAGATAGTTACGGCCATAAGGCGTAATATCAATTATTACGGTATGATCGTAAGCTTCTATAAGACTAGCATCTGACAAAAACTTCAAATGGTAATCTAGCTCTTTCTGGCTGTATTTCGGAAATTTATCGAAGAAGTATTCAGGCATAAAGTTAGTATGCCCGTCTGTAATTTCTTCAATCTGAAGTAAAAGCAATCTGATTAAGTCATAGTTGATTTGCATGATACTATCTCCTTTCTTACTTCCGATTATACCAGAAAGGAGGCCACGCTAAAAAGGAGTGATGCGAAATGACCGAACTTGAACGCGTGAAAACAGAAAACGCCGAACTCAAGCGGCAACTTGAAGAACGGCGGTTAACGAAACGAACTTTTCTTTTAAGTTTAGGCCTTGTATGTTCTACTTGGTCAACTTTATGGCTCTGGCGTCTTACGGGAGACAACGTTGCTGGATTTTCATTCTGTATCGGAATAGCGCTTTATCTTTGGGAAACGTGGAATTCTTGACAAGTTACGGCTTAGCAAGGCTCCATATGGTTTGAATGATGAAGCAAAGAGTTGTTATCAATTGCATTTTTTCTGTACGCGTCCAGTTGCTAAACTTCGGAAAGATAGAATTAAACTGCTTTTCATCCTTCTTAGCAAATACGGAAGCCGTTTCAACAGAAACTTGCTCTTCAAAAGCAGGTTGTGCTTGAAGTGCTAGCTCAAGCAGGCGGTCGCGATCCTTCTGACTGATTTGAGATAGTACATCAAAGGCGGGTTCCCACAATTCGCTAGAGGCTTCTCCCGCTTTTACGAGTAAGGTAATGAAATCACGGTAATCATGTACCATTTTCTTGCAAGCTGGTGAATGCAGCAATGCAATGAAGCTCTTGCAGTCGTCAGAATTTGATAGCGCTCGCAGCATTTCAACCATCTGTTGAATTTGCTCTGCAACGGATGTTGCTTGATCGATGGCTTTTTCCATTAACATCATCCCCTTTCTTAAGGTGATTATATCAAATGGGAGGAGGCTCTATAAAATGAAAAAATTAGGATCTGAAGAAGATCTTATCTTGCTTCCGATTATATCAGAATGGAGACTGATCTAAAAAGGAGTGATTCTAAATGAGTGAACTTGGCCAACTAAAAAAGAAATCTCAAATTGATAACGCGATAACTTTTGATGAACTGGTAGAAGCCGCAAGACCATTAATAAAACTGCTACGCGAAAAAAGAGACCCTTTGACTACGGCAATAGTCAAAGGGTGGGAAGTAGTTCTTGTCCAGGCAGAAATGGGCTGTCCCGTCAACTCTTCTTTAAAACCTGGAAGGGATAATGAGATTTCACATATTGATGGAAGAAGTGCCCTTTAGAAGGAGCCGCTAAAAATGCATCAAAAACATCCTTCGGAACATGAAGGTATCGGTACACGCCACCTGAATGAAAATGTACTTCTATTACTCCATTTTCATATCCAATAGCCTCTATGTTTGACGAAATTACCTCGATCAACTTCAAAACAATCATCCCCTTTCTTAAGGGAATTATATCAAATGCTTGATTACTGGCGAAATCATAATTTCTTTCTAGGAGGTGAAAACGTGGATCCGAAAGAATTTGAGCGACCAATTTGGAAAGCAAAAACCGTAGCAGATTACTACGGATGCACTGTACAAGCTGTGTATGACATGCGGGATGCTGGGAAACTGCATCAGCTTGATAATCTTCCAGGTGTCCGTTTCCAAAAACAGGAGGTAATGGAGGTTGCAAGATTTCCTGGTGATTCTCTTCTTCCGCACGAAGTAGCCAGGCTCAAACGAGAGCTAATGCTGGAAAAAGAGCGAAATACCAGGATCATGAAACTTTTGCATAAAGTCGGTCTATTGGGATCTGAAGCTATGGCAGAGATTTCAAAAGAATCCGTAGATGAAGAAAGTTTATAAGGGGGGGGGTGAGGAAATGGACAAAGAGATGATTGAGAATATCAGGTCTAACGTCAGGTACTACAGGATCGTGAAAGGGTTGTCCGGTCGGCAACTCAGTGCAGCGATAGGACTCAGTCCCACATGGATCTGCTGCTTTGAGTCAGGAATTATCCGGGAATCAACTCCTGAAAATCTGCAGCTGCTGGCTAAGGCCCTTGGTAAGAAGTTGAGCGATTTGATTAAACCACCCAAAGTTGTGATTCAGGCAATTAGCCCGGAAGAAGCGGAGAGGGGATTGCAGAATCTGGAACGGATCCGCAAACAAAAAGGGCGGCCGGTTCGGCAATTTGAAATGGACATCGGCCTGTGTGAAGGGCACCTATATAAAGCACTCGCAGGTCGTAGAAAATTCGCCCTTGAAACCTGGTGGAAGATCGCAGAAGCACTGGACATGGACCTAAAAACGCTGATCGGGAGGACAGACTGATGGTTTACAAAGTAAATGATGGATTCTTGGATAAAGTAGATTCGCTGCTGGATAGCATTGCCGATATGTGTCAGTCCACAGATACCTTGGATAACGCAGGAGTAGCAATTATCAATATCCAGAAATGGGCAGATATGAGAGACAAGGCTACCAAAGTATTGGACAGTATGAATGATGGGTTCGATTCCGCGGAAGGAGAGGAAGAAAATGAAGAAAAGACCGAAGAATGCACCGATCCTGGTGACGATGATTCTGCTGCCATATGTGCTGATCCGGACGGCGATGGATCTGGTTATGTGGCTTATTGATGTGATCTGCGACGGCATCCAGGCCCTGGGGCCACGGTTCCAAGGTTTTGTGACGGGTATGGCGGTAACTCTTGCTGGCCTAATTATTCTAGCCGGGATGGCCGCTTACTGCTGAAGGGAGGTGAGGTCAATTGAACGCCAAAAAAAAGCTCATCAGCACAGCCATACTGATGAGCGCATAAAAATATACAACACTGATTATACCGCAAAAATGATTAAAAGGAAAGCGAGGATTTTACCATGAAAATTATTTTTGAAGGCACCCCGGAACTAATCAGACAGGAGGCGGCTACACTGCTAGGCTTTAAAGATGAACCCGTACTGGTGGAAGTACCCGGAGCCGAACCTGCCCATCCGGACTATGTAGCCGAAAAAATCCCAGCGAAGGATGAGTCCATCAAGCTGGCTCCGGGTTCTACCGTGGTCATCCAAAACAACAATCCCGCGGCGCACATCCCAACAGCAACTCCCGTGGTTCCCACTGCGCTCGCCAAAACCTATACCCTGGATGATCTGATCACAGCGGCAGCTCCTTTACTCGATGCCGGGAAGTTCGATGAAATGACTGCGCTTACCCGGAAATATGGCGCGGATAGCTTCATGGCAATCAAGGAATCCGATTTCGGATCGGTAGCTGCGGACCTTCGGGCCCTGGGGGCTAAATTATGACCGCCCATGCATTCCTTTCAGCATCCAGCGCCCACCGTTGGCTGCACTGCCCCATCGCCCCTTCTCTGGAGGCAAAATTTCCGGATACCCTCAGTCCATATGCGGCTGAGGGGACCCTGGCGCATAAGTTCTGTGAACTGAAGCTTCGGAAATACGCGGTGGAGCCTATGGCCAGCAGCACTTATACCCGGCGGCTGCACAAACTCCAGAAAGAGCCTGGATATCAGAAGGAAATGGACGAATGCAGCGAAGAGTACCTGGATCGGATTAAAAGCATCATGCTTTCCTACCCGAATTTACCTCACGTGGTAGCCGAACAGAAAGTAGATTTTTCCAAGTATGTGCCGGATGGTTTCGGTACAGCCGATTGCCTCATTTTGGGCGGTGATACCCTTAATATCGTAGATTATAAACACGGCAAAGGCGTGGAAGTTGACGCCAAAAACAACCCACAGCTGCGGCTATATGCGTTGGGCGCCCTGGAGCGGTACGCAATTCTGTATCCTCTGAAGCAGGTTACTATGACCATTATCCAGCCCCGGATCAACAACTACAGTACCGATTCTATTTCGGTCGCTGAATTGCGGGACTGGGGAACGAACGTGGTCAAACCTGCAGCCGATAAGGCCATGAAAGGCGAGGGAGAAGCTCAGCCCGGAGATTGGTGCCGGTTTTGCCGGGCCCGGCAGCAGTGTAAAGCCCGCGCAGACTACTACAAAAACGTTGGCCTAAAAGCCCAAGAAGCCGGAGATCCAAAACTACTGAAGCCAAGCAGCCTTTCCCAGTACTTGGAACTGGCCAAGGGGCTGAAACAATGGATCGAGGATCTGCAGGATTACGCACTTACCTCCGCCCTCAACGGTGCGGAGATTCCCGGATGGAAAGCGGTAGAAGGGCGCGGCAGCCGGGGTTGGACTGACCAGGAAAAAGCGTTTGCAGTACTTCTGCAGCATGGTATCCCTGAATCCATTCTGTACAACCGGGTGCCGCTTACACTGGCGCAGACCGAGAAAGCCGTGGGCAAGAAAGAGTTTGAAGAATGGATGCAAGACTTTATCGTTAAGAATCCGGGTAAACCTACCCTGGTGCCCGATTCAGATAAACGGCCGGCCATCAGCAACGTGGCCAAGGCTGAAAATGTATTTAAAGATATGGAGGCGTAATTATGAACAACACACAATGCGTACTGGAAAATGTCAGACTGAGTTATGTCCACTTGGTAAAACCTTTTGCAAACCATCCGGATCAACCGGCCAAATATTCCTGCACGATCCTGCTGCCTAAGACTGATATAGCAGGAAAAGCAAAACTAGATGCGGCCATCGAAGCTGCCAAGGCACGGGGCGCGGAAAGCCAATGGGGCGGGATCGTCCCTCCCGTATGCCCGACGCCGGTGCATGACGGCGATGGCGTAAAGCAGGATGGGACGGAGTTCGGCCCTGAATGCAAAGGGCACTGGGTTATGACCGCCGGCGCAAAAGCAGATTATCCGATTGAAATCGTTGACCGCCATCTGAACAAGATCCTAGATCCTACCCAGATTTACAGCGGGATGTATGCTAACGTATGTGTCAATATGTATCCTTACCTGTACAACGGTAAGAAGGGAATTGGCTGCGGCCTGGGCCCGGTCCAGAAGACAGCCGATGGGGAAGCTTTTGGCGGAGGCGCACCGACCGCGGCCAGCGTATTCACCAGCATGGCCGCCAATACCCAAAGAATCAACCCGCTGACCGGCAAACCGATGTAAGGCTTATCGCGGGGCTTAATTGGCCCCGCTCTTTTTATCTGAAGAAAGGAGGGAAACATGCGACATCTTAGCATAGATATCGAAACATTTAGCGATCAGGATATTGGGAAAACTGGAGTATGGCGGTATTGCGATACACCAGCTTTTGAAATCCTTCTGTTCGCCTATGCTTACGATTTTGGCGCAGTCCATGTCATCGATCTGGCTCAGGGTGAAACAATCCCGGACAGTATTATTAAAGACCTCCAGGATCCAGATGTAATCAAACACGCCTACAATGATCAGTTCGAAGTGACCTGTCTGAACCATGCCGGATATAAGACGCCAATCGAGCAATGGCGCTGCACGATGATCCACAGCATGTATCTGGGCTATCCGGCAGGGCTGGCCACCCTGGGCAAGGTATTAGGGCTTCCTGCAGATAAGCAGAAATTGTCCATCGGCAAAGCTCTGATCCGGTACTTCTGCGTACCGTGCAAGCCGACCCAGAAAAACGGAGGACGGACACGGAATAAGCCCTACGGAGATCCGGAAAAATGGGATCTTTTCAAGGAATATAACCGGCAGGATGTTGTCACCGAAATGGAAGACTACAAACGGCTGGCAGCATTCCCGGTGCCGGAGGAAGTATGGCGGGATCGGGAAATCAACTATCATCTCAACTGTCGGGGTGTTGGCATCGACTTGGATCTTATGCATGGAGCACTTGCCATCGATACCGAATACCGGGAGAAACTTATTGCACAAGTACAAACGCTCACCGGAATCGAAAACCCTAACAGCCGCAGCCAGCTGCTGGACTGGCTCAACCAGAACGGACTTCCAGATCTTGAGAAACTGACCAAAGACACGGTTAAAGATACCTTGGGCACAACGAAAGGAACCCCCAAAGAAGTCTTGCAAATCCGGCAATACCTGGCCAAAAGCTCAGTAGCTAAATACGCCGCTATGGAACGGGCTGTCTGCGATGACGGACGGATCCGCGGCGTGATGCAATATTACGGAGCCAGCCGGACAGGAAGATTTGCTGGTCGGATCCTGCAACCCCAGAACCTGCCCCACGATGCGCCAACAGCCGTGAATACGGCCAGAAAGTTAGTTAAGGAGGGCAACCTGCCAAAACTAGAGCTGCTATATGGCAACGTATCCGCTATCCTGAGCCAGCTCATCCGTACTGCTTTAGTGGCTAAGCCTGGCTGCCAGTATGTGGTAGCCGACTTCTCTAGCATCGAAGCCAGGGTCCTTGCCTGGCTTGCAGACGAAAAATGGGAAATGGAAGCTTTTGCAGCTGGCAAGGATATCTACTGTGCTACAGCTTCTGCCATGTTCGGCGTACCGGTTGTGAAACACGGCATTAACGGTGAACTGAGGGCAAAGGGGAAGGTGGCAACGCTGGCCTGTGGTTATGGCGGCGGAGTTAACGCCCTTAAGGCCATGGGCGCCGATAAGATGGGACTCAACGATGACGAACTGCGGCAGGTGGTCAGCCAGTGGCGCACGGCGTCCCCCAGCATTGTCCGGCTCTGGGGGCAGATGGAGGAAGCAGCCATCAAGGCACTGGACACGGCTGAACTCGTTCCCGTGACAAAAGGCGTCAGCTTCCAGCATAAGGCAAACATGTTATACGGATATGACTACCTGGTGATGACGCTGCCAAACGGCCGGCAGCTTTTCTATCCACAGCCGGGACTGTGCAAGAACCGTTTCGGCTTTTCCAGCATCCAGTATCGGACACAACTGGGCTCCCAATGGACGTATACAGAAACCTACGGCGGAAAAATCACAGAAAATTGTATCCAAGCAATCGCCAGAGACTGTCTTTGCGAAGCAATCCGGAACCTGGTAGCTGCCGGATATGATCCTGTGATGCACATCCATGATGAAGTAGCGCTGGAAGTCCCGGAGTCACAAATGCACCCGGACGAACTCCAGCGGGTGATTGCGCTCATGTGTAAGCCGATTTCTTGGGCCCCTGGGCTCTTGCTCAATGCTGACGGCTTTATCAGCCCATTCTATAAGAAGGATTAGCCATGTTAAACGACAGATTACTCAAAATTTCAGTCGGCTCCAGCCGCAATTCTCTCAACTGGCAGCTTACTGAAATACTCTGGTCCGACTTCATCCGCCGGGTCAAAGTACCAATCCGCAGCCAGGAAACTTTCGACGAGTACATCCGGATGCAGAAGGCCCAGCAAGGAATCCTGAAGGATATCGGAGGATTCGTTGGGGGGACCCTTAACGGGCTCCGGCGCAAAGCAGAAGCCGTGACCGGCCGGGACCTTGTGACTCTGGATTTCGATAATATCCCATCGGGGGGCACGGATGCGGTCTTGAAGCGGGTATCCTCTTTAGGCATCGCATACTGCATTTACAGTACCCGCTCACATGCGCCATATCGGCCCAGGTTGCGTATTATCATCCCGCTGGATAAAACGGTCACGCCGGACGAATACGAGCCTGTAGCACGAAAATTGGCGGCTGTGATCGGCATCGAATATTGTGACCCTACAACCTTTGAAGCCTCCCGGCTGATGTACTGGCCCGGCTGCAGCAAAGACAGCGAGTACGTGTTCCAATTCGAGGACAAGCCGTTTACCAGTGCGGATGGGATCCTGGCTCAGTATGACGACTGGCGGGATATGACAGCGTGGCCACAGGTGCCCGGAGCAGCGCCCAGGGCAAAGGTACTTCTGGCGCGGCAGTCCGATCCTACGAAAAAGGAAGGCCTCGTTGGTGCATTCTGCAGGGTGTACGACATCAGGGGCGCCCTTCTAAAGTATCTCCCGAACGCCTACGAAGACGTGGAAGACAAGGCAGATCGGATGACCTACACAGGCGGCACAACAACCGCCGGGGCAGTGCTGTACGAGGATGGTAAGTTCCTTTACAGTCACCATGCTACGGACCCCTGCTGCGATCAGTTGGTAAACGCTTTCGACCTGGTGCGGATCCATCTGTTCCACGAGCTGGATGTTGATATAAAGCCGCATACTGGCGGTAATGCTAGGCCATCCTTCAAAGCCATGCGTAAGTTGGCCATGGAAGATGAAGTGGTCCTCCGGGAACTTAACTTAGAAAAAGCACAGCAAACGATGTCAGTTTTCACTGATCTGAAAAACGAAGATAATCAAGTGAAAACAGAAGATAATCAACTGGAAATCGGAGAAAAACCAACTGAAACCGTGCTTAATGTGGATTGGATGCGGGAAGCCAAGTTGGACTATAACCCGGATACCGGTAACCCGAAGAAGACAATGGACAACATCCTGCGGATCCTCCGGTTCGACCCGCTGCTTAAAGGTAAAATCGCCATCGACGATTTCAGTAATCAAGGGATGGCCCTTGGGGAACTGCCCTGGAACGCCTGTCCGGATAAGCGCCTTTGGACGGATACCGATGACGCCGGTCTCCTGTGGTGGCTGGAGTACCGGTACGATATCACCGGCAGGGATAAAGCCCTGGCAGCCGTCATGCTGGTGAGCAACCAGCAGAAATACAACGAGGTCAAGGATTATCTGGAAGCCCTGATTTGGGATGGCACGGAAAGGCTCGATAGAGTGTTCATCGATTACCTGGCGGCCGAAGATACACCGTATACCCGTGCGGTGGCCCGCAAGAGCTTTACCGCGGCCGTAGCCCGGGTGATGCGCCCTGGCTGCAAGTACGACTATGTACCCGTATTCAACGGGCCCCAGGGGATCGGTAAGACGACTTTCCTGAAGACGATTGGGAAGAACTGGTACAGCGACAGTCTGCAGAACTTCAACGGAAAAGAGGCCAGCGAAATGATCCAGGGCATCTGGATCAACGAAATCGGCGAAATGTCCGGGTACAACCGGTCCGAAATGGATATCGTCAAGCAGTTCCTGTCCAGGTGCGATGATGTGTACCGGCAGCCCTACGGCAAGCACGCCGTCCGGTTCCCTCGGAAGGGTGTATTTTTCGGGACTTGCAATAACCATGACTTCCTGAAAGACCCGACTGGAAACCGTCGCTTCTGGCCCGTCGATGTGGGCCTGCATAAGCCGGCTAAAAATATCTGGGTCCAGCTTCCTGACGAAGTAGACCAACTATGGGCCGAAGCGGTTGTACGGTATGCAGAAGGGGAACAACTCTTCATGGATACCCCGGAACTGGATGCGGCTACCCGGGAAGCCCAGGAAGCCCACCGGGAGAACAGCATCCGGGAAGGGATGATCAGGGACTGGATCGAAAAGCCGGTGCCGCCTAATTACACCAGCCTGAGCCTATCGGCGCGGCGGATCTTCTGGAATGGCGGGATGGCGGGAACGGGAGATCTTGTTCCCCGAGAGAAGGTGTGTGCAGCAGAAGTCTGGTGTGAACTCTTCATGGGTGATCCCAAGCATATGCGGCGGAGCGATGCCAACGAAATCAATCAGGTGTTGGTCGGATCGCCTGGATGGCATCGCAATCCGAAATCCCAGAGATTTGGATATGCGGGAGTGCAAAAAGGGTTTAATCGTGGTGTATAAAAAAACTGTAACTTTGTAACTTTCGAAAGTTACATTGCGAAAAATAATGTAACCGAAAAGTTACAAAGTTACATAGAAAGTTACCAGAAAAATCCGCATTAAATCTAGGGTTATAGACAATATGTAACTTGTAACCTTTTATCTAAGCAATATATTAAAACCGACTGAATCAACTGAAATAACCAGTTGAAAGCAGTTGAATTCCAGTTGAATCAGTTGGATTTAAGGTTTTTCTTGGGCAAAATTTTTTAAAGCATAAATATCCACCAAACTAAATAAATATGCAAAGGAGGTAGAACCAATATGCTGGAACGAGATGTTGAACGTCATTTAGTAAACGGGGTGAAAGCTCAGGGTGGTAAAGCCTATAAGTGGGTGAGCCCTGGCAATGTCGGTGTGCCGGACAGAATCGTGGTGTGGCCAGGCGGCAAAGTTGAGTTCATCGAACTGAAGACCGATAACGGACGCTTAAGCAAGCTGCAGTCTGTGCAGATTTGCCGACTTCTGAAGCTGGGATGCTACACCCGGGTGCTGTATGGCCTGAAGGGCGTTGTGGACTATCTGATGGAGGATCATTCGGGAGGAGATGATGCAGCGTGATATTTACCCCACATCCCTATCAACGATACTGTATCGATCGAGTGGTAAAAGACCCGGCAATCGGATTGTTCCTTGACATGGGTCTTGGTAAGACAGTGATCACCCTGTCCGCCATTATGGAGCTAAAGTACGGGAGATTTGCAGTCAACAAAGTTTTGGTGATTGCCCCGAAGAAAGTAGCCGAAGCGACTTGGCAGCAGGAGGCTTCCAAGTGGGAATTCCTCCGGAATCTCCGATTTGCTACAGTCCTGGGCAGTGCGAAGAATCGGCTCAAGGAGCTTTACCGGCCAGCCGATATTTACGTGATCAACCGTGAGAATGTGGATTGGCTGGTGGATTACTATAAAAATGACTGGCCCTTTGACATGGTAGTCGTGGATGAATCTTCCAGTTTCAAGTCCCACCGGGCCAAACGGTTCAAATCCTTGGCTTCCATCAGGCCGCATATCCGCCGGATTGTGGAACTGACGGGTACGCCATCTCCTAACAGCCTGATGGACCTGTGGAGCCAGCTGTATCTCCTGGATGGTGGGGCGCGTCTGGGGAAGTATTACACCCATTTCCGCGATAGATTCTTTGACCCGGGGAAGCGGACGCGGGAAGTGATTTACTCCTACGACCCCAAGGTCGGCGCCCAGCAGTCCATCATGGGCCGGATCTCCGATATTTGCATCAGCATGAAAGCATCGGATTATCTGCAGTTGCCCGACTGTATCATAGATGATATCCCGGTTGAATTAGACGCGAAAGCTAAGAAAGCCTATAATCAACTGGAACGTGATATGGTCCTAGCGCTGCCTGATGGGGACATCGACGTGGCCAGCGCGGCAGGACTGTCAAACAAGTTGCAGCAGTTGGCCAACGGGGCGGTGTACGATGATGAACATGGCATCCATGAAGTCCATCACTGTAAGCTGGAAGCGTTCCTGGAGTTGCTTGAGAAACTGAACGGGCAACATGCCTTGGTGTTCTACAATTTCAAGCATGATCTCTTGCGCATCCAGGATGCCCTTAAAACATCAAAACTGCGGGTACGGGTATTCCAGGGCGCAGAAGAGGAAAAAGACTGGAATAGCGGAAAAATTGACATCCTGCTAGCCCATCCCGCCAGCACCGCCTATGGACTCAATCTTCAGAACGGCGGGCATCACATCATCTGGTTTGGTCTCAATTGGTCTTTGGAACTATACCAACAGGCCAACAAGCGGCTGCATCGGCAGGGGCAGCAGGAACCTGTCATTATCCATCAGTTGGTTTGCCGGGGAACTCGGGATGATGACCTGGTGGACGCATTGGATTGGAAGGACAAGGCCCAAGATTATGTCCTGGAAAGTTTGAAAGCGAGGATCAAGAAATGGAAACGACAAGAATGAAAATTTTCATAAAAGTATTGATTGCAGTTGGAGTCTTAACTGGATTAGCCATGTACATAGGCGGAATCCTGGCTATTTGGCGTTTTGTACTGATGGGGGTATAAACTACATACCCTGAAAGACAAAACACCTTAAAACGAAAATTTGAGCGTGATAGAGGAGGACGGAAAATGAGAAACACGACTAAATTACCCGTTGTAAAAATCAAGATTTTTCCAGGTGGGCATATGCCGGAGAAGAAAACGGCGGGGGCTGCAGCTTACGACTGCTATGCCAGGATTGACGGAACCGGGGAAGATCAGTATTACGATTCGGACCGTAAACTGCATTATATTCCTGGCCTCAACGGTATTACTACAAAAACCCCTTTAGGTTTTGCCCTGGAAATGCCGGAAGGCGTATATGCCTTTATCCTTGCCCGTTCCAGTATTGGTTTGACGACTAATTTAATCTGCTCCATCGGGTTTGGCTTGATTGACAGCGATTATCGTGGTGAAGTTTGTATGCTATATAAAGAGTTAGACCCAGATTACGACGTACCCAGCTGGATCCAAGAGGATGCTATCTATCACGGTGACAGGATTGCGCAGCTGTTGTTTAACGTACCGGTTATACTGCAGCAGGTGGCTGAACTGGCACCAACGGAGCGAGGCTCAGGCGGGTTTGGAAGTACCGGCCGGAATGACGCGGCGGAAATCGAGATAGAAAGGGAGAAATAGACCATGCAGATTATTTTTAACGCTTTAATTATTTTCGCTACCATTGATCTTGCGCTTTTTGCTTACGAACAAATTCGAAAAATCTACGGACGATATCAGGATCAAAAATCTACAGAAGCCTTTTTTAACTGGGTGAAAAAGAACAATGACCCTGAAAAGGAGGAAACTCATGAGTGATATGATCCACCGGCCGAACCATTACACTTGGCGAGGTGGTATGGAATGTATTGATATAGCCAAGGAGCTGTGCCAGGAGTCGGATGGTGTACGGGCATATTTGATTGGATGCGCCGTTAAGTACATCTACCGTTACCCAAAGAAAAACGGCCTGCAGGATCTGGATAAAGCCATCGAATGCCTGACCATGCTGCGTAAGATTGAAGCTAGCAGTCAGAAATAGGAGGCGCTAATGACCGCAAAAGAATATTTGAACCGAATCCGTTTTATTTCAGCTGGGCTCCGGGTTAAGGAACAGGAACTGCAGCAGTTGGAGTCAGATCTTTATGCAATCCAGTCCGTAGACACCAGCCGGGACCGAATTGATGGCGGGATACCGGTATCTATGGCAGATAAAGTGGCACGGATCCGGGATATGCAGATCGTAATCAATAAGGAATGGGACCAGTTACTGGATATGCGCAAGGAAGCCAGGGAAAGAATCATGCAGCTGGAAGATGGCCGTTTCCGGGCAGTGCTGACGGAACGGTATCTAAACAACAAGCGATGGGAGCAGATTGCGGTGGACATGAACTACACTTACCGCAATGTAATCAAGATTCATGGGAAAGCACTGCAGCAGTTTGAGATTCAATTCAAAGAGTTCCTAGAAATTCCCTATCTTGACGTGATATAGTGTAGACTGCAAAAGGTAAGGGAAAAGGGCAAGCCCGAACCGATTGCGGAACCTCCTTTCTAAGATATGGCAGTACGGAAAAAGGCACCCTAATGGGGGCTTTTTTTCGTGGCCGAAAAGTTGGACAGGTCCGTTTTTATGGCTATCGCGGAGGTGGGAAAGGGGGGGCAGCCAATGAGAGAATATGTATTTTCCTCACGCCAAAATAAAAAACTCTCCTTACATTAGCAAGGAGAGTCTGCTGAACAGGTTGCGATCCTATTCAGACTTAGTTGCACGAGACTGTGAGTCATCTTTTAGGTCATCAACAGTGATGGGCCAAGCCCGCAAGCCGTAGCTACGGGCGTATAAGATTTTCCCAGTACGGGGAGAAAGGGGCCTGCAATGGCCCCTTTCTTGTATGTGTTTTCAAATGTAAATGTTTCTATATTTTCTTAAATTCGAGATTATTCGGCTTTAAATAAAGAATTTGTGTTAAAATGAAGCAATTATAATTTATGCTTCGATTTGATACACGAAGAGATTGGAAGCGTTTATGAAAGAATTTTCGATGCTGGGACATTTTAAGGTTTGCAAGAAGTGTGGGGAAAAGTTCTACCTTCCATTTGGCACTCCATGGCCATGGAAAACCAATTATCAGGGACGGAATTATATTTTTTGTTCCTACAAATGCAAAAGAAAATTTGAAAAGGGGATAAAGTAAGCACAGTCTATTGATGGCTGTGCTTTTTTAATGCAAGGATGTGATGAGATGCGGAAAACAGGGCGCCCGATGGCTGTGATTGATCAGAAAGATTTTGAGCGCCTCTGCGGGCTGCAGTGTACAGAACAAGAAGTATGTGCTTTCTTTGGAGTGACGGACAAGACGCTGAACCGATGGTGCAAGAGAACTTATAAGCTGAGTTTTTCCGAAGTTTTTAAGGTAAAACGCGGAATAGGGAAAATATCCCTTAGAAGGGCCCAGTGGCAGCTGGCTCAGAAGTCTGCATCCATGGCCATTTTTCTTGGTAAAAACTATCTGGGCCAGTCGGATCGCGATAAGAATGAACAGCTTGAAATGCAGTTTGCGGATGACGGGCTGACTGCGGCTTTGAGTGGAGCAGCCAAGAAAGCGTGGGATGAGGATGATCAACCTGATTGAACCGGTAATACGTTTTCAGGGGTTTTCTAAAAAACAGCTGCAGGTTTTCACCTGGTGGATGCCTGAGTCTCCGTATAGCAACTACAATGGAATCATCGCTGATGGATCCATTCGAGCTGGAAAAACTGTGGCAATGGCTGTATCTTTCATCCTGTGGGCAATGGCATCATATGATCATCAGAATTTTGCCATGTGCGGGAAAACAGTAGGGGCTTTTAGACGGAACGTGTGGAACTGGCTCCGGCCAGTCATTTACGCAAGAAAGTGGGAGGTCAAAGAAAGCCGGACATCGAACACTATTATAGTTAGCGACGGGATACGCACTAATTATTTTTACATTTTCGGCGGAAGAGATGAATCTTCCCAGGATCTGATCCAGGGCTTGACTCTGGCGGGGCTGTACTGTGATGAAGTTGCCCTGATGCCGGAATCATTCGTCAACCAGGCGACCGGCCGCTGCAGCGTAGCCAGTGCGAAAATGTGGTTCAACTGCAACCCCGAAAGCCCCATGCATTGGTTTCTAAATAACTGGATAAAGAAGAAGGATGAAAAGAAGCTGCTGCATCTGCATTTTACAATGGATGATAATCCATCGCTTAGCGATTCAGTACGGGAGCGGTACAAAACCACATACAGCGGTGTTTTCTACCAGCGCTTTATCCAGGGGCTGTGGGTAATGGCCCAAGGGGCTGTTTATAAAGACGCCTGGAGCGAAGATCTCTATTTTGGCAAAGCCCAGTTGGATCTAATCTACTTGAACCCGCGCATGTATCGCAGATACATCGCAATCGACTATGGGACGGTCAACCCTATGGCTTTCCTTGACATATGGGATGATGGAGATGTGTTGTGGATCACAAGGGAATATTACTGGGACAGCAGGGCTGCAGGAAATCACGAAAAAGACAACAGCCAGTATGGCGATGATTTGATGGATTTTATTAAAGCAATTGATCAGCCGGTAACCGCGGTGATCATTGACCCGTCAGCTGAGTCTTTCAAGATTGAGATGAAAAACCGAGGCTTTCGCGCCAAAGAAACTGTAGAAACCATTAATGCAGATAACAAAGTACTGGAAGGAATTCGGGCAGTCAACAAGATGCTGACCCGGCGCAAGATACGGATCTACAAGGAAGGCTGTCCTATGCTGATTCAAGAAATGACATCCTACTGCTGGGATGAGAAAGCCATCCAGAATGGCGGGAGGGAACGGCCTATAAAAGCAAGGGACCATACGGTGGATGCCCTGCGGTATGGGGTTATGACGATTGTAAGGCCAAGGAGGCTGGCAAATGCCTAGATACAAGAAAAAAAGACAAAATAGCGCCATCCGGGGGAAAGCCCAGGATGGCTTTTCTAATGCGCTGGCCAGGCTGGGCGTAGGGACCCCTAATCTGTTGGAAGCGACCGAGTACATCCCGCAGCGGATTACGCGGAACTATGCGTTGCTGAATACGCTGTACCGGGAACAGTGGATTGTCCGCCGCATTGTGGACACGATTCCCTCGGATATGTTGAAAAACTGGATTACGCTAAGCACCGAAGTAGCACCGGCAACGATGAAGCGATTTGAAAGGGCTCTCCGGCAAACCCGCGTAATTAATTCTTTGAAAGAGGGGATGGAGTGGGGACGCCTTTTTGGAGGGGCCATCGGTGTTCTCATGATCAAGGGCCAGGGTGATATGCTGGATCAGCCCCTGGATTTGGAACGGATTCTTCCGGGTGATTTCTGCGGGATCCTGAATTTTGACCGCTGGAACGGGGTAAGCCCTTCTGGTGAGTTGATTAACGATATCGGGGATCCGGAGTACGGTCTGCCTAAGTATTACCAGATTTCAGATCCTGCAAGTGGGGCGGTTTGCAATGTTCACCACAGCCGGGTGCTGCGGTTTATCGGTGACAATCTGCCTTACTGGGAAAGCATTGCAGAAAACCAATGGGGATCTTCCGTTATAGAGGCCGTCTTTGACGACTTGAAAAAGCGGGATAATGTTTCCTGGAACATCGCGCAGCTGACGTTTGTGGCCAATCTCCGGGTATTCAAGATGAGCGATATGGGGCAGCTGCTCAGTGCGGTAGATGAAGAGTCCAAAGCGGAATTGTACCGTACCATTCAGTCGCAGAACTGGCTCATGAGCAACATGGGGCTGCAGATCATGGACAGCCAGGACAGCATGGAAACCCACCAGTACACATTTGGCGGACTTGCTGAAGTGTATTCCCAGTTTATGATGGATGTAGCCGGAGCCGCGCGGATTCCAGTTACAAAACTGTTTGGCCGCAGCCCCGCCGGCATGAATGCTACCGGTGAGTCGGATCTGCAGAACTATTACGACATGATCGGTGAAGAACAAGAGTCCAAGCTCCGGCCGATCCTGGACAAGCTGCTGCCGGTGGTGTGCATGAGTGCGTTCGGGGCAGTGCCGGATGACCTTGACTACGACTTTGACCCTGTATCGGAGCCAAATGACAAGGAACGGGCCGAGCTGGCCAAATCCGGGACCGAAAATGTAGTGGCTGCACTTAATGCAGGTTTAGTATCTAAACGAACCGCCCTTAAAGAGCTGAAGCAACAGGCTGAACGGACCGGCGTGTGGACGAATATAACAGAAGCCGATATTATGAGGGCATCTGAAGATCTGGAAGACGAAGGCGAGCTAGGGGGCCTGCTAGGTTTACCGCAACCGGGAAGAGACAGCGATGAAAAATGGGAGGAAGATAAGCATCCAAGAGCCGAAAATGGGCGGTTTGAGCACAGTGAATCTGGCAGCAATGAAAAAGACACTGACGTTGAGCCAGTGCCTGAACGGGACCCAGAAGATATCACTAATTTGCTAGGTGAAGAATTTAAAGGTTACAAAGGAAATGAAGCAGTCGACAAATTACTTCAAGAAAAGAGAGGCTATATCAAAGACGCTTTTCATAATGAATCATTTGGAGATATTGCGTTGATCTACGGAGATGACGGGTGCGGATTATGCCATATTATAAAGCAAAGGAAACAACAAGGATTTACAGATGAAAAGATAAAATCCCTGCTTTATAACCTTGGTGACGTTATCACGCACGGAACCGTAGGCCAATCCAAGAATGGACAAGGTACTTTTGAAATATTTAAAGATGGCGAAGTAGCAGTTATCAGTCCCACTTTACGGGGAAATGATTTTACTTTTGTTCTTACTGCATACAAAAGCAGGCGAAAAAAATAAGAATAGCTAATTGGATGAACGCCCTCCGGGGCCGAAACCCGGTCCTCATCATTCTTTAACAGCATAGGCGACTTTCTGTTGTCAATTAGCTATTCTTGGTACCCACAATATAACATTTTTTCGTTAAAAAGTCAAAGTGGAGATGTGTTATGAACAAGGAAAAATTCAAGCCTAGACGCGTTATAGAAAAACGTTACCAGGCCACTATCAAAGGCATTGTGAAGCGGATGCGGCGGAAGCTGGAAACGGCTTCTACTCCTACCCAGGCTTTCACGATGCTGCGGGAACTGGCACGATCCCCTACCATGGACGCTGCTGCACAGATGGCAGCTACGGCCATGGCCACGCAGATTATGCAGGACGGTTACAGGACTTGGAAGGAAGCTGCTGCTGCCGGGTCAAAGGGAAACGAAATTTACTATGCGCTTGTGAAGAATCTGAACAAGACAAGCGCATTCCGGGAAATCATAGACCGGAATGCAGCACTAATCAAGTCTGTCCCGATAGATGCGACGAAGGCCCTGTCTAAAGCTATGGCCGAGGGTTATGAAGCCGGTATGCGGCCGGAAGAACTAAAAATAGATATCCTAGATCGCTTTTCAGACCTAACTGAGGCACGGGCCAGATTGATCGCAAGGACTGAGACGGCCAAAGCTGCTACAACATTAACCCGGGTACGGGCACAGCGCATAGGGGCTGAGTGGTATGTGTGGAGGACCAGTGATGATGCTAGAGTGCGCAGTTCCCACGAGCACATGGAAGGCGTATTAGTCAGCTGGAACGATCCGCCCAGCCCCGAAAAGCTGATTGGCATGAAAGATTATGGAGCTTACCATGCTGGCGAGTTCCCGAACTGTCGATGTTACGCACAGCCTTTGCTGGATTATGATGAAGTGAAATGGCCACACAAGGTTTATCTCAATGGGCGGATTACAAGCATGACTCTGACTAACTTCAAGAAAATAACAGGAGGTGGTGCTATTTGAGAGCTTTTTACGGCAGTAAGATCTCTGATCATATGATCGAGACGCCTGAAGGATATTTGATCTGCAAGGCGGTCCCTATCGCTCGGACTGGAGTACAGGATTACAGGGGCATTGAGTTTGGTGCTCCCAACGCCCAGCAGATTTATCACGTGGAGCGACCTGAGTCCGAAGTGTTCAGCGTGGCTGCCCTGGCCTCCTTTGAAGGGAAACCAGTGGTAAATGAGCACCCTAGCGAAGATGTGACGGCGGATAATTATGCCCGCTATACCAAAGGGGTATGCAGGGATGTACGGCGGGGCGATGGGGCGCTTAGTGAATGCATGGTGGCTGATTTGATTATTTATGATAAGCAGCTAATCCAAGCAATCAAAAATGGCAAGCGTGATATTTCCTGTGGGTATAACTGCCTGTGGGTTCCCAGCGGAGATCAGGGATACATCCAAAAGGAAATCCGGGGAAATCATGTCGCGGTCGTAAGCCAGGGACGCGCTGGGCATAAAGTATCGATTCGAGATTCTAAAAAAAATGGAGGAAAAAAGATGGAAAAGAAACAAGGACTGTTTGGCCGGATGCTGAAAAGTTTCGCACGGGATGAAGACACTACCCCAGAGGATTTGGAACAGGCATCTAAGCTGAACCCCGAAAACGAGAAAAAAGAAGAGTCCACTACAAAGGATGAGGGGCTGACCGGCGGGGCAGACATTAATGAACGGCTGGATCGTCTGGAGAATGCGGTTGCAGAGTTGGGCAAGATGATGCGGGCCAGCGCAGCAGCACCGGAAACTCAGGATGAAGGCGAACCTGCTGCTCAGAAAGAACCAGATGTGCTGGATGCACTGGAAAACGAGCTGCAGAAAAAACAGCCGGCCAATCCTTCCGATGAGGGAAATGTCCAGGTTCCGGCCGGGCAGGTCGGTGAAGCACCGAAAAAGATCGAAGATGAGGGTGAACCTGGTGTTATCTCTGGGGACTGCAATGAAGGCAGTAAGCAGGCCAGGGATGCGGCATTGGAAGTAATCCGGGGTATTAAACCGATTATTGCAGACCTGCCGCAGGAAAAACGCAAGAAAGTGGCGGATTCCTTAGCCTATTTGATCCGTGGCAATGTCAGCGACTATGGCTACGGGACTCTGGCACAGGCTAAGAAAAATGGTCATGCTAGTGCCCAGGATGCAGCTGAAGATGACAGGGCGTTGGGGCGCAAGATCCGAGACAAGTATAATCCCCATTATATGAAACACTAACAGGAGGCAGAAAGAATGAGCGGAAAAGCAATTGGTATTTCTATGAATTATGGGTTCCCTGGCACCTATGCGAGAACCCCGGATGATATCGTAACCAGCCGGCAGTTGAAAGAAGGATCTGCTGATGTTCCTTTTGGCGCAGCTTTGTGCGCTAATGAGGATAATACCTACAGCCCTGTAGGAGCAGATTTTACGGCGGCTAAATTTGGCGGCGTGGCGCTGAGAGTCGTTAAACAGGCTACTGCATACGATGATCAGACTGCAACCGCATATCACGCAAAGGAACTGGTCAATGCCATCAACCGTGGGGCGGTGGTTGTGACTTGCAACCATGGCACGCCTACTGCGGGGGGCCCCGTATATGTACGAATCAAGGCTAACTCCGGAATTCCGGCCGGCGTAGTTGGCGGGTTCGAAGCTGTAGCTGATAGCACCAATACGGTGCTTCTGACGAATGTACAGTGGACTAATGGATATGTCGATGCGAACGGTGTTGCAGAAATCACCATTCTGACTCGGCTGAATGCATAATTGAGGAGGAAAATTCGATGAACGAAAACGCACAGTTTTATACTCCTAGTGGAAGCCTGGCAGGCAGTGCTGCCTATGCTATGCAGCATGGAGGCCGGCAGGCATTCTACGGAGGCGCAAATGATGCAGTTGCTTCCGGTATGGCCTACCTGATGGGTGAACTGGAAAAAACAGATCCTAAAATCAGAGAGCCACTGTCTTCTGTAACCTGGCAGCGGGATATTGTGGCCCGTACTGGCGGCGGATGGGTGGACTTCACCAGCACCTTTGACATGGATTATGGAACCACTGGTCCCAATGATCAGTCTATCGTGGGTACTGGTACGACGGCTATTCCTGTGATGCAGGTCAACACCAACAAAAATCTGTTCCGGGTATTCACCTGGATGCATGCCATGCAGATTCCTTTCGTGGATCAGGCCAAACTGCAGCAGATTGGTCGCTCTCTGGATGATCTGTTGGATAAAGGTATCCGGCTGAACTACAACAAGACCCTGGACCAGAATGTGTACCAGGGTATGACTAAGTTTGGGACTACGGGTCTTTTGAATGATGCCAACGTAGTAGCCTCGTCTGCAGCCAACGGCGCTGCAGGGACTGCAACCTGGACCACCAAAACTCCGGATGAAATCCTGCACGACATCAATGATGCACTGGTGGCCGCGTGGGCTGAAGCAGAATACGATATGGACGGTATGCCTGACCATATCCTGATTCCGCCTAAACAGTATGCGTATCTGGTATCTCAGAAAGTGTCTGATGCTGGCAACATCTCTATTCTGGAATACCTCATGCAGAACAATATCGCCAAGAACCAGGGCGTCAATATTCACATTGAACCCTGCCGCTGGTGCAAGGCCGCCGGGACCGGTAAGACGGATCGTATGATGGTATATGTGAACGACGAAGATAAAGTGAACTTCGATATCACTGTCCCCATCACCCGGGCCATGACTCAGCCTTCTGTGGAACGCGGTGCTTATTTGACGCTGTATGCTGCGCAGATCGGCCAGGTTAAATTTAATTATTACCAGCCGGTCCGCTACATCGACGGAATCTAACCAAGAAGCAATGGAGCTGCCAAAACGGTGGCTCCAATTTTGTTAGGAGGAAAAAATGTTTATTTTGAGCAAAAAGCGCTTCCAGTTTCGCAATGCAAATAATGAAACTTTTACCACCAAAGGTGGGATGATCATGGAAAAAGCCCCGGACTGGTGTGCCGATAATATTTTTTTCAAATTGGCGGCAGCCGATGGAGATATTATTTTAGCGGCTGATTCTACTGAAAAAGCAGCTGTACAGGCTGTTACCAAAGAAGAAGCAAAAGCTGCTGCTAAGACGGAAACGGCTGCAGAACCCGCAAAAGCTGCTGCCGGCACAGATACGGCTAAGGCTGCTGCCAAATAAGATTCAATTAAGGAGGAATGCGGTATGTTTATTAACGGCATACTGGCCCAGGCTTCAAACGTGAAGTCGGAAAGCAGCTCTTCCTACACAGTTGATGACTTCCAGGCACTGTATCCACAGTTTAAGGGCCTGATCCCTGATGCAGTCATTTCTCAGTATGTGGTAATGGCGAATGCCTGTGTGAATCAACACAGGTATGGGGCCATGTGGCACACGGCTATTGGGCTATTTACGGCTCATTTCTGTGCGCTGCATCTGCAGGCTCAGAAAGACGCTGGCAGTGATGCGGGGGCGGTTTTGGCCGCGGCAACGAATGCAGGGCTGCTTTCCGGTGAAAGTGCTGACGGCGTCTCCTACTCACGGGAAATCGGATCCATTACCAGCGACCTTTCCGGCTGGGCAGGTTTCAAATTGACCGCCTATGGTGTACAGTTTGCTACCTTAGCCAAAATGGCTGGCAAAGGTGGGATGTATGTATGGTAGATACGGGAGAAGTCAAGGCGAAAGTGACACACAATGAAGTAAATGGCGGGCTCATGGGGCTTGTTGAACGCCTCAAAGCATTAGAGAAACAGCCTATCTATGTGGGTGTGCCACAGGCTACCACGCTCAAAAGAGACGGTGACAATCCAAAAATAACCAATGCGGAGCTGTTGTATATTCACACCCATGGGGCAAGGAGAATTGGCATACGTAAAGCCCTGACACGGATGAAAAAATCTGACAGTGTATACTCTTTCGCCCATCAATTACATCTCTGGTCACATGGTTCTGCGCTTTATGTGATTCCGCCCCGGCCGGTCTTGGAGCCGGCGCTAAAAGCGCATCGTAAAGAAATCGGGAGGGGATTTCAGCGGGTATACTTAGCAGCAGCTCGCGGGGATGAAGCGGCTCTTGAGGAGGCAATAACCTGGACGGGACTGAAAGCGCAAAATGTGTGCAGAGGCTGGTTTCGTGATTCTCGGAATGGCTGGCCGAAAAATGCGCCGCGAACTATCAAGGCAAAAGGCAGCAAACGGCCGCTGATTGATTCTGGTAATTTGAGAAACAGCATTATCTATGTAGTGCGGGAGGAGTAAACCATGATTAATCTATCTTCGGTAATTGTCTCCCCGATGCTCTCTCAGCCGGTTGTTATTAATCGGCAAAGCGGTACTTGGGTGAAGGGCAGATTTACTGCTGGAGAGAAGCAGGTTCTCACTACTACGGGCATTATTACTAAAGCGAAAGCCCGGGATCTGGCTGTAGCCCCGGAAGGAGACCGGCAGGGCGGTGGGATCCGAGTCCTCACTACGATTCCACTATATATTACTGGGCAAAACGGAGGCACCAATTTTTCCGACACAATAACCTGGGAAGGGGATACCTATAAAGTGGTCAGTGTGGATCCTGATCAGAAATATGGATTCTATCGGGCTATTTGTATCCGTATTCCCGGAGGTGAAAGCTAATGCTGAAACGTGCTGAAATAGAAGAAATCTTCTGGGATATGGTAATGGCTGCCTTGGGTTATGATCCAGATAAGGATTACGGAGCAAAGAAGCCTCCTGTCCGATTTGCTTATCTGGCAAAAGGGCAGCCCGACTGGGGCGTTAATGATGATGTGGTGTTTATCCTGTTTGGTGACGTTGAGGATGAATCGACACAAACAGTTGACGAAACCTGGGAGGTGACTGGGAGTGACTTAGTACGGCATCATAAAGCCAATCGGGTATTGCAAATATCCTTTGTGGCCTATGGACCGAACGGGTATGACAACCTGGTAACTCTCCGGCACAAGCTCCTGGACAACCCCGCCCAGCTGCGCACGGCCGGAATTAACGTAGTACCCAGTGGGAATGCAGTTACCTATGCCCCAGAAATTTTCCAGGAAACATGGTGGAGCCGGGCTGATCTTCAAATGCGATTTAATACAACCGTTGAATTCGATGAAGATGTGCGCGCCATTAATACCGTTGATGTTCATATCAATACTGATAAAACTTCACCTGGTGGATCTGCGGGTACGATTACTCAACTCGGGGATCTTACAATTAAAAAATCATGAATGAAAGGAATATAGCATGGCTAATAAATTAACTTTGAATCCTATTGTGGATATTTCCGTCAGCCTGGCAGCAAGAGCTGCTGCAAGACGCGGGTTCAACGTTGCCCTGATCCTCGGGACCAGTTCAGTAATCCCGGAAAATGAAAGGGTAAGAACCTATACTTCAGTGGATGCCCTTCTGGCTGACGGGTTTACTACGGATAGCGCCGAATACAAGGCTGCGCTGCTTTATTTTTCGGCTACTATTAAACCGACTAAACTGGCCGTGGGCGTTAAAACATCTAATGATAAAAGCCTTTTGGCAGCCGCACAAGCATGCAGAGCTGCGAATAGCGAGTGGTATATCCTGGTTCCGCTGGGGGCGGCTTATGATGATTTGATGGCCATTGCTGCCTGGGTAGAAACGGCTACGCCGGATACACTTCTGTTTTACACAACGTCTGACTCCAGCGTATCACCGGCTTCTGATACATCCGGCAAGGACGCAATTTTCTACGCCATGAAGCAAAAAGCGTACCAGCGTACCTTTGGCCAGTATTGCGGTCAAATCGATACTCCGGATGCTGTAGCTGCAACCGCAGGTTATGCCATGGGGGCCAACCGCAGTACAAGCAATTCCGCATTCACTCTAGCTTATAAAACTCTGCCTGGGGTAAATACGGACAGCCTGACGGAAAACCAGGTTGAACAAATTGCGGGTGGACGCACTTCTACTGGTGCAAATGGAAATGTGTATGTCACGCGGGACGAAGATTATAATCTGCTGCAGTACGGTCGCATGGCCAATGGAACTGCATTTGATGAAATCTTGAACCTGGATATGTTGAAAAACGATATCAAGTTGAACGTTATGGACTTACTGGCCAATAATCGGAAAATTCCCCAGACCAATGCGGGAGTAGCTTCTATCGTGAATGTCATCAATACGGCCTGCAATAAGTATGTCGGTACAGGCTTCATTGCTCCTGGCAAGTGGAATGGGGGGACTGTGCTGAATCTGGAAGACGGAACATATCTTACCAATGGTTATCTGGTACAGGCTGAGGATGTGGACGATCAATCTCAGGCTGATAGGGATGCACGCAAGGCGCCTCCTATCTACGTATCTGTCAAGCTGGCCGGTGCTATCGAATTTGTGACGATTGGAGTTTATGTCAACCGGTAAGGAGGAACGATAAATGGCAACGACAACTTATAGCTTTACCGATCTTGTGGGTTCCATCCACAGTGACCTGGTAGGCGACTATATTTTTACGGGCGAAGGCGCCGGTTCCGTGTCTGTATCCAAATCCACTGAGCGCAGCGCGCATGATGTGGCTGCAGACGGCTCCGTTATGGTATCCAAGGTGGCGGGGAACAATGGTACGGTGACGATTGAAGTCCAGCAGACCAGCCCGCTGCATTTTTGGTTATTGAACTGGTTCAACGCGCATTGGGCGGCAAACACGACCAACTGGGCAACGACTACCATGCTGCTGAAAAACACCAGCACGGGTGGATCTCATGTATGCTCTGGTGTAAGCCCCCAGAAAGAGGCAGATGTGCCTTACCAGTCCCAGGGGCAGCGCGTAACCTGGACACTGATGTGTGCTGACATTACTAACTATGCTGTGTAAGTATAACTAGGAGGTAGAAATATGCAAGCTCCAAAACCGAAAACAAAAATTACGGAAATCAAAGGCGTGAAATACAGATTGGGCAAGCTGGACGCCCGGTCTGCATCTTATTTGGCAGTGAAGGCAGCTGCGGTTCTTGCGCCGGCGATGGCCACGCGCAATGACAAAGACGCGCTAAACAAAATTGCGTCAACTTTACCGTCTTTACCTAGACAGGAGTTTGATGAAATTCAGACTATGATCTTAAGAACAGTCGTAAAGCTGGATGACGTGGATGGAAAACTCCTTCCAGAGCCGGTATTACGGGAGGACGGCCAATTCGTAGATCCTGAGATGAACTACGATGTGTTTACGGTCATGGGCCTTACTGTGCAGGCTCTGTTCTTTAATGTCGGAGATTTTTTCGGAGAAGCCGGGTTGCCGCCGGTGATCTTGGAAGACAAAAAGAACGCTTGATTGGTTTTGACCCGCTTCCGTATCCCAACCTGGATGCTTTCCTGATGGCCCCGGTCACAGCTGGCCTATGGCAGCAGCATGAGACGTTTGACGGAACATATGACCTGGATGATCTGCTGGACGCACATGAGCTGCTGGATACGAATGCGATCAACAAAATGCGGGCCCAGGAAGCTGCCCATAGCGAGGTGAACAAGTAAATGGCAACTACGCCTATCGAAGAGTATTTATATAAGTTGGGGGCCGGAATCGACCGTAGCTCTTTCAACCAGGCTATCGGCTACGTGAGGGAGCTCCGGAAAATCATTGGCAGCGTCGAATCAGTGGCTGCCCCTGCTGCGCTTTTCGGAGGTGTGCTTGCCATTACAAAAGCGACTGCCGGAATTATCAAGAGCGCAGCCGATGCAGAAATACAGTATAAGCGCATGGGAACCCAGATGTGGGTTACTGCAGAAAGTGCTAAGGCACTATCGGTTGCTATGAAGACTATGGGCGTATCGGAACAGGACATCGCATGGATCCCGGAACTGAGAAATCAGTTTTTCCGGCTCCGGGCTGAGATGACTGAACTGGCCGCTCCGGTAGATACTACTTCACAGTTTAAATGGATTCGGGAAATCAGCTATGATATACAGTCATTGCAGATCCGGGTGAAGCTGCTTTCTGAATGGGTAGCGTATTTCCTGATCAAGTACCTGGGGCCTATGATTGCGGAGCTTCAGGACTTTATTCAGTGGCTGAATGCCCAGCTAGGGCAAAATATGCCGGTCATTGCCCGGAAGATTGCAAAGGTCTTATCGACCATAGTAGGCATTGCTTATTCAGCGATTTCTCTATTGAAGTCGGTCATTGGCGGAATTCTGGACTTTGTCGAGGATCTTCCTGGAAAAGTCAAGAAGTGGGCAGCCATCTTTGGACTGGTGTTTGCCACCATCAGTTCTGGCCCCTTAGGACATTTTCTGATTGCCATCACTGCTATCCTTACACTGGTACAGGATTTTGTGTACTATACCAATGGATGGAATTCTTCAAAGACGTTGGCACCTCTGTGGGAAAAGGTCCTGAAGTTTCTTAACAGTGAAACCCTGAAAAAACTGGGCGAAATCATTACGGATCTCTTGAAAGTGATTGCGGATATCCTGGAAAGCATTCTGAAAACCGTTGTCAGCATCATAAAAGAAATCAGTGAGGCTATCGATTGGGAAGCAATCAAACAAGAAGCGCAGAAAGCCGCTGAGGAATTAGGTAAGGCCTTCTGGGATTTAAATGAAGCGGCTAAAAGTTTCTTCGATATGTTGGCCGAAAAAACAAGTTGGCTGAGTATGCAAAAGCATATGACGTTCTGGAGGGTTTTGGGCGGTGTCATTAAGGGCGGCGTTACTACCCTTGCGGTGTTTGTCAGCATGTTTGCAAAACTGGCAAAAGCCCTGTCTCAAGTATTCAGTGGTGACTTCAAAGGTGCGGCAAATACTATGCATCAGTTCTCCCGTCAGGCAAGCATCCAGAGGTGGGGAATCCCCTTTATCGCTGGAATTCAAAGCGCTATGGGCGATAACAGCCTGGAGAGTGAATATGGGAATTTTGGTATCGGCGGCAATTTTGTCAGTTCCAGTTCTGGCGCAGCAGTTCCAGGAGCAGGACAGCTTGTTGGGATATTGGTGCAGGCGGGCCTGACTCCGGCAGGTGCTGCGGGGCTTGTTGGCAATTTGCAGGCAGAGAGTGGGCTGGATCCCGGTAACGCGGAAAACAGCAGCGGTGTAAACGATGCGGCCTATGTAGCCGGGGTAGATAATGGGTCCATCAGTGAAGATGAATTCGCCAACGATGGGATTGGCTTCGGTCTCGCTCAATGGACAGCCGCAAATCGAAAGAGGGCTCTGTACCAATACGCTAAATCTACCGGTCGAAGTATCGCCGATATGGGGATGCAAGTCGAATTTCTGCTGAACGAACTGAAGGAAAGCTATTCGAGTGTCTACCAGGTCTTAGCATCTACCGATAGTGTAAGGGAAGCATCCGATGTGGTGCTGCATGATTTTGAAAGCCCGGCGGATCAGTCCACTGCGGTTGAAAATGAACGAGCAGCTAATGGATCTGAGGCCATGGCATCTATGACCAGTGTCAGTAATTCGAGCGGTGGGGCAATGGGTCTGGTAGGTTCTGGCTTTGGGGGCGGTATGCATGCAGCTGCCTTTTCCATTCCGGCAATTTCTTCTACAAGTTACGCGGCTGCAGCAGTGGCAGATCCAAAGTGGAACAGTTCTTCGAGCAGCAGTATCAGCTTTGGAATTATCCGAATTGATGTTTCCGGGACGAATGCCACACCCAACGAAATATATGAGGCTTTCAAGCGTGGCCTCAATGCCAAAGCCCAGCGGGAGGTGATTGAGTGACACCGTTAGAGCAATATGTAATTGGACTAAGTGCGGATCTGGATACTGGGTCTTTTGAAACCGCCAAAACAGCTATCAATGACCTTGTTGGCGCGCTCAAAGGAATGGCCAAAATGGCAGTCCCTGTCGGAGTCGGGATCAGCCTTGCCGCGGTTGTCAAAGCTACATCCGGGTTGATCAAAAGCACTGCTGCTGCGGAAATGCAGTACAAGCGTCTGGGAACCCAGATGTGGGTAACCAGTGACAGCGCCAAGGCCTTGTCGGTTGCCATGAAGACCATGGGCGTATCGGAACAGGATATTGCCTGGGTTCCTGAACTGAGGGAACAGTTTTTCCGGCTCCGGCAGGAAATGGATGAATTGGCTACTCCTGGGGATGCAGAACAGCAATTTAAATGGATTAGGGAAATCGGGTATGACATCCAGAGTCTGCAGGTCAAGATGAAGGCGCTGCGGGAATGGGTGGCGTATTATCTAATCAAATACCTGGATCCTTTTATTAAACGCTTCCAGGAGTTTATCCAGTGGCTTAATGAACGAATGGGACAGCGTATGCCGGAAATCGCAAAGAAAATAGCCAATGTGCTTTCTTCTGTTGTAGGCATCGCCTATTCCGCATTTTATGCCATAAAGTCTGTCCTTGGTGCGGTTTATGACTTTGTAGAAGAGCTTCCAACCAATGTGAAGAAGTGGGCAGGCATTTTTGCCATCGTCGGAGCTGCTATTACCGCAGGCCCGTTTGGCCGACTAATCATGATCCTGGGAACAGCAATGCTACTGATCCAGGATTTTGTTTACTACATGAAGGGGTGGAACTCTTCCAAGACGCTGGCGCCTATGTGGGAAACCATTCTGGGGTTCATGCGGAGTGATACGGTAAAGACCATTGGGAGCACTATCCAACAAATTCTCAGGAAAATCTCCGGAGTACTGGATACAATCTTCAGAGTCCTGGGAGATATCGCAAAAGAAATAAATACTGGTATCGACTGGGGTGAAATCGAAAACACCTGGGTAAAGACTATTGATGAATTGACTAAATCTTTTCGGGATCTGAAAAAGTCTCTTTCCGATCTATTTCGCTCGTTGGACGAGAATCAAAGCCCCTCGCGCCTAACAAAGGGAACTTCCTTCTGGAAAAGCTTGGGCGAAGCCATTACTATCGGTATCAAATCAAGTATTTCATTCGTGGGCGTCTTTGCAAAAATTATTGAAGCCCTGGCTCTTGTAGCTCAGGGAAGATTTCAAGAAGCTGGAAAAACCCTTCTGGGAGCGGCGACTCAGTTGGCCAGTGGCCTTGGCGGGTTAGGCCGGGCGCGTGTCCATGTACAGTCGAGCTCTCTTGGTGGATTTCGTTTCGGTGAATCCTTTGGTGGTGGGGCTAACGGTGGTATGGCTTCCAATGCAATAGGAAACCTAGATGCCAACCTTGACGACAATGGAAATCTGTCCGCAAGTTCTGTGACTGGTTTGGCCGGCAGCCTACAGCAAGGGTACCAGTGGATTGATCCTGATGGGACGAATACGGATCCTTCGGTGCAGTGTGCCAGCTTTGCCTCTGCCTATCTCCGCAATTTAGGTGTAAATTTCCCTGCAGTAGACGATATTGATTCGATGCAGGCCGCCTATGGCAGTGCTATGCGTGGCCCGGGATATACCCCTGACGCGGGGGATGCTGTATTTTTCCCTACCCATGTTGGTATATCTCTTGGTGGAAATATGATGATCAACCGGCAGTCAAATGGCGGCATTAAAACGATTGATCTGGATACCGCCCAAGAATGGTTTGGAGGTATTACCGGCTATGGATCCACTAATGCTTATATCCAATCAACCGGACAGGGGGCTGTCGGTGGTGGTTATGGTGGTCCCGGAAATGGTCTTATTGGAAATGGCTCTGGATTCCTAAACAGTAATTCGTATGCCGCAGCTGGCGGGTACACGCCTTTAGTGGCCCCAGAAAGCGTAGGAAATCCGGCAGGAACTGAAGTGTCCATCGGAGCAATCCAGATTAATGTATCTAAGCCACAGGCCCAGTCAGGCGGAAATAATTTTGAAAATATCAGCGAACGCATAGCAGCGAGAGCGGGAAGGGGGGTATTGGTTTAAATGAATTTATCGTTAAATGGACTGTCTGATTTAGCTGTATCGTTGATCAATGATAGCCGCCAGGCAAATGCACTGCTGCAAAACATACAGGGCGGATATCGGCCACGGCAATGGCCGATTGCAGGTGTGGAAGAGTTGGTCTATTGCAAGACAAATATCGGAGGCCTTTTCTTTGATGCGGTATTTTCTACTACTACGAGTCATTCTGCTACGATTACTTCGCATCCAGTTCAGAATGGTGCCAATATTTCGGACCATATGTATGATAATCCAGTAAGTATTTCCATGGAAATTGGCATGAGTGATGCCATGGCTACCATGGTTTCTGGGCAGTTCTGCAGCGCATACACCAAATCAGTTTCAGCCTACCGGGAGCTGGTCAAGCTGATGCAGGCACATCAGCCGATCACGGTGCTTACCAGGATGAACCAGTATCCCAACATGGTTATCCAGGGGATTACCGTAGAAGATGGGCCTAATACGATTACAGGACTGCGAGCTAATGTAAATATGCAGCAGATTATTATGGCCAGCGTAGCTACCGAAAAGGTTTCTGCCAGGAATTGGACATCTGCGGGTTCTGCTAAACGTGGAGAAGCCCAGCCTAAGGAGACTCCAACTTCTGTGATGCGGCAGGGAGAAATTGCTGCAGGCATGAATTGAGGTGATACTATGGCATGGTCAGAAATTCCCCTTAGTAATGTGCCATTTAGTGAACAGACATTTAAGTTAACTTTGGATGGCGGGGCACGGAACATACATATAAAGCTTTGTCTCTGGTATCACGATCTTTGCGATTATTGGACGGCGAAACTCATTGATTATTCTACTGGTAAAACTTTGATTGACATGCTGCCATTGGTTTGTGGCATTGATCTGCTTGGTCAGTTCAGATACTTGGATATCGGCAGGGCTTATGTAGTGAAAAATGAAGCCAGCGAACTGCAGCATCCAGATAACACCACATTGGGCTCGACATTCATTCTGGTATGGGGTGATGATTCTTGAACGGAAAATTATGGCTTAGGAAATGGAAAATCCTCATAGCGGATAAGAATGACAATGAAGCACTTAATGTATCTGAGCTGCATTGTACTTTTGAAGTTCATAAAAGCCGGGATAAAAATGGATTTTATGCTACTTGTAAAATCTACAATCTGACGGCAGCTACTGAAAAGCAACTGATTGATGAAGGCGATCGGCTCATTATCGAGGCGGGCTATTCTACTACGGTCCAAGAACAGGTGAACGTAGACAGCAGTGAAAATGTGTTTACTAACGAGCAGGCAAATGCTGCTGCCGTCAGTGGTCAGCCAGTTTTTTCAAAAACGGTTGATGTGGAGCTACAGTATGGAAAAATTTTTGACGGGCAGATTATTTGGTCCAGCCGTTCTAAAGAGTCCAATGTGGACTATGTTCTGAGTCTTACGGCCATTGACGGCGACAGCCCCCTGCACCTGAACTTCATCAAAAAAACAGTCAACAAAGGGCTGAATCAGCGGCAGGCATTGCAGATCGTATGCGATAGTTCTGAGAAGAAAATCCCTGCGGGGACGGGAACAATTACTGACGGGCTTTCTATGCAAGCACTGCCCAGGGGTAAAGTCTTTTTCGGGGATCCTACTGATTACATCGCAGATATCTGCCGAGGGAATGCCGCAGACTACTATGTAGAAGATGGCAATCTGCATGTCACTCGATTGCAGGATATTTCTAATAATGAAGCGCTGGTAGTGACACCGGATACGGGGCTTATCGGAATGCCTCAGCAGACTCAGTTTGGCGTGTCTTTCAGGCTGCTGTTGAATCCATCCATTCACCTGGGAACTTTGATCAAGCTAAAGAACAGTGAAGTCAATGAGGCTCAGGTGTCTCCTGGGCAGCCGCAAACGCCACTGGATGATGAATGGATTTACCGGGTAACGTCGCTGACTCACTCCGGAGATACCCGTGGAACCAACTGGTACACGGACTGCCAGGGAATATCTCGATACGGGAAAGGGACACTGCCGGCAATGCTGGCAAGTTCAAAAAATAATGGTATGGGGGTGTAATGCGTGATTCCAATGAATGAGCGGGATCCTTCTCGCAGCGTGAATGAGGAGAACAAGGCTAGATCCAGGGCGATTAAAACCCGGGTGGCTTCTCCTGGAATCATCCAATTTTTTGATTCAACAACACAAACAGTCTCCGTCCAGCTGGCTATCCGAGAGAAACGGTACAATGATGGAGAAGAAATCTGGGAAGATGTACCTTTACTAGTGGATGTTCCTGTCGTATTTCCTCGGGCTGGCGGGTATCTGCTTACCTTGCCGATTGCCCCTGGGGATGAGTGCCTGGTTATATTCGGCGATAACTGCATGGACGCCTGGTGGCAGTCTGGAGGGGTGCAGAACCAAATTGACTGCAGACGGCATGATCTATCCGATGGGTATGCTATCCCAGGTCCCTGGAGCCAGCCCCGGGTAATCCCCAACTACAGCACGAAATCCGCACAGTTGCGGACGGAAAACGGAGAAGCCTATATCGAATTGTCCGGCAATGCTATCAATCTCGTGGGTGGCGCAATTACTATTCAGGGAAATTCTGTGGTTATCGGCGGATCTACTACGATTGACGGAAAAGGCTTTATTGGGCATCAGCATGGCGGCGTGAAATCTGGCGGAGATAATACAGGAGGCGTGGCATGATTTACCGGAGGCTCAACAAAGACTGGGACTATACTTTTGGGAATGGCCCATCCAACTACATAACTGGAGCGGAAGCTGTCGCCCAGGCAATTAAGAGCCGTCTACTGCTTCTTTACGGTGAATGGTGGGAAGATCAGGAAGACGGATTGCCGCTGTGGCAGAAAATCTTGGGCTCTTCTGGCCGGCCGGAAAATCAGCAGGCCGTTGATCTCATTATCCGGGACAGGATTTCAGAAACGGAAGGAGTACTAGCCATTACTGCCTGGACATCCAGTTTTGAGGACCGCAACTATGTGTTTCAGGCATTGGTTGAAACAAAATTTGGGACGCTCAGCGTAACCAATGAGGAGGTGATTGCGGCGTGAGTTATTTTACACCCTATGTTGATTCTTCTGGCCTGCATCTGCCGACATACCAGGATATCCTTACTGATATGATAAACCTTATGAAGTCGATTTATGGCCAGGATATTTACCTTGAAAATGATGCGGCCGACTATCAGTTTCTTTCAATCCTTGCGCTAAAAATCGCAGACTCTTATCAAGCGGTTCAGTATGCGTATAATGCCCGGAGCCCGCAGACGGCAATCGGGGCAACTTTAGATGCGGTTGTGAAACTGAATGGATTAAAGCGGAAACCAGCTGGCTACAGTACTTGTGAAGTCATACTCACAGGAACGCCCTTTACGGAAATCAAAAATGGTTCTGTAAAAGACACGTCTGGTTTGATTTGGGACCTGCCTGCGTCTGTGATCATCGGCTCAAGTGGGACACTAACGACTACAGTTACTTGTGAAACTGCTGGTGCTAAAATAGCTAACGCAGGAGATATTACGCAAATCAATACGCCTACTTATGGCTGGGTCAGTGTAACCAATAAAGCTTCGGCTGTCCCAGGCATTGCAGAAGAAACGGATGCCGAACTCAGAGAAAGACAGCAAATCTCGGTAGCAAATCCCTCGCAGAGCATGCTGGCGGGAACACGTGGAGCCTTGATAGCCCTAGATAATGTGACAAGGGTGGCTTGCTACGAAAATGATACTAATGTTGCTGAAATCAACACAGAAAGCAACCCGTACGGGCTGCCCCCGCATTCTGTTACTTGTGTAGTAGAAGGTGGTTCGGATGATCAGATTGCAGAAAGCATTCTCTACCATAAAGGTCTGGGCTGCTACACCAATGGAACTACCGAAGTGGAAGTCATCGACGTAAATGACTATTCGAATAAGGTCCGGTTTAGTCGGCCCACATATGTCCCTGTTTTTGTTCGGGCAAAAGTTACGAAGTACACTGGCTATGTGGATGGAACTAAATCTAAAATTCAAACCGCAGTCTACAACTACATCAAATCTCTGGAAATAGGGCAGACGTTATCTTATTCACTTCTCATGGGGGTTATAACTGACTGCAACGCTAATGTGTATAAGCCTACTTTTGGAGTCTCCCAATTGAAGATTGGAAGAACATTGGACAATATGACTGGCGCGGACATGGCTATCAACTACAATGAAGTAGCACAACCTGTATTTGACAATATAACAGTAGAGGTGTAGCCATGCGGACGAATGATAAAGAGTACTACAGGCATCTGATTACTTCAGAATATCGCAATGCGACTAAGTTTAATGCTATGGTCCGCGGAATGGTAGATTATGGATGCAAGTTGGATATGGCCATCCTGAAGATGATTGAGCAGTTCGATATCGATACTGCAGCTGATGCCCAGTTAGATATCTTGGGCGCAATTGTAGGGGTATCCCGTACACTGGATTTTTCACCATCGAACCTGGCCAACGGCGATATTAAGTGTCCAACGCTTTCGGAGATGACGGCCGATTCTGGTGCAACTAGTAAGTATAATGTGTTTGAAACCCCGACAGCCGCTAAATTAGATGCAACAACGGCGATTATTGTAGGCTGGAAAGCACTTTACATTGAAGCAAATCACTTTATTACGGATGATATTTTTCGGACCATGATCAAATGCAGGATCATCCAAAATATATGGAAAGGATCTGTTTCGGATCTTTACGAAATGTGGAACGTACTGTTTCCGGCCAATCAAAAACTGCAAATCCAGGACTTGCAGGATATGAGCTATAACATTGTGCTCTTGGGAGATTACAGCCAGCTCATGCAGGAGTTGATCGCACACGGGTACATAGTACCCAAGCCGGAGGGTGTGCGGATCAACCTGATGAGCTTTGTTTCCACTGAAGGCCTTCCGATCTTTGCATATAACTATAATACGCTTAATTACAGCGGGTACAATTCGCATTGGATTGAACCAACAAAAACAGATACCACCGGATCCAACAGCAGCGGATCCGGTGGTTAACTTTAGGAGGTTAAATAAATGGCAGATTCTAATTTCCTTGTTTTCGGTGAATCCGTCGCAGCTAATGACATTGAAACGGACAGTGTATATCAAACGGATACACAACGCATAAGTGGTGTTGTTCCGGGAATTGCTGGCCCCGCACTGCACAACAAACTCTATAAGCAGGTATCCATTATGGCTGCTGCGATGGCCCAGGTGATTGTACAGGCTGGATTTGATGCGCTGGATTCTGATTATACCGGACTGGTCAAGAATATGAGGCGCAGTTTTGCCGGAAGCGTCAATAATGTAAAACCGGATGAAACGGGAAATATTGACCTTACAGACCTTATCAATACCATAAAATCTTATGCTACACCAGGCATTGGGGAGATTATTCTTACAAAGGATGCGACAAATCCCTCTGAAAAATATACCGGGACCACATGGGAGCTGCTCGAAGAAGGGACGTTTCTTATGAGCGCAGGAGGGACTGTAAATGTTGGCAGTACCGGTGGAAGTAATACCCATACGAATACCCTAGCGGAAATGGCGCCTCATGATCATCCGGCTACCTGCAATGATGCTGGCGGGCATGATCATAATGGAACCACTGGATCAGTGGATCTCTCTGGCAACTTTAGAAGCCGGTCTAACAGCTTCTATGGGAAAGAGAACAATCAGCCGGTTATTAGTGGAGCTACCAATGGAAAATTCTCCGTTTTGCAGAGCTATTTGCGATCCGAAGGAAATGCAGACAGTAATAATACGGAATACATCGTGCATTTTGATGGTAAGCACGAGCATCCTTTCATTACGAATTTAAAAGGCGTGCACAAGCACGGGATTGCCATTGCCAAAAATGGTAGTGGTAAAGCCTGGGACAGCCGCCCGAAATACCTGGCGGTATATATGTGGATTCGGACTGCATAAGGAGAGAAATAAATGGAAACAAACGCAAGAATTCAGTTTTCAACTGACACTGAAGCCAATTGGTCAACCGTAAACCCAACCCTGCGTGAAGGAGAAATGGTCTTTGCCAAGAAACCTTCCGGAAAATACAAAATGGTAGTGGGCGGATCTGGCGGAACTAAGTATAGTGAGTCTGTGACGGTATGGGACGAAGACAATGCGGATAGTAAGGTTAGCTCTCTGGATGCCGCTGTCAGCAGTGCTCAAACATATGCGGCTAATGCATCAGTATCGGCTACGGCTGCATCTTCTTCGGCAAATACCGCTTCCCAAGCAGCTGTATCCGCAGCGGATGCCAAAACTGCGGCCCAGGCCGCCCAGGTTTCTGCAACTGCTAGCGCCTCAAGCGCCGCTACTGCAGCTTCCAATGCTGCTTCAAGTGCAAACGCAGCCACAGCAGCGGAATCTAATGCTACCGCAGCTGCTGCCAGTGCCGCTAACGCTCAAACCGCTGCCGAGTCTGCACGGGATTCTGCCGTAAGCTCTGCGAGCGCGGCAGGAAGCAGTGCAACTGAAGCTGCAGCCTCTGCTTCCAGTGCCAATGAGTCCGCTACATCTGCAAATGCCGCAGCTAATACGGCAACCACCCAGGCCGAAAGCGCCATCAACAATGCAGCTTTAGCGGCGGCAAGCCAAACGGCGGCTAAAACAGCAGAAACGAATGCGGCCGAATCGGCAGCGGCTGCCGCCTTATCTGCTATGCAGGCTGCTGCTGGGCAGATCAATGCGGACTGGAACGCTGAAAGTGGTGTGTCGCAGATCTTGAATAAGCCGGTTATCGATACTACAGTAACGGACGGCAGCACAAACCTGGTAACATCTGGAG